>Ga0208662_100287_pt1 | contig 21162 bp, 19 predicted proteins | sample OSPB_host_MetaG_FD_187136 | JGI IMG/M metagenome (GOLD analysis project Ga0208662, IMG submission 187136) | Hot spring microbial mat communities from Yellowstone National Park, Wyoming, USA - OSPB_host_MetaG (SPAdes) (version 2) | ecosystem: Environmental > Aquatic > Thermal springs > Hot... | reverse complement strand
ATACTCAGGAGGTGGTGTTGGATCGCTGAGTTATGAATTAGCCAGGGGATTACTGAGGGCTGGGGTTGACGTTGTCGTTATAGCGAGAAGTACCAGAACAACGCATGTAATAAGGCGCGAAAAATACGATGTTTATTACTTAGCGTCACCACCCATACCTCCAAAGGATGTGTGGCACTACACGCTGAGGATGATTGATGTTAGGAAAATACTTAATGAGGAAAGACCTGACGTAATTCACGACCTCAGTGCCTTCACGGCATTTCAGCCCTGGATAACAAAGCTAGCACCCACGGTATACTCTGTGCAGGGATCGCCCCAGCTAAGCATCATTAGGAGGACCCTTGGCCTAAACGATGCCCTGAGGGACATACTCTTCGAAATAAGCCATAGGCTACAACCAACGCTCATGGGTTTGATTAAGAAGCCTGAAATAAGGGTTTGGGTTTACGTGAGTAAATTCGTAATGCTTGACTCACTAATGAGGATTCCTGATGTGGACTTGAGGAGGGAATTGATGAGTAGATCCATGGTTGTTTATAACGGCGTCGATGTTAAATCACTTAGGGCCATTAGGGATGAGGTGGTTAAGAGCGAGGGTGCTGAGGAGGGTTCGGTGATTTTCATTGGTAGGTTAATGGAGTATAAGGGCGTTAAATTCCTGGTCAAGGCGTTTAGGCACGTGGTTGATGAATTGAGAGGTGCGGTGCTTCACATAGTTGGTGATGGGCCGATATTCAACGAGGTGCGAGGACTCGTTGAGAGACTTGGCCTTAAGGGTAGGGTTATCATGCATGGCGCTTTACCGAGGGATAGGGCAATGAGGATCCTGGCAAGGTCAACATTGCTAACGCACCCGAGCCTCTATGAGTCGTTTGGCATGGTTATTGCGGAGACGTACGCAATGGGTAAGCCCGTGGTTACGCATAGGGCAGGCTATGCAAAGGAGCTCGTGGAGGAGCCCAGGGCTGGCTTATCGATCAACGTTATAAATGTGAAGGAGTATGCCGGGGCGTTAATAACATTGTTAACAGACAAGGAGTTATACAAAAGGCTATCGCAAAATGCTTCAGCCTTTGCTGAGGAGAGGTTGAGTGTTGATGCTATGGTTAGGGGCTATATTGATGCTTACAGACGCGCGGTGAACCATGTATAAGGGCTTGGTTGTGGGTATTCAGGATCCTAGATACCCAATACACGGCAGTGCCAGACTAACGTTAGCCATACTTCATGCACTATCACTCAATGGCCATAGAATTCATTATATCGCGTCATGGGGTAATACCAGAACCGAGATGACTAATATAATTACCAAGTCTAGGTTTGGAAAGTCAAGCCTACTTATGATAAAGATCAACCGAATAAAGAGACCCAGTGATTTTATCAATATAATACAGACATTGAGAAGCAATTACGATTACTTACTATGCCTAGATAGGAGATACACCCTGGCATGCAAATACCTTTCGAATAAGCTTGGTATACCCATGATAACGTACATGGACAGCCCACCATACCTACACAGAGAAAGATTGGTTGGGATTAAGGATTACTTAGCAAGACCAGCGGCCCTGGCCTGGTATATCACCATAGGCTACCTAAGCAATATAACAATGTGTGTGAGTGAGTATATTGAGGATTACCTACATACCTGGGGTGTAAGGGCAATAACGATAGAACCAACCTTTGCACTACTTGATGAGACCAACGACCCGCTTAAAAAGAACAATGATAATAATAACGAAGTAGAGAAGATAAATAATAACGCCATACTTTGTAGCTGTCCACATGACCTAGCGATACTAACAGCACTTAGGAACCCTAACCTGTCAATAATCATTACAGGACCAGCGGCCTACTACCTTAAGGAATACCTGAAAATGAAACAAATTTCCCAAGAAAAAGTAAGGAATGTATACTTAATGCATAATGTAGGTGATAAGACCCTTGAGGAATTACACGAAAAAGTAATAATGTCACTAATAGCGAGACCCGCGCTTTCCGGTATATCTATGACTTTAATACAAGAGCTTTACTTCGGAAAAGCAGTAATAACAGACACCAACACTACCTCCCGCATAAGAGGATTGACCGAGGCAGGCGCAGTAATAGTTAATGATGATTATCGAGAGTGGCCTAACTTAATTAAAAAGGTAGTAAGAAATGACAAATATATAGATGAGTTAAGCGCAAAGGCAAAGTGGTTCTTCGACAAAAAACTATCACCAACAACATTTGCTGAGTTATTTGAGCATGCTTTGCGTAGCATTAACGTTCGATGATGGTTACATGGAGCAATTTAGGTATGCGCAATTGCTATATAGGATGGGTGTTCCTGGCACGTTTTATTTAATAACAGGGCTCAGGGAGTACATAGGCAGGAAACTAATGATTAACAATAAGGAATTAGTTAGGGAGTTAATCGACATGGGCCACGAGATTGGGTCCCACACGCACACCCATAGGGACTTAACGAGAATCGGCATTAACGAGGTTGAGGAGGAGTTTAGGCTCAGTAAGGTAATCATTAGCGAGTTAACGGGCAATGATGATATCGGTATCGCATATCCATACGGCTCATTCAATGAAGAGGTAATTAGGGTGGCGAGTAAGTACTTTGTTTACGGCAGGACTATGGGCAATTTCAATAGGTGGAATGAGATGGCGAATAGATACGCCCTTGGCGGCATGGGGGCAAGGCACCTAATAAAGCTGCCAATCAAGGTGCTTAAGGGCATTAGGTTAGTCACTGTCGTGTTTCACGACGAACCAACCTGGCTAGCTAAATCTGTGATCGAGTACCTGAGGGTATTTAATGCGAGGTTCGTAACGCTGCGTGAGGGCCTTAAATGCCTAGGGTTGTGAGCGTACTACACCACCCAATACCACCACTTAGACCTGGCAGGTTAGCCGAGGAGGACGGCCTTGGCTGGCACTTCAGATCAGCGAGAGCACTCGCTAAGTATGGCGGCTATGAAGCAATTGCCGTCAGGCCCGGAATAAACCGTGAAAGCACAATTAAGGTTATTGATAATGTAACCGTAGTACTAACACCATCAATAAACCTATCACCAAGCCAGAGGATTTGGAAGTGGAGCCACGTATCAACAGCACTAGCGGAATTCGTTAGAGACGCGGTTAAGCGCGGCTTCATACCCTACATACACGAGTACAGAGCCCTAAACTCAGAACTAGTCATTAGGAGAATAATTGATTACCCAATGATACTTCAGCACCACGGCTCATACCCACCCAGTGGCCTTAACCTAAGGAATCCACTAGGTCTCATTAAGGAGTTCAGTAAGTGGAGGAGGGATTATTACCTAAGGAAAGTTAGGGGAGTATTCTTCGTGCTTAACGAACGCGAGAAGCATTACCTCAAAAACATCCTTAGTGTTGATGCAAAGGTTATTGTCAGGACAATGGCCGTAGACTTCAACGAATTAAAAACATTAAGTGAGGAGGAGAGGATCAGCGTTAGAAAGAGTATTGGTATAGGTGAGGACGCAATTGCGCTAATAACGTATGTGGGAGTCTTTGGTGAGGAGTTTGGCGGTATTAAGGGTACACAATACCTATTTAGGATATTGCGTGAGTTAAGGCTTAGATTTGGGGATAAGGTTGTGATGATAGTTACTGGGGTTAGCGAACCACATGCAACGACTCTGAGAAGAATAGGTGCAATAACATACAGGCTACTCCCGCATAGAGACTACGTGAAACTCGTTGCTGCATCTGATGTGTACTTCCCACCTGCAACCTCTGGTTACTCATACGGTGGTATAGGCATTGCAATAATGGAGGCGTTGGCAATGGGGATACCCGTGGTCAGCCCAACACTTAGAGACTTCCCAGAGAAAGACCACGTTAAGGATCTTGGGGTAATGACATGGTACGTAGATGATGAGGAGGCACTTAGGGAGTTCATAGACGCCTTAATACATGTTATCGAGAATAGGGGTCAATATAAGCCATGGGCTATTAGGGAATTAGCCAGGAAGTACTACTCATGGGAGAGCTTCGTAAACGAATTCAACAATGCAGTAAAGAACCTATGAGAACCACCGTGCTCATACTAACAAGTGGTACCAAGGACAGGCATGTCCTAATCAGGGGCTTAATTAAATCATTAAGCCAACAAACAATCAAGCCCAATGAGGTAATAATAGCCATGGAAACGGCAGGCAACGAACTCGTGAAAATCGTAAACGAGTACTTAAGGGACGTGGCAGTCAAGGTGATTGAGACTGGTTATTGGAATAAGTGCTGGACGGCAAACAAGGCAATACTAAGCTCAAGCGGCGACATAATATTCCTCCTCGAGGACGACCTATACCTAACACCAAACTTCATCGAGGAAGCGCTAAACGCATTCAAGGAATACCCCGAGGCCGGTTGCGTATATACAAACTGCATATGGGTCTTCCAGGAAGGCGCAAGGTCAAGGGGCGGGTTCATGGGTTGGCTAGCAAAGGCCCTCAGTAAATTATCGATCCATGAATCAGCATTGCCAAGGATGGTCAGGAGAATAAACGACCACTTAATAGAAGTGCCCGTATTCACCATGAGCGTCGCATGTAGGAGGGAAGCTTTACTCAAGGCTGGGCTCTACGACATGAGGGTTAAGGAGCCAATACTCGGCGAGGACTTCGACCTAGCACTGAGAATTAGGAAGGCGGGCTATAAAATAATACAAACAACAAGGGCAGTCTCGTACCACCTAACGATGCAGGTAACAAAAGGCATAATAAAGTACGGCAGAGACCCATCAATGCTCATGGGTACCTACGAAACCGAGGTATACTTCATGACAAAAAATAGAGACATACTGAACCTAAAGAACGTGATAAGCCACACAATATACAGATCAATAGAGACAGTAGCCTGGGGCATTAGGTCTAGAAATCCATCAGCGATACCTTACGGCATAGCAGGTGTGATTAAGGGGTTTATGGAGGGATGCCTACATGGACCATAAGAAATACTTAGTATTTATAAGTACAGCGAGCCTACTGCACTTTAGGGGTGTCGAGCATTGGTTAATTGAGGTAGCCACTAGGCTTAATGATTCCATGATATTGACGTTTTCGACAGGCTTAAAGAGCATTGATGATGTAAAGGCGAGAGTGGCCCTGGCCAAGTCACGTTTAGGCAATGTTGAATGGCATGAAATAAGGGCTATTTCTCACGAACATGCAGGTAAGGGTGTCCCAAGTTTCATTACCCATTTCATGAAACATAGTGGCATAGTCATACCAATTAACTTGAAAATAATTAAACTATTAAGGGGTAAGTTTACCTACCTAGTCATTGGTGACGCCTATCCGGCGATGCTTCTGGTCGCCATAGCCGCAATATCCGGCGCTCGTAAAGTAATCCTAGGCCTGCACGCAAGGCCAAGTTATAAGCATTTCATATTTATCAAACCACTTCTTGCATTAATGAACAGGGCTGGGCTAATTAAAGGAATACATGCCGTTAATATCGTCGATGCCTTGATTCTCAGGAGAATTTTAAGCAATATACCCGTTTGGTGGATACCAAACGGTGTTGATTGTAGACGATTTAAGCCTGGTATTAAGCGTAACGATGTATTTCAAGTGCTCTTCGTTGGCGCATTGAGTGATGATAAGGGAGTTGATACGTTTATAGAGACAGCACGAATCATTAAGAGATATTACAGTGATGCGAGATTCATAATAATTAGTCCTGGAGGTCAGTTAAAGAAAATCGTTGAAGAGGCGCATAAGGAAGGTATCGTGGAATTCATAGGCTTTGTACCAGACGACGAACTTGCTAAGCTTTACGCGGAATCGCATGTTGCGGTATTCCCAAGCCGTGATGAAGCCTTCGGGCTTGTAAGCCTTGAGGCCCAAGCGTCTGGAACGCCCGTGATAGCCACGGACTTACCTGCATTTAGGCAGTCCGTGATTGATGGAATAACGGGTATATTGGTGAGGCCTTATTCGCCTCAGGCATTTGTAAATGCAATCATTAAAGTGAGGGAATTATGGCTTAGCAATAGGCAGGAATACGAAAGAATGAGCATATCAGCAAGGAAAAACGCGGAAAGATTCTGTTGGGAAAAAATAGTTAAAATTTATTACGAGAAATTCTTCAAACAAAGTTGAGAATGATATCTAACGATCTTATATCGATTATTATACCCGTGAAGAACGAGAAGAACAGAATTAGGACTATCATTGATGGACTATACAGACAGACCTACAGGCCTATCGAGGTTATATTCGTGGACGGCGGCTCAACCGATGGTACAGTTGAGGAAATAATGAGTGTAATAAAGGAATACTCATCAGACGACTTCAAGGTCGGATTGCTTAAGGAGAGAGACTTTGGGCCTATACGGTCTCCCGCCAATGCGAGGAATATTGGTGCGCTGAACGCCGGTGGTGAATACATAGCATTTTTCGATGCGGATTATGATTTTAGGGATGATCCTGATGCTGTGGGTAGGATTGTCCAGGCCTTCAATAATGGGGCCAATCATGTAGCGGTTAAATACGTACCCAATATGCACACCTGGATTGAGAAACACTTGGCGCTTGACGATATCGTGCATTACTACAATGGCGATAAACCCATACATTTGATCTGCGCATTCAGGAGGGAATTCTTTAACGAGGTTAAGTTTAATCCAACACTGGGCTTTGGGGAGGACTTCGAGTTCCTCGATAGACTTAGTAAGCACATCAAACTCAATACCGTAGCAGTTGATACAGGTATTAGGAGGTGCTACCTCCACACGCTTAGTGACGTTAAGAGACAGCAGTTGTGGTACGGCAGAACCGCCATGAGGTATTACAGAGCCGCAGGAATAAACCCACTATCAGCAATTATCAGGTTAAACGCGGTACTTGGGTTAGTATTGCTTACAATAATTACTGCACCACTAATAGGTTTATCATCAATGATGTTTTTATTCTCCGCCTTTGTATTAATATATGCGCGTTGGTTAAGAAAAGACATAAAGATCTTAAGACCTAGTAAATTCTCAATTCTTAATAGGTTTGCATGGTACTTATTCAGAGAGGTTGTTGGGAAATTATTTTTCGATATAGGATTTATAAAATCAATTTTGCATAGACAGATGGAGGTGGGGCGGTGAGTTCTAAGGAGATTTATTATGTATTCATTGATTTTTCAATGAAGTATTCAAAATTTAATTTTAAGAGAGTTTCGAGGGATTTCGTGTGAAGCCTAAGGTCAGTATAATAATCCTGAACTATAACGGTAGGAGTAAGTTAGGTGCTTTGCTTGATGAGTGTATAGTATCGGCGCTTAATCAGACTTATGGTAATGTTGAGGTTATATTCGCTGACAATGGCTCGACCGATGATAGTTGTGAATATGTTAGGGCTAGGTATGGGGATAGGGTGAGGGTTGTATGCCTAGGTCGTAATTACGGCTTTGCCCTGGGTAATAACCTAGCATCTAAATTTGTTAGCAATGATAGCGAGTACCTGCTATTCCTTAACCCGGACGCCGTCCTGGAGTCTGATTACGTCGAGACTATTGTTAGATTCATGGAGAAGAATAAATGGGTTGGTGCGGCTCAAGGTGTGCAAGTGTCTATGGATGGATCATTAGTCAGTCTTGGAGGTTATGTAGACTCGTATGGTAGAAGTATCGAAGTTTTTGCAAGTAAATTAATACCAAAATATCCAATGATTATTTTATGGGCTTCTGGTAGTGCAATGATTATTCGAAGGAAACTATTCGAAAAATTAAACGGTTTTTCTCCTGAATTATTTCTTTATTATGACGAAATTGATCTATGTAGTAGAGTTTGGTTAAGTGGCTATGCTGTAGTTTTAATACCATATACAAGGTATAAGCACATAAGAGAAGGTATTGTAAAGAGTATTAATTGGATTGGTTGGTATTTCATGAATAGAAATAGATGGTTAATTATAGCTAGGTATATGCCGCTTAAAGAAGTGATGACCTCATTATTTTTTATTTTACCTCTTGAATTTATAGCGAATGTTGTTAGAAGTGTTAAAGATAATCAACAAAGGATAAAATTAATATTATATATAAAAATTTTACAATATTTACTCAAGAAAATACCAAGTAATCTTGCAAAAAGATATCTTAACGGAACAATCCCTAGAAAATTTATAATCAATATAGGTTTATTTTTCAAAAATAAAGACCAAATAATATTTCATTATATAACTCAAAATTTAAGTAATTTATTGATTAAAATAAATAATGAATCTTAAGGCTAAAATTCGTGTTCCTTATCCGTTTAGGGTTGTTGCTTTTGGGTTAGTGTGTTGGTTAAGTGGTTTAGCTTGTTGCGTGGTGGTTGGAGCCAGCGTGTTGTTGAGTATCCGTGGGTTCTTAGGCAGTTGAGACGTTTTGTGCCCAGGGGTGCTAGGGTTTTGGATGTTGGTTGTTCGGAGAGTGCTTAGTCACGTGCTCCTTTACATGGGTTATGAGGTGTGGAGTTTGGGCATCAATGACTATCCGTACAAGCCGAAGCAGATGGTCTTTGTTAGGCGTGATGTGCGTGACACGGGATTACCGAGTAATTTCTTTGATGCTATTGTGGTTGTCTCGACGATAGAGCACATAGGTTTGCCTGTTTATGGGCAGGTTGGCTTTGACGTTGATGGTGATGTTAAGGCTATTGAGGAATTACGCAGGATTCTGAAGCCTGGGGGTTACTTAATAATAACGACGCCATTTGCGGGTAGGGAGTTTAGGATTGTCCCTGGTGAGAGGCAGTATGACATCGAGAGGCTTAGATTACTTGAGAGGGGTTTCGAGGTTGTTGCTGAGGAGTTCTTCATATCGTATAGATTGGGTAGGAGGGTTGTGTGGGTCAGGATAGGTAGGGACTTTGCTGGGAAGATCCTTACGAGACCTGAGACTCCAGGATTGGTTTGTCTCGTGCTGAGGAAACTCCTGAGTTAGGTATGGCTGGGTCGGGTAGGGTTGGTGTTAGGGCTGTTGGTGGTGGTTTTGCGTTGTTTGTGGGTAGGCTTGCCTATAATGCTGTCTCTGCCGTGGGTAGTGTAGTCATTGCTAGGTTGCTTGGCCCTGCCAATTACGGCGTCATAAGTATAGCCCTCATTTACCCACTGATGTTCAGCGGGCTGGCCGATCTAGGTCTATCAACGGCTATTATGAGGTACGCATCAATTGGCGATTTTAGGAGGGCATTCACCGCCCTGTGGCTCCGTGTATTGATTACTATGGCCTTCGCCGTAGCCCTCATACCCCTGGCTCCCTACCTGGCGTTTACTCTACATAGGCCTTATTTAACGCCCATGATTGATATCTTGGCAATATACGCCTTCGCCTACAATGCCGTTACCTCCATCACGGCATTCCTAGCGGGTGTCAATAGGTACTGGGATTACGTGGTCGTAGACCTGGTTAGGAATTCCGTGAGGGTTTCGTCGTTGATAGCCCTTGTGCTTGCTGGCTATGGGGTTTATGGCGCTGTGTGGGGCTTCTCGATAGGGTATGCGGCAGCTACAGTATACGCCTTCGTTAGGCTCGTTAGGGTGATGGACCCAGTATTGAACCTTGTGGGGAATGATATTGCCGAGGTTTTGAATTACTCAATACCACTCTACATACCTGGGCTTCTCGGCATCCCCATTGGCCAGTTCTACAATATATTAATGGCCATCTACGTGACGAATGCTGAAATGGGTAATTATCAAATAGCCGGTAACCTATTGACGCCGATTGGCTTAATAACAGGTTCATTATCAACCGTGTTATTCACGACGTTACCGCAGTTGGTTAATGAGGATTATAAGTTTAAGGATGCGTTAAATAGGGCCGCTAGGTACACCGCCATAGTTGTATCGCCAATCGCCATAGCCCTAGCATTGTTCTCCAAACAAGCGGTTTACATAGTCTATGGCCCGCAATACGGCCTGGCACCGCTTTACCTCTCGATAATGGCAATATCAAACCTACTGACACCATTCGGCGTCGTCACGATGTACCTGAACATCATTGGAGCCACCAGAACCACTATGGCTCTGAACATAGTAAGCATGCTAATTGGATTACCAATAACCTGGGCCCTACTGGTGCACTACGGGATGCTCGGCGCGGTGATTGCCTCGTTGATAAATGGCGTATTAGGTACAGCAATTTCATTAATCGTTGCGAGGAGGATGTACGGCATCGTCATCGACGTAACGCAGGTAGTTAAGTACTGGGCACCATCACTCATAGCAGGCACCTTAACATACCCCGCAATGCACATAATGAACAACATGTGGCTAGCCCTAGGCGTTGGGTCTGTGATCTACCTGGCATTGCTGATCGTCCTCACCGCACTAATGACGAATATGGAGGATTTGAAGAACATCGCCGACATAAGTAGGGGCATTAATTACGTAGGTCCTTTAATCGGCCGTGCATTGAATTACTTAGTTAAAATTAGGATGGTGCTATGGTCATGAGGGTACTCACGAACTGGGCTGATGATGGCTTAACCAGAGCTTTACGTAAATACGGCATACACATGGTATTTATAAAAGAGAATATGCTATTAAATGTTGACTTTAAATATGTTGATTTAATATACTATGCGAGTTTTGTTCCACCTCTCATAAACAAAGATGTAATTGCAACATTAAGAAGCTTCGAAAATATTATTTATGGGCTTCATGCGTCATTAACGATAGATAATTCTGTAAAGCTCGGCCATGTCGTTTATGATTTAATATTTCCACTTCAAACATTACTTGCATATTTAAAGGGTGCATCTATACATGTGTTAAATTTACGTGATTATAAATTATTGAGGATTTTTGGTTTAAAATCGACATACGTACCCCTTGGTACTGATACTGAACTATTTAGGTGTGGGTTTGATAAGCCTAGTACTTTCACTATGGTTTATGCCAGTAGACCGTCATGGCATAAGGGGACTGATTTATTGGTTAATTACATAATACCAATCATTCATAAAAAGCTTAGTCAAGATGCTAGAATCGTGATTACTGATGCTACGAGTGACTACCTGAGTTCTCTGTATGATAGAATTCGAGGAATAAGAGGGATAGAACTATATAATCACTTACCAATTAAGGATTATGCGAGGTTATTGTCCGAAGCCCACGTACTACTCTTCCCAAGTAGGTATGAGAGTTTCGGCCGCGTTGTGCTCGACTCGTTGGCTAGCGGAGTCATACCTGTAGCGTTTAGGGTTAGGGGGTTTGTTGAGGATGTATTATTAAAAACAGAATTAAATAGGTATGTCGTCAATTACCCAGACTTACCTAACTTTATTAATAAGGTAATTGAATTATACAGGTTATGGCATAGAAGCCTTGATGAATACTATGCATTAGTTAAGTTAGCCTGCAAAATAGCTAGTCAATACTCCTGGGAAATCATTGGAAAGATGTGGGTCGAACTTTTTAAACAAGTTCTCTAAATTATAAATAAAATTAAAACTGTAACTGACAAGGTAATAAGAGAATGCCATCAGATACAAGCAAGTTTGCATTATTGGTTAAGTTAAATAATTACTATGTTGATGGGTTATATTTACCTATGACTATTGTTATTTCTGAGGACTCAATATATTGGTATCCATTGCATGTTAATGCATCAGTACCTGGGTAATTACTTCGTGCGTGTCGAGATTTGGACAACAAAATAGTTATTGCCGCGGGTAAGGAGTTATCAGTGTTTTAACCCTGACGACGTAAGGAAAGCCTTGAAAAGAAAGTTTTTATCTTTGCTCCTTACGGTGTTTATTTCGATAGAGTTAAGGGTGTGGTTTATATGGTTAGGAGGGGGTTGTGGAGGTTTTGGGTATGAGGCCGAGGCTTCTTGTGCTTTCTAAGTTCTTTTGGCCTGAGGGTGGTGGTGCTGAGCTTGCGACTTACCTATTCATTAGGCGTTACTTAGCTGGTCGGTTCGACGTGGTTGTTGTTTCGGGTACTAATAAGCCGGTTATTGATCGTGAATGTTGTAGGTATGTTGCTTGGGATGTTTTGAGGGCTGGCTTTAAGCCTGCTGAGTGGTTGTTGTTTGCCGCCAAGTTGAGGGATGTTGCTAAGTTCATTAGATGGGCTGATATCGTGTACATACCGTCCCATACACTGTTGCCTCTCGCGCCCATTGTGAAGTGGGTTAACCCGAGGGCTAGGGTCGTGCTTCACGTGCACAATAATCAACTCCTGACCTACACCTCAATTGTTATTAATGACGTAGGGCCCGGCATACGTAGTGACTTACTGGTGGAGCTTTATGAGAACAGGAGTCTCCTTAGGGCGTTGATTAGTGGGTCCTTAAACGTCTCGCAAATGCTCTACTGGTTGGCTTTGTTGTACTCGGACGCGGTCATATTCGTGGCTAGGAGGCAGCTCGAATTGATTCGTAAATACGGTGTACGTTTGCCACTTAGGAGGGCCGAGGTTATTTACAACCCACCGCCGTCAGTGGAGGTTAGGAAGGCCCTGGGCGAGGCTCCTGTGTTTATCTATGTTGGTGGTGGGAGTTTCATAAAGGGGTTTCACGTACTCCTCAGGGCTTTGCCGTCACTCGTGAGACTCGGTGCCAGAGTTAGGCTCTTCGGTAACTACAGGAATTTCCAAGTCAGGAACCGCTATGTGGAGCTTGTTGGCAAGGTTCCCCATGGCGTTGTCATGAGGGCGCATGAGGATGCTTGGGGCTTGTTGTTCCCGTCGATTAATGAGGAGCCCCTGCCTTATGCCGTTGTTGAGGCTGCGTTGGCTGGTACGGTGCCCATAGCCGCTAGGGTGGGTGGTGTGCCGGAGATCCTCAGTGGTACTGGGGCTGAGAGGTTCATGTTTAGGGCTGGTGATGCGGAGGACTTGGTGGGTAGGGTTGAGGAGTTGATTGGCTTAGGCATTAAGGGTGTTATGGAGGTTGGCGAGGAGGTTAAGAGGGTTGTGCGTAAGAGACTTGAGGAGTCAGCCAGTAGGTTGCCCGAGGTTTTTATGAAGGTCCTTAGCAGTGATTAAGTCATGGAGGCCCTGAGGGTTTTGGTGACGGGCGGCGCAGGCTTCATTGGTAGTCACCTAGTTAAGGCCCTCGTTAAGGCCGGGCACCAGGTTAGGGTCCTCGATAACCTATCCACGGGCTCCATCGAAAACTTAGCCGACGTATTGAACGCCATAGAGTTCGTTAGGGGTGATGTTAGGGATTACGGGGCTGTCGAGAGTGCCGTTAGGGGTGTTGATGCTGTGGTTCACCTGGCGGCCCTCATAGACGTTGCTGAGTCCGTGGAGAAGCCTGACCTGTACTTTGACGTTAATGTTAGGGGCACGTACAATGTGGTCAAGGCTTCAAAAAACGTGGGTACGTTCGTGTTCGCATCATCAAGCGCCGTCTATGGTGAGCCAATTAGGGTGCCAATACCTGAGGATCATCCATTAATGCCCAAGTCACCGTACGCCGCCAGCAAGGTATCCGGCGAAGCCTTCGTGCAAGCCTTCGCTAATCAATACGGCTTCAGGCCCGTGATACTTAGGCTATTTAACGTCTATGGCCCAAAGCAATCCAGGGCCTATGCCGGTGTCATCATCGAGTTCATTAGGAGGGTTTCTAGGGGTGAGCCACCAGTTATTTTCGGCGATGGCGAGCAGACTAGGGACTTCATTCATGTAAGTGATGTTGTTGAGGCGATAATGCTCTCGCTTAAGAGCGAGAGGGCTAGGGGTGTGTTTAACATTGGTAGTGGTGAGAGAGTAACGATAAATTGCTTGGCGAACTTAATACTCAAGTTAATGGGTAGGGAGGATTTGAGACCCATATATGCACCGCCACGGCCAGGCGATATAAGGCACTCAATAGCAGACATATCAAGGGCTCGGAAGGAGCTGGGATTTAAACCGAAACTAGGGCTTGAGGTGGGTATTAAGGAATTGATTAAACGCTTGTAAATAAGATAGAGATAAAGGGATGTTTTAGTATAATTCGGGATTACCTATTAAATGTTGGTGTGAAGTTGAGAGTGCATGCTTAAATTATTCAATACCAAATACGTTGAAAATAGGATTATAGATTTATTTAAGTTGCAGAGTATTACATAATGAATAGGAGCCATAATTTCTCGGTGATTATCATAGGACCTTCTGCTGATACTGTTTCGGGATCTTTACTTAGGCCTATTAACATATATTATAGCCTAAAGGACCTCAAGAATCTAAAGGTTAATTATATACCCATAAGGAAAATTATTGATCTCTTATTGCAGCTTCCCTTAGTATTTTCTGGTGATCTAATTATTGTTAGTGGTGTGAATCCGTGGATATCTGCTATAGTTTCGTTTTTAGGGAAGGTTATGGGAAAGGTTGTTGTGGTTGATTTCCATGGTTTTGCCTGGCTCGAATCCGTTGTTATGAATTCTGCAAAGTCCCCTATTAGGGTCCTTCTTTTAGTGTCAGAAAGGATTTCGTATAAACTGTCTAAATATATTATAACAGCATCGAGGTGGCTTGCTAATACATTACCTTATTACTTCGGTAATAGAGGAAATGTATTTGTTATTGAGAATTCGGTACCTTATATTTTTGAGAAGGTCGTTAATGAATTATTGAGACGATTTAATATTAGGTTTTTACGTAGATATGTATGTGGACGGTTTATACGTGGTAGTGGTTGTTCTGATAAGTTGTTGTTTATCGCGCCGTTGCCATCAATATTTAAATCAAATATGCTTGCATATGAGGAATTGTTAAGACTGGAGGGATCTCTCGGTAAGGAGGTAATTATTACTGTTACGGGAGTTAAAGACGATAAAGCATTACGTGGATCTTCAAATAGGGTTTTCCCTGTCGGGTACGTTGACCATGTCGATTATGTGGTTCTTCTCTTGGTTTCTGATGGTGTTTTTCTTCCGTACCCCGATAATGCTATTTGTGGCGGTGTTAGGAATAAGGTTCTTGAGGCGGGTTTTTGTAAAAAGCCGATAATATCTAGTAGGGTTGGTATGATGCATCTTGAGGCTCTGCCGAATGTGCATTATATACCGGTTAGCTCGCAATATCTTGAGTTGAATGAAAACATGCTTAAGGGTGCGGCAGCAAATTTAGGCTTGCTTATTCAGGAGAGGTACACATTCAACCACTTTAAGTACTCGTTTATGAAGGTATTTGGTTTAATTATTAAGGGGGAGAGATAATGATTTTTATAGTGTTTGTGGGGTCTCAGGGTGCTGGAAAGACCACGTTGGCTAAGTTCCTTATGAGGAAACTTGTATCTAACGAAAAGCATGGTATATGTTATGTAAAATTGATTGATTATACAATATTTCATCACGCATATTTAAGGGCGTTATCTAAAATAAGTAATGGCAGTGATTCCTCGATTTTATTCTCAAAATTATTCCCGCTTTATGCGCTTCAACACATCATGGGTTTATTGATATCATACATAAAGTTTACCATATTACGATTAACAGTAAGATGTACATTCATGGTTGAGGATGAAGGTTTCATATTTAAGGAGATACCTGACCTATACTTTATTGCGTATGTCACCGGGTCGTTAAGATCGAGATTTAATCTTCGTTTAATTAGAGGTGTTTTAGCCCTGATTTTAGCTTTAGGAGGTAAGATTCTAGGGAGAGATACCGTAATTATTTACGTTAGTGCGCCTTACGATGTGCTGAAGGTGAGATACATCATTGATAATAGGGGTATAGAGCCGAAGCCGTATGTGAATTTTCAAGATGCTGTATATAGGCTCATAATAAATAAACTTCCTTACAAAACAATTCAAGTTAATACAGTTAATGGAGTTGATTCTTCAAGCTTTATAACTCAGGTAATAAAGGCTATCGGGAATAAGCGATGGTACCGAAGGTTTCCGTAATAATCCTAATGTATAATACATTATCAAAATTAGGGAAGGAATTTATTAAGAAAATGATAGAAAGTATTTACTATCAAGACTATCGCAACTTAATGCTTGTAATAGTTGATAATGGTTCCCACGATAAAACCGCCGACTACGTATCGAAACTACTTAATGAGTACTCAAGTATTGAATACTATATTATAAGGTTACCGAAAAATTATGGCTACACGGGCGGTAATAATAAGGGCGCTGTATATTCGATAAATCGTGGGGCAGAGTACCTCTTTTTTATGAATGATGATGTAATTCTCCTAAGTAGGAATTTAATTACGGTGCTCGTAAAATCACTTGAGATTGATCAGAAACTAGGTGCTGTGCAGCCACTCATTGTTAATAGGGATGGGTCGATTAATTGCGGATTTAGGGTAGGGCTCTCCTCAATACCAAAAGTGGATAGGCATGGTGAGAAGATATTCTACGTAAGTGGGGCTGCGTTTTTAACAAGGTCTAAATTATTTATGAAGATGGGTATGTTTGACCCCGACTTCTTTCTTTATCATGATGATGTGGATTATGCATGGAGATTGAGACTGCTAAATTACAGGGTTGCCTGCATCAAGAGCGTTAAGGCCTATCACTTTGGAAGCGCAACAGTAGGTGAGGAAAGTCCAAAGTATTATTACTTCATGTTGAGGAATGCTGTGTGGGCAATAACTAAGAACTCCTCAGGGGCGGCATTTATACCGAGGCTCTTATTGTTATCGATGGAAAGCACAATAAGCTTCTTGCTTCATCACCTATTGATAAGACGCAATGCAGACTTAATAAAAGCCGACATAAAAGGATTATTTGATGGTATAAAATCCATCAAAGTCGTCATTTCGAAACGTAAAATAGTTCAAGGAATGAGACTTGCATCAGAAACCTTAATCAATAAAACGATGGATGCGACTATAGACTTCGAGCTATTACTCCCTGAGCTAGTTAGAAGAAAGCTAAAATTTTAATTTATAATTAATTAAATTTTGAAAAACTATGAGGGTTTTGGTTGGTTTGCCTAGTTTTAATAATGGTGCCTTTGGTTATACTATTCGTAGGACTCTTGGGGCTTTGGCTGATCAATCTTATCGTGATTTTAGGGTTCTCGTTGTTTATAAGCCGAGTCCTGGTGATGGGACTCTCGATGTTGTTGATGAGTTTAGGGATAGGCTGGATATCGAGGTTAGGATACAGGGTGATGGTTTTGTTGAGGAGGCTATGAACGAAATATTCAAGGCAGCAACCGACTACGACATAACATTAACAACGGATGATGACGCAATACCAACAAAAACATGGATACAAGAGCACATACAATTCCACAAAAACCACGAAAAAATAGGGATAGTAAACGGCGCGGTTGTATCACAGACCTTAGGTGGTAAATGCCATGAATACCTAAAGCCTGTAAGGCAATTACTAGGCTATCGTAAACCGATAATGAGGGAACTGCATAATTATGTAGAGATTATTAATGATATGGGGCTTTCAGCATGTGGAAACCCTAGGTTATTGAGAGCAATTGGGAATCATGAATATATGTATACGGTGGTCGTTGGCGGTGGTAATATGAGTTTTAAGTCGGGGTCATTAATTGATGGATTTGCACTTCCAGGGTACACAAAGAGGGGGATACATTATGAGAGACTTTTAGTTCTTCATTACGTGAGGCGGGGATTTCACTCGGTGGTGTTTAATGGTGGTTTTGTTGAGCATATCGAGAGAGAATCACTAAGTAGGCCTAAGAGTCGAATTTCAAAATTTATGGTTGGGATTGAGTATTACTTATTACCCTATGGTGTACATTACTATGGGTTCAGAATCAACATGAGCAGGTTAAGACTTTATAAGGGATTAATAGAGCTCTATGGCACATTTAGGAGGACCATCACCTCAAGAGCGTACGTAACAGGCTTAGGTCTTGCTATAGAGGCTATTGAGAATAATTATGAGCCAAGGGAGGTGAGGCGGAAATTGCTCGAAATAGAGCAGGAGGCTAAGGCAAAGTATGGATAGGGTTCGAGGGACTATGATCATTAACGAGTACGGTAATGCTTATTTATTTGTTGTTTCCTTGGTTTTCAATGACTGTTGTTGTTGGTTTTAACTGGCCTGGTTGGCATGACAATGCTGTTGGTGTTATTGTTGATGGTGAGTTGGTTTTTGCTAGCGAGGAGGAAAGATGGACGAGGCACAAACACTCGCCAGGAGAACCACCAGTAAACGCCCTGAGGCAAGCCTTCCTATACTTGAAGAGGAAGTATGGGATAAAGCCAAAGGACGTAGACGCATACGCAGTAAACAATGACCCAAGGCTTACGGCATTGAGTATAAGATATGTATGGTGGATATCAACCTTTGAGAACTTAATTACTAAGGGTGTTGGTCTTGGCTTGTTCCAGGGTGGTCTCATTGGTAAGGGTCTTGGTGCTTTGAGGGCTGGTTTTCTCTATCTTCGTGGTGATTATCTTGATCTCGCTCGTAGGTTTGTTAGGTTTGTTGTTCGCTCTATTGGTGAGGATGTTCCTGATAACATTAGGATAATCCCTGTTGCTCACCACCTTGCCCATGCTTCTTCGGCTTATTACTTCAGTGGTTTCAATAATGCAACCGTCCTCACTGTCGATGGTTCTGGTGAGTTTGAGGCTACTACCGTTTGGCGTGTTAGGGATGGTGAGTTTGAGAAGGTAGCCTCAATACCCACCGTCTATGGCTCTCTTGGTCTTTTGTATGAGGATGTTAGTGCCAAGATTGGCTATGAATATCTCGAGGGTCCTGGTAAGGTCATGGGCCTCGCACCATACGGTAAAGCCAGCAAGTACTATGAGAAGCTCAAGTCATTCGTAAGGTTTGACGATAGGGATTACCCGTTTAGGTTCTTTATCCCTGGTAGGTGGAGAATTAAGAGTGGTAATTTTCATGAACCCTATAAATTCATTGCTAACTCTCTCTATCCTGGTGATAAGGTTCCTTGGAGTCCTCATGGTGATCTTCATCCTGATGCTGTTGATCTTGCCTGGGCTGTTCAGTCCGTGACTGAGGAGGTCATGCTTCACTTGGCTAGGTGGGCTAGGGAGCATACGGGTGAGGACAAGCTTGGTCTCGCTGGTGGTGTTGCCTTGAATGCCAAGGCTAACATGGTTATTCACTACTCCAAAACCTTCAACGACATCTTCATATTCCCAGCGGCAAACGATGCCGGAACACCCATTGGTGCTGCCGCATGGGTCTATGAGCATGTACTCGGTGGGAAAATGAGGAGACAAAGACTCAAGACTGTTTACCTCGGTCCTGAGTATAGCGACGAGGATGTCAAGAAGGTGGTGGAAAGAGGAGGTTGGAACGCTAAGTATGTTGGTGATGATGTTAATGAGGTCGTTGACTTAATAGTCAAGGGCTTTGTTGTTGCTTGGTTCCAGGGTAGGGCTGAGCTTGGACCAAGGGCTCTTGGTAACCGCTCAATCATTGCTGATCCTAGGAGGAGGGATATGTGGGGTGTTGTGAATAGGATTAAGGGTCGTGAGTGGTGGAGACCACTGGCACCATCACTGCTTGAGGAGGATGCTGGTAAGTACTTCATAGACCCGGTACCACACCAATTCATGATTTTGATGTTCAAGTACAAAAGCGAGATGTGCGAGGTTGTCCCGGCTGTTTGCCACGTAGACCAAACAGCGAGACCGCAGACCGTTAGTAAGGAAGAGAACAAGACCTGGTATGAGTTAATAAAGGCATTCAAGGACGTGACGGGTGAAGGCATCATATTGAACACAAGCTTCAACCTAGCAGGAGAACCACTCGTCGAAACACCACAAGACGCAATAAAAAGCTTCGCACTAGGAGGATTCAAAGCAATATACATACAAGGATACCTAATACAGAAGTAGCCCATGTCTTATGACAAATGCAATATAAAGGGTAATAAGGACCTCGGGATCATGCACTGTATTAGGAAATGAACTGATGCGTTCATTATATTTCTGGCTGCTTTGGTGCTCCATGATTTACCCTGCCTAGTCTCTTGATTCGTAGGACCAAAACGGTTGCCTAAAATCGAAAAACACCCAATACCCAAACCACGCAAGCCAAACCCCTAGGGTATAAACACCAACACCGAAGCAACAGCACAAATAGGATTACTAGGACTAGAAACGTTGGTGTTGGTTTTGACCTGATGGGTGGTATGTGATGGGGGACCAAACGACTCACGAGTCGTTCAGCGTTTGCCTCAATCATTATCGACAAATGTAAGTGCGTGTATATGTTGTGTGAAAACGACGTGAGGCACGTGGACACAACCTCATGAAAACACGAACGTGCCCCACGAGACGCAACAACACAACAGGGGTGGGGCTCTAGTAGAGGGAGTGTTTATAATTAAGAGTGCTGGTTAATTTATAATGATTTATAATGATAAAATGCCTTTAATATACATATATATCATATGTAGAAAGAGGAACTGAAAATACCCCCTCCACCCTTGGTCTACTAACTACTAATGCTCTCCTGTTGTGTTGTTGCGTCTACGGTTTCACGGTACGTGGATCCCACGTGGGGGCATGGGGCACAACACTGTGTTGTGTCTCACGGTTCACGGTTTTTGAAAAACAGGAGTGTGGGGTGTCTTATTGATTGTTTTAATCAATTACCAGCGCTGGGTTACCCCTGTCTTTGTTGTTCCTGCTCGCCTTGCTCTTGTCCTTGTTCGTCCTCCTCGGGCGTTGTTGGTAGTAGTTGCCGAGCGAGCTCTATTAGGCTTATTGAGTAGCCTGGTCGTTTCTTACCGCTGTTGTCAGGGTAGTTTGAGTTGATGGCGTTGAATAATGTCCTCGGTGTCCACTTGACAACACCGTCTTGCGACTTTGCGAATAGGATGACTCGCGTGAGGCCTCTCTGGTACAGGCCGTAGAGCATGTCCAACAACAGGTCAATTCTATCCGCTCGCTTCCTATCATCATCAGTGAGTGGGTACCTGCCCGGGTCCCTACCCAGTGCCTTTGCTAACTCCTCCCACTCTTTCAAATCAACCTGCTTCCTGCTGTATGTGATCTTCGCGTCGAAGGCTATGGGGTTGTTCACGAGGGCGGTTATTATACCGTAGGCGTCGGCAACATACCCAAGGTTCTTTGTTACATTTTCCATGTTCTTGATTACCTCCCTCTCGGGCGTCGTGTGGTTCCCAGGTTATGAAGAGGAAGCGCCTCATCCATGCCGTCCTCCTGGTGTTTCCACTCATGATTTCAGCGATTTTACCGATTTTGAGGTTTGTGATTATGAATGCGTTAGCCA
>Ga0208662_100280_pt1 | contig 21398 bp, 22 predicted proteins | sample OSPB_host_MetaG_FD_187136 | JGI IMG/M metagenome (GOLD analysis project Ga0208662, IMG submission 187136) | Hot spring microbial mat communities from Yellowstone National Park, Wyoming, USA - OSPB_host_MetaG (SPAdes) (version 2) | ecosystem: Environmental > Aquatic > Thermal springs > Hot... | reverse complement strand
AAACCCGCAGTATAAACTATTACTAAAAATCTAAAATGGAAAAATTCAAGATACTATGGTTTAACTGGCGATGCTGGATGAACCCCGAAATGGGAGGAGCCGAAGTATTCACAAGAGAAATTATTAATAGATTATCAATGGCTGGACATGAAATCACGTTGTTTACTTCAGAATTCAAAGGATCAAAAAAAGAAGAAATAATTGATAAAATTAGAATTATAAGAGATGGCGGAAAATTTTCAGTCTACCAAAAAGCTAAAGACTTTTACAAAAACCAACATGAAAATTACGACATCGTAATAGATGAAATTAACACCAGACCGTTTCTAATACCAAAATTCGCAAACAACAAAGAAAAGATATTCGCAATCATACACCAACTTGCTAGGGAATACTGGTTCTACGAAACACCATTCCCAATAAACTACATAGGATATTACTTCTTAGAAAGCATGTGGCTAAAAAACTACATAAATATACCTACAATAACAGTTTCAAAATCAACAGAAAGAGACTTAGCAAATCTAGGATTCAAAAAAATCTACATAATACCAGAAGGAATAAACCTAAAACCTCTAGAAACAATACCAGAAAAAGAAAAAGAACCAACAATAATATATTTGGGTAGATTAAAAAGAGCAAAAAGACCAGACCATGCATTAAAAGCCTTCAAAATTGTCAAAAGAAAAATACCAAAAGCGAAGCTATGGATCGTTGGAAACGGCTACTTAAGAAAATATTTAGAGAAATTTGCTCTTGAGGATGTAAAATTTTTTGGGCATGTCTGCGAAGAAGATAAGATCACATTATTATCTAAAGCTTGGATTTTAGTAAACCCCTCAATTAGAGAAGGCTTTGGACTCAATATAATAGAAGCCAACGCGCTAGGAACTCCTGCTATAGCTTATGATGTCCCAGGACTTAGAGACTCCATCATAGATGAAAAGACAGGACTGATTGTGAAGGAAAACGGAAACGTTGAGAAGCTAGCTGAATCAATAATTAGAGTTCTAGAAGACGATGCGCTGAGAAAGACGCTAAGCATAAATGCTCTTGAATATTCTAAAAATTTCAGCTGGGATAGAGCAGCTCAAGAATTCGAGAAAATCCTAAAAGAAGCTGTTAATGAAATAGATGTAACATTAAGGACTTAAATGAAACATAAATGGGAAGAATCTTGGTTACAGGAGGTGCAGGCTTCATAGGATCCAATGTCGCGGAATATTATGCCAAGAAGGGAGAAGAAGTCATTGTGTTGGATAATTTATCGAGAACAGAAATTCTGGAAAGTTGTTTAAATGAAAATTCTACTCCTAGGCTCACATATGAATTATAACTTGGAACAATACGTCTACATGAATTTAGTCAAGCTTGGTCATGAAGTAAGGTTTTATGGTTATAAAGAGAGTCTGGGCAAATTTGCAAATCCTATTAGAATGGCTATTACAAGGTCTAAGCTGATAAGAGACTTGGCGAATGTATTCTGGTTAAACAGAATAAACAATGAGATAAAAAGGATCGCTGAAACATTCTATCCAGATTTGGTTCTATCAATAAAAGGCGAGGCTGTGAAGCCTAAGACTATTGAGTGGATTAGAGAGGAGTTAGGAGCAAAGACAGCTCTATGGTATCCGGACGATCCAAGATTCTTCAACAGCCTAGTAAAGTACATAGCACCAAGTTACGATCACGTATTCACAGCTTCTGAAAAAGCTATCGATATGTATAAGGATATCGGATGCGAAAAAGTCCACTTCTTACCATTTGCATGCGAACCAACTGTGCATAGGAAGTTGAATCTATCAGATGGGATAAGCAAAACAAATAATTTGGATGTAGTTTTCGTTGGAACCTATACTCGAAGGAGAGCCAGGTTGATTAAAGCTTTGGAGAAGGCTGGAATAAAAGTTAAAGTTTATGGACCTTACTGGAGGTATTTTATGAGAAGTAACAATGTTCGAGATGGAATTTATGGGCCTGAAATGGTCAAAGTGTTTAACTCAGCGAAAATAGTTCTCAATATTCATGTTGAAGACGATCTGCCCTACAAGGTTAACATGAGGACTTTTGAAGCTACTGGATGCGGATCTTTCTTACTTACTGATTACGCATATGGAATGGAGAAACTATTTAAAGTCGGCGAAGAGCTTGTATCCTATAATGATGCAGATGAGCTTGTGGAACTAGTAAAATATTATCTGGAGGAGGAAGAAGAAAGAATGACTATCAGTGAAAAAGCACAGAAAAAAACTTACTACAGGCATACATATGGACAGAGAATTGTTCACCTACTCTCTTTAGTATGATTAGCGGGAATTTAGTCTTATTCAATCGAGCTACTTCAATATTGAGAACCTTTGGATTAAGAGAAACTCTTCGCAGAGTTTTTTACTACTCAGCCTTAAAGATATTCGGAGAAGAACTATATCAGAAGCCTATTATTGACTGTATTATTAAGCATGCTAAAGGCTACTCTACCTTCATTGATATAGGTGCAAATCGCGGTGTTATCACAGTTGCTGTTTCTCATTTATTTAATTGTTGCATAGCCATTGAACCTTTATCAAAAAATTTTTCGAAGCTACTATCTAACATATCAGCCAACAGAATTAAAAATTGCATAGCATTACCTATAGCGTTAGATGAGAAATCGGGCACAAAAACCATATACTTTATCCCAAGGAATACTGTTACCGCAAGTTTTATTCAAAGCTTTGTGCCAAAAAATTGAGAGAACATGTTACATCAATGACTCTAGAATAGAAGCTCCAAGGTTTATGAAAAAGTCTGCTTACATAAATGCAGGCGGATGGAATGAAAAAGTTGGCGCTTTTGATGATTGGGATCTAGCTAAGCGGCTCCGAGTTTGTAACCTGAAAATAGGCCGATGTACGAATAATTACATCTTACATGACGAGGGGCATCTGACTTTAAGAAGCTTATTTTTGAAGAAGTACAGAATGGGGGAAAACAGTAGACTTGGTAAGACATATCTCAGGTCAAAGTTTGAGTGCAATAAGCTACCAACTCACACCTCTTAGAATAATATTTTTACTAAGAAAGAGTGTGCTCTTCACGAAGAACCCCATTTATATATTAGGCATGTTTGTTATGAAGTTCATTGAGATTGCAGGTATGCTGATTGGATTTTTTATTCGCACTCATAAGCTTCATAAAATATGAAAGTTGCTATACTAGTAGATGAGCTTCCAACTAGCAGTGCTCCTAAGATTGTTGGCGAGGAAGCTTTCCACCTGACTGAACTCGGAGTTAAATGCGATGTTTACGTCTTGAAACATAAAAATGATGAAGTCCCACCAGCACACTTCCAACAGATCAGCCTTACGCATCTTGATGAAAAATTGGGTGCTTTAGGCAAGCTCTGCGGATTGAGAATACCAACATTTTCCTTCTTCTCTCTATACCATGTTACATATCCTTTTCTTCTATCGTGGGAGGCTAACGAAAAGTTGGATAGATACGATGCTATAATAGTGCACTTCGCATCTACAGCTATCTTTGCATCAAGGTTGCATCTTCACAATGCAAAACTACTACTCTTTTATCATGATCCTATTTCGTATATATTTGAAAATGCTTATGAGAATTGGTCAAGTATTAAGCGTAGACTCCTATCTTACATTGCAAAATTTGTTGACAGGAAACTGCTATCAATTGCTGATCTGATAATTCTCCCTTCAAGTTTCCACTACCGAAGGATTAAAAGCTTGATTCCAGATAAACCTGTTAAAGTTATTTATGACGGCGTGAACGTTGCTAATGAAATACCGAGTAGCCGAGGGGATTACATACTTGCAGTAGCACGATGGGAAAGAGGGAAGAACCCATTCATACTAATAGATACTGCAGAAGCTTTAGCCCAAGAGTTTAAGGGGGTTAAGATACATATGGTTGGACCTTGGAAGCCAGCCTCCTTACTAGATGAGTTCCTGTTGAAAGCGAAGAGAAGGAATGTGGCAAGAATGTTTAGGATATTTGGTGCGATGAATGAACAGGGTTTAAGAAGCCAATGTCTTAGAGCAAGATGCTTAGTGCATACAAAGGTGGAAGCCTTCGGCCTACAAGGTTTAGAAGCAGCCGCTCATGCATGCCCTATAGTCTTCCCCAAGGGTTCTGGCGTTACTGAATTATTCGCTCACGGGGTTCATGGCTACTTTCCAAGGGAGGGCAACATTGAAGAGTATGCTGAGTATTTAGCCAAGCTTATGAGCGATGAGGAGCTTGCTTGGAAAATGGGATATGAGGCTTGGGAAATAGCTAAAAAGTATACATGGGAGTCTCATGCAAAGGAGCTTATGAAGGCATTGTTATGAAGATCAAACAAATTTTTTATGAGAAGTGCTTCGGAAAAGCTGAAGAAGGACTAAGGTTACATACGGCAGCGAAAAGAGTTCTGGAGATAATTTATAAAGAGGGGTTTAGAGCAGATTCATTCCTTGATATAGGCTGTGGCGATGGAGTAATTACAGAAAAACTGAAGCAGGCTCTAAAGAGCAAGGAAGCGTATGGAGTTGATCTTTCCGATGAGGCACTTGAATTGGCTGCAAAAAGAGGTATTAAAGTATGGAAGGTGGATATAGATGAAGAACAATTGCCTTTCCCAGATGCAAACTTTGAACTTGTGTATTGTGGTGAAATTATTGAGCATTTAATAGACCCAGATCATTTGTTAGATGAAGTGTATAGGGTCCTTAAACCTAGAGGTTTATTTGTCTTAACAACTCCAAATCTTGCTGGTTGGGTTAATCGCTTATTGCTACTTTTCGGTTATCAACCTTGGGGAACGGAAGTTTCTTTTAGATATGATGTTGGGAAACCTTACTACTTAAGGAGAAAAGATATGGCTGGGCATCTGAGGGTTTTCACAAGCAGAAGTTTGAAAGAGCTTTTAATGAGGCACAATTTTATTGACATTAGACTCTACGGCGCGCATATTGAGTATGCACCATCTATGATGCTTAAACTTCTACGTCTCCTCGATTATCCTTCACTTATTTTTCCCAGTCTTTCCATGCATAACATAATTTTTGCAAGAAAGCCTTAAAAATGATGATGCAAAAAAGTCTCATGTTCTTCCTATTCTATAAATTTTATGGACACGTCTTGCATGAAAAGAATACAAATTTCATTTGTAATGGTAGGAATGAAAATGCTTCAATTTATTAGAGGCCTTCTATTTAAGATCATCTATAAAGTATACTTATGGTCATCAAAATATTCTAGTGAAAGCTTTCTAGGCTCACGTTCAATTGAGTATCCATTTGTAATCGAAGAACTAAGGAAGAATTCTATACACAAGGATTCTAAGATATTGCTTGTTGGTTGCGCAGGAGATCCCCTATCAACAATACTTCCTGCTCTTGAATACGAAACCTACGGCTTAGATGTAAAACAAGTGGCGATAAAATACCCAAAATTTCATTTCATCAGAGGAGATATTCGTAAAACGAATTTTCCTGATAATTACTTTGATGTTGTAGTCGCAGTCTCGAGCTTAGAGCATGTTGGCGTGTTGGAGGGAGATAATGAAGGGGATAAAAAGGCAATTAAGGAGATTATGAGGATCTTGAAGCATGGTGGGTTATGTCTTGTAACATGCCCAATAACTTTTAAGGCAAAGCTAACTACATATGAAAGAGTTTATGATTTAACCTCACTTGAAAATCTTTTCAGAGGTTTTACAACGAAAGTTATGAAAATCTTTAAGGAAAAAAATGGATACTGGGTTGAATGTTCAGCTTCAGAGTTATCTAACAGCAGTAAAAGTGTTTGTCTTATAAGTGCGGTAAAAAGAGCTTAATAATGCGCTTATTATTGATATGCGATTTACCTCCAAACTCTGGTATAGGAAGGTATGCTACCTCATTATTTTCTAAAATAAGGGAGAATGGCATGTATGTGGATTTAATGTGGTTTTATGAAGAAACTTTTTCTCGATTTTTATTTCCACTAAGGAAATATCCACTAGCGCCCATATTTCATGAAATGATAAATGCTATTCACAAATTTTCCTCAACAATAAAGTTCAACCAGAACAACTATGATATTTATCATCTTACAAATCCTAGTTTAAGCATTTTAGCTGACAAGCTACAACCGATGGTGATTACTGTTCACGATATGATTCCGTTCCTTCCTGAGATAAGAAATTCGCCAACAGACTTCCTCTTACGAAGGGGGATAAAGAATGCTGTTAATGCTAATTTTATTATTTGTACTTCCATACATACTAAAAACGACCTTCTACGCTTTGTTAATATTGACCCTAAGAAGATCCGGGTGGTTTATTATGGCGTTGACCACGAGCTTTTTAAGCCTAAGGATAAGCTTGAAGCTAGACGTAGGCTTGGTTTACCTTTGGATAGGCCGATAATCTTGAATGTTGGAAGCGAGGAGCCTAGGAAGAATATTCCTATATTGGTAAAGGCTTTTGGTATATTGGTAAAAGATGTTCCAAATGCTATGCTAATTAGAGTTGGATCGCCAACTAACACCATCAAGAAGCTAATTCATAGCCAGGGATTGGAAGGTAAAATCGTTTATTTAAGGCCTACTGATGAAGACCTTTCATTTCTCTACAATGCATCCGACGTCTTCGTTTTTCCCTCCTATTATGAGGGGCTTGGATTGCCGTTGTTGGAGGCTATGGCATCAAGTTGTCCGGTGATAGCGGGAAACAGGTCGGCGATACCGGAGGCTGTGGGTGATGGTGGGATATTGCTGGATCCCTTCGACGTTGATGGCTTCGCCTACTGGATGCATGAAGTATTATCAAACGAGGATTTGAGGATCAAGCTCTCTGAGAAAGGCTATAGAAGGAGCTTAAACTTCAGCTGGGAGAAGTGCGCTAGAGAGACTTTAGAGGTCTATAGGGAAGTATTGAATGAGGTTTAAGCCTTTGGACAAGCTCGTTAGGAGAATGGCTGAATACTTCTGGTATTATGGTGCCTCAGATTCTTGGAGAGCTATATTCTCACTTCTAGAGAGAAATGATGGTGCCTCACTCCTCGACTTGGGTTGTGGTGATGGCAGTTCAACTATGCTTGTAGCCGAAAGAATTGGGGCAAGCAAGGTGTATGGGATAGACTTAGATGAAGAGAATGTAATGAGAGCGCGTGAGAGAGGAGTCATTGTTTACAGATCGGACCTCAATGAAAAAGTTTCCGATTGAAAGTGAAAGCATCGATGTCGTGTTTGCAAATCAAGTCATAGAGCATTTGATTAAATAGATAATTTCGTCAGCGAGACTTATAGGGTGTTGAAGAGGGGGGTTATGCGATTATATGCACGGAAAACTTAGCTAGCTGGCACAATATTTTTGCCCTCCTTTTAGGAAACCGGCCCTATTCGGGTCCTTATGTGAGCGTAAGGCATGTGATAGGGCATCACTCACTACATCCTCAGATGGATTCTGGAAAAGCTGGAAACCCCTACCTCAAGCACAATACCGTAATGGCTTTTAAGGCACTTAAGGAGATATTTAGAGTTTACGGCTTCAAAATTGAAAAAATCATAAGCTCTGGCTACTATCCATTTCCAAAACTACTTGGCAGAGTTCTCTGCTATCTTGATAAGGCTCATGCACATTTTCTAACATTAAAGGTTAGAAAGTAGTGTTAGCTGGAGGTATACCGAATGAATATGCGCATGGAATTATTGGAAATATAAAATGGTTTGAAGCCAGGTTTAATATCGCTTAGAGGCACTTGGACCTCTCGGCTTATAGTATGGACATGCCACACATATTAATGGGTGACTTTTCGCATTCAGCTTGTAGACCATCTTGCCATTCACGGTATCTGGCTTCATATTGCAACCCTCTATTTTGTTGCTCCACCCTAAGGCGCAATATCCATCTTTGTCAAGCCATTTACAGCTGTAAGGATAATCCTCAAACCTCATCTCAACGCTTAAACGTATCAAGTTTATGCTGTCCGTTAACGATACAAGTTGCTTAGATATTTCATCTAGCTTGCTTTTAATGTTTCCCAAATCCTCCCTAAGGCCTTGGACGTGTTTTATGAGTTCTAAGAGGGTTTTACTCTCTACCCCAAAAGTTGCAAGTATCTTATGGATTTCGAATAAATCTTTATGAATGCTATCTATGTGATTCTGCATGTGCCTCACCTCACCATCGAACTCCTTCCTCATCTCCTCAATAATGCCCTTATACTCTTTTTTCAGAAGTTCTAGGAAGTTCTTTGATCACCCCTCATACCACTAAACACTCTCCTTAACTTTCCTATCGACATCCTCCAGCCTCTGCGAAGTTTTTGCAATGCTTCTCCACGACATCTCAATCTTCTTGGCTGCCTCCACTGTGGGCATGATCGTGACCTTCTCGTTTTCCACGATTGCATCGAATAGGTTTCTGGCCTGCTCCAAGTCAACTTTAAGTTCCAATACTAGGTCGTTTGGATTCCTAATTTTACCCTCCCTCAATAGCTGTATTGCCTTAGCCACAACATCAACTTCAACCTTAGTTGGGCTTACAATCTTCTCGGCAGTCCGACCGCCAACGCCTCTGACAGATCTATTGATATCCCTGAAGCTCATTGCCAACTTATCCGAGATCCACTTGTAGGTCACGTGGAACTCATCGTAGAGCATCCTCGCCATCTCCATTTTATATCTGAGGGGAAGTTGCTTGGGATCTACACCGAGGACCTCTGCAAATTCCTCACGGCTCAGATTTCCAATACTATCCATGGGTAGACGCTTGAGGAAACTCCTAACCTTGGAGATAAGCTCATCAACTGTTGACATTATACCACCCTCAATACCATTATCATACCAAACTCTTAAATCTTGCGCTACCTCATGGGTGATGCGAAGCCCGTTAATGGCCATGTCTGCACTCGTATATATTACCAAAAGCGGTAATGCATATCATGTTAGGTATCAGGGTATCAAGTAGTGTTGAGCATGTTTAATGCACGTTTAATTCTCGAACATGAACTGGAGGAGTTTGAAGCCTCCTCACACCCAAGGGAGAGTGGAGAATGTGGAGCCCAATTATACCAGATACCGAGCAATACCATAAAAACGCTCACCACTAAGTGTTTTCCGCCATTATCAAGTTCTGTAATATCATTCTCTAAACAAACCCCCTTTCAACCCGTAAAACTTTGATTCCCAATACACTTTGCACGCTAAACGAACCGCTGAACTTGACTGGGCAAAACTATTACAGGTATGCTCCACTCACATATGACGATCTAGACATACTCGTTCCACTCCCGAAGACAACCTTCAGAGACTATAGATGCAGAGGGATAGATGTAGAAGGGGGTAAGAATAGTGCTTGATTGCGTTGCAAAACATGAAGCAACGAGGCTCATAAGGGATGTTCTAGCTGGAAGGAGGGGGAGTGAGGAGGTTCGGCAGAAGTTTAAAAGGAACCCTGGAAGACATTGGCTCCAGCTGTGCAAAGATTTACAGATAAAGTGAATACACGAGCTGTGGCTATCTACATTACAATACTTCCACTGAGTATTGCAGGTAGTCTTCTATATAGAGCTGTTGATATGCAGATGAAGAAAACTGGTGTTTTGAGGAAGTTACTCTTAGAGCTTAGAGCTGCGATCACGATACTGCTTGATGTTCGCGGTACTGATTTCTATAGTGAAGTATCTTATCTCTCCGATCTTTTGTTAGGGGTCACGCTTAGGAGGTTGGGTGCTAAAAATTTGCTTCCCGGGCATCTAATCTTTAGGGATATCTACGTGAAGGTGAAGCGTTTGGGAGATAGCATCTTTTGTATTCCTGCTAAGTCGGATGCCTTACTTTACGTCATGCCTTATTTTGAACCATTGACTTTTAAGATTATGAAATCTTTGCTCAAACCTGGAGATGTAGCCATAGATGTTGGTGCCCACATAGGTGTATATACAATTCCTATGGCTAAAATCGTCGGTCCAAGGGGGATTGTCGTCGCTGTTGAACCATCTCCCATCAGAAAATACTTAATCAAGAACATTAAGCTGAACAACGTCGAGAACGTCTTAGTTTCTGAAAAGGCTGCATACTCTACTCAACGGCATTTAGAGTTTTATTTCGATCTGGCGCATTCTGGAATCGGCTCTACGGTAGTCGGTTGGGCAGAAAAATTTGTGAAGAGTCAACTTGTAAGACTTAAAGTTGAAGATGATACTCTGGATAACATCGTGCTCAGCAAGATTCCATCATTAGATCACGTAAAGTTGCTCAAGGTGGATGTCGAAGGAGCGGAGGTTGAAGTGTTGAAGGGAGCGGCAGATATTCTGAAGTTGACGGATTATATTATATTTGAGGCAAGTAAACAAACAATAGAGAGTTGCCTAAAAATGCTATCAGAGTTCGATGTGAAGTTTATAGAGGGAAGCGGGCCAGAAACATTCAATTTCATTGCCATAAGGAGGGGTAATATTAACCCAATTTGCGTGGCGGAAGATTAACGATAGATCTAGCCCAAAGGAATAATAGTATTGCAGCGCGCACTAAGCAAGTAATTCGTATGAGAAGAAAGATAGATGATAGAAACATCATAGTTGATGTGGGTGTTGTAGATGAAGCCAATGAAAATATAACTATTAATAATGCCCTTTGGTATGCGCAGGACAAGTATGCCCATTTAAATAAGTACATAATAGTGCATGCATTTTATGCAAAAAGATCTGGCAAATCAGACATTCTCGCAAAAAGAGTTAACTCGACTTTTTTCATCTTCTTTAGAAAGAATAAGTATGTGGAATTAATTCGCAGGTTGATAAAGTATAGGAGGAAAATCCTACTAGTACAGATAAATACATTCCCAAAGCCTTGGCTTGAATTACCAATAGTACTTATTTCAAAATTATTGGGATTGAAGGTGGTAGATTTTGTTCATAATGTATACGATTTTAAAATTATTCTTAAAAGCAAAATCCTTAGATTAATAGCCGAAGTATATTACCGCTACTTATATTTCTCACTCGTTGATGCTGTCTTTTTCTGCACAAATTATCAAAGGAAGCTCTATACATTTGTTAGAAAGCCTACCTTCGTCTTTCCCTTCGGCGTCGATATAAATGTATTTAAGCCAAGTGACAAGAAAATCTCACATGACAAGTTAAAAATACTTTATGCCGGTGTAATAGCTCCTCATAAGAAAATCCATGAAATAGTTGAAGCCTTAGCGGATGGGAATCTAAAAAATAGAGTGTTTTTCATGTTTACTGGGAAAATATTTGACATAAGATATTTTCACTACCTTACAAATTTCCTTGAAAAAGGGAATATCGAGTATGCATATTACGGATATGTCTCCATTAAAAGACTTATTGAATTATATAATGAGGCTGATGTGTTCATTAACTTAAGGCCTGATGAAGCTTTCGGAAAAGTTTTCATAGAAGCCATGGCATGTGGAACACCGGTAATAGGACGAGTTGGAGCGCCAGGTACTGAGGAAGTGATAATAAATGGAAAGAATGGCTTCAAAGTTAAGGATACTTCAGAATTGAGGAGAATCCTAATTTATCTATTAAACAATCAGGAGAAAATGTCAATTTTAAGCAAATTTGCGCATGAATTTGTCATAAAACACTACACATACGAACATTCTTACATGAGCTTAAAAAGAGCTTATGACTCCCTCTTTATAAAGGCATAAACCAAAGGTGATTCGTCTTACGGCTAATCCCTCCTTTTTCTCTGACAGGTTCGAACTTTATTTAAGAACTATAAAGAAGAATTACGGTGGAATCCATGTAATACTTGATATAGGTGCAGGTGAGTGCCTACTTGAAAAGCGAGCCATTAATGTAAAATTAGTACGTAATAATACATGCTGGATTTGTAGCGATTCTGATAAAAATCTATTGAATATATGGAAGGAGGTCAAGAAAATTTTTCCCTTCGACTTTAATTTTGTTTTGTGTGATGCTACATTCTTGCCCTTTAGACTGCGAAGCATTGATTTAGTTATAGCTACCGAAATAATAGAACACTTAACTAATCCCTTGAAATTTTTAAAGGAAACGCATCGAGTTCTTAGGAAGCGAGGGATGATTATTCTCTCCACACCCAATTAATCGGATTGTGGACTTTATTTTTTGATAAACTTCCAGAATTGCTAAAAAGGCTTAAAGTGTCGAGATTTAGATATTCAGGGAGGGCGTATGCTGGTCATGTAAGCTTATTCACTTATCACTCTCTGTTAAGTGCTTTAAGGGCTAGCGGGTTCCTAGAAATAAGAGATCTTAAGCGAAATAGGGCTGAGGGCCTGATGTTCACAATATCGATGGGTAATTCGTTGAGGGCAAGGTTTGGGATAGATTTCAGTAACAAAACTTTCTTCAAAGTTCTGAGGAAAATTGAGTTTATGGTCAGCGAGCTTGTTCCAAAGTCACTTCAATCTGGATGGGCATTAATGGCCATGAAGCATAGGGATTAGGAAGAAGTGAAAAAACTAGTAGCAGTTACAGGAGCTTTACTCCCATTAGTAATAGCGTTTTTCGCTCTATCTCATGTCATCTTCAGCCCGGGTTTTTTGGAGATAGGGGATTTCTCATTCCCATTGAATGTAGGAGGATATGTTGATAGATTTTGGTACTCATGGAATTATTATTCAAGCGCATCAAATTACATCTCAGTCACTAAATATTACTTCCTGCTATTGTATGTGCTCAACAAAATTGGCTTGAGCTCTGAGCTGATAAACAAACTGGTCTTCTTTATTCCATATTACTTGTCAGGCGTGAGCATGTTCTTTGCAATGTTCTTCCTGACTGGTGGAAGCCGAAAGATTAATCGCGTTCTAGCTTCATCGGTTGCATCTATATCCTATATGCTCTTTCCACCAATCCTAGGATGGATTCAAAGTCCACTCATGTTGTTTGGCTCAACTTTTCTCCCTATAAGTATAATAATGTACATTAAAGCATTAGATTCCTGTGAGAAAAGGCTCCTTCTCTTAACAGCCGCAACATTATCGTTATTCTTCACACTTAATATACAAGGCTTTCTTTACGCAATAATTATAATTGCAAGCTACCAGCCTTTCACAATAATCTATAGTCTGGCTATTAAATCTTCAGTGAAGGGCAAGATCATTAACTATTTGAAGGTAAACTCGACCATACTTCTATTTTTCATTCTTCTAAACTTCTTCATAGTTATTCCTTTCTTCTGGCAACTTTTGATTGCACCTCCGATACCTATTACCTCATCTAGTAGTGCACCAGCACAGATTACATCGGCTTTAATTGCTGGAATAGAAGGTAATAGTAGGGCATTAAGCTTCATCGACGTGCTTCAAGGGATGCTAAGGACATTTTGGTTCCCGCAATTTCCAGTAGGCCTTCCTCAGGCATTAAGGTTCATAGTCCCAATAATGGCCTTTTCAGCAGTAATCTTAATCGAAAAACGCTATAGAAAAGAGGTTATTTTTCTAGCCTTGATTGCCTTATTCAGCATATTTTTCACTAATGGAACAAATCCTCCGACTGGTTGGCTTTTCCTTAGCTTAGTTAATATTTTCCTCGTGCCCTTTCCGTTGATCTTCAGAGTTCTTTGGGACACAGACAAGTTCTTTTTAGTGACCTCGCTATCTTACTCGATGCTCATAGGCTTTTCCTTACTTGGGCTTCTCGATAAGTTGAGGATTGAGAAGACCATTATACCTCACAGGAAGCTTATCAAAATTAAACCAATATGTGTAACAACAAACAATGAGAAAACGATTATACCTTACAAGAAGCAGTATGCTAAACTCGCGTTAACTTTGGGTTTGCTAATTCTCATGGTAACAACTTTTGTCATATCCAGCGGGTATCCACTTGGAGGTGATTTGGCAGGCAAGGTAAAGCCTTCTCCCATCCCCCAAGAATATGTAAGGGTTAACGAATGGTTGAGTTCACAGGGCATGAACTATAGGGTACTGTGGCTACCTGCATTACTTGCCGGCATACCAGGGTATATATGGAATGGTGGAGGAGGCATCACGGCCTTCCCGGAGACGATATCATCAGTCCCCTTCCTACCTACAAATTCTAAGTTGTTCTACAGCATATATTTTGAAGACCTATTCAGATACAGTGCTAGCCCTTCAAGAACTTCAGAACTGGGCAATTTGCTCTCCACATTGAACGTGAAGTATGTTATTTTCCATAATGATACAACCCTTGGATACTTAAGTGGCATAACCCTATCAAACTTAATGAGGCAAAGTGATTTAAGACTAATTCAACAAGACGGATTCATTTACGTTTTTGAGAATACCCATGAATGCTCTGAATTTTATGTGCCAAATAAGCTTGCTTTGGTGGTCGGTCCCATTGATGTATTACAGTCGATGACATTCATAGAGAATCTCAGCTTAACGAATTATGGAATTATCTTTGCAGAACAACTAAATCCTAAAGTGTTGATGAAGATATTGCCATATGTTGATATTGTAATTTTCTATGAAAGGAGCAGCATCAATGATCTAGCCTTATTACTTGCCAATGACCGCTACACATTATCTCCCTACTTCTACACCAATGCTGGAGGGATGTGGGAAACCACGTTTCTACAGAATGTTACAGAGGCTAGGGCTTCCAGCGAGGACTTAGGCTGGTACTATGCGTTGGCTGCGTATGGAGTTTTAGGCATTAGAGGAGACTTTGATCTAGGCAAGGGGTTGGTGTTGCTTGGATCACAAAACGTTTCACTTACAATACCATTCAATTTAGACCAACCTGATACATACGAAGTATGGGTGAGGGTTCTCGAAGGGTGGAGGGAAGGAATATTAAAAGTCTCTATAGACGGTAAATATTCAGAACTTGTTAATGCATATTCAAGCTTCCTAAACGGTCTGCAGTGGATCAGGCTACCTAATATTCAATTGGGAAGTGGCGTGCATAACGTGACGATCACTAACATTGAGGGAAAGAATGTTGTTAACGTCATCAAAATAATTCCAGTATCCAAAATGGCAGAACTTAGGGAGGAGGTATTGAAGCTACTCAAAGGGAAGGATATAGCCATTCTCTATGAAGGAGAGACTTTAAGAGGCAATAATGCTATACCTGTCCAAGCATGGCCATATCCTACGCCAATCGACTTTAAAATGCTCTCAAGTTACGGCGCATACCTTCTAGTTGAGAAGGGTGGAACTGCTTATCTTGACTTCTTCTCTCAAGAGGGAAGGAGCTATATGCTCTACGTGAGAACCACTCCTAATTCTGTAATTAATGGAGTTGTTTCTCTAAATGGAAAACCTTTAACATGGTCTAGAGCTATTAAAGATGGCGAGGAATACTACTGGTTTGAGTTTCCTCTCGGTTCGCTAACTCAAGGCACCCAAAATATAACCTTTACTGCATTAAACGGTGCAGTCAAGATAGATGAAATCTTAATACTGGCTTCATCTAATCCGTCGAGGCCCCTTAAGCTTGAGGATTTTGTTAATCCACTTCCTATAGCATCCATAATAAGCTTTCACATGGAAAATCCTGCAAAATGGGAAGTTTACGTGAATGCTTCAAAGCCATTTGTTCTCGCTTTTGCAGAAAGCTTTGACCCGTTATGGACGATAAATGGCGTAAAGGATAGTCTTCATTTACCATTGTATTCAACTATAAACGGTTTCTTCATAAATAGAACAGGAATCATACATTTGACGGTTGAATATGAGCCTCAAAGATTGTTACAATTATCCAATTTAATATCTCTCGGAACTTGGTTGTTTCTATTTGTAGTAATATGCATATTCCCAATATTTAGGAAAATGAAAAAGTAGTGAAAACACTGTTTGATACTTTAACTTGAAAGGGCATCTTCACATTCCACTTTAAAATTCGATACTCAAAATTTCTAGCATGTATTATTATGCTTATTATAATAGAGCTAAGAGTGGAGCTAAATCTTGTTGAAAAGTTTTTCAATAACGCCATTAAAATTAGGATAGACTTTAAGAAGCTGAATATAATTCCTGAACTTAATCGTTTAACTATATATTTTGATCCGAGTGATGAAAGATTTATGGATACGAGGCTCAACTTTTTATTTTCAGGACGTAAGAACTTTACCTTAATAACAACATTCGAAGCACAAGAACATGATCTGCAAAGCATAAGAGCTACGGTGGTAATTGCTCTCCTTAGTGGATTAGTTAAGCTTCTTTTGGATGAAAAGCATTTCGTAACAATTTCAATGCACCCAAATTACTTTCAGACTCTACAGTGGATGAAACTTGGTGAGGTTTCCCTCGGTAAGGACTCACAATAGTTAACGTGAATGACTCCAACACTGTAAAGACGGCAAGTTTATGAAAATAGCAAATGTTCGTAGGATTCTTTCTAAACTCTTAAAGTTCTACCCTAATGGAGGTCACGCCCTTTTTAGAGCTATTGAATCATATATTGTTTGGAGGCATTTTAACAAAATTATGATGAAGGGAATGATTGTACTTGATGCTGGTTGTGGTGATGGAGTGTTCGCTCATGTCACGTTAGATGATTTTAACATCAGCATTATCGGAGTAGATCTTATATTTGAACGAAATTCAAAAAGCAAAGAGATTAAACTTTTATACTCACTTGATTCTTGCTGATTTAAGGAGCTTACCTTTTAGACCAAATATTTTCGATGCTATTATTTGTAACAGTGTCCTAGAGCACATACCTAATTATGCATTAGCTCTAGAAAATATGAAAAGTGTTTTGAAGGATTCATCTTTCCTGTTCATCACAACAATTACTCACAACTTTGAAGAGTCATTCATACTGCCAAGGATACTAGTGACTCGTACTTCACGGTTAAATTATATGAGAAGAATTAGGCAAATATATGCTCATTTCCATGAATTTTCAGTTAAAGAAATTTTAGAAATTTTGTCATCCCACTTTCAAATCGTTAAGTGTCAAGCGATAATACCGCCACTCTTGGTTGGTGCATATGATTTACTTAACAAAATTTGTTTTATATTTCGTTCACAGAAGCTATGCATGCATCTGACTAAGCTTTTTTCCTTGCTTATAACCATACTTCCATTATCTCTCATTTCAGAGGATGGAACTGACATTTTCGTGATTTGTAAAAAGGTGAGGGACTGAAATGGGAAACAATATCGTCATTTATTCAGACCTAAAAACAAAAAGGGGTGCTGAGAGAGTGGTTTTAGCTTTTGCAAAGGCATGCGGAAGCCAAGCCCTTATATTAACGCACTCGTTAGGCGAAACGTATATTGAGTTTAGAAGGTTCAATATCGTTCATCTTAAGCTTAAAGGAATAGGTTCTCTTAAACCCTTTATTGAATGGTTTATCTACATGATATATATTCTTATAAAGAAGCCTCGATTAGTATTGGTCACTATAGAATGTTCATACATAGTACCTGCCATACTTGCCTTATTTAAACTTAATGTCGTTCATTACGTTTACTTTCCTCATAAGTCATCTATGCCGCATCCTTTTGCAAGTCTTCATGGAATAGCAATAAGATTTTTGCTGAAAATTTACCTACGAAGAGTTAAAGTTCTATACGTGTCTAAACATGTCAAGAAGAAGGCAGTATCTACTTATGGATATGGAGAAGTGCTTTACCCACCACTAATAAATATCTTTAGACCCAACCCCAAAGTTAAGAGGGAGCGCTTCGCCATTCTCCTACCTGCAAGGTTTGATCCATTTAAAAGACATGAGATGGCGCTTCAAATATAACCCGTCTTATCGGGAAATATCCCAATGTTAGACTAATATTTGCCGGATTCCTATTAAGGGAAACCATGTTTACGCAATATTATACTTACCTTCATTCGTTAGTTAGGGAAATGGGGCTTCAGGAATTCGTCATATTTAAGGTCGACATCTCCGATCAGGAGTTGCTGGAGCTCTATCAGAAGAGCAGAGTCGTAATTTTTTGTAATCCCGATGAACCTTTCGGCATTACGCCAATTGAGGCGCAGGCTTGTGGGACACCCCTCGTGGCATTGGAAGGTGGTGGCGTGTCTGAAACCGTGATCAACGGGAGGACTGGCTTTCTCTGCAGGAATGTTGATGAAATGGTGGAAAAATTAGACCTCCTCTTAAGGGATGATAAGCTTTGGACTTGGATGTCCGAAAACGCGATTGCACATGCTAACTCGTTCAGAGAAGAGAACTTCATTAAGAAGTTTCAAGATCACTTAAAGGCATCAGGGTTTTTGCCATGAGATCAACAAGTGAAGAAATACGCAGCATTTTTCCTAGACTTATAGATGTTGCCCATCTTAAGGAATTAGCACTTAAATTTTCTGTTGCATACTATTCTTTGTGCTATAGTAAAGCTAAAAATAAGTTATTACGGCGCTTTCTAGGAAGCGATGCTCAAATTAAAATAGACATTAAAAAATTAAATATAACCCTAAAAAATGAAGGGCCTACATTATGTTTCGATCCTAGCGATGAAGGGGCTTCGGTAGACTTATATGCTTGGGGTTTTAGAGAACCTATATATACTTATATGCTTTATAACTTTTTAGCCGAGAAAATGGCGTACTTTGATTACATCATAGATATTGGGAGCCATATCGGGTACTTCCCTTTAATCGAGCATGAAAGTGGTGTGAAGAGCATAATAGCTATTGAACCGAACCCATATATATATACGTATTTGAAGAAGAATTTATGTCATTTCAAAAACGTAAAAACGTTGAATATGACAGTCTCCAATAGAGACGGGTATGTAACGATGTTGCTTTCTAAACGTTCCAACCTATCAAGGGTTGTGGAAGAATCAGCATACACTAAGCCATACGTTTCTGGAAGTGCTGAAAAAGTGATTAATGTAAGAGCTTCATCGCTGGAAACCATCATAGATTCTATGGGGCTTAGGGGTACAAACGTATTTCTAAGGATGGATGTTGAAGGCTATGAAAAGGTTATCCTTGAAAAGCTTCCAAATCAGGTATGTGGCATCTCATTTGAGTTGCATCCCCATATAATAGGCTGGGAATCAACAATATCTTTATTTAGAAAATTATTTGAAATAGGCTTCAAAACAGAAATTTTAACTTATGAGAGCGTGTACATGTATCCTGTCATAAAATTTTCAGGAATTACTAGAGCCCTCCAACTATTTAACCCAATATTATTAGAGCCAGACATCAATAAGAGCAAGCAATTCATTACTGAAAAACTACAACCTCACATCTTAATGTTACGTGTGTAGTAAGGGAATCTCATGAAAGTTCTAGCAGCTCCAGCAGCTTATGAAGTAAGCGATACGCGGGGAACAGAGCCCTCTGTAAGTTATTACATTTTATCGCTATTAGCGAAATATTTTGGTGTAAACTATTGTGCTATAGTTGCATTTTCAAACATCGTTAACCCATTACCAAAGAACGTCTCTCTTATAGAGGTAGGTGAAAGTTCACGTAAATTCCTCACTTTGAGCAGGCTCTCATTTATGCTGAAATACTCAAACACCGCATTCAATGTACTCAAGCAACAGAAATTCGACTTAATTCACCACATCCTCCCATCAGGCTCTTTAATAAACCCTGTAGCTATAAGGATTGATGAGCCATTTGTAATAGGTCCTGTCCTCCCACCTCCAACAGTAAGCTTTGCAGATGATGTAACGTTCCTTGGAGGCTCTAAGCTCGAGTACCATGCTTCACGCTTAATATCTGGTAATAGGTTAACAAGATGGGTGCTTGAAGATCTGCGTATAAGAACTCTTGAGAGAGCTGATGCTGTAATCGTTGTGAACAATTGTGCAAAAAGGTTTGTTAGGAATTATGTTCCTGAAAGTCGCATAAGGATCGTACCTCTTGGCGTTGACTTAAACGAGTTTAAGTATTCGCCTCCACCTTGTAACTATAACATACTTATGGCTGGATATCATACATGGAAGAAAGGTTTTATCTACATGATCAAGGCAATGCCAAAGATTTTGAAGGAATTTCCTGGGGCAGAATTGCATATTATTGGAGATGGACCGCAAAGGAAAAGTTTGGAATCCCTCGCTAAGGGGATGAGGTTAGAGAGGAACGTAATATTTCATGGTTTCGTACCTCATTCAAAAGTGTATGGGTTTATGAGGCTTAGTAGGGTGCTTGTTTTACCATCACTGTCGGAGGCATTTGGTCATGTGCTAACGGAGGCTATGGCTGTCGGGAGGCCCGTAGTGGCCACAACTATTGCTGGGCCAAGAGAAATTGTGGATGAAGAAGTGGACGGTTTCCTAGTTCCCCCGGCCGATAGTGACGCATTAGCGGATGCCGTTATCAAGCTTTTCTCCAACTATGAGCTGACAGTAAAGATGGGCTTAAACGCTAGGAGGAAGATGGAGCTGAAGTTTGATTGGGTGAAGGTTGCAAAACGATACTATGAGGTATATGAGGAGGTTTCAAAATGACCATGAAGCTTTTAATATATAGTCCAATGAGCATAAAATACGGTGGTGGCGTTGAATCATTCATTTTAGACTTAGGCAAACGATTGAAAGACAAGAGTATTGATGTCACAGTGGTTACCTCAAATTATGTTGGCGATGAGAAGCGCTTAGATAAGGTGCCACTATGTCCATTTCACATATATGAACTGAGACACAAATTTTTTGGTGGGCTACTGCTTCCATCCTATGGAACATTTCGACTACTGAAACGGTTAGTTGCAGATGCAGACATCACTTACTTCGTAAATGCCTTTGCACTTCACGACCTGATCTTCCTCTACATAAAGCAGATCACTGGAAAGAGGCCTATGATAAATGGTATTCATGCACCACTTCTCACAAATAGTGTGCTACACAACCTTTACACGAAACATATAAGGTATGTTCTGTTTAGGTTTTTCGATGCCACCCATGTATTAAATAAAGATGATGCCATGACAGTAAGGTCATTAGGCGTAAGAAGAGTTTACGTGATCCCCTATGGAGTCGATGTAAACGTGTTCAAACCCGCAGAGCGAAACACCAGATCGGAAACATTTAAAATATTATTTGTGGGGCGACTAACCTATCAAAAAGGGGTAGACATTTTATGTGAGGCAATCAAGTTGCTATCCTATAGGACTTGCTTTAAGCGTATGTCCTTCACCATCATAGGCTCAGGTTCCATGGAGAGCTTTGTTAGAACCCTTACAGCGAAGCTAAGTAACGTGAGCTTCTTAGGCTATCTCCAACGCGATCTCTTACCCGATATATATAGGAGTCACCACATATTAGTTATGCCATCCCGCTGGGAAACGCTCGGTCTCACAGCCATAGAGGCTCAAGCCTGCGGCCTACCAGTGATTGGTACAAATGTTCCTGGGTTAAAAGATGTGATCGTAGATGGGCGAACATACGAACTTATTCCACCCGAAGATCCACTTTCATTAGCCAACTCGATACTTAAGTTTTACAAAATGTACAATGAAGATGCTGAAGCTTTCAGGCA
>Ga0208662_100270_pt1 | contig 21874 bp, 42 predicted proteins | sample OSPB_host_MetaG_FD_187136 | JGI IMG/M metagenome (GOLD analysis project Ga0208662, IMG submission 187136) | Hot spring microbial mat communities from Yellowstone National Park, Wyoming, USA - OSPB_host_MetaG (SPAdes) (version 2) | ecosystem: Environmental > Aquatic > Thermal springs > Hot... | reverse complement strand
TCTCTCTCACGCAAAGGAAAGAAATTCAATTTATTTCTCTCACGAAAGAGGGAGAAATTCAATTAATTTCTATTGCGTGAAAAAAATGAAAAATAAAAAAATTGATTAAAAATCTATGACTATATTCCCATCGAGGTATTCAATTGCAATATCTGGAGGAAGCTGAATCAACTTTTTCTCGTATAGGTTAGATAGATATACTAAGATAGCGTTTGGGTATTTCGTGATCGATATTTTATCGTCCCCTTGATAACCTATTATATGCGGAAATTTTCCTAAATCTACAGATATTTCATCTACCGGAATCCATATTAATTTGTAGTCGGGGCTGTGCTGAAATTGAATCCCGAATTTCTTAAGGGCTTGAGAAAAAGAGCGGGCTAGCTTATCGGTTTTGGGTTCAGAGGTTTGAGTGGAGTTTTGCATTTGGGGTCGAAATAGGGTTCGTTTAAGGGTTTATAAGCATTTTGTATTAGGTATTCGTAAAAGGATAGCCTTATATATATCTTATAATAAGAGATAGGGTGACCAAAAATGCCCATAGTCTCAAATCTTAAGGAAAATGAGACAAAAATAGTAAACGATTTTTTAAACGCTCTAGATAAAATAGGAATTAAATATGAGCATTATCCCGAAAAGTTTCAGATAAAGATAAAGGGGTATATTGTAGACGTTTCGCCGTTCATAATTCCAGAATTGAAATTCGAGCAGGAAAAGAGGAAAAGGATTCATATGACTAGAACTTCTGAAGCCATAATCGTTAAGGTTTTCGATAAGAAAAAGCCGATAGTAGTTGAAATAAAATTCCCGATAAAATGGTATATAAGATATGAGAAGCCTTATCTCGAGATAAATTATTAGGGCTTTTTCCTATTTAATTTGTAAGGTCAAAAGAAAAATCAAAAATGAAAAATATGAATCTCTTTAATATCTGCCTTTTCGCCCGTTAGGCTTTCGAAAGATTCATTAGGTCTAAGTATCATTCCGATTAATAATTCTAAGATATTCTTGACCCCGAAATCTTCATATTTGTAGTCTAAAATACTTATCATTTCTCTGTTCTTCTCCTCCACAAAAACAAAATATTCGGGGCGTGCATTATTTACGTTCACAAACCACGATTTTTCGGGGTTGTTGTTCAAGTAAAATCTAAACCCATATCTTTCTAATTCAATCATGAGGACTTGAGATTCGGGCATTTTTGGTCAACCTATTCCTTTCCTAAAGAGGTATAAAAGGGTTTCGTTTTAGTAATACGTATAAGGAAAAGCTTATATACCCCATATGACAATACCTAACTTGACCCGTATGACGGATGAAAAAGAAAAGGAGGACGAATATGTAGACGACGAATGTGACGACTACTACAATCCGTGCTGTGACCCAAAGTATCAGGAACTCTGTGAGGACGACTACTACCCTGAAGATTATTTCGGATCGGGTGAATATGAGGAGGAGAATGAAGAGGAGTAAAAGGAATTTCGTTTTTATTTTCTCTAGCTATTTTACTAAGCTGTAAAAGGAAAAAGGAAATAAAAAATTGGGCTATTCGGATTTAAGTAGATGCTCAAATTCCTTTTCAACGCCGTGCAATTTATTAGATATAGCATTGAGGTCTATTTCACTACCCTCGATAAGGGCGTTGACTAATTCAAGGTAATGATTTAATGCCTCCACGAGCAGTGTTTTCGCCTTAATTTCTTTATTGGTATATCTAAGTGCTATGCTAGCCTTGAATAGTTTTATTATATTTCGGCATGCCCATCCGGATGTAGTTCCCGGGATTTCAAAATTTTGTTGAGTAGCACTAGACAATCCGATATTGTTTGAGTAGAGCCTTCCTTCAACGACCGCTAGGACTAGCTCGATTAGCTCATCGGTATATTTCAACAGATATTTTTCTAGTGCCTCTTTTGTTGATTGGCTTTTAGCCGTCTTTCTCATTTCGTATATTTCTACTAATATGTGACAAAATTCGTCAATCCTTTCGGGGTGTTCCCAAACTGTGGTTAGGGGCATTTTGGGTCAATTAAGATATTATATAAAGAGATATAAAAGCTTTTCCTTTTACGAATACGTAAAACGACAACCTTTTATACCCCTTTAGGGAAAAATAGGTTGAGGAAAAATGTCCGAAACCCAAAAACCTAATGGTTCAAATAATTGTTCGAATGAGCCAAAACGAAAAGGTGTTAGCCTTAGCACCGTCTTAAACGGTCTTCGTGTCCTACGGTTTTCTGTTACTATATTTCTTATAATAGAATTCGCTAACTTATTGTATATGGGTAGCATTTGGGATGATATATCCAAAAATTCAATTAACTCAACTCAGTTGAATACATTTCTCAATATTGAGGGGGCTATAAATCTCATTTTCACACTTCTTGTCATGGTAATTTTCGTTACCGGTGAATATTTCACCATAAAGTTAAAGAAGTTTGCGGAATAAAAAGTTAAGTCCTATGTTTTTTTCTTAAGGTTAGTCATCTATGTTTGAATTACTTAAGTCCTTTACGGTAACTTTAGATATCTTTACTTTTTCGCCGATAAGGTTCTCGACAGTCTCCGACGGTCTTGTCCTTATTAATTCGATTAATTCGTTCATATTACGTATGCCTAATTTTCTAAGATTCTTTTCAATAAGCCTTATTATATAGCCGTTTCTTTTTTCCAATATCATTATGCCTTTTTTGATATGATATTCCGGCTTAATTATCCATACACGACCGTCGTCTGCGTCGTCAATTAAAAACTCAACTTCATTGCCTTTATTTATGAGAATTAGCTCCTTACCTCTTGAGAGACTCCTTGTTGTCAACAAAAACCCCCGATGTCTTATCTCTAATTGGGCTTATTAAAAGCTATCGCTAATAAGATTTGTATTAGCTTTTGCAACGCTACGGCGTCGTCTTTGTTTTGAACTGTCAGCACGTGCTTTTTATCTTCACCTGAGATTTCATATTTAATCCCATCCTTAGACAGCATCATTTTCAGCATATATTTACCGCTTTTTGATATTTGAATTTCTATTAGTTCACCGTCCTTCAGCTCGTTCTTGTATTTGTCAATATTATTCCTGATGTCCTCGAGGTCTTTAGGTGTCCTAATAACGACAATATATTTATTTCCCTTCCTTATCATTGACTATCACCTTCAGTAATTCGTCGGCGTCTATCGGTTGTTCACTTTCACCTTCAGGTCTGATCTGAATACCCTTTATTTTCAACAACTCCAGGAGTGCTTTCCTAATAGCACTCGACGTATTGGGGTCGTTATATAATGCTATGACGGCATTGATAATTTCCTGTCTTACTCTAAGGCAAACCCTTGCAGTACCGCTTGAGGTCAAAAGTCTTACGTTTTGCTCAACGTCTTCTGTCTTACTTGTTTGTTCAGGTTTCTGTTCAACCTTCTGTTCGGGTTGATGTTCTACTTTTTGTTCAGTATTCTGTTCTACTTTATTGTTCTCATTAACGTCCGACTTCTGAGGCTGTTCATTGGACTTGTCTTTGACAAGGATAAACCAACCGTCCTCGAATTTGGCCTCTAACCCGATAGCTTTGAGCTTCGCCAGGATCCTCTTCGCCTGGTCATCGCTCACCGTGGGTATCCTTATTTTTCCGTACCTCGGCAGTTGGTCTTTCAGTATTCTAACGTACTCCTCAACCATTTATGACACCTATCCTTATTTGGTAGCTGTAGTACCTCGCATTTCCTTGTCTTCCCAAGTTCTTAGCGTGGACTATGAAATTGCCGATCCCGTATTGTATTATTGCATCTTTCAGTCTCATTGCCAGAACCTTCTGCATGTAAATGTCGACCGTAGTGTTCTGGTGCAAAACTTTTCCCGTACCGTCAGTCCACCTGTAGACGTAAGCTGTTATTACCCATGCTGACCCGTTCCTTACCTCTCTCAGTTCCGACAGCGGTCTGAATATTACCTCATCTCCGGGGTTTATCTTGTAGACGTTAGACGTTACGTCTATCCACTGTACGTTGTTCAGGTCTATGTCTTCGAATCGACTTACATTAGGATTTGACTGAGGAGACTGACTTTTGGGGGGCTGTACGTCGCCCCCTTTCCTTCTGACTACTGACATATTGGTCATAATAATAGTAGTATAAGGGGTATATAAAACTTTTGGCTTTTAGATTTTGTATTACGTCGCTGTCAAAATTTATATAAAACATTATTATTGGCTTATTTTGATTACGTAGTCATATATCACTTCCCTTATCAGTTCTGAGAGGGATATTCCTCTCTCTTTAGCTCTCGCTTCCAAATATCCCTTCACTTCTGTATCCACTGATATACACAACACCGATTTCCTTCTTGTACGGGTTACCTGACTCATAGAACCACCTATTATATCTAATAAAAGGCGAGCTTAAAAATTAATGGGTTTAACATATACTATTACGATCTGCCCCAGTTTGGGGATTACATTCACGTAGTCCTCATATATCGGTTTAAGCTCGTCGTAAGGGATGCTGTCTCTATTGGTATTGTACTTCTTAATGTCGACTACTTCGGCTACTAACGTCTTAGTCCTTGACGTGTTTCGGGTAGACCTTATCTTGATTATATCACCTTTACTTATACCATCAGGTAATTTGTACCTCAGTATAGGAATAGGATTGTCAGACGCCTTTGCAAATTGAATTATGCGACGATATACGTTATAGCTGACCTCTAACGTCATATCAGCCACCCCGTCTCAACTTCCTTAGCCATCTCCTCACAGTCTTTGCTCAGGTTAAGCGTCACACATATTGCGTACACTAGGTTCGCATGATCCCTCATTCTTCCGCTGAACAACGCCAAGTCCTTATAGTTTTGCGACGCCAACTTACTTACATATGCGACGAATCCTCTTAGGTAGCTGTCGGCGATTACGTAATTAGACCTGTAGTCACTTATGTTAATGGGGTCGTCATTCGTTATCACTATACCGATCCTGTCTAGCAATGCGTCTGCAGTCCACTGACCGAGTATGTTTGATATAACGTCATACATATACGACCTGGGGGTCTGCTGTGTCAACGACTTATTGTACTTGTTATCGGCGAAGTATATCGGTATTACTCTTTTGATATCTGGAGCGTCTCTGTCGCCTTTCCCTCTTGTCCACTTACCGTGCGACATCCCCGATAACATGATCGGTATGACTTCTCTCCCTTCTCTAATGTTCTTCAAAAACTCGTCAATGAAAATGCCGTTGCGTCGGAATACCTCACCTAAAGAACCGTTGCGTGCGTCCATGATAAGCTTAGCGTGAGACGGCGGTTCAACGATGTATGACCAGTCCAATAAAAAAGTATTACGTATTGCGAACGTAGTCTTACCTGTATTTGGTGACGTCATCTCCATAGCATGTAGAACCTGACCCTGAACTTTCAACGTTGTCATGAACCTCAAGTTGACAAGTTTGGCGATTCGGAATAGGTTTTCGTCAGACGCATTGCTGTTGAATAACTTTTTTGTAGACGGTGTGACGTACCCGTATCCCAGCACCGGTATCTCCCAAATTGCAATGTCGTCTGACTCAGCTACTTCAATTAGTTCTTTACCCCTCTCCTCCTTTGTCGTCGCAATTAGCGGTTCAATTGATGTCGCAACGTAAGAGTTAAATTGGCGTTGAACGGTTATGAGTAGTAATTCCGTCTGAATTGATTCTGCTAGGTTGTCGTCGACCATTCTTGCGTCTACATATATGGTGCCACTCGGGAATTTGAGGACGTAGAACGTACCCGACCTTTTAGATATGATAGATACAGAACTAGGCTTACCGATTATCTTAGCCTCGCCGTACATCGTTGACCTAGCCAATAAATAGGGGTTATTCGCATGCTTCCATGCTTTTATTAATTCGTCTTTATTGCTCGTCTTCACGGCTACTAGCAATTCGGGCGGTACATCGTCAGAATGGACATACGGCACCATGTAATCCGTAATCCGCATATCGACCACGTCAATCTCGTACTATCTTAGACGGCGACAGCACTTCTCTTATTGCGTCGAACACGTCGTCTATATTGATGGCGAACGCTATTCCGTTTTCGTCTACGTACTTCTTTACCGTTTCAGGATCTGCGTAGATTTCAAAAACTATCTGAGGTGGGTTGGTCTGTATGACGTAGGTCTTTACAATTACTTCCTTTCCATCGACCAGGTATTTCCGCTCTACCATGGTCGTAATAAAAGTTGTATAAGGGGTATATAAAACTTTTGCTTACGTCAAGCTAATAACGCTAACGCCTCTTCGGGCGTCTTTACAGCCGTAGTAATAGCCGGGACTACGATAGACTTAATGTAGGGGCTTACCTCAAATAGCCTCTTAACGTCGTCGCCTACGGCGATGGGTATCCCCATTTTGTTCTTCAGCCTGAAAAGCACGTAAGTCGGGACGTTGTTGGTGCTGTAGTTAGGCACTTTACAAATCGCCTTATACCCCTTAAACTTTTCCTTCTCTAACAGCTTTTTGGCTATTTCTCTGGCGTACGCCAATGCGTTTATTATGGCATCATGTACATATATTATTTGTGCGTCATACGTAAATGGATTAAACACGACGCACACGACCATAACTAATCACCTAGCATGGCATACATATATGAGGTGACCTGATCCGGTGTAAAGAAGAACCTGACGATCCCGTGTGTAACATGATATGACGATGATTTAGCACGTCTGACTACACTACCTACTACAGATTGTACAACGTACTGTGTTGCGACATCGTATGACGACGTCACCATAACCGGCTGTGCCGTAACCCTAATTCCCGGTGTTCCCGATGTTCTAAATACTACGTATGCCATATTGCATAACGACCCGAATACGCTTTCTACCTCGCTTACTTTAACGTTAACTTTACCTAACGCTTTCTTCGCCTCACGCAGTAACAAACCTTCGAAGAACTTCAGCCAAGTCGACGCCGTACCATCTGCCTTCTTGTTCGACTTGCTTGTTTCTTCAACAGCTTTCATAGGGACTGTCACGGGAGTGTTGTGGATGTCAAACGTAAAAGCTACGATCTCAAAAACCGTCGGGATATATGTGGTATAAACTACTATAACCGGCACCTGCACCGGGTAGCAATTCGGTTGACCCCCGAACTGACGTCTGACACTCACTGTAATCTCACTCTCACTGCGTCGATTCTCAATAACTTATCTATGACAACGGAATGATAAAAGTTATTTTTTACGTACTCGTGGAGCATGAACCTCATCTCATATATCTCGTCCCTGTCATTGCCGTCGAAGTAGTATAACGCCTCTCTAAACGCACGTATGACGTCATTGTAGTCGAATATTGGCGAGGGAAAGTATCTGCCCGGTGCTACCGCCGATTCTCTTAACTTGAACCCGTATACCGGTACCTTGAACTGTAGTATATGTTCGTGACCTTTTCCGACGAACGGTGCCTCTACATATATACTGTCGAACCTTATTGCAGGTGTGCCGACAGCCATGGCTTCAGCCGGCGGTAGACCGAACCCTTCGCTTTCCGACAGCCAAATTATCGCTTTAGACTGTCGCATATAGTCGTAGATCTGTTCGTCAGACAGTGTAAACGCCTTAATATCGCACCATTCCCTATCACATATCTTCAACGTCCTCGTTAAGGCATTCAGGTCACTCAGTACTTGATAAACCAGCTTCTCGTTCTTGTGACCGTCTTTGGTGACGGTAGCTACAAGGATGAAGTCATACTTGTAATCGGTAGGGTTTTGTTTGACCTTTTCGAAAACACTGTCTGCGACGTCGTCGTCTACGGCACGTGGAACGATGTAATTAGGTATTCCGTACATCGTCATCACTTGGCTGTTCCATGCTGACGTTGTAACTACAGTTAAGTCTCTGACGATTTTATTAGGAGGTATGTTAGACATGAGCCATGCCGAATCTACCCAATATACCGCATCAGGCGGAAGTAGCGACGCATAGTAATACGAAAACGTCGACCACATATCCGATATAACTATTGCGACGTCAGGTGAAGGTCTATATGTCACCTCAAGTTTCTTGGACTCGTCGTCCTTAGCTATGTACTTATTATAGTACTTGACTAAGTCCTGAGCGACGACGCTGAACGAGCAGTCCTTACACGGTGTATAGACTTGAGTATACTTACTGAGCTTTATTTTGACTTTCGGCATTATCACGTCTAATTTCAAGTCACATTCACCTTAGGAATTACGTATAGGTAGACGATGTTGAATATGGGGGCTTTGCTGACCTTAACCCTAACTACGAACCCGTTCGACGATAAAGTCTCTATCAATTTCGACAGGGCTGAGCCGGATATTCCTTCACGACTGCCGACCAGCGTTATCCTGTAAGCACCTAACTTAGGTATGTACGTTATGTTGTAGCGTAAGACGCCTGTAGTTATCAGAGCCTGTTGCACGATTCGCTTAAGTTGCGTTATTCTACCGTTCATCAACGGCACAATATACACCTCTACTTAATATAGTTCATTATCAATTATATACTTAATTGTAACGTCGGACAAACGAGTAAACATAACAACGGGGGTCACCGTTAACGGTGACCCCCTCAAATAAAAAACTAACTTGAATTCGACTTACTGACTTACCTTCCTTTTCAGGTTGTTAAGTGCCGGTCTCATGAACTTGTTATACCATGCGAGCCACGCCGGTGCTCCTCTGAGGTTCATGTTGTGCTTGTAGCGTCTATAGGACTCCTTGAGCAACATGAACGTCTCTACGAACGGTCTGGCATATGTATAGTACTTTGCACCCTTGAACATACCGGCGTAGATAAGTCCTAACGACCATTGTTGATCATATCTGTACGCCTTCGGAAACGCTACTACCGGCACGGAGAATACCGTAACTTCCGGCGAGTTTTCTGCAGGTGCGTATGTTGGCGATAGCGTTACGGTTTCAGCGGACATTTGTTAATCACCTTATGCTATTTGTTAGGCTCCGCCGAAGAGACCGGTGACTCCGCTGAACAGACCGTTGAACCCGCCGATGACGTAGTTGACGATGCCTAACATTATTCCTATTGTCACGAACAGTGGCAGGTATTGGATGAAGATGTTTATGACGTCGTTGATTGCTGAGGCGAGACCGCTGAGGTTTATGCTGACGGACGACATTGCGAGATAATGCTCGTTTCACAGGTTAATAAAGGTATCCGTTTGACATACATCATCAGTTAGTTTAGTGTACGACGTTTCAATATACGTCTTACTCTTCCTCTTCGTCGTCTACGTCGCCCATGAATATGTTGTCATTTCTAATGACTTTACCCTTAGCTTGAGCATTGCTGTCGCCATTAGCATTAGATCTAGGTGTGACGCTAATCGGTATATTAAGACGTGCTTTCATTTCTTCCATTATCTGGTTAATCAGCTGTTGTCTTAATGCGTTAAACATCTCGGCGAACGGGTTGTTAGACGGCTGGTTGTTCATCGATTCGACGCTCTGTGCAACTTCACGTGCTATTTGAGATGGAGATGGAATGTCAGACGGATACGGATTGATAGCGTTGAACGCACTTACGTAAGCGTTGATCTTTATCGCTTTCTGTAAACATGCTTCAATCTCGTCATACGTTATCAAATTCGGGTTGATCATTTTCCTGACAGCGACAAGTACGACGTCGAGTACGCTCCCGTGTTCTGACGTCAGCGACTCCAGCTTCTCTACCTCTTTCTTTGTCAGGTACTTTGACAATATCTTATACAAAGTAGTGTTTACGTCCTCGCTCACAGCTTAGCCACCTGGACGAAATTTATCTTGATATAGTGATATATCACGCTTTTGCCCGTCTCCTTATTGGTTATTCGTCTAGTCTTAAACTCAAACCTGATGGGCTTGTTTCGGTTTGCTTCCCTCCACATGTTATCAAATACGTCTAACATGTCCTTCAATGGTACGTAGTACAGCATATAGCCATCGTTAGCTATGACGGTTGTGTTGACGAACCCGATCTCCTTTAAGTTAGTTATGATGTGCGACGTCTTAATTACCATGCATATGCCGTATTCCTTGTCGTATTCGCATTCAGACAAGTATACCTTTGCGTCTCTCACTTGCTTCTTAATGTCGTCATAGAAGTACCTAAAGATGTCGTCGAACCTTATCTTAAATTCTAAGAAATTATTGCCGTGTCGAACTAATTCCGCTGTAGGAAAGCGTTGAACGAGTGCATTTGCCCATTGCTGTATGACACTTAATTGACCGACTATGTCTGACGAATTAATCCCGTTAGGCACGTTATTTGGCATATTGTTTGTCGACATCGGGTAAGAAATAGGTGGTCGAAATATTAAATTTTTATTTTGCCCGAATCGTACACTACGTTATGAGAATAGTTACATTTATGGGAAACGCTACGTACATTAAGGAAGTAGCTGTCAAAAATAAGCTGACGGATATCTACATTGATTTGTCATACGTTTACAGCTTACATCAAAATACTTTTCAATTTTTATCTGCGTCAGACGTTGAAGCTTTAAAAAACGAATTGATGTCATACGGTGTAAATGTAGTTACGTATGACACAGGTGTTCAGTATGTTGATGAACAATTCGAAATGTATAATAGACGACTAAGGATAGCTAAAATGATATACAAAATAGCGAGCGATATAGACGACGACATACTCTTCGTCGACAGTGACGTCATATTAAATGATGACGTATTTAAGGAGATTATGTCAGACGAGCCGTCAACTATATGTATCCCTGCTTTAATGAAACCGTTAGCGTCAATCATATTCGACTTCTGCTATTCGACGAACATATATGTGCCACGCAAGTACGTAACAGCACTTAGAGATATCGTCAGACAATATATTGAAGGTAACTGGCATACATTTCACCCGATAGACATATACATCAATGTCCGCTTAGGTACATATAGAACATTATATGTCAAAGGCGTATGTCACTACATTAACGGTATGTTATACTGTCTGTAGGAGGAATTGCGTCTGACATTTGTTAAAGCTTATTTTCTACATTTACAAATTACAGTCGCAAAGCCATGTCTCAAGTCCCTCCGGCAATCGGACACGTCGCACAGCCAAACAAGAACAGAAACGGTTCTACGAGGATGATAAGGATAATGTTAATCCTATTCGGTACCATGACGTTAGTCGCAGTGCCTGTGATGGGCTACTTCTTAGGTAATTTTATCGGCGTACATATGTCAGAAAGTGACATAGAACAGGGATACTCATACGGCGGACTAATTTACACTATCTATAATACGACGCACAACCCCGTATACGGTGTCGAAGCACAGCAAGTGCAAGCACTTGGCATCGCTACTGCACAGGGAGACGTGACGACGCTGTCGATGATGGGACTTGTCGGCGGACTAGTTGTTGATCCGTTCATCGCATACGTATTCGTAAGAGAATACGAGAAGCTAGATGAAGAATAAAGTCAAGTCATACGTTTTTTCTTTTTTAAGTGCCTACGCAGTTGACATAACCTTTTTTAAATTGTAGGTTAGTATATATTGAGAAATGTCGGTTGCATTAGCGTTAGCAGGAGCAGGTGGAGCTTTGGGCAGTATAGGAAACGCAATAGGCGACGTAATTGGAGATTTAGAATTAGCAATATCCAGGTTCGCTTCAGCCGTTGTACGTGCAATTAAGTCTGTATTCGACAAAGTACTTTCATTAGCCGTCAAAATAGCAAAGGTAATAATTAAGTTCGTCAGATTAGCAATACATTATATAATTCTATTCTTACGCTACGCTTATAGGTATATGGCGTCGTTTTACAGGACGTTTCAGCAAGACCCGTGGCACACGTTGGAATTCATTGGTAGCATAGCAATATTAATTAACAACAGCGTATTCCCGTGAGGTGATAAAAATGACGGAACAGGCTCAGCTTACAAAGGATCAGGTAATGGAAATAATAAAGAAATCGGTAGTGTATGTCGATGTCAATGACAATGCCGTCTACCTGTCTATTAAAAAGTTGCTGTCGCACTTCTTAAGCAATACGAAAGAGTTAGACAAGATAATTAAGGTAAGCGTCGACAACAATAATGAAATGGTGGTGTACGCTTCTGCTAAGCCTACTCAGCCGATTATAAAGTCAATAATATTAAAAGTCACCCTTTACCCTAACGCATTCACCATCCCGGGCATGAAATACGAATTTGTTGAGGCAGGAGATGACGTCCACATTAAGATATATGTCAAACAAGACATTGAACAAACACCGTCTGACACAAATACAAACAGTGAGGTAGACTTCTAATGAAGTCCAAGCTTAAGTTCAACCTTAGAGGAGGGATAAACGTCTACATTAACGGTAAATTGGTTGCGTCATCGCACAACGATGTGACGTCGTCATTCATAATGTCACTGGTTAAGTCATTAATAGGTTCTTCACCGTCGTACAGTGGCTATTTCGGTATGCCGAACACTGCTGTAGTGAAAATGTCATACAAAAATACACCTGTTACGTCAGCCGTCCTTTCACATGTATCGTTCGTCGAAGAAACTATAGCGGGCTACGAACACACCCGTGTGATTTACTCGTTCAGCGACTCGTCAAGGACTAAGTATTCGTTTGATAGTTTACAGCTGTGGACAGCTCTTACAAATTCGTTATTGTTACACGTCAGCAATGCTAACCTGAATTCACCGCTGACGAAGAACCCCCAGGACGTCGTACAGATCGATTGGTGGGTTGAGATGGTATCTACACAGCCGTTCAACAACATATTATTATATCTTCAGCAACAGCAGTATTCCAGCTGTAGTTCTACGTGTACTGTACCGTCTTTTGCATACAACATGCAAAACAATTTCGGTGCATTTAATATGATGTTCGCTTTGTTAACATTACCGAATATACTTAGCGTAGCACGCAACATCAGATCAGTACTGACTGACAGTCTAGTTCGAATATTGCCGTCAGACGGAAGCGTTACACCGTTAGGTATAACTAAGGTGGCATGCGTCAACCTATGTCAATGCAGTTCGTCAACGCCCAGTGAAGCAAGCGTCAACATATATCCTGTCACCGGCATAGTCAGCGAAACCTCAGACAACCAATACGTACAAGTCGCCTTTAACTTCAACAACCCATGTCCGTCAGGTCAGTATGTAGTCCCGATAGCTACGCTTCAGTTAGGTTCGTCAAACAGTGTAGATTTGGCAGTTGTCGCACTTCCTTCTAGCGGACAAGGTGCTTCGGCACTGCTCATCAAAATGCCTTACGGGAGTACGACGTTGCAGAACTTATACACTCACCAGGGTCAGTAGAATACCTCAATAACATTTATAGCTTTGAAGTAGTATATTTAATAGGCGACAATGAACGTCAAAATAAATAGCCGGTTTACGGTCACACTGCGTAATAAGGACAATGTATTGTACAATACGAAAAAGCACAACGCAATATACCAATCTTATCAAAACCTACTTAGCCAATTGTTAGTTAGCGGTTCGCCGTATCCTAAGGGAGAATATTACCCGCCGTCAAACGTGTACATTGTGCTGTTGAACAACGGTAATGTAGTAAAGCAAATACCTGTCAAGTTAGAGTCGTTCAATGAAAACTTCAACACTGTTAGTACGTCTAACTGTAGCCCTACCCTGGGGTCATGCAATTTAAACCAAATGTCATTCACCCTTAAACACACAGCCGTAGACAGCTCTACCGACTCATATACGTTCAACACAATAGAAATAGTGGCAGGTACGTCGACCAGCAATACGTATGCGATAGCATATACAAATATTAACAGCGTCACCAAGGGCAGTAGCGACACCTTAACTGTGTCGTGGGAAGCGACGGTTACAATTGTTTCAAACGGTGTATTCTATATTCCGGGGTGTACGGATCCGACTTTTAAAGCTAATTATAGTGTTAATAACCTGCAGACCTTTCAGCCTCTGCTCTGTCTCAACTTACCTTATATTCTAACGGCGTTGTCATTAATACCGTATAACCAAATACCGCAGAATTCATTCCTATATAAACAGGTTAACATATTGCTCAGTGCATTCGGTGCGTCGCTGTCGTCAGCAACTCCGTCACTCAGCTACCAAGGTGTACAATATTACGTTATCAATAATACCGCATACCCGATTAACCAAACTTATCCGGGTAATAATGCTGATGTTTTCATTATATTTCTGTACGGTGTCAATGACGCTTACTTCTTTTACTCACTTGAAGTGTCAGCGTACTTAGAAAGTGGTTTTTCATATACCCCATCATTAACAGTCAACTTAACGCTTGAGTAGCCATGTCGTTCCTTCTAGGTTTCGGTCAATCATTCCTATCGGGATTGTCATCAATTTCATCAGGTATAGTGTCTAGTTTAAGCAGTATAGCTAGTGATATAAATAACTCCATCGGCATTCTGTCAAACTTCTTTCAACAATTGCCGTCTAACGTTCAGTCTTTCTTTCAGACGGTAGCCGGTGCTTTAATAGCGTTCGGTCATACGTTCGGTACTTATATATTGAACGGACTCCAGTGGATAGGCAACGCCATAAGCTCTGCAATGGTGCCGGTCGAACGGGGGCTGGGAACGTTAGGTTCAGCGATATTGAACGCTCTAACTACCCTGTGGAACGACCTAAAGGCGTTTGCGTCAGACGTATATAATTGGGTTATGTCAGCAATATCTAATGTAGTTGGTGTAGTACAAGGTATAATAAATGACCTGAAGAACACCGCCGTCAACGCATATAATTTCTTAGCGAATATAGTAAATGATATTTATATCGCCTTTACTTACGTCTACAACGCCATATTTAACCTGCCCCAGTTCTTCGGATATGTCGCAGAATACTTCAACTCGTTATTCGGCGGTAGCGGTGGGTCTAATTTATTGAACGTAGTACCCAACATAATCGCCAGCGAAGCCTCAAGGGTAGCTTCGGCACTTCCCGATGTCGTCGCATATAACACTTTCATGGAAATGATGCCGAAAATGGTTTACGGAATAGCGAACTCTCCCTACTTCGGAAACGACATACAAGGGGTGTTCAGCAAAGCTATGCTTATGATGATGTCGCCGATATTGAGCGGGTTTATCGCCATGTTAACTAAGAGCTTCATGGACAACTTGTTCACACCGGCACGTACGACGCAGACGGTGAGCCGTCCGACGACACCGCAACTGCAGTCGTTCACCGCATCTCCGTCAGCTCAACTGCCACAGCGTAGTACTACAACCACTAGTGTCAGTGACGTAGGACAGTTAAGTACATCTAACCTGACGCCTAATCAGATAGAGCTTGAACTTGAACAGCCTAATGTAAGTGGAGTGTTCGTCGAGGACGTAATAGGAATGGGTACACAGAACGGAGGGACGGCTGAGTTGCTCAACTATTTCGTCATATTCGGAGAGATTGTCGAAAACGTTCTAAAAGTATTAGGGTCGTTATTCGGGTTGTCCACTCAAGGATCGGGTCAGTCGACATCTTCGTCAGGTTCGTCAAGTCAGTCGTCATCTTCAGCCGGTACTACAATTACTCAGTCGTTTAGCGACGAAATCGGTATAGCACCTAACTTCACAACGCAAGCACAGCAGTCCTCATCGTCATCTTCATCAGGATCATCCGGTCAGTCGTCGACTTCGTCAGGCACTACAATTACTCAATCATTCAGCGACGGAATCGGTATAGCACCTAACTTCACGATAGTGCCACGGCTGTCCTAATCTTCTTCATTGTCAACATCTTCGTCATTCTCGTCAAGTGGAGGCGGAGGCGGTACGGGAAGACCCACTTATGAATGAAATTATAACAAAGTTATCAGCGACGACCATGCCATAATAAAAAACTTTTTAAACTGTACTTTTACATTATAGCATATGCGGATAGATTTCGACTTCCTGGACTTGAGCAGATGGGACAACTTCTACCGCTTTTTTAAAGCTGTATATGAGCTTAGGTTAGTGAGTACCGTAAGGGTAACGAAGACGTTTAAGGGATATCATATACATTCGTCATACGATACTGACCCTTATAAAGAGCTGACGTTGAGAGAGTATTTCGGCGACGACCAAATAAGAGTGATGTATGACGAGGAAAGGGCTAAGAAAATACCCCACCTGTTCGACACACTATACAACTATAAAGTCGCCGGTACATTCAAGGTAGTTAAAGGTAGAACGGTATTGATAAAGACAGAGGAGTACGAGGAGGAGGAGGTATATGTCTGACAGGACTCAGCTTAGACTAAAAGTCGACATTACATATGACGACGTCATACGCATGTTCAACGAAATTGAACAAAAGATAAGGAACGAAGTCGTCAAATTACTACCTTATCCCGACGTCAAACTCATTCTAACAAGCTTCTGTCTGCACAGGACTATTGATGACTTGTACGTCGTCGTCGTCAAGTACAAAGCTGACGTAAGGTACTTGGACTTGAGAGACATAAAGAATATAGACGTCGTCATACGGAGCGACGGTGTATATGCCGTACTTTAAGTATTTAGATTGGGTAAACGAATTCTTACCCAACGTCGACTCGGAGCTTCAGGCTACTGTATTCATGGCTTACAGGCAGATGTTAGCCGGTACAGCTTTATCGAATATGTTCAGCGGAAGGCGTTATAAAGTCGTCAGACAGTTAATGATAAGTCATGACGTAGCACGTCTGACTAACGACTACGTACCACTAACTGCACCGGCACCGTCGTACAGGGTATTGCCGGTTGGTGAACACATTGTGTTCGACATTTATAGTAGGAATAGGTATATCAGGAATAACAAGGAGTACACGGTTCAGATAAGGTTTGACGTCTGGTTTCCATTGGGCGTCATACGCAAAAACAAATACGGTGAACAGCTTCTGGCTTTGTTCTTCCCGATAGCTGACGCCTTATTCAGGAGGATAAATGTAGGGGCATCAATTGAAGATATGATTGAGTCGCAGGAACTGGAATTTACCGTTGGCGTCGTTAAAAGAGAGAAAGACGTCATACGCAATTTGTCGACGTGGTCAATAATCATAACGAAGTACGAAACGTCAAAAGTGACGTCATACCCATATGATTTCATTGTAAAGTATAGGTGGACGTTCGACGACATCGGTGGAGGTGTGTATAACGCCGACATGTGCTATCTGCAAATTCTCGTGGCTAGGAGCTGTACGACGAATGCTAATTTGTATGAGTTGTACAATAGGACTTACACCGAGTACACCGGTCAGCCATATCCATATGAGCGATATCATATAATATTCAATACGTGCGACTTCACCTTCAACTACTTGCGTCCTACAAAGGTGCCGTTATGTCGTACAACGATAGACGCAAAAATATTTAGACCGCAACGGTCAGGTGAGGTGAGCGGAGGATGAGGACGGTAACGGTAAAGCTACCTGAAGAACTACTAGAATTACTCGACCGATATGCGATAAACCATAATATGAACAGGAGCGAGGCAATAAGAGAGGCGATAAAGAAGCTCTTAGAAACGGAAAATTTAAATGCTGAAGAGGAATAGCGTAATACGGGGGCGGGTCTGTGCTAAGCCGGTTTACCGGTTTCAAACGTTGACCGGTTCAGCATTCCCCGGCGGAGCGTCCCCCGTGCAGACCCGCCCCCGTCTTCAGCCGATAAAGCTTTTCCTTTAAAACAATTTAATAGATATAGAAGGGCTTATGCCTTACTTAGTCACGTCGGACTTGCGTCTGCTCGACCTGATAGATTCAAATAGGACGTTCGCATTCTTGCATTTCTTCCGTGGCACAACTCCCAGATGGGTATATGACGCATTACTGAACCCTGTAGTCATACAAATTCAGTTTAAGAAATCATATGACGCAATTGATTTTATCAACGTCGACGGAATTGAGCTGATAGGTAAGACGCAATACGTATACCATATGGCTAAGCGGAACGTGGTCATCTACAAAGCGTACAAAGACCCGACCTACCTCGTCTTACTCGACTTCGTCAGGTATTCGTCATATAAATCCGTAGAGGAATGGGTCGACGACTTTTGCAGTAAAATAGCCAACAACCAATACTACAGCATAACGTACTTATGCAAAAGCTACGGTAAGCGGAGACCTCACCGAAATAGGAAAAGGCACGTCTTTCTATTTGTAGGTGAAAAAATTTAGACTTTGATTACTTCCTGGAGCTCCTCTTTTATTTTCATTAGCTCTTTATCAACACAGTCGTAGTCAATATCATCATCAAAAACAGTGGAATGCACTAGGTCTATGAAAATGTTTTCGACTTTGTTCAATAATGATAATAATTTATACCTCTTTTGATTATCCTGAGTGATATAAGCTAACTTAAATATATTTACAATTAGCCAGCAGACGTCGTCGAACGTTTTCCTCGGCTCTTTAATTTTCGACAGATCAATTTCACTTATGTCTTTATTCACGGGCGGAACTTCACCGAGAGCTAACTCTGTTACCATCTTTATTATAATATAGATAGACTTCAATAAAAGGAACCCGCTTAATCCCTTTATCGGTTCAATTCGTGATTCTAAAAAAAGCGTATATAAATATTTTATTTGTAGACATACTTTATCAATTAATTCGAAATATGACTTAGTGGAGGACATATCCCGTCAGAACATCAATTACGATATGGGTATAAAAGCTTTGCCTATTACTTCTACGTATAAAAATCTTTATAAGTCTCTGAGCCGGAGATATACCCGACACAAAATGACCGAGCCTCTAACCGAAGAGGTAAAGGAACAATTTAACATAACTTTTTCCGGCAAGTTTGTAAAAGTTAAGAGGGGCGAACATACTGAAGGTACTAAGTTATATTTAACAATAACTGATGCCAATTGGAATAAGGAGATCAGCCACACCTACAAGAACCCCGAAGATTATGAATTCGGAGATATCCTAGATACTATTCTACAATTATACAATATTTTATATATACCGGGTTTATTAGATAACGATAAACTGGCTGAAGAAGCTAGAAAGGAAATACTGAAATTAATAGGGTTGCTGATTTGGAAAATAGTATAGCCCCTTTTTTTACTTTACTTTAAAATTAAAAACTTTTTAATACTCAATTACTAATTTCGACTCTCTAAATGCTATTGTTACATCTTTAGGAACCGCAATTTCCTTTACCCTGTCGGGTGTTCTTAATATTATAAGGTAATAATGGTCAGCTTCCATTATAACGAATTCTCTATCCGCTTGTTTCACCGAAATATAGAAATTCCTGCTTGTATTACATCCTGCGTCCACGACTTTTCCCTTTATCGTAATCGTTTTGTATTTTCGTATATGTCTAAATTGAAACCCGAATTCGTTCAATATGTCTAAAAATTGTTTCAAATCTTCGTCGACGAACGGGTTTAGACATTTCGTCAGCATTTCCCCTCACATCCTCATTATCAAACCCGATATAAAAGCTTTTCCTATTAGCTTAACGTATGAAAAACTTTATAACTTCAAGGACAATAGGTATAGCCGACCGGAAATGCTCGAACCTCAGAGTGTACAGGTCTTAAAGAAAGCTAACCTAAACTTTTTTATTCAATATGTTGTAGAAGTAGATGCTACAGGGAATAAACGTCCCGAATTAAGAATAAAAATAAAAGATGACAAAGGTAAGGAAATCAATCATAATTTCGTATACCCTGAAGACTACGGAACATATGATGCACTGAAGAATATACGGAAGCTATTAGAATACTATAAATTCACTCAGAGCAACAAATTAGAGGAAGGGTTAAGAGAGGAAATCTTAATATGGACAGCTCTACTGCTCGCTAGAGTTGCATAAGCGGTGATATTAAATGGCGGAACCTCAGGAGCAAAAAGTAGAGGAAAAAGTCTTAAAGGACATAAACATATGCTTCTCCATTCAAGACATAGCAGTCATAAAGGGGGGAATAATAGATTATCATAAATATAAAATAAAAATAAAGGGCAAAGACGGAAAAGAAATTGAACCAACAGATATCAACCTCGACTACTATTTTACTGATGACGCCATAAATGAAATTCGGAAATTATTCAAGGTATACGGTTTAACGTCAAACGAAAAATTGATTGAAGGCATTAGGGAAGAAATCCTAAAGAGAATAGCCGTTCTAATCTTCTATTCACATTAAGCCGAAACCTTAATAAAAATTTTTAATACCCTTTTTTGAACCTGAACATATGAGGAGCGGAAAAGACGGGGAATACTATTACGTGACAATCGAAAGTAAAGAAGAATTAGAGAAGTTAAAGGAGCTTGTACTAAAGAAAATCAAGGAGAGGTATAATATTTAACTATTTTTCTCTTACCCCTAATACTCAATCATCAAATCTGTCATTTCAAATGCTATAATTATATCCTTTGAAAGCTTAAACTCACCGAATTTGCCCGGTGCATATAAAGATATTAAATAATAGTCTAAACACTTACATAATATCAATTCCGCATTTTCAGACCATATTATGATCTTGAACGCATCATTTCCGTAATATCTGAAATATTCAACACTTCCTTGTATCAAAATTGATCTAGCCGGTTGATTATTAACGACTTTAAACCCAAACTCCTTAAGAGCCCGGACAAATTCCTCTAAATCTTTCGGATCGTTCAGATTTAGAAGCCGGGCAGACATTTTCCTTCACCCTCTCATCCTTAATATTCTAGGGCTAATTCTGAACTACGAAATTCAGCCTTTACGGATTTGAGAACTATGAATTCCTTTTCCATATTAGGTGCCGTCAACGATATTATATTGTAATAATCAGTAGTTATGAAACTCAATTTTCTATCGTCGTCATATATTGTTATTTGGAATTTCCCGTTTTCGTTACACCCGGCATAATCGACTTTCCCTTTTATCAAAATAGTTTTTGTAATTATGACGTGATATGCTTGAAATCCGAATTCGTTAAGGGCATCTAAAAATTCATTCACGTCCTCTTCTCTTTCAAAATTTAAACATTTGGGGGGCATTTTTGGTCGATCTATTATTGTATAAAGAAGTATAAAAGGCTTTCCTTTTACGAATTCATAAAGAATAGGAAAAAGCCCTAATAATTTATCTCGAGATAAGGCTTCTCATATCTTATATACCATTTTATCGGGAATTTTATTTCAACTACTATCGGCTTTTTCTTATCGAAAACCTTAACGATTATGGCTTCAGAAGTTCTAGTCATATGAATCCTTTTCCTCTTTTCCTGCTCGAATTTCAATTCTGGAATTATGAACGGCGAAACGTCTACAATATACCCCTTTATCTTTATCTGAAACTTTTCGGGATAATGCTCATATTTAATTCCTATTTTATCTAGAGCGTTTAAAAAATCGTTTACTATTTTTGTCTCATTTTCCTTAAGATTTGAGACTATGGGCATTTTTGGTCACCCTATCTCTTATTATAAGATATATATAAGGCTATCCTTTTACGAATACCTAATACAAAATGCTTATAAACCCTTAAACGAACCCTATTTCGACCCCAAATGCAAAACTCCACTCAAACCTCTGAACCCAAAACCGATAAGCTAGCCCGCTCTTTTTCTCAAGCCCTTAAGAAATTCGGGATTCAATTTCAGCACAGCCCCGACTACAAATTAATATGGATTCCGGTAGATGAAATATCTGTAGATTTAGGAAAATTTCCGCATATAATAGGTTATCAAGGGGACGATAAAATATCGATCACGAAATACCCAAACGCTATCTTAGTATATCTATCTAACCTATACGAGAAAAAGTTGATTCAGCTTCCTCCAGATATTGCAATTGAATACCTCGATGGGAATATAGTCATAGATTTTTAATCAATTTTTTTATTTTTCATTTTTTTCACGCAATAGAAATTAATTGAATTTCTCCCTCTTTCGTGAGAGAAATAAATTGAATTTCTTTCCTTTGCGTGAGAGAGA
>Ga0208662_100269_pt1 | contig 22232 bp, 18 predicted proteins | sample OSPB_host_MetaG_FD_187136 | JGI IMG/M metagenome (GOLD analysis project Ga0208662, IMG submission 187136) | Hot spring microbial mat communities from Yellowstone National Park, Wyoming, USA - OSPB_host_MetaG (SPAdes) (version 2) | ecosystem: Environmental > Aquatic > Thermal springs > Hot... | reverse complement strand
ATCTTGGGGGCTGTTGGGTTCAAAGCGAATTAAGGTCCTTAGCACACTCAGCCCAACAGCTCCCATTACTAACACTAGATTTAACTCCCTTTTAGCCCCCGTTGCAGCTATTATGAAAAAGACTATATATTTTGTTCTCTTTTCTTTACTAAAAATTGAAAGAAATTTTCCAAATTGGTAAAAAAACTTAGAAGATAAATTAAATGAGTTTACAGGTAATCCTACTATATAAAGATCCCTATACTTAATTATATTCCTTAATAACCTTTTTGCTACATTAGGGTTATTCTTATGTTGTCTTAGATGTTCTCCAAATACCCAATCATATCCAGTTAAATAAATATATTTACATTCATCAGCTAATCTGAACCATAAATCCCAGTCTTCTGCAAATTGTAAATTTCTCCAACCTCCAACTTCTATAAGCAAATTACGTGGGGCTATTATGGGAAATGAACTTCTTCCTATTTTTACCGAATAATTAGAGTAACTTGAAAAATAATCCTCTAAGAACTTATTTAAATTATGATAAATCTGATCTGCGTCCAATGCTAAAACGTATTTTCCTTCAGCCTTTTTAAGCGCGAAATTTCTCGCATTACCCTTACTTCCCTTATATCTAAAAACCCTAACATTATCGCTCTTGTATTTTTCTAATATTTCAAAGGTGTTGTCAGTACTCCAATTATCTACTAAAACCATTTCATAGTCTATATCTTTTAGCTGGTTAATTATATTATTTAAAACTTTACTTATTACTGGTGCTTCATTTTTGGCCGTAATTGTTATACTTAGAAGTACCACAACATAAATATTGACATACTCATATATAAATTGATAACAAACCCTATACGATATCATATAATTCTTAATTCCTAAAATTTAGCATATATCTTATAATCACTAAGATGAAAACAAACTAAGCTAAGATTAGAGCATAAATTATTTTGCTTTTTCTACATGAAACCTAACAAAATGGGAATAGTTTAACATTCCCCACAAATCTATTATTTTATTAAATAATATAAAAATTTTATATACTATTTATTCAAATAATTATATTATGCTTTATTTTATATTAGCCTTTTTCATAGAAAGTAGGATAAGTGATGAGATTAATATTATTATAACTATGATTATAAGCACTTCTAATGGGATTCCACTTATTATTTGAGGAGATGGGGTTGTTGACGTAAAAGTTATAGGATAATAATATATAGTAATGTTTGTAGGATTGAATATATAGTACTGATAAACGGAGGAATTAGACTGAAAATAAACGCCAGCATACTCATATTGTAATGGAATTTGTACTATAGAACCGTAAGGTTCCCATATTTTTTCATTTAATATAATTGAATGTGAATAGTACCCGATTATAGTAACTAAATACTCTTTAATGTAATATACATTAAAGGCTATCGGGGAGAAAAGAGTAACGTTTTTATAATTAGTGCTTAAGATTACAATTCTTTCAGTTGAGTTTACATAATATATCGGGTACACATAAAAGTTAGTGCTCTGATTAAACCAGCCACTAGTTAGAGTTACGTTATTTCCGTTAATTGAAACTGGAAGAGGCAAATTAGATGTCACAAAGTATTGTAAAGTGTAATTTAACTTGTCATAATTCGGGGAATGGAATGATTGCTCCATTACTACTGCTCTAGTTAAGTTATTTATATAATGTATTTGAGGGTTTACCGTTACAATTGTACCATTATCAACCCATAATCCAGATCCGTAAAATGAGGTGCCATTAGACAAACTAACTTGAAGAGGAAAGGGAAACTCCACATAGTATTGAATTATTTCCTTATCATTTATTATAAGAGGCGATTCAACAGTAAATGTTCCAGTAACATTTCCAAATATTGCTATTCTATAATCATTAGGTAAAGGAAAATTAGGCGGTATAAATATTTTAGTACCTGCATTATACCAATTAGAGGTAAGATTTGTATAGTTTCCGTTAATTTCGGCTAGAAGAGGTTGTTCCTTAACTGTGACATAATATTGGAAAATTTGAGTATCGTTTATTATTAATGGTTTATAAACATATATTACTCCAGTGAAATTGCCAGTAGTAAAAACTCTAGTATCTTTAGTTAGATTAATATATTTAGGAATGATTAATTGGGTTCCATTTGGTAACCATTGAGAACTAATTATCTCTAAACTGCCATTTATATAAACATAAGTTGGTTTAGAAAAATTCACCAAATATTCTGTTAAATATTGAACATATATCAGTAAGGGGGAATTAATAGTAAAGGAAAATCTCTGTGTCCCATTAACATATACATGAGTTATTATGTATCTTGTTGAGCCGTTCTGATAAGTTGTTCCTGGAGATATGGTAAATGTTTCACCAGCTGTATACCACCCACTAGTTATAGGAGCACCGTATTTCGCGTTAACAATCACGTAATATTGCCTACTATAAGCAGGGTATATTTGAGTGTAATATAATCCTGTAGTATTTACTATAGCTGAAGTAAAGTTATTTCCACTATATATTTTTATTATCCCAACTATTTGCGAAGAAGAATTAAGTAGTGTTCTATTAAAGCTTATTCCAATTAAGTGGATCCTTGAGGTATTGCTTTGATAAAATAAATTAAAAAAAGTTATATTAACTATTCCTCTATAGGTCAGATAATAATTTCCTGCAGGATATATTGTGCCATTTATTTTAAACGGAAAATTACTGGAAATTTCTACTGTATAGAATGGTTTAGCTCCGTGAAAAATAGGAAAGAGAAAAGCACCGCTAATAATTACTATACAGACCATAATTAGCAATACTAATTTCATACATACATCTATTTTACTCACCTATTTAAGAGTTATGATTTTCAATTGCTAATGGATTTATTTTAATTTATTTTATATCTTTATATATTTATATAACATTATTTATATTATATGATAATTAGTTAATAAATAATAGGTATCATGTGATAAAATTATATAACATATCTAAAAAATGTTTGAATGTCGACAACGGCGAATCTTGTGCATATATAATAATTCTAACCTTATCAGTACCAGTTATTTTATGTAAATATGCAGAATTATCAAATAGTCTATAATATTTGTTTATAAAGAAATACGGAGTAGATATAATTATTATTTTTCCTTTACCATACTGATAATAGGAAACTACACTATAATTACCTACTTTTATTAATGGAAATCCACCTATAACAGGATGAGCGTATGGAAATATTAAGGTATAATTACTCTCATTTACTACTATTATTTCATCATTCATATAATAATCTAAATTATTAGTTAACGTAATTGGACCTATTATCATTTTAACATTAAGTAGACGTAGGAAATAATTTACATTAACGTAATTTCCAGAGACTATTAATATATTTCCGTCAAGTAAATAAGTTACATAGGGAGTGACATTATTAATATTATCCATAAGTATCAAAATTGTAACATTTGAAGAGCTGACATTCTGAAAACTATTATAGAAATATGAGGTACCTTGATTTCCAGTATTATAAGGTGAGAATGTATAAGTATCTGGGAAAAATACTAGAACAAGTATTATAGATAATAAGGATAAGCTAAGTAAAAATTTACTTTTCATTTTCAGAACCTCCTATCATAATTTCTCTTAGCTTAAATTGTTTAGACATTCCCTTAGTACGTCTTTTAATAAAAATAAATATGACTACCATAATTATAGGGAATAGAAATATTACCAGTAAATTATAAATTAGAGTGTAGACCTCAACAACTTCTCTATAGTAAGTATATTGCGGGTCTGATTCAACAAATATTATTTGCTTTCCAAATAAGATGGTAATTTTAGGAGATATTTCAGTTGAGAAGTAACCATTATGAGCTATCACTTCATATCTTGAATTTCCTATAAATATAAATATTTTAACATTATTGAGAGGAGTATTATTATAGTAAATTTTTCCAGATATCTTTAACGGTAAAGGAATTATCCACCTATCTTGAACATTAACTATAAGATTCTCATGATATAATCTAGGAATTATAATTAAACGTTCAGTTATTGGAGATAAATACCCCTTAGGTAAAACTGTAATATTCAGAAAATAGGTTGTATTTGTTAAATTATAGGGAATAGGAAATTTTACGGTAAAATTACCACTAACTACATACACTTTAGAGTAGTTTAGCAAAGAGACTATAAGTGTCCTATTATTACCGTTAACATATCCCATTATAGTTAAATTCGATCCTACGTATGGATTAAACGGGATTAACTTTACATATAATTTAGTAAAAATTACATTAGTATCAAGTGTAAATTTAGTTATATTTGGAAGAAAAATGTTATTGCCAGTATATAGGATAGTAATACTAACGGATTTAACATATGAGGTCAGGGTTATCGGAAATAAGAACATGTTATTAGTAACATTTATATTTTCAGACCTATTAAGATAAGTTATAAATACAGTTCCATTTATAGAATAATTATAGCGAGAAGTAAGATAACCAATTATTTCTATTGTCTTATTAAATGGAATGGTTATTTTATTAATTTTAACTTCTACTGGTATATGAGAAGATTTTGGAAGTTTATAAATGAAACTCATAATAATGTAATAGTTTTTAACAATGTTTTCATAATAAGTATAGTTCATATTCATTATAAATAAGAATTTTTGAAAAATAGTACTACTAGAATATAGCCCTAAGATATTAACATAATAAGTAATATTATTCTTAACAATAGTGATATTATCTAATTCTTGAAGTAATCTAGTATAATACTTCATAGCTAAACTAGTATTTCCATTATGTAATGATATATATATTAAATTAGATGTATTTTTAATGCTATATGAATAGTTAATAAATTTTCCTAATAAATTATATACTAAATTAGAGTAAAGTTCTAAATTACTCGGTAAAAAAACATAAGGACGTTCCATGATATAATGAGATGGATTAGTTAATATTTCAATATAATCTTGAAATAAAGGTGTTGTAGATGGCATTGGATTAATTACATAAAGTGGAAGAGAATCTGCATCACTATCTGCAGGTACATAAAAGGGAGAAATTACTAAAGATACAATAACTATTGTAGTGAGTATAAATGCTGCAACATTTACATCGCATAATATTTCTTTATAATTATAAACATAAAAGGAAAGAAATGCTGAGAAAAACAATGCAATTAATAGGAGAAACGTAGTGTAAAACTGTAGTTTAAATATTAGTAAAGATTCTAGAATTAGGCTTAGTAAAATTAAATTAACAATTCCAATACTTAATATATAATACAATTTCTGTGATGGATGCTTTAATATTATATTAGATGTGACACCTATTATTGAACCAGTAATTATCATGGCGGCATAAATTATGATAGTGTCATTCACACTATATCTATCTTTTATAAGCTTATAAAACTCTTTATGACATACTGTTTATTCTTTTCGTAATTAACAATAGCCAACGTTTTATATAAATAAAAAGCATTTACTCACTTATTAATCTTCCATATAAACTCTAGTTTACTAGTTATTTTTATATAATTTAAATGCCAGTTAACATTTATCTATAATATTATTAAAGACTATATTATAATGCGTATTTTATATATATTATTTCCATTAGTATAATATATAATAGAATATTACGAAAGTTTAGGACACAACTGTTAATGTAATATAAGTATTAAAATAGCTAATACATGCTAATTATTATTTTGACCATACAATAACCGGCTAATTATCTATACATTTTAGAGATTTTTTATATAATAAATACGCTATTTTAAAACATTTATAATGTAGAATTTACATAAAATAAATAATATATGAGTTACCTCTCTAATCCAGATGATGAAATAATAATGGATACTGATAACTTATTACTGTATAAAGTTTTTAACTCCTAGGGCAATTATAAATCAATGAAAGTAAAGATTTTAACTGAAACTCAGCAAAGAGGAACCTTTGCAACCATGCTTTTAATATATAGAAAATTACTTGAAAAAGGAATAGATGCTAAAATTTATACAACTTTTAATTCTGAATACGAGACACTACCATCACCAAAAAAAAGTAAAATTTTCGGCTATGAAAAAATGGTTAACGTAGAGGATTATGCTAGACAGATATTTGAGATAATTTATGATTCTAAAGATACTATAATTCACATAGCTAATGCAATGTATGGAATCTTACCTATAGCAGAAAAAAGAGGAGCAAAAACTATTATAAATATTCAATACTGGTGGCCTACATGCTATTTCAATTCAATGGAAAATCCTCACTGTGATTGCAAAAGTTTTACGAAAATAGCTAGTTGTATCTATCACAAAAGAAATGGATATTTTAAGGTTCTTTCACCTCTAGAGGCAATTTACGCTATACATAAATTAAATAAGATTAAAGAATACGTATCTAAGGCCTCAATAATTCTAGCAGTAAGTAACATTGTAAAAGACGTTCTCATATCTAGAGGGTTTCCAGAAGATAAAATTAGGGTAATAAATATAAATGCCGTAACTCCACCAATTGAGTACGTAGAATATAGGCCTTCTGACAGCTTTACTTTCGCTTATCTTAGCTATCCAGATGAGGGAAAAGGCATTTTCCAACTACTTAAAGCATTTTCAATCGCATTAAAAAATAACCCAAACATGAGATTAAAAATTCCAGGTGGACTTGAGGAGCCAAAAGTGATTGAAATGATAAAAACACTTAGAATAGAAGATAAAGTTATGATAACTAAGAGATTACCTTATACAGAATATGTAAAAAAGATAAGGGAAATTTTAGTAGACGTAGACGTAGTTGTAGTTCCAACTCTTATTCCCGATACATGGGCGAGAGTAGTAACTGAATCTATGTTATCTGGGAGGCCAGTGATAGTAACTAAAGGTAATGGAGGACTAGTGGAACAAGTGAGTGATGGAATAGATGGATTCCATGTGAATGTTTACGATGTAAATGAGTTTGCAAAATCTTTATATAGCATTTCACAAATTCCTAGAAGTAAAATAAGAGAAATGGGTAAGATTGCTAGGGAAAATATAATGAGAAAGTTTAACAGTGAAAAAATAATAGATCAGATTATCTCCCTTTATCGCGAGTTAATAGAAACTTAAACATTCCTGCGAACACTGCAAATCCGTTTATAAAACTCCAAATAAAATAAAATAAAATAACTTGAATGGAGATTTTTAATTCATTCAGTTCCCTATAAGATTCCATGGAATTTTTAAGAGCTCTAAAGGCAATAATACTTCCGCCTAAAATTAAAAAGAACAAATTCTTGTATATTAAAGAGAATAAAATAGCTAAAATGTAGCCTATAGTTGTTTTTTCTCCCCTTATTCTTAGCCTATTTTTCCTATAAAAATTAGGTTGTTCTAAGGGTAAGGTTAGGAGGGAAATAATAAGGGAAGTAAATAATAATATATCAAATCTTATGAAAAATGATAATAAAAAAATGATAATAAAAATAAAAAATAAAAAATTATCTAAATTAGGTAAATATTTATATCTTTTTAAGATGAGAACAGACGGAAAACCGTATTGCCAGGCCTTAAGAAGATGCGATTTAAGTGATCTCTGATAAGAGGATAACAGATGTTCAACGTGAACCTTAGGATTAAGAACTATTTTATAACCTAATCTTCTAACCTTTTCTGAAAAATCTATATCGTGCATACTATAGGGATAAGAATTATCAAGTTTTCCAATTTTTTCTATAACTTCCCTTCTTATTATATCATTATTCAATCCAGTAAAATAAACTTCTTGAATTGGGATATCAACTATTTTATGCCATCCTAAGATGTAAATATATGCAAAAACTTTATTTATACCACTTAACCTATAAGGTGAAGTGATCAATAAGGAAGATGAAACACCGATATCATTTCTTTCAAAGAGTTTTAACATACTTGATATCCAATTACTCTCCCCTAATTTCATATCGTCATGTAATATTAGTATAAAATCTCCCGATGCCCTTTTTATTCCTTCATTTATAGCCCCAGCATGACCTAATTTATTTTCATATTTAAAATATTTAACTGGAAAATCGACTTCTTTTGAAAATTTTCTTACAATACTCTCAGTATTGTCTTTAGATCCATTATCTATTATTATCACTTCTATGTTTTTGTAGTCTTGTATTGATATACTATTTAATACCTCTGGTAATGTAGCTTCTCCATTAGACGTAGGTATAACTATTGATACTAACATATTTTACACAATAGCTACTGCTAACCTTTAAATATTTAATTTAAAGAGATTGTCTTAATGAAAGTTGTGCTTTTCCCTTCTACTGATAAGCCTTGGGATGGAATAGAGGTTTATTCTTACGAACTGGGTAAGAGGTTAAGCAGAAATGGAATAGAGGTTATAGGAATAAGAATTGGGATAAAAAATGGGATAAAGGTTATAAATAATAATTTTACTTTAATTGATGTTAAAACTCCAGATTTTCATGGAAAATTATATACACTACGCATCCCACTAGCAACTCTAAGAACATTAAGCTTCATGAGAGATGCAGATATAGTACACGCTATAGGTGGATACTATGCTGGTATAGAGTTCTTACCAATAGGGAAAAAAGTAGTAACAATTATAGGAGCAAGTAGTTTAAGGGAATCATCTAAGATTAAAAGGAACATTAGAAGATTTTACATGTTCTTTTTATATAAATTGGCTTCAGCATATATTGTACCTAATGAGATAATAATGGAAGAAGTTAGAAGATATGTAAAAATAAAACCAATACTTATACCTCTTGGAGTAGATATAGATGGTATGAAAATAAATGAATCTAAAAATGAAATAAAAAATAAACTAGGATTTAAAGAAGACGATATAATAATTTTATATTTAGGACAGTTAGTTAAGGGAAAGAGATTGCCAGAATTAATTAGGGCCTTTAATATCATTTCCACTAAACTCCCTGAAGCTAAGCTAGTTTTAGTGGCTTGGGGATATCTTAAGGATGAGCTTGAATCTTTATCGAAGCAGCTTAATATACAAGATAAGGTTATTTTCATTAAACCAGTACCTTATGAGCAAAGAAAGTATATTTATAATATTGCGAATGTTTTTGTAATGTTAGGCGATTCCTTTGGAGATGGGGGTATTAGTTCAGCATTATTAGACGCATTAGGTGCTGGACTGCCTATCATTGTATCGCGAAATAGTCCTAATCGTTTAGTAGTAAAAGATGGCTTTAATGGATATACTGTAGATCCTACTAATCATAGAGAAGTCGCTGAGGCAATATTAAAAGTAATAGAAAAAGAAAAAGAATTTGGAAGGAATTCTATTTCTATAGCAAAGAACTTTGAATGGAATATAATTACAGAAAAAATCATCCAATTATACAAAACAATTAACGGCGGCTATTAAATCCCCCGAGTTAAGGAATATAGTATAATTTTGTATTATACTGTTATAGTAACTGTAATAGGTGCTAACTCTCGGTCCGCTAAAGTAAAGGTATATGGTCTCTATATATGGTCCAGCAAATTTAATACTATGTAAGTTACTCTGCATTATTGTTCCTTCATAGCTATATACTGATGTATAAAAATTATAAGTTGATGGGGTATTAATCCCGTATTTACCTAATATTTCTCCTCCTATAAACGCAGCCTCTGGTGAATGTTCTGATGTAGCTATCATAGCATAGCTTAATACTGAAAGAGGTATTAACGTGATTAGGAAGATAGTAAATGCAACCCTTAATAATCTTTTATTATACAAGAAATATATTACAATAATAGTATAGAAAGCCATTGCTTGAGGAATCATTCTTGTTAGCACATTACTTATATTATCTGCAAGCCCTATGGCAGATTGCATCAACAATAAACCACTACCTATTGCAAAAGCTAGCCAGACGTAATTATTTGCCTTCTTTTTGACAAGTAAATAAATAAAAGATACTATAGAAGTTAAGAGAAATATTCCACCATCGAGTAACTTACTAGCTACTGAATAAAAGTGATATGGTGAAGGTGGAATAAAGGTATATATTAAAGTACTAGTAGGGAGTACAAGATTTTTAGTTGCCTGGGGAATAAATATTGACTCTATTACTTCTATAAAGTCATTTATAAGTACATGAACCCCTCCGAGAGCTCCTTGCGCTAAAGGATTAAAATATACCCAATATATATAAACTGAGGCCGTTAAAATAGTAGTATAACTAAGGAATTTCAAATTTAATTTACCTATTTTCCTCGCGAAAATTAAGGCTGAAATAATTATTGTGATACTACTTCCGAAAGTTCCTATATCAGTAAGTCCCGTAAGTTCTAATAAAAAGACTAGTAAAGGCAGAAATCTTATCCCACCTTTCCTAACTATTAATCCTAAAATTAAAAATCCTGGAAATAGTAAATTGTAAGACATTAATTGAGGTGACCATTCAGCCACATAAAAAGGCATAGAGGAAAGCATATAGATTAACGCTCCTAATTCGGATTTAGGCGAATCAAAAAACAGCCTAAGTAAAGCGTATACACTGAGATTTTGAAATATGGTAAAGAACATCGGTGCAAAGAAAATAAAATAAGTTGTTGGCTTTAATCCAGACATTAGAAAGGATATCGAGCCATAAATAAATCCTAAGGGATAATAGGCCTGGTAGGTATTTGGATTATATAATGTAGAATGTCTATAAAGTAATTTAAAAACCTCGGCTGAATGTCCTAATTCATCCCTAGATAAAATAAAGACAGGATTTATAAAATAAAATATAAAAAAGGTATTAAACAAAAGTAATAAAAAAAGTATTGACATAGTATAATTATATATTTTTTTATCAAAATTATCAAATTTTATTAAAGGGATGATAAATGCAATTGCCGTAACAAATTCCGTTACCCAATATATTAGGGGCAACTCTTGAGTTAATCCAAAAGGATATTTAAGTAAATTATAATTAGAAATAGATATGTTAACTATATCGAAAAGTGTTAATTCTATAGAAATCAAAACCAATATTATTTGTATTTTTTCAATTTTCATCTCTTTATCACCTCATATTATACCAAATATCTGTAACACGAAATATACGCTTAATATGATCCAAAAAGCAGTAATTGAAGATGCAATATAATTCATGTCTTTAGGTAATGGATAGTAAATGAGTTCTATTATTACTGAGACAATAGCAAACAAAATAATATATATTCTAAAGTCAATTATGTTGAGTATGGAGAATACCACAGAAATCATAGTATATGCGAGGCCTAAAACGATGGGATAAGTACGATAGTTTATCATTTAGATCCCCTTAAATTATAGATCAGATTAAAGATCTCAGTTATAATAACTGCACTTATTATTGACGAATCTAAAGTAATACCCACTGTAAAGTTCAATAGTAAACCTATCACGCTTGTAATAGCAAAGCTTACCCCTAAGGAAATGCCTAAAATATGCAAATTAGATAGCTGCTTTAGCTCATTAGGGTAAAATACTCTTAGCACAGAGTAGCCTACGAAAAATATGGAATAGAATATACCAAAAATTATCTTTAAAGGAATGAAGATTATCGAATAATTAAATAGTAACGATAATATTAATACTAAAGATGATACATGAATAAATATACTTAAAGAGTCTAATCTGTTATCAATTTCATAGCTTTCATGGACAACTTTTATTGCTTCAATTTTATTATAACCTTGACCAATTAATTCATTAACCATTTCTTCAACTGTCTTATTTATCGCAGTTATTTCTCTCTGCATTATTAATACCTTAAATTTTTTAGTATTTATATTTATTAACTCGCACTAACAATTAGCTGATTAAAGATATTAGTGTATATAAATCTTTGAGAGGTAAGATTGTAGTAATATAATAATATATCAAGTCTAAAAACACCAGTGGAGTTTATCACAAAACTTATTGGCACCTTCCATTCACCGTTATTATTAACAATATTATATAGTGTGTATAATGTTGTATTCGTAGTGTTACTCTCTAGAATAATTCTAATCTCATAAAGCATAGGCATCCCCTCATGATTTTGAACTACAACGTAAATTGAGGCATTTTCTCCAGGTATTAGGGTTGTGGGATAGTTACCTATAACTCCATCAGAATTTAAAAGGAACATAACTGAGAAACTTTCCTTAGATTGAGTATTTAATATATAGATACCAAATGCAAATATTAATAAAATTACTATTATTCCAATAACTATTCCATTACCTAAAGGATCCTTCTTTTCCTTCATAGAGACAATTCTTCTTCTTTTATTAAATTTATACCATATTAAATAATAATATATCTTAAGTTTATCTCTAAAAAAATAATATATGGCGAAGATAATCAATGGTAAAAAAATTATAGAGTAAATTTCTATCCTATATAGCTCTAGACTATAAAGATAATTAGAGTAGTCGATTTTATATTGAGTTATCAATTGAGATAAACTATCCATTATCTCTTTTTACTTTATCTTTTTGGGTTAAAAAACCTATTGAATAACCTAAAATTGAAATATATATGAGAAAAGGTGATAAGAATGTATACTTTGACCATTTGTATTGCTTACAGGTTTCAAAATTTACCTTAAATAATAATGCAAGATAAGATATTGTGAAAAATATAAGGAACAATTTTATATTATATAATATTAAAAATATAGCTAATAATATAGATGTGAAAAATATAGCTAATCTAGCTATAGCATCTTTAATAATCCAATTCTGACCCGTAATTCTGTGAAATAATTTAGCTCCAAGTGCTGCCTCCATATTTTGCTTTACGTAAGATCTTATAGAGTCTCTATGATAGTGATAGATCTTATCTTCAAAATTTACTTCATACTTATAGCCTGCTTTCATTAATTTATGAAGTAACTCGTCCTCCTGCATGTAATTCATCTCCTCATTAAATCCTCCAACCTTTAATACCGCATCTTTTCTATATATTGCTCCGTTTGCTGTGGTAAATCCTTTACATAGATATGTATCTATAGTCTTCTGTATAAATTTCGAATCTGGTGGAGAAAATACTTTCGTGAAAACTACCCCTACTCTATTATCGTTTTCCATTATTCTCACTGCATTCTTAATCCAAGTTGAAGTAGCTATCATTGCATCACTGTCTAAAAAGGCTACGTATTTTCCTCTACTTTCCATTACTCCTCTATTATATGCCACTCCTCTTCCCCTTCTTTTCTCTAATACAATTCTTATCCCATATTTCTCCACATATTGCTTAACTATATCCAGTGTATTATCGGTGGAATATCCATCTACTACTATTACCTCAAAATTTTTGTAATCTAGTATTCTTAATGATTCTAGAGTAAATTTTATAGTCTTTTCGGAATTTAAAGTGGGTATAACTATACTTACTAATGGTTCATTCACATTAGTTATTAATTATACTACCTTAAAAGCTAATATAAACTTTTAACTAAGGAAGTAACTTATAAACCAGCACATTATTTATGAATTTAATGAAAATCGCTCTTATGGGTTTTGCAGGTACTAATAAGGAATGGAGTTTAGGAAGATTAACTTATTTAATATATAAAGGTTTAAAGGAGCTAGGAGAAGACGTATACCTTGTATCAAAGTATCCTTCAAATGGTGAATTTAAATCAGTTAAAATAAGGAAATTGCCAAAATTATTTGGTAAAGATATATTAACTGATATAATTTCACATTATCTAACAGTTAAAAGATTAAATCCGGATATATATCACTTCATTTATCCTTACGTTAGTGCAAGTATTATGCTTCTTTTACCTGCAAAATATAAGAAAATATTGACTGTTCACGATCTAAAACCATTAGTTCTTCTAGAATTTATGAATAGAAAGGAAAAAATTAATATAATGATTTTAAAATCTGTCATAAAGAGTATCGATAAGGTAATTGCAGTATCCGAGAATACTAAACAACAACTGATAGAATTACTTAATGTTGATGAGGATAAGATTTCCGTAGTTTATAACCCTATAGATCCCATATTTAGGAAATTAGAAGAACAGGAAATTTTTCCAATAAAACGAAAAATAGGGAAATTCATTTTTAACGTTTCTAGATATGATAGACTTAAAAACCCTAGAAATTTAATTAGAGCTTATAAGATAATTCGTAGATGTTTTGATATTAAATTAGTCATAACTGGTGAGTTCTGGAACTATGGCATAAATATGATTAAAGAGGAATTGGGTAATATTAATGATGTAGTTATATATACTCACTTAAAAGATGAGGAATTGGTAAAATATTATAATGCGAGTGAGGTTTTCCTTTTTCCCTCAATTTATGAGGGTTTTGGTATGCCGATAATAGAGGCTATGGCTTGTGGTACACCAGTAGTTACCTCAAATAGATGGTCAATGAAAGAGTTAGCAGAAGGTGTGGGACTTTTAGTAAATCCTGAGGATCCAGAGGATATAGCAGAAAAAGTATGTAAAGTACTTTCTGATCATAACTTAAAATTAGATATGATAAGAAAAGGATTAAATAAAGCATCCCAATTTAATTATATTAATATTGCAAGGTCTCTTATCAAGGTATATGAAGAGGCGTAAAGATTGTCTGATCTAGAAAAACTCGGCAAAGATTTAACTACTAATTATATTAACTTATTGCAAGGTAGATTTATCTCACACATAATTGGATTTATAGGCTCTATTTTAGTAATTAGGATTTTAGAACCTACAGATTATGGAATATTAAGTATTGCCATGTCGTTACCATATACTGTAAGCATATTCGGAAATTTCGGAGTAAATGCAGCTGTAACTAGATTTGTAGCTAAATATAAAGAAACGGATTTAACGAAGGCTTATAGTATAATAACGTCTGGTATAATTTTTGATATAACTTATGGAGTCTTGCTATCTATTATAGGTTACCTCTTAACACCATTTTTATTTACTTTTATATATAACAAACCGCAAGTAATACCATATGCAGAGTTCGCTAGCCTATTCACAATACCTTATTGGGCATCGAGTTCTATATTTTCTGGAATATTAGGACTTGAACTTACTAAGCATAATAGCGAGATGTGGATACTACATTATACTACACAAACAATATTTAGCGTTGGTTTAGCGTTAACGTATTTAAAGGTTTATGGGGTTATAATCGGGTATATGATTGGCTATATGAGCATAGTTGTATATGGTATTTTAATACTCATGAAAAAATCTCTTTTAGCAAAGCCTAGTATTGATAATATAAAGGAGTTAATTACGTTTGGTTTCCCTTTAGTTTTACCATCTTTAGGAAACGTTATCTCTGGAATATATAGTACTTCTTTAGTTAATAGATTTCTTTCCATATTTGAAATTTCCAATTTAACTGCATCATCTAAGCTAGGTACATTATTTGATACAATCCTTAATCCCTTATCTTATGCGTTACAGCCTACGTTATCTAAATTAGACAAAAGTAAACATGACATAACTAAAGTTACCAATGAATTATATAAATTAAATATCGTGTTACAATTACCGATAATTATTTCAGTGGAATATTTAGCTAATGAAATAATTTATATTCTTGCAGGTTCCCAATATACCTTAGCTCCTTTATTTTTAAGGCTATCACTAATAAGCCCATTAATAACTACTGCAGCTGGCGTTTCAGTTATAAGTTCATTATTACTCTTTCAAGGTTATTCTAAGTTTGTTGCAAGAGCAAATATAACAAATCTCATATTTTATTCTATATTACTTTTCATTCTTCTTCCAAAATTCGGTTATATTGGATACTTTGTTAGCAACTGGCTAGGATGGATACCCGGTTACATAATGTCCCTTTACTTTACTAAAAGAAATTATAATTATAAGCTACCAGTTCAAGATTTAGCAAAAATTTATATAATTACAGGTTTAATATTACTTCCAATTCTTCTCTTAAATAATATATATGGGATAATTATAGATATATTTCTTATAATTATGATATACAAAATATATGTAAAATTTAAAATAATAAATCAGCAAGAAATAAACATAATCTTATCCGTAATTCAAAATTCCTCTCTAAAATTCCTTACTAATATACTTAAGAAGATTCTTTCTTAAACTTCTCCAAAATTTTAAGAAATGAGAGAGCTACTTTATCCCATGTATATTTGGATGCACACTTCACTGCTATAGATCTATAATACTGATTATTTTTGAGGATTTCTAAAGCCTCTGTAGCCATTCCTTCAATATCACCCTCTTTCACTAATTTTACAGCTTCACAGTCTCCATAATAATGCCTAATTGCAGGCAAATCATATGCTACAACAGGAACACCACAAGCTAGTGCTTCAGCAATGACTATTCCAAACGAATCTACATGAGTAGGGTAAGGGAAAACTTTAGAGGATTTCAAAATAGAGTAAATATATTTTTTATCTGTAATTTCACCAAAATACATTATATCTTTATCATCTAAATATTTTCTAATATTAAATCCATAATCTTCACCACCGATTAGTGCAAATCGATTATATCCATGCTTTTTAAGAATTTTCATAACTTGAATAACTTCTGGTGTTCCTTTCATAAAACCTTGTCTAGCTAGGTGTATAGCGTCAAATTCTATTGGATATGGAGGCGCACTTTCAATCAGATTTAAATCTACACCACCTGGTGGATCTAAAGGTTCACATTCAATTCCATATTTTGCCCTAACTAATTCACTTAATACTATGCCTACACATATGTTTAATTTACTTCTCTTAGACTCCTTGTATTCTTTAACTAAGTTTATGAACCATGCAGTACCATCTATAAAATTAGTAATTCGTATCAAATTTAAATAATGTTTATATAGTGGAAAAGTGATAAAAGGTTCTGAGTAAAGCATTCTTATAGTTTTAGGAGTATTTAAACCTATGATAAAATCATATTCATTAATTAACTTTTTAACTTTACTTTCTAAAATAACTTTTTTATAAATACGTCTAATAAATCTACCATAAAGATTATTCGAATAAGGTATTCTAACAATATTTATTAAATTTACTTTATTCTTAAGTTCAGGATATCTACCTAATAATCCATCCTCATTTTTAAATAAAACTTCAATTAAGTCAATCTGAACACCCATATTAGGAAGGGCTGACAGAAGTTCCTTAACTGTCATTGTTGCTCCAGAAATGACGGGATTTCCTACATTAATATAAAGTAATCTATACATTTGTACCCTATTTTTAGATCATTATTTAAAAAGTTTTATGGCTTATTGCATAATAAGGTTATAAACAAAATATGTATTATTACTATCCATGTCTTTATTATTATAATATTTAATTAATTTCAAACTTTTACTAATTCCAAATAATATTCAAGATATATGTTAAGAATTTTGCTAAGTCTAAAATTTTCGGCCCAACTTTTAGCTCCATCCGATAATTTTTTATATAAAATATCATCTTCCATTCTAATAAACGCTTCTGATAAACTTTCTACATCGTTATTTACCCTTATACTTGCCTTATCTGGCGGAGCAGCATATTCTTGACCACCATGACCTACAATTATTGTGGGTTTACCTATAGCCTCTGCTTCCAATAACGTAAGACCAAAACCTTCATATGGACTTGGATTAACTAAGGACCTACATCTCGATAACAAATTTATTTTATCTTCATCTGTAACCTCCCCTATATATTTTGCATTTATATTGCGAGCTCTAATATATTTTATAACTTCCTTTGCTAATCCATTGTCTGGTCCAGCTAAGATTAAAGGCCTCTTAACATTTGATTTTTCATAAGCTCTTAACATTGTTAGAATATTTTTTTCCTTACTGATTCTACCTATATAAAGATAAAAATCGTCACCCTTAGAACTTATAGAAAATAGCTTATCATCAACTCCATTAGGAATTAACTTAGAGTTTATTCCGAATTTCTTGATCAAAATCTCTTGTTCAAATGGAGTCATACTTATAATGTTATATTTTCTAATTATAGACTTGCCTAATAAATTATCTATAAATTTATAGTAAATATAAGTGATATATCCTACTTGTCCTATATTATAAAAAGGTGAGTGAGGTTGTAGAATTTTAACACTACTAATTCCACTTAGCTGAAAAACATGAGGATGTCTCCATACATGAACGTGAACGATATCTGGATTCAATGATTTAACAATTTTAGGTATCGAGGGAGAGTAACTACCATGAGACCATATTAATAAAGGTTTTACTCTAATTACCTTTACACCATTTATATCTTCTACTGGTTTAAAATTTGTCATATGTCTTCTATCTCTATTATACGTAACTACGAAAACCTCATGACCTTTAGTTACTAAAAATTCAGAAATCTCCTTAACTACTTTTTCAACCCCGCCTATTATAGGATAATAAAATGGTGCTACTTGTACTACTCTCAATCCAATCTCTCATTAATATTTTAACTTATAAGTCTTAATGTGAGGTTAATAATAATGGAAGAAATTCCAATAGTAGTGTTGAACTACAATGGAGTAGAGTTATTAAAGAAATATCTTCCATCGGTTTTGGAGACTAGATATCCTTATAAAGAGGTTATAGTAATAGATAATGGTTCCACCGATGACAGTAAAGAATACGTTAAATCTTTGGGAGTAAAGTTAATTTCATTAGATAAAAATTATGGACCTGCTTATGCTAGGAATATTGCATTAAGAACTTTCAAGAGTAAATACATTGCTTTTTTAGATAACGATGTGAGAACTCCTCCAGAATGGCTAGATCCTTTAATAGAAACTATAGCTCAAGATGAAAAGATAGCTGCTGTTCAAAGCTTATACACAGACTGGCCTTATGGAGATGAACCCAGATTAATCCCATGGTTTTCAACAGCAGCAGCCTTAGTTAGAAGGGAAGAGATAGCAAGATTAGGTGGTTTTGACGAGCACTATTTCTTTTATTGGGAAGATGCAGAGTTATCATGGAGACTATATAGAGCAGGTTATAAAATATTAATGGTTCCTAAGTCAAAGGTATATCACGAAGCTCATGGCACGTTTAAAAAATTACCATCACCATTTACATCTTATTTAACATTAAGAAATCAGATGTTACTTCTCCTCACTTACTATGATTTAAACCAATTACTCACCACGTTCCCAGCATTATATATTATCAGATTTATTCAGGCTTTTAAGGGGCCAAATACCATTGCTCAAATAAGGGCACTTCTCTCATTATTCAGAGAGATAAAATATGTAATTAATAAGAGAAAGTATTTAAAAGACATAAGTAAAGAAGGCAATATATTTTTACAGATGTTAGGAGATCAAGTATTCGGATATGAAGAGTTCTTATCACTACGTAGAGCGATTAAAAAAAGATATATTAAAAGAGTTAATAAATAATCATTAGGGCTATTTTAGTAATGGTTACGCTAAGTATAATAGTAGTTAACGTTAAGGGAAAGGAAAACTTACCTAGATTAATGGCATCTTTAAAAAAGTCTACCTATAAAGATTTTGAGCTTATAGTTGTTGACAACGAGACGACGTTAGGAGATTTTAAACTCGTTAAAATCGAAAGAGATTTAGGACTAGCTTATTGTAGAAATAAAGGGGCAGAAATTTCTAGCGGTAGATTTCTATTATTTCTAGATAACGATACGGAAGTAATGGAAGATACTATAGAAAAGTTTATTGAATTTATTAACAAAAATCCAGATTTCATAGTACAATTAAAGCTCATAAAGGATGATGGAAGAATTGACGCGGCTGGAGGTATAATAGATGATTTAGGCTATCCATTAGAGTTATTTAAAGGAAGTATAGTAGCTGATTTTATTCCACCTGCTAATATTCTTTATGCAAAGGGTGCTGCTATAGGAATGAGTAAAGATGTTTTCAATATGTTACATGGGTTTGATAATGAATATTTCTACGGTTATGATGAAACAGATTTTTGTCTTAGAGCCGTAAAGAAAGGTAAAAAAGTAGTTTTTCTTTCATCTGCTGTAGTTATCCATCATGAACATGGATCTTTCTCTAAGCTCTCAAAAGAAAGAGAAAAAAGATTGACTTACTATCTGGAAAGTAGAAGATTGTATTTTGTATTTAAAAATTTTAATTATAAATTTCTTCTTCCTAGAATCCATAAGATATTTTTCTATTTCATAGGAAGCATATTTATGGATATATTCCATAGAAAGAAAAATTACCTAGCTATTTCGCGAATAAAAGCACTAATATGGTTTATATCAAAACTTTATAAAATAATTATAATTAGATTAAAAGATAGAAAAAATTACCTTTTTGATGAAATCCAATTAATGCGAGAAGGACTTATAATTCAACATAGTGATTTAGTTAAGAGATCTATAATTCTACCTAATAGTGAAAAATCTTCTTCAAATAACGAGAATATATTTCAGTAATCCTTTATATTAGGTTTTATATAACGCTATTTTAATAACTTATAATGAGCAAGATAAGGAGAGAAATTAATAGAATTCTTTATTATTATAAAGTATATAAAAATTTCATTAATGTAATTTTAGATATATTAAAGAAAAAAGAGTTAATATATATCGTACTTAAGAATGGTCAAGAAGGATTATGTAAGAAAAGAACAGTTCAAGTACTTGTTGATTTAGCACAATTAGGATTTAATATAATAAATGTAAGTTGTAAGGACTCTTATTATGATAAGGCTCTCATTTGTAGAGAAATTTGCCTATGGGTGAGGACTAACATAGGTGCTGATGTTTTTCACATTGTCGAAATCTTTGGACAAGAAATTTACGGTAAGTCCTTTAAAGGTACTGTAATAGATGTTGGGGCATCAAATGCGGACTCATCCATATATTTCGTAATTAGGGGGGCGGAAAGAGTAATAGCACTGGAACCCTTTCCAGAATCCTACGAATTAGCAAGGGAAAACATAAAAAAATTAAATAAATTAGAAGAGAAAATAATACTACTACCCTATGCTCTTACATCAAACGAAGGAGTAATAGAATTTAATGTATCGAGCGATCATCCTAACGCAAACTCCACAAACCCATCAACTGAAGTATACAAATTCGGAATAAAATTTAACACTAAAATTAAAGTTCCAACTATAACACTAAAAACCCTAGTATACAAATACAACCTAAATAAAATCTATTTACTAAAAATGGACTGTGAAGGATGCGAATACGAAGTAATAAGAAAAATGCCGATAGAAATACTAGAAAAAATAGAGAATATAATTTTAGAATTCCATAACTATCCACAAGACATACCAGAAATACTCAGAAAAGCAGGATTCGAAACAAGATATGAAAATAAAGGAATAGGAATATTAAAGGCAAATAGAAAATGTATTTATTAGATATTACCAAAATTTTAAGAATAGGAAACATAGTAAAATTAAAAACTAAAACTTAAAATAAAATATGGAAAACACTTTCATATATAAGGCAGAATTCTTTATTATATTACCATTAAATTAAAGGATATAAAATCTGTAGAGAAAAGTATAATATACTAATTTTTTTATCCTGCGCTCACACTAACCTAGATAACACTCTCAATATCTCTATATTGTGTATAATATATATATATAAATTTTATTAATAATTTTCCAAAATTATTGATTTTATATTAAAAAATTTTAACGCTTAACTTGTTATGAAGAAAACCTATATATTAAGGTTAAAAAAAGTAATGAGCAGAATGGTGAAATTAACAGTTATTATTACAGCCCACGATAGAAAAAATTTCTTTTAGATGCAGTTAACTCAGCGATAAATCAAACAATCTCTAGGAAACATTATGAAATATTAGTAGTAAAAAACTTTAAAGATGATTACATTGACAATAAATTAGAGGATCTTGGAATAATAAATATTATTACTGAGACTAAATCTCTGGGAGGCAAGATAGTCCTAGGGGTTCATGAAGCAAGAGGAGAAATAATATCAATTTTAGAAGATGATGATTTATTTTTACCTAATAAAATAGAGAAAGTAATTAAAGTGTTTTCCAATAATAACTATAATATAAGTTATTATCATAATAGTTATGTTCATATAAATGAGGAGGGAAAAATCCTAAGTTGTCCAATTAAGCTTAATCATCCTCTATTGCTTAATATAAGAGAGGAAAAAATAAGAGGAAGTGTTCTCATGCAGTCATCTTATTCGATATTGAATAGTAAAAATATTAAATATATGTTAAGATTATAAGTCTTCGTGAGAAAACTTCTTGTGTGAGGGTGACGAGATTGTATAGGGGAGACG
>Ga0208662_100266_pt1 | contig 22395 bp, 41 predicted proteins | sample OSPB_host_MetaG_FD_187136 | JGI IMG/M metagenome (GOLD analysis project Ga0208662, IMG submission 187136) | Hot spring microbial mat communities from Yellowstone National Park, Wyoming, USA - OSPB_host_MetaG (SPAdes) (version 2) | ecosystem: Environmental > Aquatic > Thermal springs > Hot... | reverse complement strand
TCGGAGTTACAATTTTCGAAACTATCTTAGGAATTAATAATTGTAATTGTTTGCTAACTTGAGCTAATTGAACTTGTAATTTTTCAACTGGAAAAATTGGAAGTTTATAGTTAGGCAATTCAGATAATGGATAAAATTGTATAAATTCGAATGGTATTGAATATGGGAAACTTACAGTTGGTCTTTGAGACATGCTTTCAAACGGCTGTTGATTTCCTTCACCAAAAATATAAGCTAACGGTTTTGATAGATTATGCAAAACATTATATCCCATGACTTTTAAAGCCGAAACATATAAATATTCAGCAATTACATCATTAAGATTTTGGAAGTTTCCATTTTTGTAATATTGAAGAAGTTTTGCTGAACCATATTGATTCAAAAAGAGTAAATTTTGCACAAAGTTATTCCAGTCTTGCAAAGTGAGATATTCTAGAGGAAGCTTATATTGTACTTTGTAAGGTAAACTCATTAAATAAAAACTGAGAAATGACAAAAATAAAAACACAATTCTTATTTGTCATATAATGAATATTGCATGTTGTCATTATTTGAAATTTACAATATATTCTATAATTTTTCTTATATCTAAATGTGTTTGTTTCTCAATTTGTAATATGTAATTCTCATTTTGCAAAATTTGAATTATCTTGTTTTTATTCTCAATAAAGAAGTCATAAAGTCCTGGATGATTTTTATACCAATCATCTTTTCCGTTTTTCAAATCGTTATCAATTTCTCCAAGAAGAAACGCTAATTTTCTAACATCAATTTGTCCTTTGACCGGCTTAAATATTACGCCAAGTACAGAATAATATGGCTTATATTTGTAAAGACATAAATTGAAATTTCTACCTTCTTCACAAATCGTGAATTTCGGATTATAAATTTTAGCTACTAATCCCTCAAGTCTTTCCTTAGTTATAATGTCAAGTAAGTCTTCAGCATGTAAACAAATTTCCGGATACCATTTGGAAATTTCATCATCGATTTCAAACGGATTTAGATATCTATTATTTTCTTTGTCAAAGACATCATATATGATAAATTGTGGAATTTCATTTTGATGAATCTGTAATGCTGATGTCTTTTTATGTACAAGTTCCCCATGAATTATAAATTGTGGATTCTTCTTTATATAGTTTATAACTTCTTCAATTCCCGGGACTTTCATGAAAAGTTCTTGAAAAGTTTTTTCATGCGGTATATCTTTTCTAGTATGTATTTTCAATTCATTCTCGTATTTCAGACATATATGTGTTCCATCATATTTTATCTCATAAAAAACTAGTTCTTTAAAATTTTCTAAATCTTTATAACTTATATTTTCTGCCTCATATCTACAGAGGTTTACACTCATGAGATATAATTTATGAACTTGACAAATTTGAGCGTAACTGCCAATTTAATAAGATTAACTGGATTTCATCATTTGTTAATCCATATTTTTGCAGTTGTTGTAGATAAGATTGAGCAGTTCCTAAGTCAATTTTGCCTTTCTCGATTAATAAACTAATTGTTGATATTATTTCGTTTACATAAGTCCTAACTCTTCTATTTATTGTATACTCAAGATAAGTATTTTGTAAATCTGAAGGAACTGAAAATTCTGAGAATATTTTTTGTAGAAGTTGAGTTGGATTTGATACATATTCAGCAACAGAAAGTGCTTTAGATGGAGTCAAATATAATTCTTGGTAAGCCGTTAATATTTTCTTAATTTGTGCAGATAATTTTAGAACTCCTAATAATACATCATTTATTCCATATTGTTTTAATAAACTTTCTAGTTGTATATTTTGAACTCCATAAACTAACAATTCTACATAATCAGTCTTGAGAGATTGTACATATTGTCCCACTAATTCATATTGGTATAAATTGGAATAAAGATTTAGAAATTCAGAAGGTATAAATGAATATTCAACTAATTGATTAATCGGGAAATTATATTTTATTGCAGTTTCAATTTGAGAAAGTGAAGGTAAGAATTTCCTCCAAATTTCTAATCCGAAACTGGAGGCATATTGGTCTAATAAAACTTTTATTTGATCATTTGGAATTCCTAGTTGTCTTAATTGTGATTCAGCATTTCCTAAATTAATTGGAATCTTCCCGACTTTATAAAGTTGACCTTCTATAATATTTCCAATAATTGTATGTAAACTATAAAGTATTGGAGTATAAGTTTGTACAAATAAATTAGCTAAATCTTTTTGCATCCCTAATTTCTCTAATTCTTGAACTGCTTTATCTTGAGTTATTTGTAAATCTTTTAATAATGATTTTATGTATTCTAATTCTGTTGTAAGTTGAAAAATTTGGATTTCTGGATTAATTTCATAATCCACGACTTCTTTCGGCAAATTTTTAATATTTCCAATTATACCATGTCTTGCTAAACTTACGTAATAATTAACTATTTTTGGAAATACATATTCATAATAGAATTTTTGGGCATAAAGGTCTATTGCAGTCCTATCTTTCAAAATTTTAGATAATTCCCCAGTTAATTGATTTTGGTCATAATATAAATTCTTAGCTAAAGTTTCTATATATGATAATTGTAATTTGGCAATATTTATGTTATATTCTTCTTTTATTATCTCGTTTATTAAATTCTCATTAATTTTCAATTTATATAATTCGGATTGAACAGTTTGAGAATCTGTCAAAAAGTTTCTCAACAATCCTCTCAGAATCGAAATTGTTGAAGATATCGCAATTTCTTGATTTGCATAATTTACAATTATATCAGCAAAAGCTTTAACCATGCCTAAACTATGTAATTGTTTTACAGCATCATCTGGAGTTAGATATCCTTTCTTAACTAAATCCTCAATTTGTGAAATCTGATATCTTAGTTGTGAATATTGAAGTTCAAAGTTAAGAATTTCTAACGCAATTTGTTCATTAAAATTGTTATCTTTCAAGATTTTGTTTACTTGATTTTCATTAAAAATCCCAAGTCTGGTAATTTGTTCTAGTTGACTCAAGATAAGTTGATTGGAATATACAAGTTGTGATTGAGTGATCATAACATTAAAAACATCTTGAACTTGTTTCGGATAATTAAGTTCTTTAAATATTGTATTAACTGTAGTTTCTAGATATTTTAAATCCACATACGGTCTTCCGTAATCTGATAAAGCCCTGGATAAAAGTGATCTGAGGAATTGTCTAACAATCCTCTGTACAGCGTAATTATATTCTAATTTGAAATATTTTAAATACAAATCTTTTCCAGATAAATTAACATTCTGTATTATTTCGGAATAAGCGTCTTCTGGAGAAATTACAAACTGTCTAATTCCTTGTTCTACAGCTTTTTGTAGAAGTCTTGCGGTCTCATTTTGATACATTAATTTAGAAGTTTTTGGAGTTATTAAATTATTATATGCATATTGAGAAACAGCAGAAATATCTAAAATTCCGTATTGAGAAGCTAGAATTACATCACGAATTGATACAGATTTGAAAAGCGGATTTCCGGGTACAAAATCATCAGTTGGAGGAGATAAATAAGCATCTGTAAACCATTCCGGATATCCGGTAAGTAGAATTGTTTCCTTTAAATGGTCTTTAATTTCGTCAAATGATCTTACAGATACCCATTTTGCAATTAGCTGAAATGGCGGGTCTGCAAACGGGAGGTCTCCAAGACCAATTTGATTAAATAATTCTCTAGCTGAAATCTTGAAATCTGAAATAAATGGTTCTTTAATAAATTCTTTCAAAGTGTTTTGGGCTTCAACCCTTACTTCATTAAAAAAGTCTACAGCAGTTTCAGCGAAAGCTTTAATAATTTCTCCAAATTTAATCGGTACTTTCCCACCGAGACCGACTGGAGAAAGGTCTATTTCGACTTCCGGCAAAATTTCAGCTAATTTATCAATTATAGCTGGAAGAAATTTGCCAATTGTAATTGGTGCGATAAATGGTGTTAAAAATTGAGAAATTTGAGAAATTGCAGAACCTACATGACTAAGACTTTGACCGAACCCGCTTAAGAAATCGTTAACAATTGAGCTAAGAATTGTGGCAAAAACGTTAGCTATATCTGTAAAGAAACCGTAAACTGCATTTAGAAATCCGGACGCTACATTTGCTAAATCTTGAAAGAAATTTTGGACTTGTTGTGCAAACCATGATATAAATCCGGAAATTGCAGAACTTGCAGTTTGTACAAAATTTTGTAAAACTTGTAAGAAATAATTTCCAATTTTTTGTATAAATGTCGGAATATCAGAAATTGCTTGACCTATGAAACTTACAAAATTTTGAATATCTTTAGATACAGTATTAAAAAAGTTAATAAAATCTGAACTTATCCAATTTACAAAATTTTCCAGAGCACTGAGTTCATCTGAAAAAAATGTCCCTACGCTTTCTAAAGCCCCTAATGGATTAAAGAAACTCATATTGTTAATATATACATCTTGTCAAATTTTAAATTTTGACAATATGAAAAAACAAAAAATGAAAAAATAAAAATTCTTTTGAAGTTATTTATTTGAATTTCGAATTCATATTTTGAAAAAATCATTATCTGAAACTTTATTCTGAATTTAAAAAATTCAAAGTTTGCCTTTCTTTCAATTCTACATGAGTCATTTTATCTCACAAATGTTGAAACAAATTGTAATGATGAGTATATAAATCAACTTTTAAACTTTTAGCAAAATATTTTTAAACTCTTATTTCTCGTAAATTTTGATTTTGTAAACGTCAAATTACGCGAAATATTGATGTAAAAACGTTTTTAAAGAAAAAAGTTTAGCAACAAAAGAGATAGCCCAAATGTGTTATCTCCTTTATCTGAAATTTTTCCAAATTGATTCAATGTCTGAAAATTTATCTTCAGATAAAGAAAATTTCGAATTTAATCTTATTTCAAACTTTAGATTTCGAAAATTTGAGACAAATAGAATTTGTTAATTACTCATATGATTAATAATATGAATATGTCTTTTAAGTTCACATTTTGTTTTTAATTTGTAATTTGAAATTATCAAGTTTCGAATTTTAAATTTACATAAATTTAGATAAAAAAAGTTTTAACTTATTTTTGTTTTGACAAATTTGAATTTTATATTTATTATTTAAGATTATGTTTTTTTCATATTATATAAATCTTTTAGAACTTCTATGAATTTTTCTAGAGTCTCATTATCATCAATAATCGCTCCTAAAACGTAAGCTACATAGACAATAAAAGAAAGCGGTTCTATTTTTCCATCTGGATATTTCTCTAATACTTTATACACTTCATAATATAAATATTTAACTTCTTTTTCTATTCTTTGCATCTTTTTATTACTAAGGTCAAATGTTAGTTTTATATAGTTTAAATATGCTTTTAATCCTTCTTTATCTTCATTCATTTTTCTCTTCCTCAATTTTTACTTGTAATTTTCTCATTTCTTTTAAAACTTTCGCAACTTCAAGAGCTTTTTGGAAAACTTCAGATTTTCTAACATTCTCATTATCACAAGTTGCTAAAGCTAAAGTTAGATCGTCTAGAGCTAAATATAATTTAGCCGTTATTTCTGTAGACAAATTGGATTTTCTTTTTTGTTCTGACATCTTGAGACAATTTATAAATTATGACATTTTTATATTTTTTATAATGAACAATAACTAAAGGTTGACAGTTACAGAAATTGAACATCTCACAAAATTTAAATAATTTTTCAATTTGGAAATTCCTGACAATTACGGAATCTTGAGATGTTGATTTAACTTCAATCGGATAAATTATGCCGTCTTTTGTGGCAAGAATGTCCGGAATTGATTGTTTTCCAGTTCCAGAGACCGGAATCCTTACAGCTTTATATCCATGCTTTTCTAAAAGTTCTACGGTCTTATATTCATAATATTTACCGGATAATCTAAAATTCATCAATTAGAATTTAGAAATTATGACATATATATCTTTAAATATGTCATAAAAAAAATTTTATTTTGGTGTGAAATGGATAAAGGTTTGGAATTCGTGATAAAAGTTTATAAAGAACGTCTAAATTTAAACAATGAACAAATAGAAAGAATAAAACAAGATGTTAGCTATTTAGAATATGCAGTTACAGATATTATAACTAATTATCCAAATAAAAAAATAGATATACTTTCACTAATTGTATATTTTAGCTATCTATTTGGAAATATTATAGAAGATGATGACTTGATGGTGTTATTTTTAACGACTTTGATGGGAATTTATAACGGCAAAAAATTAGCAAAATATAAGTCATAATTTTCTATTTTTTCAAACATAATTTATATTTTCCATTTTTGTAAACGATTATATAATTTGCGTTTTCTATATAACGTTTGAATTCATCTTCATTTAATGTCAACCTTTTTATGTAATCATCTTTTATTTCTTGCCATGTCTTATCGCCAACATTTACAGCTAATTCATTAACAATTTCGTAATCTGACATAACGCTTACAATATCATCATATAAATCTCTATTTCCTTCTTTTATACATTCTAAATCTTTAATTTCTTTATCTATAATTATAATAGTTGTCATTTTAACCACTTCACGAAAACTGGGTGACCAGTCCTATTTGTTTTCCCGACTTCTTGGAACCCGGCAAGTTTATATAAAGCGTTAGAATGGTCTGGTAATCCGAGTGTCCATAATACTTCAAATCCATCATTTTTCAATTTTTTAGCTAAATCTATTAGAAACATTACGGCATAATCTCCAGGTGCTGTTTTCGTAACTCTTCTAATAAAATAACTTCTATCATTCGGAATTTTATATTGTTGAGCTATATAACGGAATGGTGTGTTATCGTGAAGCCATGCAACTGCAACTATAAAATCTTGTTCACCGTCGTTAGCAATGTACATAAAATATCGCGAATTTTTACCGGCACCTCCGCCCATCGGTATTCCTTGAGAATGATAGAAATTTATCAACATTCTAACAAATTTTATTAACTCTTTACTTTCAGCTTCTTCAATTCTAAATTGTAATTCCATATGAAAATATGTCAAATTATGACAAATATATACTTTACGAATTGAATATAATGATGTCACAAGTTAAAGCTAATATACAAAATATGATAAATTAGAATCAAGTTTGTAATGAAATTTATTTAAGAATTCAATAATTATATCAGTTATGGCAACAAAAGTAGGCTACAGAAATATCGCGTCTATGAAATATAAACTTTACAACAAAGTCATAAATAGGAACACTTTTCCAGCATTTTCTGTAATGTTTAACGCCGGAGTTGAATCTGTTCTCCCAACTTCATTAGAGAATATTCAAGTCCCTCCAGGTATAAATACAAATTACGGAATTCTATATGCATCAATTATTTCAGCTTTACTTTCAGCTTTAAATAATCTAGCAATTTCAAATTTTAACCCGAATATAAACATCCAAAGTTTTCTACAATTAGGACAAATTTCAATACTTGGTCAAACTTCTGGAATTAATTTTGTTAATAAATCTACACAACTTTACGATTATTATGTAGACCTTTGTAAAGTTCTATATCAACCAGCTGTTTTTGATGAAACTTACTTTGACCTCTCGGTATTCCAGCCAGCACATACAATTATTAATAGAAATAACGCATGTAAAAAATTAGAAAAATATTTTGATAGTTTAACATCTGCAAATGTTTCTGTAGACATTTCGACTCTAGGAGTCGGAAATACTCAAATTCCAAATGTAGACAATTATTCGTTATCAAATATTCAAAATACTGGAATTGGAGATTTATTAAATGTTCTTAACTTGGATTTTAATAATCTTCCAGATTTAGCTAAATTTATAGTTTCATTTGTTCCTAACTTAAACGATATAATAAATAGCGGTTTCGCTTTAGATGTGGGGTGGTTAGACAGATGTGTTTTAACACCGGAAATTGAAGATTCACAAAGTTACAAAGTCCAATTACAAAACGGCATGATTTTGCAAAACTTTGCAAATGTTTTCGGTATGATTTTAGATTATACGCCACTTGACTTAACAATTCTAATTCCGGAATTCAACCCGAATAATGTGACATTAGACAATTTAATAGCTATTTTATCAGCTGATAAAACTGTAATTTCCATTTTTGGAAATCTATTTAAACTACATCTTCACGATCCTTCACCGGGCGGGTTAAATATAACTTATAGCTCAGAAATTGAAAATTATGCAGTTTCATATGAACAATTTTTACAAGTTCAACAAATCGTAAATAAAAAGTATTCAAATATTTGGTATGCTAAAATGATTGCCTCAGCAATTATAGAAATTGCTAGATACCCATATCAACAAAACTACAGTTATCAAGCTGGAAAAAGGACATTGTCTTACAATGAATTTTTGAACTATTGGAAAACGAAATGGAAATTCTATGGAATTTCAGATCAAGATTTAGAATTTGCATTAGGTCTAGGTCAGAAATTACAAGGTCAAGCCCAAATTGAAAATTCAATAAAATTAGCTCAAAAAAGTGCAAAAGTTAAAGAATATAAGCCAATCTTTTACTACAAAAACTTTAATAATATTGCAAATAGATAGAAAAATGATAGTCATGATAGTTAAAAAGAAAAAGGGATGGAATTTTGACCCAAATACATGGGATGGAAAAATTTACATTCCTTATAAAATTGACAAAAAGAAAATTTTAGAAATATTAACTAGTTAAATAAACGAGTTGATAAATATGAAATTTGGGAAAGATGGAGAATATTATTATATTGAAATTGAAAATAAAGAAGATTTAGAGAAATTAAAAGAAGATATACTTAAAAAGATAAAAGAAAAACAAAAAAGAAAATTAACTTAGAATTATTTATTTTGAGATTGTAAATCTTGTTTAACAATTTCTACAAAAAGTTTCAATAATTCGTATTCATTATGCTTAAAAATTAGCCATTCTTCATAGTTAAATTGTGAAGATATATAAGCAATTAATTCATCAGCACGTATTTGAAAAACTTCTTCACCATATTTTGCTGAAAATTCATGAGCTATTTGAACAATTTTTTGTTTGACTTCACTTAAACTCATATCCTTTCCCAATATAATATTAGAAATCGAAATATAAAAATCTTTCGTCTTCTTTATTCCAAGAATTCGAAATATTAATACAAAGATGAAAAAAATTAGAGATAAAAAAATAATAACTTAACAAATTTCCATTCCAGGTTCAAGATCAATTTTATATATATTTCCTACTTTTCTGGTAGTAATATAATAAGGAATTTCGCACCAGCCCACATATTCGTTATGATATTGATCACCATTAATCAAAAGTTCTAATTGTTGTAATGCCTTCTCCTTTAATGTTTTTGCTTTTTTCTTTTTTTGTTTTGTTTGTTCAAACATAATTTCTAATTCATAACTTATATCATCAGCGAAATCATGTTCTAGGCTATAATGTAAATCTAATTCTTCATAAGATTCAGCTACAAAAGGACATAATTTACAAAAATATAACTTGTTTTGCGATTTAATTTGGTTAAACCTTTTTGCCATATTTTTTCCCATTATATATTTCGAAATTTAGATTTAAAAATTTTTCGATCATGATTTACGTATTTGATAACATGCAAATATGCAAAATATGTTGAATATGTGAAATTTATTTTGACTTTATTTATTTTAGATTTTTGAAATTAACAATTATGCAATCAAATGACCCGTTTTCAAATATTTTCGGCCCAGTTAGAATAGCTATAGATAAAATTCGTGAATTAGAAAACAGAGGTCAAATTTACGGTTTATCCCGATATTTACCACATTCAATTATCGTTTTAAAAAATATAAATTTCCCTATGATTGTAGATTTATATGTCCCTGGATTTATATTTTATTTTCAGTTTTTAATAGTAAAAGACCCAAAGACTAACCAAATAGATATCACAGATTTTCGCGTAGTTTATCCGCAACCTTACGCTAAACAAGTAGACTCTGTACAACAAAAGTTCAAAGAAAAAGAAGATTTAGACTTAGATAGTCTAGAAGAAGAATGGGGTATTCATGATGGTAGATGAAATAGTTTTTTTCTTAACTATATTTTCTACAACCACAACTACAATTTTAGCAATTGTCCAACTTTATCTTAAAATAAAACAAGCCCTAAAAGACGCTGTTAAAGAAATCGTAAATTCAGAATTACAAAATTTAAAAATCCAAATTGAGGAACTAAAGATTTCTCAAAATGAACTCAAAAAAGAAATAGAAGAATTAAAAAAGAAATTAAGTTAAAGATTTTGAAAATTTTATATTTGTCATAATATATTTTTTTATCTTAGAGGAAATATGATAAAGAAGTCAGATTTAATAAAAATTGAAGTTTTATTACAACTTCAGTTAGGTTTAATTGAAGAAATTCATAATGATGAAAAACTTACAGAAGATGATATATTAGCAGTTCTAGAAATGATTAAAAATATGTCTGAAGAAATTGAAAAAGATATATCAATTATATTAAAGCAAAATTCAGAAAATAAGAAATCTTGAAAAAAAGAACTATAACATTCTTGACAAATTTCGAATATAATCTTTTTCTCCATCTGAAAGTTTAATATTTAATTCTTTTAAAATTTTCATAGTTCCGGCTTCTTTAACTAGAATTGCTAAATCCCTATGGAGAAGTCTTGAACGGTTGGGTTTTATATGATAAAGTGTAAGATGTGTAGATAAATTCCCGGTCGGCATTAGACATAAAGGACACCTTATTTTATCGTAATGTTTATATAAATGTTTTTTAAATTCTTTGACATTTTTAAAGAATGTTTTACAAATCGGACAATAGAATTTTTTCGGAAATCCTCTAGTTTTCCCCATGTCACATCACAACATTTTAATTAATCTTTTAATAGTTTTTATTTCTTGTCTTGTCAATGAAAATTGGGGGTCTTTAAGAATTTCATAATTGTTAGATTCTTTAATAAGAATTGCAAGATCTCGTTCCAACAATGTCAGTTTATTTGGACGCACATGATATTCTGTCAAATGTAAGGCTTTATGTTTAGCTTTCATATTGCAAATCGGACATCTTTCACCGTCAAAATGACTTAGTAAATGCTTTAAATATTCTTTTTCAGTCCAAACTACAGATCTGCACAATGGACATTTGAACCTCTTTTTAGTACCTTTGTTGTTTGTCATGATTAAATTTACCCCTTATGACAAATTTAAATAATTTTTTATCTTTTGATTTTCAAATTCTCGAAATTAAAACCTTTTAGCTAGTCTTTTTATAAACTTTATCTCACTTTCTGACAAACCAAGTTCTGGTTCATATAAAATTGCTGAATTTCCAGACTCCTTAACTAAAATTGCTAAATCTCTACGTAATAGTCGAGATTTATTTGGTCTGATATGATAGTATATTAAATGTTCTGAAATTCTTCTAATTTTCATCCCGCAAAGAGGACATTTTTCGCCATCAAAATGTTCAGCGATATGTTTCATAAATTTTCTTTCATTCAAAATTGAGATTTTACAAATTATACAAACGAATTTTTTAGGAATTCCTTTACCTTTGCCCATAAATTCTCACTCTAAAAACCTGACATACAAATTATTAATATCATATTTCTTAGTTAATTCTCTCAAATTCTTACTTCTTTCTTCTCTATCTTGTAATTCTGTAGCTATTAATATTGCATTTATCATATCTTGAATATCGAATTTATGAATTCTCCATTTTTGACCATGTTCTTTATCGTAATATTCTTCAATTTCTGAAGGTTTAATTAATAAATTCCATTGCCATGATGTAAATTCATCAAATGGAGGCATTAATTGATGGATAACTGGAGTCCCCATAGCCATACTTTCCAAAATTGGCATTCCAAATCCTTCAGTCCCGCTAGGAACAATTACATAGTCCATAACTCTATAAAATGCAAATATATATTCTCTAGGATTTAGCCCAAATTCGCTAACAAAATGTACATTTTCCGGAACTGTAAATTCTTTAAATTGTTTGTGAGAAATTATAAAGAAGTGGACTTTTTTTGCTAATTCCGGAATTTTAGTATTTATTTCTTGGAAAACTTTCAGCATTAAATCCATATTTTTTCTCTTAGTCAGACCAGAAACTATACCGAATTTTACAGTATTCGGAAAATCTCTTTCTAATTTTTGCTTAAGCTGGACAGATAATTGTTCAGCTTTTTCTACAATTTCAAAATTAATACCATGGAAGACCGGGAGATCAACTTCTAATCCAATTTCTTGCAAATTTTCAGCTGTAAACTTTGAATTTGGAATAAATTTTATGTCTTTTAATAGATATTGATTTACGATATTTAAGTTTGGAATTCCGTCACAAGTTGTATAGAAATACTTAATTCCGTGAAATTCATGAAAAGCAAAGAGATATGGATTTAAAGACGGCGGATGGAACGGGACAAAAACAATTAATTTTTCAGATTTTGGAATTAAATATGGATTTGTTGAAATTGTTACAATTTCGCCATTTTTTCTTAAAACTTGTGCTATATCTTCCGCAACATTTCTTATAGATGAATAATTCATAGTTAGAATTGTAGTTTTCATGTGAATTTTTTAATTGTCATGACACTTATAAATTCCATGGGCACCTTTTTGTATGAATGCCCGGTTTGCGGAAAAATTAGCAAAAGTCGGCAAAGTATGTCTAGACATGTTAGACGGAACCACAAAGGTGTCAAGATGCATGATGTAAAGAGAATTTCAACAAAAACTTATGAATATGCCGAATTGAAAATTGAAGAAGATGATTAATTTTAAATTAAGAATTAGAAAAAAATAAAAAAATAAAATAGCTTAAAAGGAAATATATATATATTTAGCTTACATATCCAGTCGGTGAACCTGTGATTATGTTAGTTACAGCGTCAAGCACTTGTGGGTTTGCACCGAAAGCATTTATATAATATGCTTTGAGACCATTTATCAAATTTACTAAAGCTGGGCCGGAACCCATTCTATTCAAAGCCCTAGCAATTTTTAGACCATAACCTTGATAAATAGCTCTTTGTGGCCCGGTTATTCCGTATTGAGTTAAGACCGCACTAACTTGCTCATTTACTGCTACAAATTTAGGTGAATTTGTCTGGTAATTTTGCTGTGCTGTTGGAGCTACATTAGTTAAAATTGTACTAGCTACAGTAGGATTGCTGAACGCGGTAAATTTAGCTTGCCACTTAGCATACCTTTGTGAATAGCTTCTTGGTGCATGACCCTTTGCCATATTTGGTCAATTAACAATTAATTTTTCTAAAATATAAATTATCACACCGAATTAAAAATATGAGGTATATTATTTGTTGAAATTGATGAAAAAATTAAACTTGAAGCTATATACATAATATTTTGTATATGAACTGATTATAATATAAATTGAAAAATCGGGATAATTCTGAGAATTACATGATATATAATACATTATATCTAAAGTAATACAAAATTTTTAAATTGTCACATCATAAATTTTAAAATATGAGTGAATTAGCGGTTTATGAATGTAGAAAATATACAATTCAGATTTTTAAATGGTTAAAAAGTCGTTATTCTGATAACGTATACGATTTTATAGTTTTAGAAGATGATGAAATTATATCTATGAAAATTAAGATGAATATAACTATAAAATTTTATGAAAAAAGAGGATTAGGAATTATAAATTATATAATTAAAACTTTTAGACGTCCAGAATTAATAAAAGTAAATTGGCGATATAACCATAACATGTTTGAGATTAATGTTTTTTGTGGACAAAAAAATGAAGAAATATATATGTCATAAAACAAAAAATAAAAATGAGAAAATATGGATAAAACATGTCGTTTAATAATAGTTTTCCTAATTTTTCTAGCTTTTATATCTTTAGCATTAGGAATTTTAGCATTCGGGATTTTAACAAAAAATACGTTAGAAATTATAATATCAGTAATTTTTGCATCTGGAATTTTCGCATTTATGTATGTAGAAATTTTTGATATTTTTGTAAATGTTTATGATGAAATTGATGAACTTAAACAAGAAATTGAGAAATTAAAAAAGAAGAGATAAATAAAAATATATATGTCATAAAACAAAAAATAATTGATATGAAAGAGCAAAATATTTTAAATCCAAAAAATTTAGAGAATTGTAATGAAAATAATATATATTGTACTATTGAAGGCTGTTTTATTAAATGTAACGGGAAATGGTATAAACTTGTAGATGATACATTTATAGAAATATTTGTAGATAATTCAACAAATATTAACTCAAAAGATAAAGAATAAAAAACAATTGAGAATATAAACTTAAGAAAAAAAGATGAATTAACTTAAAAAATTCTTATTTTTTAACTATTATACATAGCTTTTGTCATCCTTACATTTGTCCGTAGAAATTCTTCAATTGCAATTCTTATAACTTCTGATCTAAAAAGTCCATGTTCTTCAGCATATTTATCAACTTCTTTTAACAAATCTTTCTCAATTTTAATTGTCACGACTTTCATTTAACCCCCCTCTTTTCTAGATATTCTTTAATTGCAGTTTCTATAGCTTCAGTAAGTGTTATGTCATTCTCTACACAATATTTCTTTAATTTTATCTTCAAATTTTTGTCCATGTTTATGCCAAACACTACTCTTTCTGGTTTTGTTTCTGGTTTTCCCTTTTCCATCATTTTCTATCAATTTTTAAATGAATATTATGACATATTTATATATTTCGATTTTTTACACAAACTTTATTATTAAGTAATTTGTAAATAACAAAATTGAGATGTCCGTAACTACAGATGCATTAGAAGGATTTTTAGCGTTAGTAGGAGTTCTAATAGCTAGTTATGTAATTGGAGAAATAGTACATTTATACAACCAAAAACAAGTAAATGAAACATTTCAAACAGTGATTGATCAAATGACAAAATCTACAATTTCAGCAGTTGAGAGTATTAAAGATACTACAACTCTTGGAATTAATGCACTTCTTAATATGGATACACTTAGAGATGTAAACAATTTAGCACAGAAAAAAGCTGAACAAAATCAGAATTCTCAGAATCAAACATCTAAATAAACTAAATGACTTGATTTTTTAACATATAAGTTAAAACTTTTTTTATATCTTTTTTTGTTTTCGGAATTAATTGAATATTTATATCTGAATGTGGAGGCATATGTTTATGAATTCTGGAATAATCAAGACGTTTATTCGTAAAAACAAGTACATGATAATGTAAACCGTGAAGTTTTGTTGTATATTCCTTTATCGAAAAAACATGGGCTGATGAATCATGATTATAAATATATTGCCGAAATTTTTTATAGATTGGAATCGTGGAATTATATCTATAATTTGTGGCAATAGTCACAAAATAAGTGTAAGCATAAAGAAAGTGATAACTAAAAATTTTTTCACAGTCCATACATCAGATTAAAAACCTGACATTTAAATGTTAATGTCACATTTATATCATGATCGAAAGAATATAAAATTATGAAAAGGCAAAGGAATAGATATATAGAATTAAGAATACCTTCAAGATACAAATCTGTTTTTTATGAAAAAAGAGAACAAATTAAACAAGAAATTGACAAAATTCTAAATGGTGAAAAAGAACTTAAAATAATAGAAAGCCGAGACAATTATGATGAAAGGGTATTTTTTACTATAGATGATCTATATTATGACAAACTGTTGAAATTGTCAGAAAAATACAATATAAAACCAGTAAAAATAATTAGATCTCTATTCTTTGAATTAATTTAAATATTTTTTTCTTCTATTTCTCAATTTCTCAATCTCATATTCAGAATATAATGAATATTGCATTTTACATTTATTTCATATCTAAGAAAAAATGTCCTAAATTATATATTTATGAATATTTAAATTTGTCATAATATATATTATTAATTGGCGATGAAAAATGGCAAGTTTGAAGGAAATAATAGATGAGTTAGGACAACAAACAAAACAAAACAACAAACCAGCTTCAAGAATTTTAAAGATAAAAGGTCTAAAAAGGTTAGTTGTACAACTTAATGCAATACCAGAGAATGGAAAGGTAAGATATTCAATGACAATTCATAGCCAGAATAATTTTAGAAAACAAATTGGTATAACTGCTAATGATGCTGAAGATTTAAGATTAATTTCAGAATTCTTAACAAAATATAAAGATTTGTTAGACGAATATGTAAAATTTACACCAAGAAACGGCAACAGAGTTCAAGAAGAAGAATTAGAATTAGAAAGTGAAGGTCAAGAACAAAAATCAAGTCAAAAAGAGGAAAAAGCACAGAAAAAACAACAAAAGAAGAATGTTGAAGATGAATTTTAAAATGTCATAAAAATTCATTTTTTTTATGAGCAGTAACTTTCAATCCTTGGAAAAAGTCAAATCTCACACTTTTTTTTATAATCCGAGAGATAATGAGAGAATTCTCAACATTATCATTGGAGAAAAACAAATTGAAGAAAGAAAGAAAATTGAGATTCTGAAGGCTTATAAAAAAGGCATAGATCAACAATATTTTCAAAGCTATTTACTCTTTAATAATGAAGTAAAATTTATCTCAAAAATTACTAATTTTAAAGTTAAAAATGACATGGTAATTGCTAGATTTCAGAATGGCTTTATTGGAAGTTTTGACCCACATCAAATAGCTGATAATCCTGAAGATTTCTATAATTTAATAACTTCTTATATGTTTGTTAAAATTCGTAAAGATGCAAATGACTGGTATATCCATGATATTTATTCAATTGAGCCACCGAATAATTACGAAATTGCAAAAGAATTATTTGATTTAGCAAATTCTGAGCATCAAATTTATGCTCTATTATTACAAAGTTTTGGTTATGACCCATCAAGAATGGAATTAAATGACATTTTTTTATTTCTGCCCAGATTATTCCCACTCTTTAAATCGCCAATTACTAAACGCCAAATTAATTATATTGAAATTTCAAATCGTGGAACTGGGAAAACTACAACTTTTATGATTTTACAAGAAGTATTTAATTTCAGATATTATACTGAAGCCCCAACTTATGCTAATCTAGTCTATGATGCAAGAAACAATATGTATGGTGCCGTGTTTTTAAGTAACGGCTTAATTTTTGATGAAATTCAGAATTGGAAAGATGGATTTTCTTCAAAAGAACTCGGTGCAATTAATGCTACTTTATCAACCGGTCTGGAAAATTGTGTGTGGACTAGGGGTGCCGGAACTGAAAGTAAATCCTCAACCATCCAAAAATGTATTCCAATAATTTATGCCGGAAATCCTTACTCAATGACCATCAATAGACTGAGAAATCCAGATGTAGAAGATTATTTAGTAAACTATCAAATTTTTACTTCAGCAATTTTGGATAGAATTCATATTATACAATTAGCAATTAAGAAAACTTATGATAAAATTATTAACGCTAGAGTTCTATATCCTTCAATTTTAAAAGCTCTAATTGATTTAATTCAACAAAAGATAAACAATACTAACAATTATGTAATTTGTGACAATCTAGAGTCCAGAAGACAAGAACAAGCTATTGATATACAAATAATTTTACAAGCTCTGGATATTGATTTGCAAATCGGTCAAAGACAAAATGAAGAAATTTGTAATCAAATTTACAACTTTATGAGGTTCTCAAACCTTGGTGATTAAAGATGAATTATGAGGAATTTGTTAGACAAAGTTTCAAAGTTAAATATCCGGAAGATACAATATTTCCATCAGAAGTTGGGGTTTGTTTTAGAAAATCTTACTTTGCTAGGAAATTTGAATTTGAGAAAGGAATAAATGAACTTGTACTTGACCTTGGAGAACTTCATCATGAAAGAATAGAGAACTATTTTGTAGAAAAATTAAATTGTCAAGCTGAAGTTGAGATAAAAGGCGAAATTGAAGGTCTAAAAATTTCCGGCAGAACGGACTTGATTTGTGGTAACGATTTACTAGAAATTAAAACTATCTCAACTAATTATTTACAAATTAGAGAATATCATCTTTATCAAATTGCTATATATTATCATTTGTTGAAACAACAGAATTTCAAAATTGATAATGTATATATTATTTATTTAAATAGAATAAGTAAGGAAGTTAAACAATTCCAAATTAACAAAAATATAATAGATCAATATTTACAAAAAGCCATAGATTGGATTAAGAAATTTAAGGAATATCTGAAATTGACAGACTATAAAAATATTCCCGGAGCTAATAATTATTTATGTAAAAATTGCGAATTTAAATCTAGATGTTTTGGCTCACTTTTTGAATATTTTCAAACAAATGAGAAAAAATAATATTCAAAATATTTCAAATATGGATTGATGAATTGATAAAACATAAAATTAAAAGTCTTTTTATTTGTCATATTACAATATTTATATGACCTAAAATGGTCGTAAGTTCAATTCAAGAAAAAGAAAATATATATGAAAAACTTGGAGAAAAAGAAATACAAAACATTTTAAACAAAACAGTTATTTTTTCTGAAAAACCACAAATCCTTTTCTTTGGAAGAGGTACATTAGGAATTTACGGATATTTGCAAATAAGAAATAAAATTTTCTATTTTGAACTTAGAATTCGTAAAATGGAAAAAGAAAAGAAATTTATGGTAACTGTAAAAATTGGAAAAATGATTGTTGTTAAAGAATTTGAAAAGGTGATCTAAATGATGACAAAACAATTCAGCTTTAAAATTGATGATGACCTCCTAATGATGTTAGAAACTTATGCTATAAAACATAAAATGTCAAAAAGTGAAGTTGTAAGGACAGCATTACAGAGATTTTTTGAACTAGAACTTGAGAAAGAGAAAGTTCAAGAAATTAAAGTTGAGAAAGGCGATAAATTATTTTAACAATTTGTGATAAAAATGAAAGTTGAACTTATATCTTATACAAAAGACGGTGAGAAAATTGTAGCTATAGCATCAAAAATGAGTAGGTCTAGAAAGGGTTGGGATTATCATTGGCAAACAATGACAGATGAAGAGATAGAAATTTGGATTAAAGATGCTATAATTCACGGATATTGGTCTGTGTTAGAACATTCAGTTTACACTTTTTCAATTGAAGGAATTTCCAGAGTCACATCACATCAATTAGTTAGGCATAGAATCGCGTCTTATACTCAATTAAGTTATCGTTTTGCTAAGCCTATAGATGAATATTATCAGCCAATTATACCGCCTTCAGCAGAAAGGAGGGCTAAAGAAATTATTGACAAAGCTTATGAAGACGCTTACAATTATTATTTCAAACTTTTGGAATCTGGAGTTCCGGGAGAAGATGCCAGATATGTCTTACCTAACGGCGTAAATACAAATATAGTAGTTACTATGAATGCTAGAGAACTCTATAACTTTTTTGCTTTAAGACTTTGTTCAAGAACTCAATGGGAATTAAGGACTTTAGCTTGGAAAATGTTAGAATTAGTTAAAAAAATTCATCCAAAACTTTTCAAATATGTCGGCCCAAATTGCATAATTCATGAAAATTTTATTCGAGAAAATCCAATAATTCTTGATTTATTAAATGAAAAAACAGAATTTATATCTCAAAGATGTATAGAAGGAGTTCCAAAAGAAGGCATTTATAAGTGTATACAAAATGCCAAAAAAGGTGAAGAAATTTGAAGATAAAAGAAGGAAAAGACCTTTTAGACTTTTTAAGGAGAAATAATTTAGAATTTAGATATGACAAATATGATAATAATCTATATGATATACATATTACAAATTTAACATTAGTTAATGTATCCTTTACAGATTTCGAAAATCTTGTAGAAATGAATTTTCTGATAAACAATCCCGATTATAAATTTTTACATATCCTTAAATCAAGCTTAGATATAGAAATTACTGCTGGAGATTTACATACTCATGACAAGATAACATTGAAGAAAGCAAGAATAACATGGAATAGAATTGAAGGATTAGAAATTCTGTGGAAAGAAGAAAAATAAGTTAAAAAGAATTTAATAAAGTTTTTTACTTTTTTTGCTCATAAATCAAAAATGCAATATACAAAATATGACAAATTAGAATTATTGTTAATTAATTATGGTCATTGTGCCCGTAGCCCCGGACACTCCCATTTTTTAAAAAATAATTAATAATTTATAAACTTTCCTATAAAAACAAAAATTTAAAAAGAAAAAAATTATTGTTTTAAATAGACTTTTTGTTTAAGTCTTCCAGATGTTGGATTTTGTTCTAAACGAATTTCTATCAATCCTTTTTCTTGCATTTTATAAAGACGTCTAACCATGATATTGCGATATTTTGAAGATACAGCAAAACTATTTAATATTTGTTCTTTCCATATACCTTGCGGATATTGTTTCAAAAATTCTATTATTTCTTTTTCTCTTCTTCCTATTACCATTTTTCTTTGTTTTTGTTGACTTTGAATTTGACTCATTTTCTTTTCTCCCTCAAATCTAATTTTTCTTTTATGACAAATATAAAACATTCGAAAACTCTTGAATTAGAAAAATAAAAAAAGAATTAACTTTCATAATATTCTATTATAACTTTGTCAATTTTTATATTATCTCCCGTTATCATTTCTAGAATTTCTTTTGGATTTTTCGTTAATAGACAAAATAATTCATCTAAATTTTTGACACCAAAATCTTCATAATTGCTAAAACTAATATCTTTAATTTCTCTATTATCTTCTATATCAATTACACAATATTTTACTTCATGATCTTTTAAAAAATAGCTTTCTTTTTCAGATAAATTAATTCTAAATCCGTAATTATATTTCTCAATTACTACATTTTGACCCATTTTTATTTCCCTCAAAATTGAAATTTATTTTATGACAAAATTAAAGATATCTTTATCTCTCGAGTTAAAAAATTCATAAACTAACAAAATTATTATTTCAAAACTGAGAAAAATTATTGATAAAAATAGAAGATAGGGAAAATAAAGTTAGAAAATTAAAAACTAAAATTAGAAAGCTAAAAAAATGAGGAAAAGAAAGAAAAAAATTATTGCTTTAAATAAACGCGTTGTTTGTTACGTCCGCTTGCCGGATTAATTTCAGCATGAATCTCGATCAATCCCTTTTGAGCCATTCTTTGTAATCTTGCATTTAATACTGCGTCATACTTGATGCTTCTGCTGAACCGATATAATATGTCGGACTTCCATGCACTTCCGCCATTCTTGGCTAAAAATTCAATTATTACTTTTTCTTTTTTCCCAACTTTTACTTTTGCCATATTTTTTCCCCCAATATACATTATGTAATTTTTTATATTTAAAGTTTTCTTTATGCTTTTACGTTTGTATCTTACGTCATTATGATTTAATTAAATTTAAATGATAATGTTTTTTCAGAATGTGATATAATTTAAAGAATTTTGGCTCAACATAATCTATATTCGATTCCGGTATCATTTCTAGATCTTTTAAAATATTGTCTGGAATATTATATTCGTAAAAATATCTTAACACGATTTTATCTTTTAGAACATCAAAATCATCAACAACATAAGCTTTGTCTTCTAGAATAAGAAGGGTTTTATATCCATTGCTTTCCACATCTTTAGCTATATATTTTACCTCATTATTTCTAACTAAAATTACTGAATTAATTTGACTCTCATTTGTGAGATTTCTCAATTTGTTAAAAACATTTTCTATGTCAATATCATAATTTATTCTTTTTATTTTTAGCTCTAACTTATTAATTTGCTCTTTCAAAAATTCTAAATCATTAATTATCTCATTTATTTTTTTCATATCATTCTTATTCTCGACCATTTTCTTTTCACTTAAAAATATTTTATTTATTATGACAAATTTAAAACTTCTTTTATCTTTCAAAAATTTTAACATTGATCATCATGACTTTGAATTTCTATGAATTTCGAATTTAGATTTGGAAATTGAAAAAAATTACAAATAATTTTGGCTAAATTAGAAAACAAAAATGAAGAATAGAAAAAATAAGAAAAAATAAAAAAACTTAATTAATGGAAATGACTTTCATGATGAATTTCAAAATACAATGCGTTTCCGAATTCGTGGTAATGAATAACACCGTAAACAATTTCTTCACCAATTTTCTTTTCTTCACCTTCAACTTCACCAAATATCGGCATTTTAAGTATCTTGAATTCGTATAAAACGTGGTCATATTTCGGTTCATATATACGTTGAAATAACATAACTAGTCCTCTAATTGCCTCAAGTTCATTTTTACTTATTTTTTTACTTTGAGTTATCATATTTTCCCCCAATTATATATTATCCCTTTTCCCCTTTATAAATTTTTCTTTATGCTTTTACGCTTTTACTTTTTGACTTTTCGATTCTCTGAATTTTTCTCTTCTAGAAAATCTTTTCCGGACAATGAATAACTTTCTATACTGCTTAACGTCGAA
>Ga0208662_100263_pt1 | contig 22631 bp, 26 predicted proteins | sample OSPB_host_MetaG_FD_187136 | JGI IMG/M metagenome (GOLD analysis project Ga0208662, IMG submission 187136) | Hot spring microbial mat communities from Yellowstone National Park, Wyoming, USA - OSPB_host_MetaG (SPAdes) (version 2) | ecosystem: Environmental > Aquatic > Thermal springs > Hot... | reverse complement strand
GAGAGCTACTAACTCTCAATGCCTAACTTTTTACTAAACTACTTATTTCTCTGACAAGGTAAAAATTATGACTTTAGTAACAAGCCTCTGATGTATTATTAACAATTGCTGACAAGTTAACGGAAAGAGGGAATTATAATGAAGCATGTGGGAGGATGCTGAGGCGAGGAGGCAATAAAACTACTAACAATCAAACTAGGACTAATTGAAATGGTTGAAAAGCAAAACACATGGACTTCCTTGATCCTATACAATGATGCGAAGGTATTGGTAGCGGATATAATATAATGGAGATCGGCGTGGTATCCTCATGTGTTCGGTTTCCATGAAATGAAGTAGACGTTAAAGGTGTTAAAAACTTATCAACTACTGTCCGTGAACGCCGTTTAAGGATAATTAGAAATATAACACTTTAAAGAGTAAATCTTCTAGTGAAATACTTTTATTGTGTTGAAGGAGACTTATTACGCTTATGCGATAAACAGAAAGGGCTGTATTTTATCTTTGAGTACACTAAAAACTTACAGCTCCTAGTACAGAAGTGTGTAGACTCTAACTGTATACAATTAGAGGACTGTATTTCTGAATTAAGGAAATATAAATTTAATTATAAAGAAGCTGAAGAGGCCAAAGAAGAATTAAATAAACTAGATAATTTCAGAAAGTTCCTCCAAAAATATAACATTAAAATTTATTTTCTAGATGATAATAGCGTGTTGGACGCGTTAGTATTCCCAGAAATGTATTATTATAAGTATATGGGGTTAGGGGATGAAAAGGAGAGACTTTACTATTTATCTCTTTTAAAGATATGGACTAAAAGATTTCTTATCGCTATGGAGGAGTTTGAAAAATTAAAAATTATCAGATTCCTTTCACATTTAGATAGCCTAGACGGTAGATACGCATGGTGGGTTAAGGATAAGTCTGAAGAGCCCGCGACAATTGTTGAGACAGAAAAAGGGAGGGCTTATTTGTGGTTCGGTTATAAAGACTGTGAAGTTTTAATCAAGATCGAAGGAGGAGAAGAAAAGTGTTTTAGCTAGGGAATGAAGGAGTTTAAAATTTACTTGCACATTTCAGTTGGCTCTTTATAAGTTTGCAATAGAACTATTTGCTAGGTGAATTTAGGGAGGGAGTGGGATGGATAAGAGAAAGTTCATTGTTATCGGGTCTATTGCGTAGTCCCTTTTAGTCAAAAAGAATATAAATCAACAATCAAATCCCCACATATGGATGCTGAACAAATTCACATGTTAACAAGAAAGGCTTTAAAAGGAGACTTAGAGAGCCTAAACTCCCTCTTCAATTTCCTAAAGCAGTACGACGACCAACCAATCGCCAAATACGCTATGTATGCTATAGTTTACCAATATATTATGAACAACGTGATAGATTTAGGTAAGGAGTGTGAAACTTGTGGAGGAAAGTGTTGTAAAAGCGGTAATCCAATTCCCGTTTATGATTTCGATTATAAGGAACTTTCAGCTAGGCTTAGGACAGTGAGGGTTGAAAGGTTCGACGGCCTTTATATTCTGAGGAGGCCTTGTCCTTATCAAAAGGGTTGGATGTGTACAATAAATTCCTTTAAACCTTATGCGTGCCTTTCCTATCCCTTCGCTACCGAGGACGAACAAATGGACGTAATTAAAGACTATAAGGATGGAATACCAGACTTTAAAGTTCCGGACTTTTGTATAGCGGGGAAGAAGGTTAAGGAGTTGATAGACAAGGTTGTAGAGAGGTTTAGGAGGGAGAAAGGGAGAGACCCCTTACCAGAAGAGCTATTAAACGAATTTTTAGGGGGTAAGGCGTGAGTGATGAGTTAAGGAAGGAGATGTATATAGGTAATGTGGTAAAGGCGTGGAGCGAAGCCGTAAGATTACATAAGGAGGGGAAGTTAAGCAAAGAGTTCCTTTTGGAAAATAAGTCCACACTTTTACAAAAGCTTTCAGAAAACAGTGAGGCATGGTTTATAGCTTTGGAAATTAAGGATTTACTCTATGAGGATTTAAGAGAGCGTGCGCATTACCTTGAAAGGCTTGCACGTACTAACAGTAGGCTGTGGGAGGTAATTTATAAACTCGGGTTTAAAGTACAACCTCCAGAGGCGTTGTTGATTAAAGGGAATTATTGGGCCTGGAGAGTTGCATTAAGGCTGAATGTTAAGAAAAAAATAGTAGTTAGGGCGTTAAAGCGAAGCTTAACCCCATGGCTCTTTATACGAGAGTTATTAAGTAAAGGTATTATAAGTGACCTAGACGTGGAGGCTAACTTACCTTTCTTATTTTCAAAACTTGAAAAGCAAAGGAGGGCTTGGCTAATTCTTTCAAAAATTTGCAAATATATAAATACTGACGGTGTGAAGGAACGCCTCGAATTCTTCTTTTATAACTTTAATTGTGAGATATTCAAAAGGTTAGCGGAATGCGGGATTATAGACCAAGAATATAGGGGTTACTTCTTAGAACAACTAATATTTAACCCAGAAGCGTGGAAATGTGTCAAATTTGCTGTTGAAAAAAATATTGTTAGCAAAGAAGAGGTTTCAGCTTTTAAGGAATATCTAGACTATTTTTCGTCTATATACCAAGAGTTAAAAAACCTTAACTTAGAAGTATAACGGTGTCGAAAGGCTCTGGTTCTCGACATTTATGCATGCTATTAATTTGCATTTATCCCCTTCACATTCATATAGTCCGTAACCGCTGTAGCAAATCGGCGTTTTCCTAATTGTATATGTTTTACCCATAAGATAAATAAGTTGCTTAAGTTATTTAAACTTTACTATTAAACAATTTTCTGATTAAAATGAAAAATTATTTCGCTTAATTAAAACCTGGATCTCTTTCCTCTATGAGGTAATTCCTTTACTATGCATTGATTGTTTCTTCTCTATATTAGATAGACAATTATCTGTTTTGAACAAGTTTTATATAGTAGTTTATTAAAATACTGAAGTTGAGAAATACGATGAATGATAAAAGATTCTACCTTTTTTTCAAAAAAGCAGAGAAATTAGTAGCTAACCACAGGTTATTATCATTATTTGTAATTTCAATTATTCTGATTACTTCTGCTTTATCCATAATTTACTTGTTTACACCTATGTTGATTGGGTACCAGAAAACATCTAATGGTATATATAGAATACTTCATAAATTCTATTGACCCCTCCTTTATAATTAAACCATATTTTCACGGAAATCCTGTAAATGCAGTGATTTCCGTTTATGTTAACTTACCTAATAGCATTAAGTTCTTCGAAGAGTATTACGGTAGCTCGCTGGTAATTCCCTTTTCCTCACTAGCAAATTACGTGAAATCTTGGAATAGATTTAAGAACGTGAACACATCACTATTAGTATTTGTAACTTATAAAATGAATAATAAAACGCCTAGATGCTCAACTAATTGGGATCCCATCACTCTTTGTTCTCTTATAATACATCTTAACTCGCGAAGGCTACATTATGATTCTAGTGGTGGTGTATTCAACGGTTCTTATGCTCTTTATTTTCCTCCATAACATTATAATGCAAATTATTTTCGGAATAGTTGCAATGTGCTTATTCCTCTCAGTCGTTCCACAATGCGATTCTTTAATAAGTAAGATATTATGGGGAATTTCTTCATTTTACCTTTTAGCGGAATTTTTCACTCCTTTTTCAATACTACTGATTATACCTAGTTTTTTCGCTTCTTGAATAGAAATATTTTCTAGTAATAAAGAATAGTAGTCCTCCCTATTATTAAGTAAAAAATCTATAAGAATAGCTCATAGTTGGACAATTAGTACAACTTGCTTGATCTAATATATTTTCACGAACCTTAATTTAAAATTCGTGAATAAATTAATTAAGTGTATACCAGTATCAAACTACAAATCTAAGTTTACGCAAATGCCAACCTTATTTTAATATATGAACAAAACACCGTGTTTAGCTTAAACCATACGTGGCGGAGAAAGTGAAGGGAAAAATTGTTAATTAGTAAAAAATAGATCACTTTATAACGACCCTCTTAGACTTACCTTCCCATCTAGGTAAACCGTTGACGAATTGGATTACTGGAGTAGCAAATGCAACAGCTTGAATTTCAGCCACAAGCTTACTCCTCAACTCTTCAGAAGGCTTATCAGTCTCTACGAGGATTTCGAACTTTGCCGGCTCTTTAGTGATAACTATTTGATACTCCTTAACCTCAGGGTATTTCATCAATACCTCATTTATCGCAGTAGGGTAGATTTTAACACCTTTATAAAATATGACATCGTCAACTCTCCCCTTTATGATCTCAATAGTCGGAAACGGAATATCGTCATTACTTTCCTCAAGCTTGGTTATGTCCCTAGTCCTATAGCGAATTAACGGCATCCCCTCCCTGGTCAAGTGAGTTATAACTAACTCCCCCTCCTCACCCTCACCAACCCTTTCACCGGTATCAGGGTCTACAATCTCCACGTAAAAGTGGTCAGTCCAGATATGCATCTTCTTATGCTCGTCATAAGGACACTCTTGTGCAACACCGGGCCCTATCGCCTCTGTAAGGCCGTAGATTTCCCGAGCACTCCCTCCGTGAGCTGTTAAGCCCAACTCTTTATCAATCCTATACAGCATTTCAGTAGTCATTGCCTCCGCACCCGGAATTGCTAATCGTAAGCTTAAGTCCTTCTCCAAGTCAAGCCCGGCCTCCTTAATTTTTTCTGCAATATAAAGTTCATAAGACGGGGTACCAGTTATTACAGTAACTTTGAACTCCTTAAGGGTCTTCACTAGTGCTTCAGTCCTACCCGTACTCCACGGGATTACCTTTGCCCCTACCTTTTGTATTCCCATATGAAGACCTATTCCTCCAGTAAAGAGACCGTAACCATAAACGTTAGCTACTATATCACTTCTAGTAACTCCAGCAGTTCTTAAACTCCTAGCGACTAAGTTTGCCCACAACTCAATATCTGAAGCAGTATAAGCACCTACTGTAGGGACTCCGGTAGTCCCGCTAGTCATATGCCAACCTACTATTTGGTCTAATGGTACTGTTAAGAAATCCCCTCCATAAGGATATGCGTATTTCCTCAGATCGTCTTTTGTAGTGAAGGGTAGCTTTACTAGATCGTCTGGCGTTTTTATATCGTCTGTTGTTAAACCCCTCTCCTTAAAAACCTTATGATAGAAGGGGCTTGACTCAAATACTCTCTTAATAGTCCTCCTAAACCGGAACTGTTGAATTTCCTTTATCTCCTCTTTAGATAATGATTTGGGGTCTGTCTCGTCATACAAAATCATTCTCTCACCCCACATAAAACACGGTTACCATCAGAGGTGAGAGAGACCTTTGCCCCTACACGGGGCTTCCCAATAACCCAACACATTAAGTCTACACCCTTCTCAGTCCTAACAATCCCTATAGTGTAATCCTCATATTGTTCAAAACCTTGAGGCTTTTGTTTAACAATACTGTAAGTCATTAACACTCCCTCTTTGCCTACATTAAACCATTCCATATCTGAAACCATACACTTTGGACAATCCCTTTGGGGCGGGAAATAAACCGTGCCACAATGTTTACACTTAGTTCCTAAAACTTCTCCTCTCTTTAAACCCTCCCAGAACGGTTTATATAATTCTTCCGCCGGGAGGGTATATTTTAAAATTAGGGGAATTCCTTCCATAACCATCACCTATTATAAATAAATACGTAAGCGTAATGCCCAGTACCCCCAACATTATGGGATAAAGCAACATACTTCTTAAACGAGTGCTGTACTGGGCCAGCTTCCTCCCTCAACTGTTTAACTATCTCATAAGCCATAGCCACCCCAGTGGCACCTAATGGGTGGCCTTTAGCTTTCAACCCCCCGAAGAGGTTCACCGCGACTTTACCGTCCTTTTCAGTCTGTCCTTCTCTAAGTAAAGAAGGACCCTTACCCTTTTCAACGAATCCTAAATCCTCATAAGCCATGATCTCGGCAATTGTAAAACAATCGTGAACTGTAGCGTATTCTATGTCTTGCGGAGTATAACCACTCATTTTATAAGCCATATACGCAGCGTCTCTAGCAGCCTTTAACCCTACCCATTCTCCTCTCGCAGCAATATAGGAAGTATCACTACCATAACCCATTCCCCTAATCCAGATAGGGGTGTCTATCTTCAGTTCCCTAATCTTCTCTTCAGATGCAATTATGGCGGCTGCAGCACCATCACTTATTGGGGAAGAGTCAAGTAACTTAATAGGCCACGATACTACCCTGGACTTTAAAACGTCTTCAACCGTTATCTTGTTCCTAAAGTGTGCTTTTTCATTATAAGAAGCGTATTTATGAGCCTTTACGGCCGCTAAAGCCATGTCTTCCTCAGTGGTACCGTATAAGGCCATATGTCTTGTGGCATAAAGTGCGTAATACGTAGGGAACGTTGTACCGTACATGTGGAACTCCCAATAGTAATTTCCACCCCTACCGCCTATCGCTAATGAAGTTGCAGTATCAACTTCTGTCATCTTATCAACTCCTATTACTAATGCAATATCAACCATTCCAGAGGCTACAGCATTTACTGCAGTAAATATTGCAGAACTCCCAGTTGCACACGCTGCTTCAACTCTTATAGGTGACTTCCCGACAAGCCCACAATACTCTGAAACTGGAGGTGCGGGGTAAATTTCTGTACCCCTATAAGCAGTGCTCCCTATAACTGTCAGTTGAATGTCTTTTTGCGTTAAGCCCGCGTCTTCAAAGGCCTCTTTAACGGCCTCCCATGCTAGTTCCCTTACTGTAACATCTTGCCTTTTTCCGAACTTGCTCATCCCTACTCCGATGATGCCTACTCTTCTGTTCACAATTAAATGTTGTTTAAATAATTTAAATATTTTATTGTAAACATGCTTTTCTAATGTTGGACTATAAATGAATTAGAGTATGTAAGATCTATTTTTACTCAACACGCTGAAAATTTGATACTAGTAAGAAATAAAATCTCCTTTTCAGAGAGAAGATTGATGGGGGCAGAAGTAATAGTAGAGGATAAAGGAGATAAAATAACTCTAATAACCCTAAATAGACCGGATAAGTTAAACGCAATGAGTAAAGAGCTAAGGGAGACACTCATAAAGGCTATTAGGGATTTTAACCGTAACCCGAACAAAAGGGTAGCTGTAATTACTGGGGCCGGGAGGGCTTTTACTGTAGGTGCAGACTTATATTCAATGAGTGATGACCTAGCAGAAGATTTAAGGAGTTCGTTCCACGTGATAATAAAGGAAATAAGATTTTCACCTAAGATATTCATCTCAGCTGTTAAGGGAGTTGCGGCTGGGGCTGGGATAAGTTTGGCATTAGCAACTGATATAAGACTTACAACGAAAGACACTAGGTTTGTTACAGCGTTCCATAATATAGGCTTAGCCCCTGACAGCGGGTTAACACTTATGATGTTGAGACTGGCTGGAGTAAAAGCAGAAAAATACTTATTATTAGGAGGAGAATTTAACGGGGAAGAGGCAGAAAAGCTTGGACTTTTTGAAACCGTAGAAGACCCGTTAAAGGAGGCACTGGACAGAGCTGAGAAAATAGCAAACGGCCCATTTAAGAGCTATTCTGCAAGCAAAAGACTAATTAACCGCGTGCTTTACCATGATCTAGAGGAGTTCCTCGATTACGAGGCAGCAATGCAGGGGGCTTTAGGTAAGACTAAGGACTTTAACGAAGGTGTTACCGCGTTTAAGGAGCGCAGAACCCCGGTATTTAGGGGTGAGTAAAGTGGCCGGGACTGTACTTTACGAGAAAGTAAAGGACATAGGGATTGTAAGGCTTAACAGACCCGAAAAACTAAACGCGATTAATATGGAAATGGTGGAGGATTTCGTAGAAGTTTTTAACAAAGCAGAAAAGGAGGGAGTAAAAGCGGTAATCGTGACCGGAAATGGTAGGGCTTTCTCTGCTGGTGCGGACGTAAGTGAAATGTTAAACATGAGTATAGAAGAGGTAGCGAGGAAAGGGCATATGCCTATGTGGGAGAGACTGAGGACTTTCAGAAAGCCAGTAATAGCTGCTATTAACGGGATAGCTGCTGGTGGAGGGCTTGAGTTAGCTATGGCTTGTGATATGATTATAGCAGCTGAGAGTGCACAGTTTGGTCAACCAGAAATAAACCTTGGGATAATACCCGGTGCTGGTGGGACTCAGAGGTTAACAAGAACCGTGGGAAAGTATAAGGGCATGGAACTTGTCTTAACCGGTAAGTTGATCTCTGCATGGGAGGCCTACAAGAGAGGGTTAGTAGTTAAAGTAGTACCAGATGAGGCTTTAATGGATGAGGCTATAAGACTAGCTAGAGAGATCGCTTCTAAATCCGGATTTGCGGTTGAACTCGCTAAAGAGGCTGTTAACAGGGCTTTAGAGACTACATTATCTCAAGGGTTAGATTTTGAGAGGAGGCAATTTTACGTGACTTTAGCCAGCGAGGACGGAAAAGAGGGTATGAGGGCTTTCGTAGAGAAGAGAAAGCCTACTTGGAAGACCTGACCATTTATATGAATTTAAATTTTTTCTGTCTGATAATATTTTATGAGCGTTAGGAGGCTTCAAAAAATAAAGGGTGGCAGTTATATTATATCTGTCCCCAGTGAGTGGGTTAGGAAAAACAACCTTGACGTGAAGAGCGAATTAAAGGTCTATGAAGTTTATGACGGGTTAAAGGTTAAGCCCATAAAGGAAGTTAAGGCGGAAAAGGTAATCGAGTTTAACGATTTAGACACTACATTATATCTGGTCTCCGTATATTACATGCAAGGAATTTCTAAAATAGTAATTACTTCCAAGTCCCCTATGAGTTCTGAAGTTAAGAAGAGATTAAGGGAGCTACAGCTGACTCACCCGGGCCTCGAGATAGTCGATGAAACGTTTAACTCGGTCACCTTTAATGTGAACTTTAACGTAACTACGGACTTAAACTTCTTAGTGAGTGGTTATGTTGAGAAAATAAAGAAGATTTTAAATGATGCACTAGTCGTTCTTCAAGACCCTAAAAAAGAATTAAAGGAAGACTTGATTTATAGGGCTGACAGTTTAATTAAAGACTATAGGGGTATTATAAGGAACATAGCTCTTGGAGTCCAACTGGACGATGAGTATAACTTCAATCTTCCCTTTAAAGATCTTATCCTTTACGCCATATTTATGAGGGATTTGGGCAGGTTTGTAACCCATTTTAAGACCTTCATACAACTAGTTAATGACGAGGGCGCGTTAGTACCTTTCAGTAAAGTTGTGGAAATGTTTAACAAGGCAACCGAGATGTTCTTTAACGAGGATTTGAGCAATATTCAGTGGCTGAGAAACACAATATCAGAATTAGAGAGTGCATGTAGCATTACTGAGGCGTGCAAGGAGTTGGTTAGGATGGCAAGCTATTGTATAGCTATAATGGACGATAGCGTTCATAAATCAGTAAGGATTGTCTGACGGTAAATAAATAGTTTAAGTATCATTTAATTGCTTTGATCAACAATTAATTAGTAATGAAAGTTTATATATTCCCAACTCGAAAGAATATTTGATGAGTGGAAAGGATAAGTATGCAAATTTAAATTTTGAAGAACCACCAGACTTCCCGCCTAACAATGTATATCCTCCAAGCTGGAATTTCGATGAGGATAAGGCATGGCAATTATATAGGAGGGCTAAGAGAGAACAATGGGATGAAGAACAAATAAACTGGAGTGAAGTAAAGGAATGGGCTCAAGGTCTTGACAGAAAACAAAGACTTGCGATAGCCTACTGGTGGTCTTTATTATCAACGTTTGACAATGCCACTCCAGTATTCGCTTATGCAGTGGTTAAGGCATTTGAACAGCACTTGCCCACTCCGGTTAAGGGAATACTAACTACAATAACTTATGACGAGAATAGGCACAACGTTATGTGCGGATTGGGTATAAATTCCGTTTTACCAGGCTTTCCATATAATTTTAAACCGCAAGACGATTTGGAAAGAAAGGCAATGCTTAATGTTCTGTGGACGTGGTGGAATGGGTCTAGGTATTGGAAAGCATATGTTGAAGCTTACAATAAGTACACCTTCGATGTATTATTTACATCTTTCATGATGGGCGAGGCTGCTGCAACCACTGTCTTCTCTACAATGTCTAAGGGGGCTAAGTTAAAGGCTTTCCAAGAACTATTCAGAAACACTACTGTTGACGAGACTAGACATTACGCATTTACTCATCTGATAATGACACAGAACGCTGAAAAAATGGATGACGAAAGGAAAAAGTTAGTCACCAAACAAGTGAGGGCTGGTTTCGTATTCCTCTCTCTGATAACTTACCTACCTCCTAAAGATTTCTGGAAGTTACCACCGTGGTTCGTCGAAGTTCATACTAAAATGGAAGATATGGCTAGAGATGCGGGGTTTTATATACCAACAATTAAAGAGAAAGAAGAAGCGTGGAGGAGTGCCGTGATTAGGGTCGGTGCTTCGTTAAAGCGTTACGGAATTAAGATGCCTGCTATCCCAGAATTAGGTATTTCGGGTGAGGAGGAAATACCGGATTTGGAAGATACTGATATTATCCCGGTGTTTTAGATGAAAGTCGCAGTAATAGGAGCAGGGGTAATGGGGCACGGGATTGCCGAGGTTTTTTCTATTTACGGTAATCAAGTTTTTTTATACGATAAATTTGAAGAGGCTTTGAAAAAAGGTTTAGAGAAAATTAAGTGGTCTTTAGACAAACTTTATGAGAAGGGCAAGATCAGTGAAAAACCCGAAGAGGTCATGGGGAGAATAACACCAATAAAAGAGCTCAAGGAAGTTAAGGGGAGTGAGATAGTAATTGAGGCTGTACCGGAGAACTTTAACTTAAAGGCTGAGGTTTTTAAAGAGGTGGAAAAATATGTTGATGGTAATACAATAATAGCGACTAACACTAGCAGTTTACCCATAACCGAGCTCTCACAAGCCCTATTAAAGAGGGATAGGTTCTTAGGGTTACACTTTTTCAACCCTCCAGTTCTGATGGGTCTAGTTGAAGTAATTAGAGGGGAATATACTTCCGACGAGGTCTTCGCTAAGGGGATTGAAATAGTCAGAAGCATTAGTAGAGAGCCTATCCCGGTGAGGAAAGACGTGATAGGATTTGTCGTGAATAGGATACTTTTTAGGATATTCACCACTGCTTGTAGACTTACAAACAAATATACGATTGAGCAAATTGATAGTACTGCAAAACATATATTAAAGTTCCCTATGGGGATTTTCGAACTTCTTGATTTCACTGGAATTGATACGAATTATTTAATTAGTAAAGAGGTTATGAAGAGAGGGTTCGATTTCACCTGCCCTCAGTTAGAGGAGTTGTATAAGAAGGGTTATTATGGGAGTAAAAGCGGTAAGGGATTCTACGACTGGTCCAAAGGCAGACCGGAAATCAAGTTCTTACCGGGCCCTACACCGCAAGAACTGTTAGTCGATGCTGTGAAGGAGGGCAGATGGTTAGTTGAAAACGGGGTCTCCACAGATGAAGAAGTTAACAAGGCTACAAGACTGGGCTTAGGATGGCCAAAGGGGTTGTTTGATTACGCTAAGGAATACGGTTTATAACATGAGAGAGTATTTCTAGGTCAAACAATAAGTAAGTGATTCTGTTATAAATAATGAGTAAATAAAAATAATTATCATGTTTTATACCCATTATTATTTCTGTAGACCGAAAGGAATAAATATTAAATTAAGGATAAACTAATATAATGAGTTATCCACCACCCTATGGAAGTCCGGGAGGATATCCGCCACCCTATGGTGGAGGCTATCCACCGTATGGTGGGGGATACTCACCCTATGGTGGAGGCTACCCGGGAGGATATCAGCAATCGATGTTTAATGTAATGATGTGTTCACAACCGGTGGGTCTAGGTGGACAGCAACAAATGATTCCAATACAGAGACCTATTGACTTAAACATGGTAGTACAACAAGTTGTAATGTATTTGATGGGCCAAGGTTTTCAAGTTTACCCTTTCGTCGGACAAAATATGGCAGTCATACAAGCACAACACCAGAGCTTCTTGGGATTTATAACTGACTCTAACAAGGCTTATACCATTAGATTATGTGAAGGACCGAACTTCGTAATGGTAGAAACTGGATTTACAAACTTAATTCAAGAGTTATTACCATTACTCGCTACCGGAGGTACAGCTGTAGTGGGTGATGAGGTATTACACAGTAAGCTATTAGAAGGTCTAGGACTGTTAGGTTCAGGAATAGATGTTTATAATTTAATAAAGGACTTCATGCAAGAGCAACAGATAATGAACACTATTATGATGGCTGTACAGATGGCAGAATCCATGGCTCCGCCTTATCCTCCACAGCCATATGGGCAACCCTACGGTGCTCCTTACGGACAACCATCAACTTATCCCCAACCCATGCAAAGGCCAGCCCAGCAACCTACAACACAACAACCCGCGACACAATCTACAACATCACAATCGCAAAGTGCTACACAGTCCCAAACACAAGCTAAGACGATTAAGTGTTGGAACTGCGGTGAGGAAGCACCAGCAGATTCCAAATTCTGCCCCCATTGCGGTGCGAATTTAATGCCGGTTAAGTGTCCAAAATGTGGCTATGTTAATAGCCCAGGTGCTAAGTTCTGTTCGAATTGCGGTGCACCGTTACAACAAGCTCTTCCACAAACTCAACAAAAATCATAGTCAAAAAGGAATATAAGTCAGGTTTTTGTAATTTTATTATGGATTTCTGTGAAGCTTTAGAGAAAGTATTAAAAAGTAATATAATTTGGGTGGAGGCCCAATCTTGTTCTGGAGAGAGTGTTATGATTCTCAAGGCGGGTTGTAAGGGTATAGAAGACCTTTTCTTCCATTCTTCACCAGTAAAATTTATCTCTCTTTTCTCTGAAGAAAAATGCGGTAGGGAATTACTAAATGAGGTATTAAATTCAAACGATTTCATTTTAGTAATTGAAGGTGCACTTCCCCAAGATCCGTCTCTGTGTAGAATAGGGGACTTCACATGCAGTGATCTAATTCAAAAATTAGCTGAAAAGGCAAAGGCTATAGTTGCTGTAGGCTCTTGTGCTGTTAACGGTGGGATTTTAAGGGAAAGTGGTGCTAATTCCTTTGGTGTTAAAGATTTAATAAAAGGGAAAAAGGTTTATGAGGTACTAGGGTGCCCTGCATCGGACAGAATGATAGTTGCGGCAATGTATTACGCTCTCAGTGGTGGTGGAAGTGGTTGAGCTTGACCTAACCCCCATATCAAGGATTGAAGGCCATCTAGCATTAAAAGTGAAGATCGAGAACGGTTTCTACACTGATGCAAAAGTCACTGGGGAAATGTTTAGGGGTTTTGAATTACTTTTAAAAGGTAAGAACTTGAGCCTAGCACCCAATATAGCCGGTAAAATTTGTGGTGTCTGCGGGGCTACACACACGCTCGTTTCGATAGAAGCTTTAGAGATGTTACAAGGGCTATATCCAACGCCAAGGACAGTACTGTTTAGGAATGTTGCATACGCCCTAGCAGACATTATGTACAATAACGTTGTCGTGACTTTCATCTTTCAGGGGATAGACTTCTCGTCACATCAAGTGCCAAAGAATGAGTACGAAAGAGGTAAGGAGACTCCTTGCGAGTATAAGGATATCCACGGTTTTCAGAAAGTCTCAGATATAATGGACGAGCTTTACTTCGGTAAGAGTATATTTAAAGACGCACTCAAGTTACAGACGGACTTAAGGAACTTAGCCACACTCATTTGGTTACGTTATCCCCAACCAATTAGCATGAAACCCGGTAGCATAAACATTAGGGATCAAGAGGCTATAAATAAGATAAAGAAGTACTTGAAGGAGGATAAGTTAATTGATAAACTCCTTTACGTAACCGCTGAACTGAGGGAGTTTTATAAGGGGGTTTACAAAGATATAGGCCCAAACTTTGTAACATACGGCCTCCTTGAGGATTATTCTTATAACGCAGATTACGAGGAGATGAACAAATGGGCTGATAAGAGGTTTATTCCTCCGGGTTTAGTTAAGAACGGAGAGCTGATTACTGGGAATTTAAGGGATATATTATTAGGCGTTAGGATTTTCACTGAAGGTACTTCATATGATGAGTGGGAGAAAGAGTACGATAAAGACTTAATGGGGAACCAGTTAGATACTCACCACCCATGGAATAGGGAGACTAAATTGAAATCCAGGGAGAATTTCATACCTAAAATCGTTCAGATAGATTTTATGCCAACCACTGGAGATATTGCGAGACTCTACGTTTATAGGGTTAGGAAGGGTAAGATTGGGGCCTTGGGATATGAATGGGAGTACAGAAGTAACGACGTGATAGAGAGGACTTTCGCTAGAATGTTTACGGTAGCTTTATTAAAGGAATACCTATTAAACGTTGAGGAAGTTAAAGGAGATACAAACCCATTAAAGGGAAAGCCGTATTGGATGGCTGTAGGTGCGCATGACGCTCCCAGAGGTGCTAATGCCCATTGGGTTATAGGTGAGGGTGATAAGATAAAAAGGTACCAAATAGTAACACCAACAGATAGGAACTTTTCCCCCGAGGGCCCGGTAGAACAGAGTATAATTGGACAAAAAGTAACGGATTTAAATAGAATTGACTTAGACGCATTAAGGGTTGTCAGAAGTTTTGACCCGTGTTCGGCCTGTGCCGTTCACGTGTTTAAACCGTAAATTAAGGCTTTATTCGCTCCTATACGGAGTTAGAGCTTCGTGATGAGGGCTAAGCTCGCATAGTCTGAAGAGCTTTCATTAATCTCTAATTAAATGCCATACCCCGTTACCCTTAGCACATAAGTCCTTATTAGCGTCAAAAGCCTCGACCTCAACATACGCATATCTCTTAGTCTCTTTAACCACTCTGCCTATGAAAATAAAAGGAGAGTCTCTCATATATTTTAAGAACACTATATTGAACTGCAAAGTATAAGCGTCTTTCACGTCTAAAGTCTTAACGGCGTAACTCCCAGTGTAATCCATCGAGGCAAAAATTATTGCCCCATGCAATATTCCCCCGATCCTAGTTAGATCCTCTTTGTACTCTAAGATAGTCCTAGCATATCCCTTTTCTACTTCTATAAATTTTAAACCCATAAACCTAAACAAGCTTTCATTTTCCGAGAGCAGTTTATTAAACTCCTCCTCTCTCATAGGTAGACTCTTTTATCTCCTACTAAAAAATAATTGTCACTAAACAAACGATTTCTTTCAATTTTGAGATTTCAAAGATAAAAAGTTTATAAGTATAAAATGAGATAGTATATAAACTCTATGTTCAGAAAAATCTTAGTAGGATTTGATGGGTCAAAGGAATCGGTGAAAGCACTAGAAGTAGCTATAAATTTAGCTAAGGCTAGTAACGGAAAAATTAAGGTAGTAGAAGTCATAAGGCACGAGCCTGCAATAGAAACTTATGTTAAGGAGAACATAAGGGATAAAGATAAGATCATAAAGCATAGAGAAATGGTGATAAAACTCTCTCAAGAGAACGGGATAGAGATTGATTACCACGCAACTTACGGCGACCCCTCATTAGTTCTCTCTAAAATAGCGGAGATGGAGGATTTCGACCTAATAATAGTGGGGAAGAGGAAAATAAGGGGGATTAGAAAAGTATTTACAGAAAGCGTATCAGTAAACCTGGTTAAAAATACGAATAAACCAGTTTTGGTAATTATTTAAACATTATGTGTGCGTGGTTTAAATATTTCACCTTCTCAATACAATATCAGCCTAGCCTTCATCCTAACAAAAGGTAAATATGCTCCATGCTCATCGTCAACATAAACGCTCATCACGTCCTTAGTTATTGCATCTATAGTAAGAAGTTCTTGTAGGGGAATTGCCACTTCCCTTACGTAAACCCCACCTTGATTAAGTTTAATAATGCTCTTGGGAGTTATCCTAACACTGTTCCCCACAATCTCGTCAGCTTTAACGCCTTTCACTAATAACGCGTCCTTTTTACTTTCCTCCATTAACTCACTTAGCTTCCAATCCCCCGACTTCACGCTTAAAGTAAAGTAATCCGGCTTAGGCAAATCACCTCTAGCATTACCAGTCTCTCCAAAACGAGTAGTTAAAGTCCCTAAATATGATGTAACGTACCCATCCCCTATCAGTTCTTTCTTTTTAGTCTTTACCCCCTCATCATCAAAGGTTGAAAAAGCCGGTGAAAACTGATAAAGTGGGTCGTCATAAATAGTTATATCTCCCAATACCTTGTCACCTATCTTAAAATGAGGAGTATCACCGTTCAAGAAATGAATAACAAAGTAATGTAAGACTTTAGCGAAGACTTCCGGAGAGAGGATAACGGTTTGCCTCCCGCCTATCTCATAAGATTTAGTAACCCTCTGATTTACTTCCTGGCCCTTTAGGAACTGCATAACTTCCTTTATACTCTTAGGACTTCCAGTATACACATACTTCTCGCCGTTCACTGAAACATAGTTTATAACTTTCATCTCAACGCATTCGTCAATCTGCCTTACCACCTTTTTAACAGTTATTGATAGGCTCATGTTAAAATCAACTTCTAACTGCACACTATCGTTAAAAGACGGGTGGGTAAATGAACTGCATACCTCAAACTCTTTACTAGGCTCTTCTCCACTACTCTCCCCCATAACCCATTTTCCTTTGATTAAAGACCTAGTAAATTGGTACTCATATGAATATGTGTAAGTTACATACCCTTTTTCATTCATCTCAAGTCTGGTTATTTCATAACGGTTCTTTACCCTCTGTAACACAATATATACTCTATCGGAGGTCATAAATAGTTTAACATTAAAGGCTTAAATTACTGGAAACCGAGAATAAAATTATGTGTGATTATGCTATTATAAAGGTTGATAGATTTATCAAAAAAGGGGCGAGCAAAATAATTTTAGTCTCTAGAGAGTTTTTTAACAAGCTTTCCACAACAACCTTCATTAAGGTTCTGGCCTACGGTAATAGGGAAAAGACTGGATTAAGTAAAAGTTATTACTATTACATCCTTGATGAGTTAAGAAAGAAGGGGTTAGTTGAGGATAACGCAATAGTGTTTAAGGCGGTAATACCACTAATTATAACTCAGGGGGGATTGTTATTTGATAACAGCATATTATATCTTGATGAAAAGAACAGAACATTAATACTCATGGACATGGGATCAAATAAGTACAGTTGTCCTAACTGTCCAGTATATGTCGAATGCGTTTACGGCCTGAAGAGAATAGTTAGTGATGTAAATATAAGTATCAAAGTATTAGATGAGGAAAACGCTAGAGACCTTAGGATACCCTCAAAACTGTGGACTAAAGTTGTCTTTACTTTATTACAGAAAAATTTAAGGAACTTCAATAGTTTAATAGTATGAAATGAGAGATTTCAATTATGGTGTATTACGTTAGCAGTAATAAGAAAGTAATTGTTGAGGATGTAAAAAAGTTAGGTGATATATTAGTTGCTAAAGGTAAAGTCGCATCGAGTAGTAGAAAAGGATTATTTCATAACGTTGAAATAGTTTATTCTTTTCAGAGAAAGTATTTGATAGGAGGAGTATGTGATTGTGAAATAAGCCAGTATTATGGGATTTGCAGACACCAAGTAGGGTTATTGTACGTAGTAATGAGAAACAGAAAGAGTTCGGCTTTCATCGTGACTAATAGCCACTTTTCGTGACTATTAATCACTTAGCCTCATCACTCCTTCTCCCTCCCCATGCCTAGGTTAGGGAGTATGGACTCCCAGCCACGACATGGGGAGTTTCATCGGGTGCCTTCCTCCACCTCGCGACTGCTCATAGACTTCACAGTGGCACCCTCTGATTCAATGTTAGCATAAAAGTTTATAAATTTTAATGCTTCTAACACTCTTATGGAGCAAATAGTTTTCAAATCAACCGTCTCAAGTTATGGCACCGATAAGTATGGGAATAAGAGATATGGTATAACTATCCCCTCAAAGCTCAAGGAGAAGGGGAAGGAATTATACGGCAAGGAGGTGATTGTAATTGTTATCCTACCAGATGATGAGGAGTAAATTAATTGGTTCTAAGGAAGCAATTGAAAACTTCCAATTCGTGACTATAAATGGTAGGGTTGAGTTTGAAGGGGTCGAAAGAATTTCAAGGATTGCTTATTATTACTCAAAGGCTGTGAAGGCTGGGATTGACTTGGCTTTAAAAGGAGTTTCATTAAACGATGCTGTTAAGGAGTTGTATAATATCATTCCTTACGCGTTCTATGCCGAAACTGCCTATAAACAAGCCTTAGTCCTTATCGAGAATAACGGTAACAAGGTTGAGGTTAGAAAGAGGTGGATCGCTTGTAGGGGTAACAAAAGCGATAATGGTAATAGGGGGATTAAGTTCCACGTTTTGGAAGACCACGTGGAAGTTAGAGTTAAAGACCCGTGGGGTAAGTGGGTTTTTGGCAAAGCTTACTTCGGCAAGGAGTACTTACAATTGCTTAAAGAGTTAGAGGAGTTATCTCGAAGGAAGGAGGAGGGTTATGGTGCTGTAGTAAGTTTCAAGGATTACCCTATGATCCACCTCCAAATCCCACTCTGGCTTTATTTAAAGTACTTCTCTTCACCAAAACCCAATGGCTATGGTTTAGTTGCCGGTTTCGATTTGAACAGTGATAGGTTGAATGTGGTTGTAATTAATAAGGAGAGTAGTATTGTTACTACTAAAACTTGGTGGTATAGCGAGGTAGTTTCCCACGGTTTTCCTAAAGGGAAAGCTATGGCTTTGCGTTTAAATGCTCTTTCACGAGCTCTCAATTTCCTATCAAGGGTTGGCGTTGATTATGTTGTATTTGAGGACTTGTTCCTAGTGAAGAGGAGGAAGTTCACTAGGAGTAAGAGCGGTAATAGGAAGGTTTCGCGTTTTGCTAAGAGGCAAATGTTAATCCACGGTGTTATTAAATCACTTAGGTTAGGTTTCAACGTTATTCTAGTTAACCCTAAAGGTACTACAAACTCGGAAGAACACGACAGGGTAATGAGAGAGAAGGGGTTTTGATAGGCATACAGCCTCTGCTTACTTAATAGCAGTAAAGGGATTAGAAGTAATTAAAAATAACGAATAGTTACGTAAACGTGTTACAGACACTTATAAGATAATCATTTCTCATCACAAATTAAAATAATATTATCTGCCAATCTTTCGCTTATAAAAATGTAGATCGTTATTCTATATTTACCTCCTATAGAATTTATTAGCTTGGTTAAATCGTCCCTTTTACTTTTAGGAATGATCACGCTTATCTTTTTACCCTTGTTGATGTTACTATGAATTTTAATTATCCTATCTAAAAAAGGGATAAATTGGATAAAACATTAGTGTTAATCAAAGTACACTCATTTGAAATACCAAGGCTTTTTAAGAATTCTACAATATCTGGCTCCACGTAGTTATCTGCAAGAACTACTATAACCACGTTCCCCCATAACCACGTTCCCTCCCCCCGATACTCTTTAATAAACTTCTATATAAGTTATTCCATTCTCTTCCACAAAAAAGACCTATAGAAAATCATTAGTTAGTATAAAAGACAAGTGTTTGTATCCCTTGAGTAGTTAAGATAATTCTTGTTCCCCAGAAGATTAATATATATCTAGGAATCCACTTTACAATTCTAACTGAAAATATACACGTAACTAGCACGTCCCCCCCCCCCCATTCATTCTTAACTATACTTTAATGCTGTCACTAGGCTAAAACTCATGTTATTAAAATCGATTTAACAAGAACTATAGATATCTCCGGTCTTTTCAGACATATGTAGCTTAATGACAACAATATTGATGTACCATCATTAAAAGGATTCGCCCTATCTCGTGCCTTCTGATTTTTAGAGCTTTCAACTCCTTCCAAAAGTCTTTCTATACTGATTATTTGAATGATATACACTAAATACGCTCTAATCGATTTCAACCTTTGTCTTCACACCATGTTTAGAAGAATGCTCTATGCTTTACCCAGATAACCCTATACTCGTGATAAGGAGTTTCTTGTGAAATCTCATTTATTACATCTTCAATTTCCTCTTTATGTGTCTTCCTTTCACATTTTAGGTGAACTTCTGCATATCCTTTATCGAAGTTAGGAAGAATTTGTATATCAATTACTCCTTTTAACGTTGATAAGGCCTTATACACTTTTCTCACGCAGTTCTCGCAATATATACCAGATACTTTAAAACTAATTTCTTGCATAATACTATATTATTAAGAATATTTAAAAACTTTCTTTTTTATCTTTTATAAATTAATTTTTACATTAGGAGGACTAATTAAATTTTTTAAACACTATTGTGGACTTCTAATTGTTATGCTAGCTGTTTTGTTGAGATTCTCTTCCCTTATTCTTGTGGCCAATATTGAAACTAATATGGTTGTTACCATAGATACTAAGAACGAGTATTCGAAGGCTAGCCTTGATGGAATAAAAGCAAACATTGGAATATTATTTATATAACTTACAAAGATCGGTGTTTTAAAAGTATCTTCCAACGATCCGACTACTATTGGTCCCAAAGTGTTTCCCATCAACCTCATAGCAGTATTAGTACCGGTTAAAGTGCTCATTCTCTCCTTCTCAGAGGAAGATATAAGTAAAGTTATTCTGGTCACATTCATTCCGGAAATAAAAAACAACATTAAGGATAAGAAACCCATGAGTTCCATTACTGAAACCTTAACAGAAATAATATACGAAAGGAGTAGAAGAAGGAAAGATGAGACGATAGAGGAAATTAATATCACTTTCTTATAACCCACTTTTGTTACTAAACTTCCGAATAAGGGACCAGCAACCAACATTATTTAGGAGCTATTGTTTCACCAGTTTGCAAAATGTCCATTCCGTAACCTACTGGACTGGGAAGCTCAAATATGAACACTAAGGACTGAAATGTGAGGAATAGGCCGAAACCAGTGATAAATGAAGAGATAAGTGGCACCGCAATGTTTGGGTTCTTGAAATCGTGAGGGTCTATCACCGGGTTAGATGTTCTAATTATATGTGATGAGAATACGTAAAAAATTATTAGAGAAATTATAAGAGTTGTAAAAAATCGTAAAGACAACCAACCCCATGTTGGTGCTTCAGTTAGCCCTACACCTAGAATTAAGAAGAATGAGGAGAGGAGAATTATTCCTATCGTATCTATTTCTCTACTCATATTTTTGCCTTCGGAAGAAGGTAATGTTATGTAGGTTATAATGACTGATAAAATTAGTAAAGGAATTGCAGTTTCATATGCAAACTCCCATGAGAAATACTGCGAGATATAACTCCCGATAGGGATCGCTATTGCCGCACCAATAGCAAAGGTTGACGCGGTAATGCCTTGAGCTATTGGTAGTTCTCTATCTGGTATTCTTTCTCTTAATATGGTATAAGCTATCGGGTTTATGCTTAAACCTATTCCTTGTATGCTCCTTGAAAGAATGAGAATAAGATAATTAGGTGAGATTGAAGTTAGAAATACGCTGAACGTGTATACGATAAGAGTAACGATTAGGACTTTCTTCCTCCCATAACTATCAGCTAATTTTCCGAGAAAAGGGGCAAGGGCCATACCGGTTAATGTTTCTGAAGATAATATCCACGAGGCCTCAGATGATGTTATTGAAAACTGATTCTCGATCTGTGGTAAAGATGGCAAAATTACCATTTCTACGTACATTGTCATTATAGTTATAAACGCAAGGATTGGAACATATCTTAGAAAAGCCCTTTTCATTAAAGATATATCTATTTTAAAATACTAATACTTTATCCTTCTCTTACCATTTGATCATCTTCATGACTCATTAATAATAAAGGACGGTGCATTGAAAACTTTATTAAAGTCCGTCAAAAACTTTTAACATCGGCTAATGTATCTAATCCAAAGACTTTTAGAGAAATTTTTCTAGTGGGAAAATCAATTCATATATTCGTCGAGAAGGCGATTATGCAAACATGTTGTTTTATGCAGGAAACGCTGATGTTGCACTTAGAAGGAGGTAAGGAAAATACTGGTAATGAAGCTTAATTGTTGACATTTTTGGTAAAAACATGGAGAAAGTAGTAATAAAAAGGTTGATAACCAGGGGAGGATAGAGGGAAAATTCAACACCTCATCCTCGTTTGAAAGGATTACAGAATGGTTTTCCCTCGTGTTTCAAAGCTGATTAAAGGCACAAGGTTAGTAATTTACCGAGTGAACGCATGACTTAAACTAAATCTTACTTCCGTTAAACAATTTTAACTCTCAACAATTCTTTTCCTCAGCATTAAAAGCCTTAAGGCTTGATACAGACGAAGGAGTATACTTCGATGAAGAAGCTTTAGCCAGGCTCCCGAAAGAAGGTATGGTAAATATATTTTATTTATCTCATAATAATTAGAAATTAGATTTATAAATAAGAAAATTTTAAAAAACTCACGCTAAAAGTTTTTTTATGTTAAAGAAAGACGAATGCGGTTGTGTCGTAGAAAGGAAGTTTGCGTCAGACTACTTAGTTAAAAGATTATATAATTCTAGTAAGGGAAAAGAGATCTGCAATGTCAAGATTGACAGCT
>Ga0208662_100261_pt1 | contig 22656 bp, 23 predicted proteins | sample OSPB_host_MetaG_FD_187136 | JGI IMG/M metagenome (GOLD analysis project Ga0208662, IMG submission 187136) | Hot spring microbial mat communities from Yellowstone National Park, Wyoming, USA - OSPB_host_MetaG (SPAdes) (version 2) | ecosystem: Environmental > Aquatic > Thermal springs > Hot... | reverse complement strand
TTATACTGTAAAGTCAAATGGTAAGAAAGCGACATTTAGGCTAATAGTGCATCAAGGTAGGGGAAAGGAGTACTTGGCAAAGGGGACAAATCTAGATGTAAATAGGAGTATTGTTGTGAAATGGTATAATAAGGTTAGGACGCCAATAGAAACATCATACAAGTTAATCAAGTCTTTCTTAATCTTTACCTCATCAAGGAGTTGGCTATTCCGCCTGTTCATCTTCGTACTAGCAATGTTAATCTATACATTATACTTGCTCCTCAAGGGGACAACGAGCAAGGAAGACTTCCGCTTACTCCTAACTATCTTGCTCTTGCAAGATAATATTACTATTTTGCAAGAATATTTAGTTAAATTATTTTATTCACTTTTTAACTCCCTTGAATTATTTTCGAGGTGATGAATTTGGGGTCTAGGGTCGTAAGTTATATTAACACCTTTAAACTTTAATTAAATGAGTATGTCATGTCAATAAATATTATTTTCTTTATCATTAGAAGGATTATTAATGCATTTGTCACTTTACTGCTATTAATTATAATAGTTTTTATCATGATTCACGTAATAGCACCGAATCCCCTTGCATTAGCGAGATTGTATACTGGACCCCACGCTACATATTCTGAATTAGAACAAGTTGCAAAGGAATACGGTTTAGACAAACCGCTTTATGTACAGATAGTCAACTATATTATTAATGTTTTACACGGTAACTTTGGAATTGACCCTGTTTATAAGGTTCCAGTAATAGACTTAATAGGAAAATATTTACCTAGGACGTTAGAGCTAGTTATTCCTGCTACAATATTATCTGTAATTATAGGCCTAGTTACTGGGGCTATTGCAGCTTCAAACAGAAATAATCCAATAGATTATTTAGTTAGGGGAGTTTATTTAGTTACATGGGCCTCCCCTCCTTTCTTTGTAGCAACAATCTTACAACTAGTAATAGCCTACTATCTTAGACTATTACCACCTACTGGTACTGTAAACCCTACATTATCTCCACCAAAAAGTATTACACCATTTCCTTTAGTTAACGCAATGATTACTGGGAATTGGCCTTATTTCTTCAGTTTATTGCATCACATGGTCCTTCCTACAGTTGCAATTGCATTAGTGACTTTTGGTATAATAACTAGAATAGCTAGAGCTTCTATGCTAGATTATATGGAATCAGATTTCGCTAGACTTAGCTTTATGAAAGGCTTAAGTAGGAGAAGAGTAGTATATGGTGTCGTGCTGAGAAATGCTTCTATACCCTTAGTTACACTTATCGCACTATTGTTCGGCTATTCTGTTGCTGGAGCTGTAGTAATAGAAGATGTATTTCAATATCACGGAATGGGATATTTTATAACTCAGGCTATAGAAGGTTTAGATTATACTTCTATTTTAGGGACTACACTTATTGTCGGAATATCAATAATAATAGCTAATTTGATTGCGGATATACTTTACGGGATATTAGATCCTAGGGTGAGGATAATTGAGTGAGACTTCTGGATTAAGATTTATGTTAAAAGCATTAATTAGAGATAAGGCTGGATTATTTGGATTAATTATAGTTTTAGCCTTTCTTATATGGTCCTTAATACAAGGTATTCTAGAAATATTATCTGTAAATCTAAGAAAACCATATTTAGGTTATCTATTGTTACCCCATAATCCGTTTAAATACGATTTATCGCTAGCATTTCATCCCCCTTCACAACAGTTCTTACTTGGAACTAACGCTGAAGGAGAAGATATACTATCTAGAATATTATATGCATTACCTAGAGATGCTTTCGTAGCTCTTATCGTAGTCTTCTCCGCTATAATTATAGGCGGGATATTAGGCATATTATCTGGTTATTTAGGTGGAATAGTAGACGAGGTTATCATGAGAATAACAGACGCATTCTTGTCATTGCCAGCATTAATTTTAGTCATAGCAATTACTGTACCCCTTAAGGCTACATTCTTTGCTACAATATTAGGGCTAGCAGTAGTATGGTGGCCAACATACGCTAGATTTTATAGGGCACAGACATTAAGAATAAAGAACATGGATTATATTTCTGCAGCTAAACTAAGTGAGGTTTCTAAGCTACAATTATTTTATAGATACATTTTCTTAAACTCTATTGATCCAATACTAGCATATGTGGCATTAGATTTCGGCAATGTTATCTTAACGTATTCTACGTTAGCCTTTTTAGGAATAGGAATAACTCCACCTATTCCAGAATTAGGAGAAATGGCTGCTAATGGACTTAGCGGATTACCACAATATTGGTGGTGGGCGGTATTTCCAGGTTTAACGATCTTAATAATAGTAATTGGGTTTGTACTAGTAGGTGATAGACTTCAAGATATCATAGCAGGTAGAATAACATATTAGGTGAGATAAATGTTACTAGAAATAAGAAACTTAAACGTTTATTATAATACAATCTTAGGTTGGACGAAAGTTCTTAGTGATATAAATCTAGATGTTGAGAGGGGAGAAATTGTAGGTATAGTAGGGGAAAGCGGTTCTGGAAAATCAACATTAGGCCATGCCATTGCTAGAATCTTACCCCCTAACGGAAAAATTCAAGGAGATATAATAATTGATGGAGTTAATTTAGCTAAATTAAAGGACAGTGAACTGCAAAAATATAGGGGAACATGGGTCTTCATGATATTTCAAAATCCTTTAAACAGTCTAAACCCCGTAAAGAAGGTTGGTTTCCAATTAGTAGAAGCCGCTAAAATAAGGCATCAGCGTGAAGGGAAGAAGGTTAATGAGCGTGATTTAATTAACGAAGTAATTCAAGTTCTTAAGGATTTGAGATTACCAGATCCCCAATCCATAATTGATAGATATCCTCATCAACTATCTGGAGGGCAAGTTCAAAGGATCGTAATCGCTATGTCCCTTCTCTTGAAGCCTAAATTGTTGATTACCGATGAACCTACTTCAGCCTTAGATGTTACTATTCAAGCTCAAGTAATCAACCTATTTAAACAACTAAATAAGGAATTAAACACCAGTATATTGTTTATAACTCATGACATATCCTTAGCATATGTAATAGCTGATAGAATTATTGTAATGTATGCGGGAAGAATAATGGAAGATGGAAAGGTAGAAGAAGTACTAAAGTCCCCTATGCATCCTTACTCGCAAGGATTAGTATCTAGTATTCCTACGGGAGATAAGAACAATAATAAATTGCCTGCAATACTTGGAAATCCTCCATCATTCTTCGCTTTACCTACAGGATGTAAATTCCACCCAAGATGTAGTAAGGTAATGAATATATGTAAAGAAAAGGAACCAGATCTAATAAATAAGAATGGGAGAAGGGTGAGGTGCTGGTTATATGAGTGACAATATCTTGTATAAGACTATCGATCTTAAGAAATATTATTTAGCTAAAAAGAGGGGAATTTTGGAAACTATTACTAGACAACCCCCAATTTTTGTTAAAGCCTTAGATGGTGTTTCTATTTATATAAGAAAAGGGGAGGTTTTAGGAGTAGTAGGGGAAAGCGGTTCTGGAAAAACTACTCTAGGAAAAATATTAGCTACTCTGGAAAAACCTACTAGTGGGAGTTTAATATTCATGGGAATAGAAATTAACGATAATAATGAAGAAATAGTTAGAAAACATGTGCATATGGTATTCCAAAACCCTGCAACTTCTGTAAATCCTAGAATGAGAGTAAAGGATATAGTTAAGGAGGCAATGAAAAATAAAGATGAGGAAAAAGTAAAGGAACTATTAGAGGAAGTTGGTCTAGATTATAATTACGTTAAAGATAAATACCCTAGAGAACTATCAGGAGGACAGCTACAAAGAGTAGCCATAGCTAGAGCTTTAGCAAAAGAACCAGATTTCCTAATATTAGATGAACCAACTTCCGCCTTAGATGCGTCAGTGCAATCACAGATACTTAATTTGCTGGTAGATTTGCAAAAAGAAAGAAATCTAACTTACTTATTCATAACCCATAACATTGCCGTTGCAAGATTTATCGCTGATAGAGTAATTATAATGTATGCTGGAAAAGTGGTAGAAGAGGGAGATACCAGAGAAGTAATCTCAGAACCTATGCATCCATATACACAAGCTCTACTGAACTCAGTACCCGAGCTAGGGAAAAAGGAACTTAAACCACCATCTGGGGAAGTGCCCAGTCTTATAAATCCACCAAGCGGTTGTAGATTTCACCCCAGATGTCCCTTTGCAATGCAAATATGTAAAGAAAGAGAACCCCCGTTGGTGGAAGTGAATGGAAGAAGAGTTGCATGCTGGCTGTACGAAACCCACTGGAAGAAGGCTTCTGATTGAGGGGACTATAATTCTCCTTATTTTCTCTCTTTTTCTTGAAATACGAAATATAATAGATTATTTAATTTTCGTAGTTATTTGGTATGCAATTCTAGTTCTATTAATCTTATGGTTTAAGAGTTACACATATTGCATAGTAGGAAATAAGGTAATAATAAAGTCAATCATAGGAAGAAAAGTTATAACTTTAGAAAACCTTAAAGACATATTTATTTCTCAAGGACCAATTGCAAGAAGGCTAAATTGTGGTTCAATATATATAGTTCCAGAAGCTGGAAAAATTACCGTATTGATAGACATAAAAAATCCTCAAGAATTTTTAGAAAAAATTCAGAATTCCCGCCCTTAACTCATCACATTTATCAGTGCTTAGCCAGTACATCACTTTCCAGATAATTTAGCCACTACTTGCCTTATTTCTTCATAGTTAGGCTCCTTAGTAGGATCTTCTGAAACCCATTTATATCTTATAATACCATTACCATCTATTACGAACACCGATCTTTTAGCTAATACGTAACCTTTAAGTATTGGCAACTCTCCAGCAACATCATAAGCTTTAACAGCCTCCCTATTAAAGTCGCTTAATACTGTAAAGTTTAATTTATTCTGCTCCTTAAACGCTTTGTTACTAAACGGTGGGTCAACACTAATTCCGAGTACAGTAGCATTAAACTCATTAAATTTTGCCATAGAGTCTCTAAAAGTACACATTTCTTTCGTACAAACTGATGTAAACGCTGCTGGGTAAAATGCTAAAATGACAATTTTACCCTTAAAATCTGTTGGTATTTTAACTTTTTTCAAATCCGTATCCACTAACTCAACTTCTGGGGCTTTTTCTCCTACTTCTACCATAGGATAGAATAAGTAAGCGGAGATAAAAAGTTAAACATTAAAAATTTTTAAACAGTTTAAACATTCAATGCTAGGACAGGTATTTTTACTTCGATTTCCTTAGAATTTCTTAATAATTTTATGTTAATATATGAACCTACTTTATTTTCCAAAATAGTTATTAAATCACTTGGAGATCTTACATCTTGGCTATCAACCTTTATTATCACATCACCCTTCTCTATTCCGTAACTATAAGCACTCCCAGAGGGATCTACGTTTACCACAAGCAAACCATCTGATTTCCTTACACCCAAATATGTAGCCAACGCTTTATTTAATTTAATTACCGAAACTCCTATATATGGTCTAATATATCGTCCAAATTTCATAACGTTCCTTATAAAGCTATCAACAAGTTTTGAAGGTATTGCAAAACCTATATTCTGGGCTTCTTTTATCATTGCAGTGACAACACCTACTACTTCACCCTTAGTGTTAATTAAAGGGCCTCCACTATTACCAGGATTTATTGCAGCGTCAGTTTGTATAACATAAACGGGTGAGCCAATTGGTGACATTATGGTTCTTTCCTCACTACTTATTATGCCCATACTTACACTATATAAACCTAAAGGATTTCCAACTGCTAACACTACTTCACCAGTTTTATATTCTTTAGCTAATTTTAGAGACGGTAAATCTAAGGTTGTCTTTAACATGGCTAAATCATGAAAAGGATTTATAGCTATGATTTCAGCCTCATCCCTAAATCCTTCATTAGATATTATTAAAATTTCCTTAGCATTAGCAATAACATGATATGAGGTGATTAATATATTCTTACCTATTGAAAAACCAGATCCTATTCCTTCTGCTACTTGTGGTGTAAAAAACTCATCTAGCGTTATTTGTCTAGTTAATATGGTAACGGTTGCTGGAGTGACCCTCTCCACTAATTCCTCATACACAAAATTATGTTATAGAATAAGAGATTATATATTATTATTAGAAGATAACACAGACACAAAATTAGGTTTAATTTTTATATTATTCTAATAAAAACATCACTTCAAGTATAAAAATTAATTTTAACGCATAGATTTTAAATTGTCTTAAAAACACGTTAAATTAGAGATGAAAATGGCCGCCACTGATTTGTGATGAGCCTTCTAGAGGCTGAAATACCACTATATGAAACGAAATTAATTATAGGGTACCTTTTAAGAAACTCTTAAGTAATAGAGTTATTAATGAGCAAGTTAATCGTTATAGGCGTAGTATTAATACTAATAATAGTTGGAGGAGTATATTATGGCTATTACTATTTTTCTACTGGAAATCTAAATATATACATTCAAGATCCCCCTGGTAATTTACAAAATCTGAAAATATACTTGACAATTTCATCCATTATGATACACAAAATTAATGGTTCGTGGATAACTATCTCCAATAAATCAATTGCTGTATTATTAACCTCGAATATCACATTTATAACTTCTGCTAGGATACCTGCAGGTGAGTATAACGAGGTGTTTTTAGAAATCTCCTCCGCTCAGGTAGAAATGGGGAATTTGAATATATCAGCCAAAATACCTAGTGAAGTATTTAAGATACATATAATCAACGGAATGTACCTAAAAGGCGGCTCCTCAGAATCCTTACTGATCAGCTTCCCTCACGTGACATTTGCTAATGGAGAAATAATAATAAGTCCTTCAGTAACTGCACAAGTTATAAGTTAGCATCTCTTAGAAACAACTATCTAAGGTGTCTTATTTTTTTGAGAATGCTAGGATTAGATAATGATAGAATTTAATTTAAACGTAAATCATAAACAATTTTCTATGCCTTATCAATGCCCTTCATGCGACTATGTAGGGGACAGTATAACATCACTTAAAAAACACTTCAGAAAGAGACACTCGAATAATTGTGATAAGTGTGGATTTAAGGGACAAAACGTAATTCACCACTATATGAGACTAGCATTAGAGGGCTATGAAGATCATTTAATATTTTGGTTCCTTTCTAATGGGTTTAGAGAATCAGAAAATAGATTAGAGCTAAAGGAGAAAGTAATAAAATTAGTGAAACAGAAATTATTTATAAATGCACAACATAGAAATAAACTAAGGGTAAAGAAGAGTAAAATTATCTAAATATTTGATGCATAGATGTTATCATAACTAATTAACTAATGAGTTTTATTTTTTAATATTAATGCCTCTATATAACTACTTAACTTTTTATAATTACTTCATAAGCATAGGTAATAAGGAGGATATAGGTTAATTAGTTCATAACGAAGAATAATATGTATGATGGATTTAGACTCTAAAGGTAAAGGTATACTGTTTGAGTTTTACGCAGCATATTACCCACCAGTATATTCTAAGCTTAAGGCTAGAAGTTTGAAAGAACTAGTTGAAGGAATAAAAAAAGCTGACAAATATTCCCTATTCTATCATATTTTTCACCCGATTTTTAGCTCTCACTTAATCCCAGAAGAATACTCTAACGATTTCGCTCATTGGATAGCGGAAAGTCTAGGAGATAAAGAGCTAGCAGAATTAGTATCAGACATATCGGGCAGTGAGCCTAGAACTGTAGAGGATGTGAGAAAAGATTTGATAGAGATTTTAGAACCTAGAGCTAATGATACTATAGGTTTATCTGAGTTTGTATTTGTCTCATGCAGACCTATAATATATAAAACAAATTATGTTGCCAGATCCCTTGCGGAATTTTTGGATTTGATACAAACAATTCCTGCTAGATCATTGGTTTGGCATTTTGTGGCTAAAAGAGTACTGGGAATTACTAGAAGAAATGATTTCTCAGAATGGTTAGAAACTAATTTCGGGCTCACTGAGGTAGCTGAGGCGTTAAGTAGGATAGATCCTCAAACCTATGTTAACGAAGAAATACTAAGAAAGGATATAATTAAAATTTTAGAGAGGATGCTGTTAAAATGATAGAGAAATACGAGAAATATATAGGAGAACATGAATTAGACTCTATTTTCAAAATTGCAGAGAAGATAAAGGATTTGTCAATATTGCATGTTAATTCGACTAAGGCGGGAGGTGGTGTTGCAGAGATATTAAACAGAATGGTTCCCTTAATGAAAGAACTTGGACTTAATGTAGACTGGAAGGTGATTAAAGGTGATAATGAATTCTTTAACGTAACTAAATCTTTTCATAATGCTCTACAAAACGGAGTGGGAAACATTAATGAGGAGCATTTCAAAATATACGACAAATGGCAAGAAATTAACTTAACTGAAATACCTTTAGATTACGATATTATGTTCATTCATGACCCTCAACCTGCAGGACTCATTAGGTTTAGGAAGGGAGGTAAATGGATATGGAGGTGTCATATTGATATTTCGAATCCCTATCCACCTGTATGGAATTTCTTGAGGAAATATATTTCCCAATACGATAGCATGATAGTTTCTGTCCCATCATTCGGTAGAGACGATATAGAAATCCCGCAATTTATAATTCCGCCTTCTATTGACCCATTAAGTGTAAAGAATAGGAAAATTCCGCAAACAACAGTTTCTAGAATACTATATAAGTTCGGGATAGATGAGTCTAAACCATTAGTTACCCAAGTATCAAGGTTTGATTACGCTAAAGATCCTTTAGGTGTAATTCAGGCCTATAAATTAGCTAAAAGACATGTCGATATTCAATTACTATATGTGGGAAGTCCAGCTACTGATGACCCAGAAGGGGAAAAGGTTTATAACGAGGTTGTTAAAGCAGCTGGTGATGATAAGGATATTCATTTGCTTATGCTTCCTCCCTATAGTGATTTAGAGATTAACGCGTTTCAAACTGCGTCAACAGTAGTTATGCAGAAGTCTATTAAAGAGGGCTTTGGGTTAACTGTCAGTGAAGCTATGTGGAAGAAAAAGCCTGTAATTGGAGGAAATACTGGAGGTATACCATTGCAGGTGATTAATGGAGTTACTGGGTTCTTAGTAAATAGTCCGCAAGGAGCTTCCCACTATATAATATATTTAATTAGAAATGAAAAAATAAGAAAAAGATTAGGAAAGAATGCAAGAGAACACGTAAGAAGGAATTTCTTAATAACAAGAGAACTTAGAGATTATTTAATGACGATAGCATATGTTTCTAACAGACATCAATAATACTTATTATTTTTATCTAAATTAATAATATATCTGACTTTTTAAAAACCTTATAAACCTCTATTCATTATCTATCTTGTGCCTGAGAAATCTGATAACATTAGCCTAACGCCAGTAAGTGAAATTCTTAGAAATAGAGCAAATGTTTTCATGGAGCTGTATGGAATTAGAAGAAATAAGGAAGAAGAATTTTACGATAATATATTTTTGAATATAATAGATATAATAGAAGGAGATAACAAGACTGTAATAGGAGTAGATGCGTGTTTTCTCATACCTTTTATACTAATTCATAAAGGAAATTTCTCGTTTGCTCATATCTCTCAATTTAATGATCTTGATATTAATTTATATGATGAAATTTTGAAATATTTGATTAAAAATTATTTTTCATTTATGAATGTATATCATATTAGACATCTATTGGAATATCTATTTCCCTTCTCTAATATACAACATTCGTATAATGGAAGAAATGAAATAATTTTTAAAATTTCAGTAAATGTTACAAATGATAATTTATTGAAATATTCTATAAGTGTTCTAAACGCATTTTTGACTTACCTAAATTTTGGTAAATTAGTTGAGAATAAAGGTAACATAGAAGTTATACTCCCTTATCAGAACATAGTGAACTTTAGAAAGCATAAACATCAAACAATAAGAGTTCATAGTAACGTAATTGTAAGGAGAGACGGGATAGCAACAAAACTTGGAATAAATCCGAAGAATCGGAACCAAATACATATGTTAAATGATCTAATATTATATCAGAATTTAAATATTTTAGATTATTTATTTAAAAATAATATGCCATTTCATAGTATTTTATACAATTTGTATAATGTTTATTCCTTATTCCTTGAGCTAAGAAAAACTGGACATATAATAATTCCGAGACAAGCAGAATTCAATAAAATAGACTATAAGCTAATTGATCCAAAGGTGATCCAAAAAAATTTAGATATGGTGATGTATTTGATATCAACGGATATTAAAGTATATAGGAATAGTAATAAAGAAATAATTATTGAAAGTCCTAGAGTATTAAACAATTACGTTGTTGAATTGATAAAATATACCTTTAACATATCCCCAGAGATAGTTAATAGTGGAAAAATATTAAGAGTGAAAATAGAAAATAATGTATTTGTTTAAAGAATATTATTTGTAAATATTTAACTTAAGGTTTTAAATATTAGAACTACGGAAAACGAATAAGAGTAAGTTAGCTAATATAGTGTATATGAGTGAATCGGAAGATTTAAGGAATAAAAGACGTTCTGATCCCTGGAGAATTGGAAGTGATATAAAGAAAAATCTTGACGATATTTGCCTTAAAATAAATATGAAAAAATCCTATAAATGTACTGACAAATTAATTGAAAGCTCTATGAATTTAATTTTAGAAGATATTAATATTGTGGATGGAAATATCCAGGATAGCTTGATAGGGTTAAAATATCTAATTAGCAGTAATTTCTTTAAAAAATTGATTTATAATATAAATGAAAAAATAATAGACGATATGGCTGAAAATTTACTACAAAGCTTAAATAATGCAAATAATATAGGACTGAATATATTTATGATTGGACAAGAAAATGTCAGCGAGTGCACTCAATCAAGGAATAGGGTTGAAAGTATAATTAAGGCTATTGTATACCTTTTTAATGATGATGTAAAATTAAGAGTTAAGGGAGGAAATTTATTAGAAATTTTATTTATTACTAAAGACTCTAATGTAACAAGATTCATACAACTTTTAATTAGAAGGATTTTAGATAAGTACAACGAAAAACCACTAAATAAGGATTGCGAACTTAACGTAGAATTCTCTTAATATGTTATATTATTCTCCCATCATGTCCTTTACCTTACTCATTATTTTGTCCTCACATTCTTCAGCATAGTATATATATATATCTTTTCCTTATTTATATTTATGATTGTAGAATTCGGTTCAAATCCCATGTTAGTTAGTTCTATATCTCCGCATTCCCTTTTATAGTTCTTTAACATTTCTATTATATTCTCTTTATTTTTTATAAAATCGACTAGAGATAATTTCATTATATTATGTATTGCTCCTAGTCTATATTCTCCTTCCAATTCATTGTGTTTCAAAAGATAATTTATAGTAAGCATTATCTCATCTACAAATCTATTCACTGCTTTGTTACAAACTATAGATGTTGTATTTAAAATGTTCCTTAAATTATCTATTGTAAATGGCTTATTTACCTTATACTTTTCAACTAAATGCCTAGCTAACGTGTAATAAACAGCTCCCTCCAATAATTCAACATCATTGGTTATATTCCCTTTATCCATTTTAATATTTTCAATAATTATTTTAATAAAATCTTCCTCTTTCATCAATTTCTCATATTCTATTCTATCCAAAATATGTAATGCAACTAATGGTAAACAATTTTCTATTGCAAAGGCTAATCTCCTAAATTCAGCTCTTCCTAAAGGTTGAGGTAAAGTGACTGGCTTCTCGGTTCTTAAAACCTTCATCTCTCTTAGCAAATATTTGGCAATTTTTACATTTTGTCTATTTTTATATAAATGTAAAACTGTTTGAATATATCCATTATCTCTTTTAGATATAATTGCATAAATATAATTTTCGGCATAAGTTAGTAACATGTCATCAATAGCTATTTCTAATCCCTTTAATACTAATGAGGAAAATAACGAAGATGAATTAGATACGTCTAAAAGTATTACATCTGGGAAGAATTGTTTAAGAGCTTTATATATAGATAAATAGATATAATACAATGAAGTCCCTAGATTTATAGTACTTTCAAAGGGAATTACATTAATTTCTGTATCTTCTATCTTTAGATTAGATAATATATTATTAATTAATTCATCATATGTAGAGAACGAAATATTTAACTTATCTCTTATACTTGTAGGTACTAAGCAAATAACCTTAACGTCATGTTTTTCACTTTCTAAAAAATCTTTTTCAGCTAAGAATGAAAACTTAGAATTAATCTCTATAGGAGAATTAGACCAATTAGTTATTTCTAAGGGTATAAATTTCCCTCCATTTGATGGAAGATCAGTTAATGGTGAAATTATAAGTACTTTCATCCATGTATTTCATTTGAAGAGCCTTTTAAATGCATTTTCTTAATTTCAATAAACCAAATATTTTCACAATGTCACCAATTATTGCAACATATGGGACATTAACCACATATAGTGGCAAACCCAGTGTAAATACTATAGCCCCTATGAAAAACATCAGAGAGTAAATTCTATTTATCTTATAAAAATATTTAAATAATACAGTTCCTGCTATAGGCTCAGATATATATCCTATTAAAATTAATTCTAATCCTAAAAATTTATGAAGAAAAAGGAAGTATATTGCCATAGCCTCAATCAATAGTCCTATAGGTACATCAATTAACATTAGAATTGATTTTAACGCTGTATAGTAAAAAATAAATGCAACTATACCTTGCATAAATATTAAAGATATAAGTGTTAAGGATACAATTGAATAAACGGAGTTTAATCCAAAAATTGCAAGATATAATAATTCTGCAATTATAGTAAAAGCGGCTAACATGCTTACTAAATTGCCCGATTTAAGGAACGAATTAGTAGTACTCACAACAGTATATGGTCTTCATACATAAAAATAATTTGTTAAAAACTACTTAAACTTGAGTTTTTAATTGGTAAAAAGAGAAGATATAATTTATATTAGAACTAATATTATTAAATTTATTTCTAATTAATTTTTAAATATTGGAGTTGAAAGATATATATACTTTACAGTCGTTTTAATGTATATGATAAGAAGGCTATTACAAGTATTTTTTACCTTAGCTCCTAGAGTTATTGCTTATAGAGAATTTAGACAGAGAATATTAAAAAATAAGCCAGTTAATGAAAAAGAAATGGAGGAAGAAGCCAAAAAGTTAGTTGACGCACTCATCAAATTAGGACCTACTTTCATTAAATTTGGGCAAATATTATCGGTTAGACCAGATATAATGCCAGATGCGTATATAAGGGAGTTAGCAAGGCTTCAAGACGATGTACCACCAGCTCCATTTTCTGATGTTAAAAAAATTATAGAAGAAGAAATGGGTAACGAACTCAAGATTCTAGATGAAAGACCTATATCTTCAGCTTCATTGGGTCAGGTATATTTAGGGGAATATAAGGGAAGACTAGTTGCCGTAAAAGTAAATAGGCCTAAGATTAAGGAAATAGTTAGTGAGGATATTCAAGTAATGAGAAAACTATTACCATTTCTTAGGCTAGTATTTGATGAATCATTTCTAGAGATTATAAAAGTATTCATGGATGAGTTTTCCAGAAGAATATTTGAAGAAATGGATTATGTTAAAGAAGCCTTTTACCTTAGTAAGATTAAAGAAGAACTCTCAGATTATCCTTCTTTAAGAATACCAGGTGTAATAAAAGCGACTAAAAGAGTACTAATAATGGAATATATAAGGGGTTATAAAGTAACTAGTGAAGAAGCTAAAAAAATAATTGATAGTAAAGTCCTAGCTTACAGAGTGTTTAGATTATTCATGTACATGCTATTAAGTAAAGAGTATTTTCATGCGGATCCACACCCAGGTAATATAGCAGTTGACAAAGAGGGTAATTTAATTCTTTACGATTTTGGAATGTGCAGTAGGATTGACGAGAAAACGAGAAGCTTATTACTTAGAGCTTATGTAGCAATGGTTAGAATGGACGCTGATTCGTTAGTTAGAGTACTAGATGAGTTAGGGGCAATTCAGCCTTTTGCAGATAGAGTAGTTTTAGCTAAAGGTTTAAAGCTATTTATGCAAAGTATGCAAGGAATAGAAATAGAAGAACTGGAATTGCAAGATTTCCTAAAATTAGCTGACCAAGTTTTCTTTAAATTCCCGCTTAGGATGCCTTCTAAGTTAGTGTTGCCCTTTAGAATGATTAACGTTTTAGATGGTACTTGTAGGGAAATAGATAGAAATTTTGATTTTGTTAAAGCATCAATATCTTTCCTTGAAGAAGAAGGTTATACTACAAGAGTAATTATAGAACAAGCTAGGGAAATATTGGATAATTTATGGGATAGATTTAGAAATTTTCTTTTAGCTTATCCTCAACAGAGAGAAATAGTTCAAGTTAAAGGCAGTTCTGCAAAAGATTACCTCGCTCAAATAATACTTATTTTAGCAATAATACTATATATATTTACAAAAAATATCATAATCACATTTTTAATTGTAATATTAGCTCTAACATTTTACACTACTAATAATAAAAAATAATAGATTACATTATTTACTCTACTTTGACTGAAATTGCTCCTTCTATAGGTATTCTTATAGTTAGTACACCGTTCTCATATTTGGCTGTTATCTGCGAGTCTTTTTTAACCTTAGCTGGAAGACGAATTCTTTTGTAAATTCTTAGAGGTCTTTGAGTATAGTACTTTGTACCTATATATTCGATTTCCCTATTTGCAGTTATTATTAAATCGTTTTCCCCAGCTATTCTAACGTTTATTTTATCTTTACTAAATCCCGCTAAATCAGCTACAACTATTAATTCCCCTCCTTCTTCATACATGTCAATAGGTGGAATTACGGTCTCATAAAATTCTTTACTTAACTCATTTATCCTCCTTCCAATTTCTCTCATAATTACATCCATCACTACTTATCACCTTCTTCTCCATTGCCACAAAAACTTAATTATTCTATAAATTATATACCATCTAAGAAGTCTTCCCATACTACTTATTCTTACTCATGCAATATAAAAGTTTCTTAGATAACGGTTTAGATATAGTGTTTAATGCTTAATTAATTTTAAAAATTGAAAATTATTATAATAGTAAATTTCTATAAGAAAGCTATAAATATAAAATTCATAAAGTTCATCTATTATTATAAATATAAAAATAATAATTTTAACACTTTGAAAAGTTCTCTCATTAATTTCCTAATAGCAAGAAGTTAAAAATAATGTAAACAGAAATCTTTGGTATATTATATATTACCCAATTATTTTATTAATTTGATAAAGATATATAAATTATCTCTACCTAAATTACTTATAAGTATAGATGATTTATTTAAGAGCAAATATAACCTTTTACTTTTAACCTTAAACGCCGATCCATTTTGTAAAAGATTTATTAATAGAAAGTTGTTGATATTAGATATGCAGAAAATTTATACTGGAAGGGCTATAAATATACCTGCTTTAGCACAAGAGATAAATAATTTATTATTAAGTGAAGGGTGGGAATCAACTATAATGCAAAATCCAGTTCCACCTGCTATGCCAGGGATTATGTATTATGACTATACAATTAGAGCAATGAAAAAAGGTCATTTTCATCATGTAGAAAATATCATTATAAGAATCACTGGACAACCTAATGACTTTAAAATAGTAGTTGAGGAAGAACATATAGGACCTTTAGGAAGAGAGTTAATTAACCATAGGTTATTCACTAATATAGATAAACAAATAAATGATGGTTTATTTGACTTACCAGCTTTTTACCAGCAGCCAGTAGCTCAGCAACCAATTTATCAACAACCTGCTGTACAACAACCAATGACACAGGGAATAAGATGCCCAAATTGCGGAACAATTAACCCACCTACTGCTAAATTCTGTGTAAATTGCGGAACAAAACTCAGTTAAATAGCTCATTCATCACAAGTCAAGCCGAGCCCTTTTCAGCATTAATCATTTTTTGTTTAAAACCATATTAAATCTGCTGATTTTAAAATGGAAGATAAAGTTGTACAAATAGCACAGTTAATTAAAGATGCGATAAGAACCCATAAACCTATAGATCCTCCTTCTTTAAAATTTAATTTTACCAGAGAAGAAGCATATAAAATACAAGAATTAGTTATAGGAAATAATATATCTGGATTAAAGGCAGGTCTAACTAGTGTACAGACACAAAAAATTTATAATACAAATGAACCAGTAATTGGAAGATTATTGCCAAATAGTGAAGATTACGAAATAGACTCAACAGAGACTATTTCTCCTAAAGTTGAACTGGAAATAGCATTTATTTTAAAAGAGGATATTAATGAATTACCTAAAAATAAAGGAGAGATATTAACCTATATCGATAGTGTTACCGCTGCTTTAGAAATACCAGATAGTAGAATTAAGGGAAAAGGGAATGTTGAGGATTTAATAGCAGACAATGTCTCAGCTTATAAATTTGCATTGGGAAATACTTTTAAGAAACCAAAGGATCTTGACTTATTAGGAGGAGTTCTTGAAATTAATGGAAATATAGTTGCAACATCGTGTTCTAATGCAATAATGGGAAATCCGATTAATTCTTTATATTGGTCAGTAAATAAGGCCTTAAATTTAGGTATTAAAATAAGGAAAGGCTACGTCATATTAGCTGGAAGTATGACAACTCCAATAGATATTAAAAAAGGAGATATCATAGTAGGAAAAATTAAGTCCCTAGGGGAAGTTAGAGTTAAAGTAGTATAAAGGTAAGTATTATAAATGCTGTAGCTATAGCAACTAAAGTTGTACCAATAGTGTATAGATCATTCCTCACTTTAGGAAATAGATTAAAGTACGCAATACCTACATATGTAGCGCCGAAAAGAGCCATTACTAATGCTATTATAAGGAAAGAGATTTTGACGAAAAGAATTGGAGATATCATGCTTATCATTTTCTATAATAGATTTATTAGTATATATATTTTATGATCATAAAAGTAATGTCTGGTATTACGAAATCAATACATTATAATACCAAATAAAACTAAATTAAACCTATCAATTAAAACCAGTCTTTTTTATTTCTAATCCTTATGTATATATTGTCACTTATGATCTCATCATCTTTGAGATAAAACTGAAAGAAATATTAAGTATAATTAAAAGTAGAATTAGCTATTACGCTTTAATGATTTTTAACCTAAATACTCTACTGATTACCAATAAATGACTTATGTTACCAAAATGTTTAAATGGTTTGTACAAAAGACACAAATTAATGAAGTGGGAAATATTTATCCTAATACTTTTAATTATTCCTCAAACATTATTAGTAAATAATCATAGCACTCTCGGTGAACCATTACCTTTATCTCCGGTAAACACTAGTAATACGCAGATTACACTGTACGATGAACAGCTATTCTTAGCCCTCGATTCTTATCCGGTTTCCACAAATATAACTACATACGTTAAAGTAGTAGCTCAAACTGGACAATCTGGATTCGGACCAGCGTACTTACTTAATGCTATAACTAATGCTGATTGGTGGTATCAAGTAGGAGTTGCCTATAATTGGCCTTTCTCTAATCTAACTTACGAACCTGGATTTAGCATGATATACATGGTATGGAATAGCAATGGAAGCCCAGCTATAGGGCCAAAATTAGTCAGTTTCAATGGTTCAGTTAACAATGGAGATATAATAGAACTAGAAATATATATACATAATGGCCAAATAACATTATGTGCCTATGACACTATTACCAGTGCTAAGGCTAGTGTAACATTAACTGCAGAAGGAAGTGAAATAGTAACAAATTTGAACTTAGTTCACGGCTATATAACTGGCTTAATGACGGAATGGTATCATATTAGACCTTATTACGGAGGAGAAACTGGCGTAATATATAGGTTAACAAATTTTGCTGGAGAAGTTACAATGGGAGTAAACGAATTTGCAAATACCTCCTCTGGAATACAAACAATATTTTATTATACAACTGTTTATTCTCTCTCAAATAACTACACTTTCTATAATTTAACGTATGCTGGAGCATTCGAAGTTACTAACGGTTATTATTATATAACTGGAAACTTGTATCCAATCTTTTTAAATTACAAAATTCTAGGGGGAACATTCAGCGTACCATTAAATGCAACATATACCTGCCTTAATTTTAAGAAGGTTACAAAAATGCCCTCATTAATTTTCGCTAATCCTGGAAGTAATCTAACTGTACCTACATTAGTTTATAATGGATTAAGTAGGATCTTCCTTATTAATCAAACTCCGATTAAGATTGATAGAACTGGCAATCTAACCTTATATTACCAACTACAGTACTATGTTAGCGTTAATATAAACGTAAATGCGAGCATTAACGGGATATTTACTACCTTAACTAGTGGGTGGTATAATGGATCTACTAACATATCTATAAGTCCTTATACATATTATCAAAATCAATCAAGAATTGCAATAATTTCGGTTTACCCAGAAAGTCAATTCACCCTAAAAAGTCCAATTAATTTAACCATAACTTATGTGTTACAATATTATATATACATTTCCTCTATTGTTCCAGTGTTTGGATCAATAAATGGTACTAACTCTACAGTTTATACTGGATGGTATAACGTTGGCACTGTAATTAAAATCTATAATATAACGTTTTATTTAAGTAATGAAACAAGGGTAATGATAACAAACGTTCTACCCTCATCCTTAATAATAGTTAATAAAGCCTATGTAATTTACGTTAAGGAATTAGTTCAATATTTCATTTCTGTGATATCTCCTGTGAGAATTTATGCTCTAATTAACGGAACTAATGAAAGTCTTACCTCAAATTGGTATAATGCTAATACTTTAATATATATAGAGAACATAACAATTTATGGACCTAATAATTCCTATAGATACCTTATAGTTTCTATCTTACCCTCTCAAAACATCACAGTGAATAAACCCTTAATTATCCAAATTACAGCCGTAAAACAATTCCCAGTAACTGTAATATCTAACGTACCAGTTTACGCATTAGTTAACGGTAGTAATGAGAGCTTATCACAACATTCATGGATAAATGCTGGAACTAAAATAATTATTGAGAACATAACACATTATATAAATAATACTGCCAGGTTAATCATAATTAGTGTATTACCTTCCTCAAATATAACTATAAATCAAGCTATTAATATTACAATTTATACATTGCCACAGTACTATCTTAATGTAACCACTAACTATCCAGCTTATGTTTACTTTAATGGGAAGAATATTACTTTAAGTAGTGGTTGGTATAACAAAGGAACTAAAATTGAGTTGTATAAAATTTGGTATGTAAACAATGTTGAAAGACAATATTTAGTTAATGTTTATATTAATGGAATAAGCACAAACAATATATCAATTTATATGAATTATCCAATTTTTCTTAAATTAATTTATATAATACAGTATTATATAAGCTTATCTTCACCCATACCTATAAAGGCTATAGTCAATACTACCTTAGTTACCTTTGAAGCTGGATGGTATAATAAAGGAACATCAATAGTAATTTTAAACAACACTTATTACGAATCATCTAATATTAGATATGTAATTTTATCCGTAACACCTATGAACTTTACGGTAAATAATAGTATCACAATAATTGTTAAGGTAATAAAGGAGTATCTGGTAACAATAAATACTCCAATTCAAATAATTATTTATAATAAGTCAGTAAACACTAGTGAAATATGGGTTCCAGCAAACGAAGAAATCCAAATACCTAAGTATATAAATATAAGTAGCAATGAGAGAATATTTTACAATACATCAACCTACTTAATAAATGTTACAGAGCCAGTAAAAATTACTGTAACGCCTATAAAGGAGTATCTGGTAACAATAAATGGAGTTTCTCAATGGATACCTTCTGGAACTGTAATAACGTTAACGCAAACTTTACCCATATATGAGCAAGGGAGATGGGAAGGGACCTATAATATAAGTAATGGGGGAATTATTACAGTAAATGAACCAATAACGGAAACTTTTATAAAAGGTGTTAATGGGCCTTTCGTGGGAGGTATCATATTATTAATAGCCTTGATATTAATTGTAATAATACTCTTAATACTGAGGAGATCTAGACCCAAATTCTAAGTTATTTTATTTTTTTAAAAGATAAAAATGTAATTAAAATTAGAGATATTATCGAGAAAATTAATGATGAATATACATTTAAATATAATAGTACACTAGCTATACCAACAATTGAATTTATCTCAATTTCTCTAATTATTAATGAAATAGGATCAGCTATTCGTATCCCTTTACCTTTTAGAACATTATTATAGGATATAAATAGGCTGAGCTCTACACTAGCTAAAGTTGCAGGAAGAAGTATTAGTGCCGTAAATCCATGACCGAAAAAAGAAAAGATTAACAAATCAATTAGGTAAATTAAAGTTATTAAAGTAAATTTAGATAAATAAGAACTTCTTAACCCAGATGGTAAAGTTAAAAGTAATTGCATGCCAGAGGCTTCCAAAAGTATTAGAGTTATTGATGAGGTAGTTATCATGAAAATTGTATAGAAAATTGAATATAGTGGAGCGAAAAATGAGAATATTAACGCGAAAACTGGGATTGTTAATAGGAAACTTGCTTGAGGCACCCTAAGGAGTCCTCTGATATCTTTATAGAGATATATTATAATTGGAGATTCTAATCTAATTGTATATTTTAAGGATTGCTTAGTGATTGCCCTAAATGATAAAAACCTAATTGTCTGATTATAGGCTAAAAATAACGAGAGAATTACATATACTACAGATAGTATAATTCCAAATATATTAAAGAAATCAAAAGGAAATATAGGAAGAAGATAAATAGGCAAACTGTAGTCTTTAAAAACTAATCCATAAGGCAAAATTACAAAAAGGAGCCAAATTAATGAAGTCCCAATTCTAAATAACGTTGAGGCTATGCCAAGCCTAATTCTCTTCCCTAAGATTAACATTAACGAAAAGGAAATAAAAAAGAAAAACAATACTTCTAACTCTGACATGAATGCTTGGAAGGGAGATAAGGTAGTTGCGTATACAACTATTGGTGTAAGTATTACTGAGACTAAAAATCCGTATAAAAAGAATTCAAATATTCCCCTAATTATCGCAATATTTATTTCTCTTTCAGTTAAAGGCAATGTTAATAAAAAGGTCTTTAAATCTGAATTAGTAGCAAAAAATACTACATTTAAACCTGTTGTAATTATATTTGCAAATATAATTAGATCTAAAAATATGAGAGAAATTGGTGCATTTTTAGTGACCAGAATTACAAATGATGAGACTAAGGTAGCTATAGTATAGGCTATGATATTACTTATTTTAATCGTTATAGCATTTCTTCTTACCCTGCTTACCATATCAGCTCTGGGAGATATACCAAAGGACCTACTTGTATACATTAAATAAATAATTTGCTTAAATACTACATTATGTATTTTTTCAGTATTCATTCTAATCCCTTTAAAATATCCTTAACTTCCTCATCTAAACCAGTAACAGAAAGGAAGATATCTTCAAGAGACTTACCAGCTTCTCTTATACCTTCCGCAGTAGTTTCCATAACCATAACTCCCCTATTCATTATACCAATTCTATTGCATATTTTTTCGGCAACCTCCATTATATGTGTAGAAAATAATACTCCACCTCCGTTCTTTACATGAGTTTGAATTAATTCCTTAAGAACCTTTACTGGTAAAATATCCAGTGCGTTAAAGGGCTCATCTAATATTAATAATTTAGGCTCGTGAATTAATGATAGCAGGATAGACACTTTCTGCTTATTACCCATAGATAAGGAAGCTATAGGAGTATTCATATACTGTTCTAATGAAAAGGCTCTTATAAGTGCTGATATCCTATTTAGATCTCTAATTCCCCTTAAACTAGCTACAAAACTTATTATCTCAGCTGGTGTCATATACTCATAAAGGGCTGGTTGTTCTGGGACATAGCCTATATAGTTCTTAACTATCTTCTCCTTATTATCAATACCCAATATTTCTATATGTCCTTCAAAGGGAACCATGTTCATAATAGCCTTTAAGGTACTACTTTTTCCAGCACCGTTAGGACCTAAAAGACAATATACCTCTTTATCGACTGAGAAATTAAGGGAGTTAACTGCTACGAAAGATCCGTATTTCACAACTAAGTTCCTTACTGTTAGGAGCATTATATAGATATTTCTCTATTGCCATTATTAAATCTTATATAGCAGTTTACGTTTTTCTCTTACGTTTAAACAATTTCTTTATCCCTCCAGATGCTTGATAAATACTTTTTATCAACCTTGCTATCCTCTTAGCTCCAAGGTTCAAACCCGTGAAATACTTGAACAAAAGAACAACAAACAAGGAAAAAGCCTTCAACACTATAAAACCCTTATTCCTAAGCCAAGTTAGGAAGGAACCCTTCTAAAACCTTAAGCTCCCTAATCAAAACCTCCATATCCCACCTATTCTCCCAAGTAGTTATAATATCC
>Ga0208662_100254_pt1 | contig 22885 bp, 13 predicted proteins | sample OSPB_host_MetaG_FD_187136 | JGI IMG/M metagenome (GOLD analysis project Ga0208662, IMG submission 187136) | Hot spring microbial mat communities from Yellowstone National Park, Wyoming, USA - OSPB_host_MetaG (SPAdes) (version 2) | ecosystem: Environmental > Aquatic > Thermal springs > Hot... | reverse complement strand
AAAATATTGAAAAAAATGGAAAGGGATGGTGTAAGAAAGGAAAATTACGCTGTTATTCTAAAGCTGGCTAAAGATGGAAAGCTTATGCCTTCAGCTGGAGCAGGGATTGGAATGGAAAGAATCTTGGCATGGGTTAGCAACAGTAAGCATATTGGAGAAGTCCAGCCTTTTCCAAGAATTCCTGGAATAGTCTATGAATTATAAAAATATTCTTTAACTTTGTTTCTCTCAAATATGATTTTTTTATTAATGATTTTTAGGCTGTTATATAAGAAAATGCTTTATTCTATTTATCCTGAGAACTCAAACTCATTTAAAAATAAGATCAATACTTAATCAATAACTTAATTTACTTATTCAAGAACATAGAATTTGAAAAAAGAATAAAAACGGTAACAAAGAAATATTGGAACTCTAGTTCCAATCAAACTTCTCTTTTCGTTTGATATATATTTTGATTATGCGAGTAAATCATCCTTAATAAGTAATATATAATAAACAACATTAACAATAAATAAACATATAATTGTATTCATATGCATAATTAAATAAACATTTTTGCATAAAAACTTAGACTTAAACAAGCTTTATAAGAACTAAGATGCATGAAATGATGAGTTAAATTATTTCACAAACAATATTAAACAATAATACTATAATACTCGACAAAAAGTCATCTCAAAAGCAAAGAGGATATTGATATTTTAAAGAGCTTTAAAGTAAAACTTTGGCTACAAGAATCTATAATGTTTTCTTAGCTTCTCTTTGATGATGCCTAAAATCTGCTATGTTTTAAGCTATAAACAAGTCCCACAGAAACTTAAAAATTTTGCTAAATCACTTGTATTACATGATTTAAACGTGTGACATATGTTATTTTTTATCTTAGGATAAATACTTTCGCAAAAATTTTAAGGAAGAGAAGTTAGAAAAAAGAAAATTATTACGTTTATAGTTTCTTTCCTATTACCATCTATATAATGATAATACCATATATACTTACTTAGATTCAACACCTTCAAAAACAGGCCTATCTCTTAGGTCTAAAATAATTAGCATCGTCCTTAATGAAATAAAACGACTTGTTGAATTTACTCACATTGCTAATGTCATGTAGAGTAAAAGCAAATAATACAGGACTAAATAAATCATTTTCGGAGAACTGTTCTTAAGCAAAATATGATGCATTATCTTCCTTTTATGAATATCAACCTTATCAACGGTGTACTCATCTTTTCTTCTCATCTTACCAAACAATAACCGTGAATTAATACCAAACACCATGATAAAACTGGTCTTTAAAGTGCTCAAAGCCCAAAGGTGAAGATGTCCATAAGCGAAGAATAAAAAAATTAATTATACTTATTGAAGAGGTATCTTTTTTCTTAAAGGTACATCGACTTTATAGTTCTTGAACTGCTCCTTCAACTTCACTTTATCGATTTTACCTACACCTGTAATTGGAATTTCTTCCACGAAAACGATATCATCTGGTAACCACCATATCGGAAACTCATTCATAATAAATTTAAATAGTTCTTCTTTACCGACTTTATTTCTGGCTTTAACTATGGCTAAAGGTCTTTCAATCCATACCGGATCATGAATTGCTATAACTGCTGCCTGCTCAACTGCTGGATGTGCTTTTAATTTGTTTTCAATTTCCACACTTGAAATCCATTCTCCTCCACTCTTAATTAGGAAGTCCTTCCTATCCATTATCTTTATACTTCCCATTTTGTTTATAGTTACAATATCTCCTGTATGAAGCCAACCATCTTCATCAATATGTCCTCTAGTTGCATCTGGACGTCGCCAATATTCGGTTATAATCCATGGAGCTTTAATGCATAGCTCACCCATTTCCTTATCGTTCCAGCTTATTGGATATCCTTTTTCATTCAATGCCTTTATTCTAGCTCCTGGAACTGCTATTCCCTGTCTTGTCGCATACTCTATTTTTTTCTCAATAGGTAATTTGCGTAATATCGATAGCGGCGGAGCCGTTGCATAAGAACCGATTGTTTCAGTCATTCCCCATTCATTTATGACCAAGATGTTAAACTTTCTTATGTATTTCTCCACAAGACTTACGGAGGGAGGACTTCCTGCCATCACTAGACGATCAATACTACTTAAATCATAACCCTTCTCTTCGGCGACTTTTATCACTTGCTCCCAAATAACAGGGACGCCGTATGTGAATGTTACACCTAACTCTTGTATTATTTTGCATACCAATTCCGCATCAAACGGGCCTCCTAAAAATACTTGTCTTGCTCCTGCTGCTAATCCAGAGCAAATGAACATCCAACCAAAGGCATGATACATCGGCGTTACATGTAATATGGTATCTGAAGCGGAAATTGCAAAAGAATCGGTTCCAAGTTGACCTAAAGTAACTAAATAGCAAGCTCTATGAGAATACGGTACACCTTTTGGAAATCCTGTAGTTCCAGCTGTATAATTCAATGAAGCTATATCCCATTCATTAATTTCAGGATGGTCGTATTCAGAAGGCATTCGCTCCATCAGTTCTTCATAATATAATACCGGTTTTAGAGTAGTATCAGGTATCTGATCGCTTAAAATCACATATTCCTTAACTGTTTTTAATGAACTTTGCACCTGTTCAAGAATAGGTATGTGAGAAGGGCCTACCAGTATTAGCTTATCCTCAGCATCATTAATTGTATGTAAAAGATACTCTAGCGGTAGTCTTGGATTTACACCATGCAATGTTGCTCCATGATAGATTGTTGCCCATACAACTTCATAACCTTTTAATGTATTATAATCAATAACTGCTACACGTTCACCTTTTTTTATTCCTGAGTTTTTTAAGAAATTCGCAAGCTTACATACCCTTCTATAGAAATCTTTATATGTGTACTTTTTATAACCTTCTTTAGTATGCATGATAAGTTCTTGTTCTGGGAAACACTCCACAGTTCTCTCCAGAAAATCTATCAATACTAGCTGACGCTTATCTTTCATTTTTGTGATCAATATATAATAACAATTATTTTTTATAAATCTACTTAGGTTTTCAGGAAATTAGGATTAAATTTCTTTACATAAATAAATAATCTTGATAAAATATGAATAGTAAAACTCTTAACTAGAAGAGGGATTGTGAAGCGTCATGGTTCAGCTATTATAGGGATGGTTTAAGTACAGGTATTATCTATACGGGCACTTCATCTAAAGTAGTCAATATACCAGTATTTTTATTCCTAAAAAAACTCCTGTATATTTGAAGGTGAGCATATAACCTTTCTATCTGGACCAAAAGCATTATTGTTCGGTATAGAAGGGGTTTGCATAGCAGAAATGATAAATATTTTTTAATAATTCACAACCGGTAGCTATATTATGAAAGCTACCAAAAATCACCCAATAACTACTATATACGAATACCGTTTATTTGTTATAAGTTTTGTAATAAATAATGAATATCTGCCTTGTATAATTTGGATAATATTCTGATACAATCTTTGCTACTGCTTAAGTTTCTTTGTAGTAGTTGCATTATCTCCTTCTCAAACATAATCTTGGTTAATTACACCAACACGTTTTAAATCTGGTTTAAGCTTAATCGCTAGTAATTCGGTTCCTACAGCTTCTATTAGGATATAAAATATAGCTCTGAAAACGAATTTGTATCTTCGCTCTTCAAAAACCTATGTGTCTGTATCTTAATAACTATAGTTGACAATGTTCATCGCAACAGGAACACAGCTATTGCATGAGAATTGGATATCCAACTTATTACAACATCGTATCTTTCTTCTTTCATAAAATCTTATAAATTGCAACATTAGTATCTGAGTTCTCGTTCTCATTTACAATTAACGTATTTTTATCTTCGCACGGCTATACCGCCGTCATGATTAATTTTTCTATATTCTTTGCTTTCTTCTGTAGAATCATGTTTACAAACTTTAAGTAGAGAGTTTCATGGAAGAATACTTGTAGATTATCGAGACTCACATTGAATAGAATATCCTGACCATTATAAATATAAATGAGTTTCGTTGAAGGTTATTACGCAAATATATGTTTACCCTGTTTATCTAGCTTATTACATGTGCAAGCCATATTTACATATTAAAGTATAAATAGAAAAAGTGGCAGCCCCAAGCAGAAGAATGGTCTGAAATTGACCACACAATTAAGGCTACTAGAGAAAACCATGATGGAGTAGAGCCAATGTTGGATGAATTCTAAGTTTATACACCTAAATATCCGTTTCCTGCGATGAAAGTTCTTTTAATCTTTTCAGTTGAGTTAGTAATCTGTCCATAGAAATTTTAATATTATATTAGGATTAAGTTACGGTAGTAAAATTAGAAATGGAGGTTTTAAGAGGTTGTAGCTATGCCTTTTTTAAACAAGTAAATAATCTAAAAATAATATTTTGGGGAAGTCAAAGTTGTAGATAATATTTCTTTTGAGGTAAGTAAAGAAGAAGATTGAAATCGTGGATCCTAGCGATGCTGGAAAAACTACTCTGATAAATTTGATTAGCAGGTATCTTTTTCCTAGATGAGGATGATAATATAAAAAACATAGAGAACATGCCAATTTTAATTAAAAGAGTGAAAATTGAAACAGTCCTTCTTGGCAATTACTACAATTGCCTTAAAGCTTTACAGTAAGGAGACTATGCAACGCTTTTACTCGGATTTCACCCATTTTGGTTTAGAAATATTAACTTCTTGGATTTAATGGGTATTTATTTATTTTCATATTCATACAGAACTGCTACTTTCACAAATTATGGTATGATTTCTCATTTTATAAACTTAATCTTACTTCTTAGGACGTGACAACTTAGGCTTACCCCTTAAGCGGTTAAGATTCTCTACTAAAGGTCTTATGTTAAGCGTAGAGAATTTGTATCAGGAAGTCTGATAAAGCCTTAATTTATCATGTCACAGCATCGTCCAAATTTTTTATTATGTGACTATTGTTCTCCTAGATAACTCACCTTAATTAAAAATTAAAGGAACTATTTCAATATATTTTGAAGTGCAGGGTGAGGATTATAGAATTTACTATACTCTGAATCTTTATATTTTCTCATTTTATACTCTAAAGTTTCAGTTATAGCTTTAACTCCATACTCTCGTCCTAATTCTATTAACCCTTTTGGAAGATTATAGCCTAGTTTAAGCGCTAAATCGCACTCTTCTGAAGTAGCTATTCGTTGAGAAACCATCCATACTGCTAGATTTATAGCAGGAGCAAGAACGTTTAATGGCTCAACTTTTTCACCTGCACTTTCAGGTATATTAGGCTTAGCATACTTTCCGGGTTCTGGATATTGATAAAAACCTTTACCAGTTTTCACTCCTATTAAATTGGCTTCATAATATCTCTTAACAAGTCTTAAGGCATACTCTCGAAATACAACGTATTCTTCATGCGGTTCCCATTCTGGATACTTATTTCTTAATTCTTTAAAATGCTTATCTTCAAGCATCTCAATTTCTACGGAGTCAAGAAAATCTGCAAGTTCAAAAACTCCCATAGGAAATTTCAACTTGTACTTTAGCATTGAATCTATTTCTATAGGAGCATATTCTCCTCTTAAAACCATAGCGTAACTCTCATATCTAATAGCCCTGTATATTCTGTTCGCAATAAATCCACGTATATCCCTTTTAACTAGTATAGGAATTTTACCTAATCTGTGTGAAATTTTTATAACAATATTAACACTCTCATCATCAGTAATCTCAATTAATCTCATAATTTGCGGAGGATAAAACCAATGTATTCCTATTACTTTATTAGGTCTACTAGTAACCTCAGCCATAGCAACTATCGGAAGACCGCCAGTATTTGATGCTATAAGAGTCTCATGTGGAGCATTTTTATCAATCTCCTTAAATACAGCAATCTTAATAGATAAATCTTCTGACACAGTCTCTACCACTAATCCAGAATTCTTAACAGCATAAGCGATGCTAGTAGTGGTCTTTATTTTATTAAGAGTTGCATCAGCATCTTTTTCACTAATCTCTCCCCTTATAACCAGTTTATTAAGACTCCATTTAATTCTCTCAATAGCTTTCTTAATGATTTCTTCAGATAAGTAAACGATAAAAACATCATAACCTTTCATAGCAAATACTTGCGCAATTCCAGAACCCGTGCTTCCTCCTCCGACTACCGAAACAATAGGTAATTCTATGCTTTCACTCATAATATTGAGCCAATAATATTTTTAATAGGATTTAACTTTTTCGTTACTGATGCTGGACCATGCAACTTAAGGTTTTTTAGGCTTCACGATACCAAGTTCTTTATACTAACGTAAAATCTTTAATTGAGAAACCTTAACCTCTTTGAGAGAGATAAAATTCCATTAGAAGTAGTGTTCTACATTCAAACCGCAAGTCTAAGAAAACTGCTAAAACCTTGTCAGAAATCCACAAAGTCTCCAAGACAGCCATTTGTAATAAGTTAGGAAATTCAACGAGAGGCTAAATATCAATCTAGGATGTATAAAAAGCCCGTAGCGTTGTCAAGTCTGCGTAAGGTAAATGGACTTTGGTACTGAGTTTATGTTATCCTAAACGTGACAGGAACGGATTCAATCCATGAGATTCGTTTCTTCCATGAATGTCTCGTAACAAAGATTTTTATAGAGATGTTTTGAAGTACTATGATGAAAGCTTACGTTTGCCGTTGATGGAACTCCTTGGATTAGGGAAGTTCTAAAGCACTTGGCTTGGATGTAGGGTCTTTCAATGAGAGAAACTTGGTGAAGTCTGTGTATTCATTCTTCAAATAAAGAGCCACGACATTTTCAGCAATATAAAGTCGAATATGCTAAACAAGAGTTAGAGGTTTAGGATGTTAATGTTGTACTGAACCTGTTCATAAAGCTTTTCATGCTATATTGCAACAGCTTAAAAAGGTAGTTTTAGGTTGCCTTGCCTTAACCTCAAAAATCTTATTTAAAAGTGAAACTTTAAGTTTTAATGTTCCATTAGAATATATATTGGTTAGACTTAATATGTTAAGTTTGAGTGTGAAAAATGAATAATTACAAAACAATTATTGTTGAGAAGAAGAATGAAGTTATGAAGATAACTCTAAATAGACCTAAAGTTCTAAACGCAATCAATATTGAGCTTATTACAGAACTTACTCATGCATTAGAGGATGCTGATAAAGATAGCAATGTCAGGGTTATAGTTATAACCGGTGCTGGTAGAGCATTTAGTGCTGGAGCAGATATATCCAGTTTTCTGGAGTGGAAAAATGTGATCGAAGCTAAAGAATTTATAAAACAGAGCTTTGAAACAGTTTTTAAACGTATAGAATCAATCGGTAAACCCGTAATTGCTATGATGAATGGTCTTGCTCTTGGTGGAGGATGGGAGCTTGCAATGGTCTGTGACATTATAATAACAAGTGATAAGGCTATATGCGGCCTACCTGAAATTAATATAGGCGCTTTACCTGGCTGGGGAGGAATGTCACGTCTCGCAAGACTCATAGGTATACATAAAGCTAAGGAGTTAGTATTTACTGGAAATCTAATAACTGCAAGCGAAGCTGAGAGAATAGGATTAATTAACAAAGTTGTTCCACCTGAAAAACTTGAGGAGGAGGTAATGAAAATAGCTAATAAACTTAAAGAAAAAAGCTCAATAGCTCTACGGTTTGCTAAGGAAGCAATAAATCGTAGCTTTGCCCCAGACATGGATCATGAAGTGATGAAGGATATAGATACAGTTGCAATAATGTTTACAACTGAAGACTTTAAAGAGGGAATTAAAGCGTTCCTAGAAAAGAGAAAACCCGAATTTAAGGGAAAATAACTAATAATGATATTAGTAACAATTTTAGAAGCATTAATAGAACGCTTCAATTTCTAAAATCAAAAGAATAAGAGAGATAGGTTTTTGCAAGTGATGTTTCCAATTTTCGATTGCATGAATAAGTGGTTGTACGTAACTTTTTGGACTGGGAATAAGGATAAGGGGACTTTTGGGACGGTTTAACGTTTTATTATGCTGGGGTAGACAGGTTAATAATGATCCTCATCTTAGCTTGAGAGACTGTACCATAGTTTTTTTATGTAAATCTGATGGCTTGTTTCACTTTTAGCTCAGGAATAAGCTTGTGAGATTCAAGAGGGTTATTAAAGATATGAATAGGAACAACTATATAACACTCTATTAATAGTTCCGGTTCTCTTTGAGAAAGGATTGATTCCTAAATTTGTAGCTGAATGACGATATTATGGTATAAATACTATAGCAGGAAAACCGTCTGGTTGTATTTTAGTTGTTATTTTAACTTTCATTCCTACTTTGATATTTTTATAATCAATTCCCTCAATGAAACCCATAAGTTTAAGTTCATTTGATGTTTTTACGATCGCAATTATATATGGTATTTGATAATTCTCAAACCCTTGAGGAACCAAATATGATGCAACAAACGTTACTATTTCACCTTCGTTCGCTATTTCAAAATATTCCATATCCGATGCTAAACATTTAAAACAATCAGCCTGCGGAGGATAGTATGATTGACCGCATTTCCTGCATCGAGTAGTATAAATCTTGCCCTCTTTTAAACCGTCCCAAAACTTTCTAGTTTTTAATATTGGTATTTTGTGAAGGAATAGAAGTTTTCGACTCATAATTGTTGGATTCTCAATTTTTTTGGCATCTGACATAATTTTCATTACCTCCTCAGAATAGTTACATATCCATAATGTCCAGTACCGCCAATATTATGGGCTAGTGCTATATACTTCTTTAATGGAACCTGTCTGTTTTTTCCTTCATTCCTAAGTTGTCTTGTAAGTTCATATACCATTGAAACGCCTGTAGCACCTAATGGATGACCCTTGGCTTTTAATCCACCATCCACATTAACAGGCATCCTACCACCTATGTATGTTTGGCCTTCTTCAATCAACTTTCCGCCTTCTCCTTTTTTACAAAACCCTAAATCTTCATATGCCATTATTTCAGCTATAGTAAAACAGTCATGGACTTCAGCAACTTCCACATCTTTGGGTTCAATACCAGCCTTCTTATATGCTATGTTAGCTGCCTTAACTGTAGCCGAAAGACCAACATAATCCGGTCTTCTAACAATGTTTGAAGTATCAGAAGCATAACCTATTCCTGCAATCCACACAGGATCTTCTATTTTAAATTCTTTTACCTTATCCTCCGATGCTAATATTGCTGCAGCTGCACCATCACTTATCGGGCAACAATCATAAAGTTTTAATGGCCAACATATAATCCTTGATTTTAGTACATCCTCAAGCTTGATCTCTCTTTGTAAATGCGCTTTAGGATTCATTGAAGCATATTTATGATTCTTTACAGCAACCATAGCTAATTGCTCCTCAGTAGTGCCAAATTTATTCATATGAGCAGTTGCATAAAATGCATAATAACAAGCGAAGCTTGTACCAAACATATGAAACTCCCACAAGTAATTCCCTCCGCGTCCTCCTACCGCAGTTGATGTAGATGTGTCTATTTCACACATTTTTTCAGCCCCTATTGCTATAGCAATATCAACATAACCTGAAGCTATAGCATTATAAGCTGTGAACAGAGCGGCACTTCCGGACGCACATGCTGCTTCAACCCTAATGAGACCTACTCCAGAAAAACCAGCATATTCATTAACAGGCACGGCTGGAAGAGCTTCATACATGCGTGTCCCAACACTACCAACTACGCTAAGCTCTATTTCTTTCTGAGTTATTCCTGCATCCTCCAATGCTTCTTTAACAGCCTCAAAAGCTATTTCTTGTAATAATGCATCATCCCTTACTCCAAATTTGGAATTCCCTACACCAATAATTGCTACCTTTCGTGACATTTCCACTTCTATATTTTAGTTTCATAAAATATAAAATTATTCTCTTCTCTGCTATGCTGCTATTTTTTATGCGCTTTCCATGATTAATGTCTTCTAGTATTAGCTTAAGGTCAATGCCACAAAAATATTGTAGAAATGCACCTTCATAGTCACCTCTTCAATCGTATTAACAAACTACCTACTAAAATTTATATTCACTAAAACACGCTTCACAATAGAGAAAACCTCAAGTTATGGCGAGGTTGCTTAATCAAGGATATAAGAACAATTAAAAGTAAAACGCTTATATCTATGCTGGAATACAAAAAATGGAATTGATCTATAGAACTAGATGATTTTCGAGATTTAAAATTAAGCCATAAACCTTACACTATTTGATTTTAAAGTAGCTATACCATCCACCTTTGCTTCCAGGCTTAAACTTTGGATCTCCAAGATAGCCTGATAGAACAAGCTTCATTAAAGTTATTGGGGGCTTATATTGAGGCTCTTTTAACACACTGTATAGATACTCACTTATATGGTATACAGTATCTAAACCTATTAAATCCATTAATTCGAATGGCCCCATAGGATGATTAAATGCAAGCTTAGTCATTTCATCAATCTCCTTTATGCCAGCTATGCCAGCCTCAAATATTCTTATTGCTTCAAGAAGGTATAAATTATTGAATCTTGTGCTAAAAAATCCAGGTGCATCCTTAGCCTCTATAGGCGTTTTACCTAGTTTTTTTGAAAGTTCAACAATAAGGTTGAATGTTTCATCAGATGTTAAAGCTCCTCTAACAACTTCAATTAGAGGCATTACTGATGCTGGATTAAACCAATGCATACCAATAACTTTGTCCTTACGCTTAACAGCGGAAGCTAAATCAGTAATCATTATACCTGACGTATTCGAAGCTAAAATTGTTCGTTCAGGACATTTTTCATCAAGGATCTTAAATACCTTCTTTTTCAAATCCACATTTTCAGGTACAGCTTCAATGACAACATCAGCTTCAGAACATAACTCATCATAGTTTGTTGTTATCTTAATTCTAGACATGATCTCGTTAACCTGATCTAATGTAAGCTTTCCCTTCTCAACAAGTCTCATAAGTCCAAATTGTCCTTCCCTTATTAGCTTTAAAGCATTTTCAAGAATCTCCATACTAACATCTAGAAGATATACGTTAAATCCTGTACGAGCACATACTTGAGCAATACCATGTCCCATAACACCAGCGCCAACAACGCCTATCTTCTTAACTTCATTCATCTTCATTATAAGTCACCAGTTATAGTATAAAAAACAAAAAAATATTTAAGTTTTCATTTTAATTAATAAAGCCTGACAATTTAACATGTACATAATCTCTTAAGTTACCATGCCCTACTTAATGTGGTAAAACTAAGCATTATTTGAAAGACAATTAGCAACACTTAAATTCACAGAATACCTAGCTAAAGTTAACTTTAGGCATGATAACAATAGAATGCGGATTTATAACAACAGTACTTATAATATTAGCGTAATATATAAGATTGGTTGTTACTTCATGCTTCCTGTCTTAATGAATCTTTCATGAAATGAAAATGCTTTAGATAGTATGTGGGGCATATGGCCTCCAACTTTTCTGCATGCTTCATCAAAATAGTTCCATAGTTCATCCTTATATTCAGGCGAGGAACATTTCTCTATTATTTCTTTAGCTCTTTCTCTAGGTGATAGCCCTCTAAGATCTGCCCATCCATACTCTGTAACTATAACGTCAACATCATGATCTGTAACGTCTACGTGAGTTGTCATAGGAACAATTCTGGAAATCTTATTATCCTTGGTTGTTGATGAGAGCAGGAATATGGATAAATAGGCTGCTCTTGCAAATTCTCCTGATCCTCCAACACCGTTAGCTATATTGCTTCCAAATACATGTGTTATGTTTACATTTCCATAAATATCTACTTCTATAGCTTGATTCATTGCTATAACGTTAAAACGTGCTATTAGTTCCTGATTGTTTGTGATTCCAAGAGGTCTTAAAACTATAGATTTTTTGTATTCTGATATATTTTCAATAAATCTTTCTTCATGCTTTTTATCTTTGGAAGGAATCATGAACGCAGATGCACTTAACGATTTTACCTTGCCTGAATCTAACGCATCTAAATAGCCTGTTTGAGCAACCTCAGTCCATATTTCTAAATCTGAAAAGCCTGATTCTATTAGCTTAGTAGCTATAGTATCGCCAATTGGGCCTATTCCTGTCTGGAGGGGGTAAAGATTTTTAGGTATTCTTCCTTTTTTAACCTCATCCAGTAGAAAATTGAAGAGGTTATCCACTATTCTCTCTTCAATAACTGTTGGTTTTCCATAAAATATTTCTTTCTCAGGAGCTTCAGAGTGAATTATAGCTAATATCTTCTTAGGATCACATGGAATATATGAAGTTCCTATTCTTTGATTAACCATGGTTATAGGTATAGGGCTTCTTGGCTGAGGAAAGTAAATGTCATGTATTCCCTCAATCTCGCTAGGCTTAGTAGTATTTAGTTCAATAATAATCTTTTTTGCAAGCTGCACATAAAGGGGGATGTTATCAAGGGATAATGAAGCAATAATGGATCCATCCTCATTTATCTTTACAGCTTCTATTAATGCTATATCTATTGAACCGCAAACATTATTTAGAAAACCATACTTTAACTGACGAGAGAATTCACCAAGCCATATATCATAGTAATGAATCATTCCATTATTTATCTTCTCTCTAATAATAGGATTGTTTTGATAAACGTAGCGTCTATTGATAGCATTAATTCTCGCTAACGATTCATCAAATTCAGGAGCTGCTGAACCGCTAGTGTAAATATTCAATTTAAATTCCTCATTCTCCTCCTCAATATATTTAGCAAGAAAAGCAGGAAACACCTTAGGAAGACCCATTCCTGCCATTCCACTACAGGCAATGGTTCCCTTTTTAGGTATATGTTTCTTCACAATCTCAAAAGGGTCAGATGAAACAACATTTAAAAGATCTCTACATTTAATCCTCTCATAAACTTCCATCATAACATTCTAAATTTATTTCATCTTAGTAAAATATAATTTTACCCATTTCATGTTAATAAGTTTAGCAGATATTGTTTCTTTATATAAATATTCTATCGTAATTTATCGCTTGATAGTTTATGTGCTACTCTAATGTTGCTAAAGATGCCCCACCGTCTATTATTACTGTTTCCCCTACTATTGATGGGATTTTTATGAGAGACACTACTAGTTCTGCTATCTCTTCTGGTTCTACTAGTCTTCCTGTTAATGTATGTTTTCTAGACCACTCCTCGGAATCTAAGTTTAATACTTTAAAGTAACTTAGTCCCAACTTTGTTCTAACAATTCCTGGCGCTATACTGAAAACCCTTATCTTCTTATCAGCTAGTTCTAAAGCCATGCTTCGTGTTAACTGTACTACCGCCGCTTTTATAGCGTTATATATTGAGAGACCTTTAAGGGGTTTTATAGCCACAAATGATGTGATATTAACTATTACACCGCCTTTTTTCATAAATGGTATTGCTTCCTGAGAACAGTAAATCACAGATTTAAGATCTGCAGATATTTGCTTATCTATAAGCGCATCACTTAAATTTTCAAACAACGAATATAAAGCTACACCTGCATTATTAATAAGTATGTCAAGTTTACCGAACTGCTCAATGGCTTTTTTTACAAGCAATTTACATCCTTCTCTTGTGCCGACATCAGCCATAACATATATAGCTTCGCCTCCAGCATCGTTTATTAACTTAGTAGTCTCCCGCGCTTCATCTAAACCTTTTTTAGCATTAATAATAATCTTAGCACCCTCTTTAGCTAGTCTAATCGCAATAGCTTTACCGATGCCTCTGCCTGAGCCAGTAACAATAGAAACTTTATCTTTAATCTCATATAGTACCAAATTATACACCTCCTAATATATAAGATATTAAATCTTAAAATAAAATTATAATCCTAAAATTAAGCGATTAGTCGATTCGTCCATTCAGAAAGCTATTGATTACTTGAAACGTTATTTTCCAATAGAGTGCATGTGCATGATTTAAGCGTGTAGTTTTAGCTCAAGCTTTCCATATTCATGAAATGAGACGTTCTTCTTACAATAGAAATCGGAGCAAGTATATAAATTAAGAAAATTTGAACGATGATCCTATTGTGAAATCTTTTTGATTTTTAACTCATTAGTAACATTCTCTTTTTTTCAAACGGATCTTTTCTTTGCATAAATGCTTTTATGCCTTCTGAGGCGTCCTTAATAGAGAAAGTTCTGCTATTTCATGTATTACTTTTTTCAAGACGATATAATGAGTTGCTTGTTAGGATAAGTGATTCCCATTAACTTCTCAACCATAAACAACTGAAAATAAATAACTCAAAAAACTAAACAAAGCAAAGTAAGCGAACCATACTAAATCTCGCTCATCACACTACTAGGCTTCATAATAATCCTCCGCCATATCGTTAATTAGAAAGCTTCATCGGAATGTTCACAAAATACATCAAAGGACTAAGAGCAGACTACAATATGCAGAAGAATAAGCAAACCAACCTAAACCTCAAGGAATGCTTGTTTAAATCCACAAACTCCGTAAGCTTAGTCATAAATATATTAGGCATAAAGACGCACAACGGTTTGGATAAAAAATGTGGAAGATGATGAAAGATTATCTAAAAACGCATTTCTCTATCAACATCAAGACATAGCAGATTGTTATCCATGCATGTCGCATCTGAAAGAATACACTCACGCTTTACATTTCACATCATATCAATCCTAGCTCCAAATGCTTGTCTCAATAGATTTCGTATTATTGTAATTCTTTGTATGTCATTTGTACCCTCATATACCGTCGTTATTAAAGCATCACGTAAGTACCTCTCCACACCTGTTTCATGAACAACACCAACACCGCCATGAATCTTTATTGCTAATGTTGAAGCTTTTTCAGCAATCTCAGTCGCATAAGTTTTAGCCAATGATGCAGCTATTATAGCTTCAGGTCTTTGAGAATTAATTAATGTGGCAGCCCAATACGTAAGCAGGCGTGCAGCTTCAAGTTCAATTAACATGTCAGCAAGTTTAAATGCAATACCTTCAAATGAAATCAATGGCCTTTCAAAAGCATACCTTTGTAAGGCGTAATTCAATGATTTTTCAAACATAGCCTGAACAATCCCAATACCTTGCGCTGCAATACCGATCCTCGCATAATCATATGTTGTTACCGCGACTTTAAATCCTTCGCCTTCCTTACCTAAGATATTCTCCTCGGGCACTTTCACATTATTAAGTATTACTTCATTTGGCTGTTCACCTCTTAGTCCTATTACATTAAACTTTGAACCTATTTTTACACCAGGCCAATCAGATTCAATAATAAAAAATGTTAATCCTTTCCAACGCTCCTTTCTATTAGGTGGTTGACCTGTTCTTGCTGATACTACTAAATATTTAGCTCTATCAGCGCCTGTTACAAAGATCTTTCTACCATTAATTATCCAATAGTTTCCCTCTTTTCTGGCAGTAGTTTGTATACCAGCAACATCACTACCAGCAACTGCCTCAGTATTTGCATGAGCAGCAAATACTTCACCTCTTGCAACTGGCGGTATATACTTTCTCTTTTGCTCTTCAGTACCAAAGATGAGAATCGGAATAATAAATGGGTAATTTGCTTCAATTTTGAGTGCAAACGCAGGGGATATTCTAGAAAGTTCTTCCATGAGGATGACGAACGTTATTGCATCTCCGCCTTGTCCATCGTATTCCGCTGGTATTCCAACACCCATTAATCTTAACTCTTTTGCTCTGGTGATCAGTTCTTCGGGAATAGTGTTGGTTTTTTCGATTTCCATAACTTTTGGAGCTATTTCATTCTCAGCAAATTGTCTTAACATTTTTCTGAACATTTCGTGTTCGTTTGTTAGTTCTACTTTAAAGTCTAATATGGAATTAAAGGGAAACAAATACTCTCCCCTCCATATAACATTACCATAAAATGCTCTATAAATTTATTCTCTGTCTCTACTGTTTTGCATAATTCTTTAATGTGCTTTCCCAATGTCTAAATATTTTCTCGTACTAGCTTAAGGTTAATAGCATAAAAATATTTTACAAATACGCCTTCTAATACCTCCAACTTTATTAACAACTTCCTCACCAACATATAATCACTAAAACACACTTCATAGTAGAGAAAACCTCTCAACTATATAGCTTAACTAATCCAATAGTGGAGAATTCTGAGTTAGGTGGAAGTAAATAGTAAGCCGTTACCTTTACAAAGAACTTGATAAGCAAGCTTATAACTTTAGCTTAAAATGAACTGTTGATGAACATAACTTCATCCACTTTAGAAGTAAGAATCTCTCGGCTTTAACCGTGAAAGATATCAATAGTTGGCTTTGTAAACTTAAGCATGTAATGCCTCTTATTGGTATTGTTTCTTTACGAATTTTTCTGCTTTAACTTTACTATTAAGCGTTTCATTTATCATTATAATTGATTTTAGAATTGATTCTGCATATATATAGTTTAGTTATCAAATAGAACGTCTATCCTTTAACTATACCGATGCTCACCACCAAGCTTATAACCTCAAAACTGTATAGTGTTGTTGTGTTAAGGTGATATGCCTGTGAATTTTCGTGGTTTCATTCTCCTTTTCTCAAGAAAGTCTCTGCTTCTTTCTCTAAACTCCTCAGATAGCCAAACCATTGATGTTATATCTCTTGCTAGCTGCCGGTTAAGCATTGCCAGGTCTGTCCAGAATGTTAATGCTGATTTCATAACACGAAATGCTTGAGGGCTTCTCTTATCTATTATTTCGATAGCTAGCTTCCTAGCCTCTTCATCAACTTTTTCATCATCTACAATCCTATTAACTAGACCAAGCTGATAAGCTTCATCTGCTGATAGGAGTTTTGCTGTAAAGAGAATTTCTCTTGCTCTCTTATCACCTACAATTAACGGCAGTAGTTGAACTCCTCCTCCAAGAGCTGTTGAACCTACAGTTGCTTCAGGCTGTCCTAACTTTGAGGATTTACCTGCAACAACAAGATCACACATCATTACAAGCTCATGTCCTCCACCCACACATGCACCTCTAATGGCAGCTATTACAGGCTTACCTGTTTCCCTTATTAGCCTCAAAATTCTCCAATACGCCTCTGACCATCTAACCCCTTTCTCGAAATCCAGATTAATAAGTTCTCTAAGATCAGCTCCAGCACAAAAGTTATTACCTACACTTGCAATGATTATTGCATGTACGCTATCATCTTTATCTGCGCTCAACAACGCATCGTAAAGCTCATTCATCAGTTCCATGTTTAGAACATTTAAACGCTCAGGATTATTCAACTTAATCCATGAAATTCTGCTATCTGAATCCCTTTCAACAATAATTCTCTTATACATAGCTATCTCTACTCAATTTATATTATAAATAGGTAGAAATTACTTAAAAACTTATTTAGCTTAAACAGTTTATCATTCATGCAGAGACTTACTAGTTTATAGAGTTCCGTCACACCGATGATCACTTCTAACTTCACAATTATTGTTTAAGATTCTATAAATCTAAGTTTACATGAATGACAATAAATAATGTTAAATTTATAGAGAGGCTTAGGGAGATGTGGTAGTTCAGAAGCTAAATGTAAGATGATAGGCTTATATATAACAGATAGCTTCATATTTAAAATCTATATAGTAGCCTCACTCAGACGATGAAGCTTACTCTCTGGATTATCTTTACTTACTTTAAGTTGAATTCAAGTCTAAAAGTTTCTAGAGTTGGTGCTCCGATGATTAGACAGGGTAGAATCTCCTTTCACCCTCCAGAATAATTCTTTGATTATTTACCTCCTTAGATAGATTCTATCTTAGACTAGTATTCATCAATCAATATTTTTGTCCATTCAAGAGAGAGCCTTCCCTAGGCTTGCTTAATAACTTAAATTTAACATCCCAAAGAACTCCTTCAACCTCTCATACTTCATAATCGTGAAATTTGACTCAAAGTCGAACAATGCTGAAAGGCTATAACCTTTCCCTCAACCCTCATCCCATATTCTTCAAAATCCTCATTCCAACCGTTAACACTTAATTTTAGGATGCAATCCTTAATACATTTTTTCCAAAATCAGTCAAGGATTTGCTCAGAACTTAGGCTATTTTGTTATTAACTTCAATCTAAAAATATTAATACACTAACTTTGTCTACTTGAAATATATCAGTCTTTAAAATTTTGAACTGGTTTTCATGTTAAGATGTAGTATATGATTTCTGGTAGTAAGAATTAAAGCAATAAGAGTGTTAATTTTACAGATTCATGGGAACTAGTGTTGAATTTATATTTATCTTTTAGTATTATCTAATTAAAAGAGGTGGAAAGATTTGATCAGAGGCATTCCTTCCACAATGAATGATGAGTGGCAATTAAACCTATGGAAAGTAATACAATACGCTGCAAGAGTTCACGGTTCCACTGAAGTGGTATCTTATAGAACTCTTCAAGGAGGCAAAGTTCATAGGCTAAACTACAGGTTAGTCTATGAAAGGATATGCGCCATGGCTAATGCTCTTAAAAACCTTGGAGTTAAGCCTGGGGATAGCATAGCAGTTTTAGGCTGGAATGATCATAGGTACTATGAATCCTACTTCTCAATTTCAGGTATTGGAGCTGTTCTGCTCCAACTCAATTTGAGACTTCATCCAGGTGAGTTGGCCTATATCTTAGATCATGCAGGAGCTAGAGCCCTATTCGTAGATGATACTTTGTTGAAGTTGGCTGAAGAACTAGCTAAAAGTCATAAATTTGATTTCTTTGTGATTATGAGCGATAAGCCTTTAGATCAGATTTCTACAATCTTAAGTCCCGTCTACGGATATGAGGAGCTTATCGCTCAAAATCCTAAAACATACGATTGGGAGGAAATTGATGAAAAATCAGCTGCAACTGCATGCTATACTTCTGGGACTACTGGAAGACCAAAAGGTGTCTTTTACTCGCATAGAGCTTTGATACTCCGCGGTTGGAATGCTATCAATGTACTCAGAACTGAGGTTAGTGATGTGTATCTTACAATTGCGCCTTTGTTCCACGTTAATGGTTGGGCTTCACCCATACACGTAACGATGGCTGGGTGTAAAAATGTATTACCAGGTAGATATACTCCAGAAAGTCTTGTGGAAATTATGACCAAAGAGAAGGTTACACTAACAGAGGGGGCACCTGTAATATTTATGTTAATACTTGAAGTTCTTAGGAAAATGGAGCCTAAGCCGAAATTCAATATAAGAGCGACAAGCGCAGGATCAGAACCTCCTTTAGCCATGCAGAAAGGATTAGCGGAGTTTGGGATAAAAATAATTCATATTTATGGAGCTACAGAAGCAACCATCATAACTATTAATTATCCTAAGTCTGAAATCAAGGCTTTATCTGAGGAGGAGTGGTGGGAACATATGAAAAAGCAGGGATTTCCTGTATTTGGTATAGAAGTTAAACTTGTTGACTTATCTAATGGGAGAGAACTTCCATGGGATGGGAAAAGCATAGGAGAGCTTTGTGTTAGAGGTCCATGGGTAATTAAAGAATACTACAACGATCCACGAACCAAGGAAGCCATTACTTCAGACATGTATTGGAGAACGGGTGATGTGGGGTACATAGATGAATTAGGCTACTTAAAAATAGTGGATAGAGCTAAAGATATAATTAAAAGTGGTGGGGAATGGATTTCATCAGTTGATATGGAAAATTACTTGATGACTCATCCATATGTTCTAGAAGCTACAGTTATAGGGATACCGCATCCGAGGTGGCAGGAGAGACCACTAGCATTAATAGTTTTAAGAAAGGAATATAAAGATAAATCTGCTCAAGAAATAGAGAGGGAGCTAAAAGAGCATCTATCTAAAAAGTTTGCGAAATGGCAACTACCAGATAAAATAGTGTTTGTAGAGGAGGTAAAGAAAACTTTCACAGGAAAGTTTGATAAAAAGGCTTTAAGAGAGCAGTACAGAGACCTATATATTAGTAGTACTTAACTCGAAACTCATTGCAAAACTATTTAAGCTTATCTCCTCAAATATTGCTTATTTAATTTTGCGAACTATCATATGAAGAAAAAGAACTTATCAAACCCCTACTACCACCTCAAATAAAAACAGATAGATCAAAGAGCCGATCATAAACATATTCTAAACAGTAATATTCCACACACTCACAACACCATGCGGATGTAAAAACAATACCATCCAAATACGACGCTATTCATAATATTTAGAAGATTCAAGCACCAACAAACACAAGGCATATAAATATATTTTACGCAAAAACCTTCCACCTTTTTATTTCCCTAAAATATTATGTATAGCAGGATGTATTTAAAGTAGATAAGTTGCATAATTAAATAATACTTCCTTTTTATGTTGCTAAAAATCTAGTTAATGCCGGTTGGAATTTTTAGTTCGATGAAATTTTTAATAATGGAAGTTGATAGAGTAGGTATCTATAAGGGTTTTTCGATTTGGATACTTTGATGAGGGATTTTGTTATTCAGCAAGAGTACTATATGCTTTTATTTTCGTTTAAGAAGAATGTAAAAAGTATTGTGATTATTGCCCTCGTAACAGAGAGCGAAATTTTTCAATGCTCAAATTTTTTAAGCTGTCCAGTTATTCTATGGTTTTTCTCCTATGCGTTCATCCATCATTTTGAGAAAATATTCTCCTCTGTGCTTCTTACAATGAACTTGCTTGTCAAAACAAATAAAATCCTTGAGGGTATGCTACAAACTTGTAGTAATAAATCTTTTTTACTTATGATAGAGGAACCATATACTAGGCAATATCCAACGTGATAGGTGCATTTGGATTTGGCAATTATAATAAGAAAGCTTCAATTGAGAGAATAAAAGCTTATGCTAAGTATATGTATGGGATAAACGCGCACAGCTTTAGATACGCTTTCATAACATATTTGTTGAAGCAGAATGTTAATTAATTGTTCCATAGCGAAGACTACATATCATTCAAAACTCGATTTCATATTTACATCCACATAAGAAAAAACAGAAAAAGCTGAGAAAAAGTATTCCGGAAAAATTCCTGAGCATTCCAATAAAAAACGGTTTCCAAAAGTTCATAAGACAAACCAAATCCCTTAACATAAACATTTTAACTACGCATACTCAGTATGATAAAAACATTTACATACACATTCTCAATAACCTAAGAGTGAGGAATAAATGGATGTTAAAGCTTTTAAACTCTATAAAGTACTCCTTTTTACCCTCGATTGTTGTATCATCCACAACATTATCTATGCTGAGTCTATGCGTATCTTTTAGTTATTTGGGTTTGAACATGTATATAGCTCGGCGAGTATTTACGAAGATATAATTCTAGTGCCATCTACTTGCACCATTACAGAATAATACTTAGATAAGAGACGAATGAGATGCCTAAATAGAGAATAGAAATTTGTGTCCCTTAAAAGTCGATTTTTAATGATATTCAAATTTTATCATAACAAACACGCCAAGAGGTACAGCTTTAGTGGATTAAGCTTGTCGCATAGTGTATTTAAGCCAAAAATTTTTATGACTTAGCAATCCTTATCAAAAATTAGTTATTAATTAATTCATAATGAACTAAAACAAGCCGCAGACAGAACTTGTTTTAATAGAATCTATTACGCTGTCTTCCTTTCATTAAAAGATGATATTTTAGCATTACTGATTTGAAAATGCAGAATTTAAAAGACTTATTAGGCACACTAATTATGTTCACATCATCATAGCTGAAACTATCAGAATAATTGACATCGGCATAGGAGATTATATCGTGAATTTAAGATTGTTACTGAATGATGCGGATATAAACTGATATTGCGTTTTCTCCAGATAAAGTAGCTTACACTTTCCAAATAGCAGATGAGATCTTTAGTAAAATTGTCATGATAGTTAGTAAAATTAAAGAGTCTGATATCATTTTAGCATGGAATAAATACAAAAGAAAAGACAAAAATGTGTCTCTATTTGGAATAATTGGAAAAATGTAATCTATTGCTAATTTCCTATAATCGGACTATTCATGCTTAAGGACGAGAACATGAGATGCAAATTTTCCTACAAATAGCATAACAGGAAAAGTCAAACGTAAAAATACTTCCATTAAAGCAACATAATTTGGTTTTCTTAATGAGGAAAGTTAACTATTAAAGTAGGTGGGAAATTATTTAGAAATTATGATCATTTATACATATTCCTAAACTATGAGGTAAGCTACTTATGCAGCGGTATGTTAGAACAGTTTAGTGCTTTTATATCGTTTCCCCACAAATCTCCTTTAGCACAATAGATGGAAAGCTTTGTTAGTGCAAATTCAATAATCTCTAACAGTTCATCCTTTTTTTAAACAGTTCTTTTTGAAAGTTATCAATATAACACCACTAGTTCTCTGATTATACTGTTAAATATTTTAATCATTATTCCTAATTTTATTTAGGCTTTTCTTCTTCTCAATAAAGTTAAATTTTATGCTATTTAGCTTAACAGTTAGCTTATCTAACATTTGCCTGGCAAAAATAATTTATTAAATAAGGATAAGCTGAAGATGAGTATTTTATCAAATTATTCTGATTCCAAAAAAATCGTGCTAATATTATCGATACAGCTAAATAGTATAGAAATATGCCTAATGTTATATTTAACACCTTAAAACCTTTATCCTTAAAAATCTTTAACGAAGTTGCAGTTGCGTCGGCAACGAATGTAAGCCAAGCATAATCTAACCAGACATGTGAAAAATACATAACGAAAACAGATATTGGAAACTGGTACGATATGACTAAATTAATTATTGGGAATCCTACAGTTGCCCACCAAATTAAGAAAAACGGGTTTAAGCTTGTAAAAATGAATCCCGTCATAAAAGGACTTTGTATTTT
>Ga0208662_100251_pt1 | contig 22943 bp, 24 predicted proteins | sample OSPB_host_MetaG_FD_187136 | JGI IMG/M metagenome (GOLD analysis project Ga0208662, IMG submission 187136) | Hot spring microbial mat communities from Yellowstone National Park, Wyoming, USA - OSPB_host_MetaG (SPAdes) (version 2) | ecosystem: Environmental > Aquatic > Thermal springs > Hot... | reverse complement strand
TTACCCACGTTGAAGGAAGGGAGCTGAGGTGTCCTAAGTGTGGTATGGTATACAACCGTGACTTGAATCAGTGAACATAGCCCGTGCCTTAACGAGAGGTACGGGTCGGGGGTGAGTAAACACCCTAAAGGGGAAATGAAGGTGCGCCGTGAAGGCCACTGGAAACCCCAAAGCCCTGTCCGTAAGGGCGGGGTAGTTTACTCACGGAAACACTTTTCTGAGCCTACAAAAAATGAGTACGTGGCATCTTTGTAAAACACCAAAGCAAATCGGTCGCTTCGTCACTGTTTCAACCGCAACTCGCTTAGGAATTTATCACTCTACTACGATTTAATCCAGTGATCACCGAATGCTTACGTGGATCGGGTTTGAAGTTGAGTTTTTTAAACTTGTCCAATCTACTGCACTCGATTTCGAAGCTCTGAGTTTTGAAGGACCTAGAGCTCTAAGCCGAAAGCGTTAAGTAAAAACGTTACTTGAACTCGAACTTTTTTCATTTTAAAAAGTGTAATGGTTCCACGCTACCGAATCCAAAACCGTGATGCCCACCACGCTTAAGCCTTATCCAGATATAATTTCGAAAAAGCGAAATCATTGAATGTTCTTCTAATTTGTAGAATTTGTTCGGAGTTGTGTCGTCCAAAATACACCCTGTTTGTGAATAGAAGCGATTTTGTTTTCAAAATCAATCCACACAACTGTACCTGTAAAACCCGTGTGGCCTATGGTTTTTTCGGAACACTTGGTACCAAAAGAACCTGCCAAGTTTTTGATGAACCAGCCGTAGCTGTGTTCGCCGCCTATATTTGCGTTGGAACTATCCAAAAACAGCTCACGCCTTGGAAACACGCTTTTGCGACCACTCAAAAGCGCACACACATAAAGCTCCAAGTCTTTTAAACATGAAAACAAACCAGCGTGTTCTGCAATACTTATAGCAAATTGTGCACAATTCCAGCACTTTGTACCTTTTCAGTTAATACGGTTTTTGCTGAGTCTGTCTTGCAACGAGTATTACGTATCCCCGAAGGCTCAAAAACTCTCAGGAGTTTTTTGAAATAGCTTGTTTCCAAAAAATTCATTGTTTTCTACGTTGATAAAAAATGTAAATCAAAACGAATTTGACTAGACGTGTGTAACTCCAGTTATTAGTTTACAAAAAGTGCTTTTTGTGATAAAGGTCCTTGTTCGATGGCTTGCTCATTGCTCTCCTTTAGCCCTTAAAAACACGTCTTTTAGAGTCATTTTGTCGCACGCTAAACCCAAGTTTTCGGCGACTTCACCCGCTAAAACCCTTTCTAATACGCTTGACGCAACACCAAAAATCATACGAAGAACCTGCACAAATTTGTCAGGCTCGTCTGGTATGTCAATCCTCTTTACCCCAAAAACTTGCTCTACTTCGACGTAAATCACTCGTCTCACAACTGGTCCTAGCACGCTATCAAGCGCTTTGTCTAGTGCGCTAAGAATTTCAGTGTTGCTACGCCTACGCAACCGCATCCCACCCACTTTCGAAAAACTAACTTGAAAAACTCTGAAACCAACGCCACTTTAATTCGATAAGTTCCTACGTGCGGGGGGGGAAATACATTTAACACAGAAGATAAAATGATATAATAACATTTTAACTTTTCTATACTTTTTTAATTAATCGTACACTAACTCAAAAATTTTTCACTTTTACAGCGTGTTGCACGATACAGGTTATTTACAAATCAGTAGAGGCCAATTTCATCACTGATCAGCCTTTTTTATCATCATCCATGTGAGCTACCCCGCCTGAAGGCGGGAGCTTCCTGAATCATAGCCACGCCTTGCCTCCTCTTTAACCCTAAGGAGGGTAAAGGAGGTATTGGGCGAAGCTCCTCAGGCACAGCGGGTGGCACCCACCCTGTGCGCTTTAGGAGAACCAAAGAAGCGTTAAGATCCCGGTCCAAGGTGAAACCACAGTGGGGACAGAGAAACACTCGGTCTTCCAGTGTTAAACCCTTGTTGATTCTACCACACAGGAAGCATTCACGTGATGTGTTGTATGCTGGCACAGGCAAAACAAGTTTTTCTCTTTTTCGAAACTCCCACTTCAGTACTGCTCTGAGCTCTGAGAACGAGGAGTCGTACAGCCTCATCCTTCTTGTTTTGGTTACGCCTTTCTGGATCAATCCTTGAACGTTTAGGTCCTCTAACACTAGTACATCGTACTTCTGTGAAAGTAGAACGCCAAGTTTAAAGAACAGGTCACGTCTGAGATTCTTGACATGTTCGTATTGTTTAGCTAGTCTCCGTTTTGCTTTAATCCAGTTGTTGGAAAGAAACTTTTTCCTTGAAAGTCTCCTCTGGAGCAACCTAATCCTTTCAAGTGAACGCTCAAGCGGCCTCGGATTCTCTAGGTACCTACCGTCGGAAAGTGTTGCAAGCCTTGTAATTCCTAGGTCGACACCCACAGCGTTCTTAGGCTTCTCTGATTGCTGTTCTTCTGCTTCGGGCTCCTCCACTAAGAAGATTACGTAGATTCGACCAGAGGGGTAGAGTTTAACACACACTTGGGACACTCGCTCCAAAGGAAACTCCCTGTGTATCACCAGGGTAAAGAACCCGATTTTACTCAAGTAGAGTCTAGCCTTTTTCTTTTTGTTTTTGCCTTGTCCAACCTCCCTCCAATTAGAAAGCTTCCAACCCTTTTGGGAGTACACTAGGGACAGGTACCTGTGTGGTTTCTTCTCCCTAGGCTTATTCGCTAATCCATCGAAGAACCTCTGCCTAGCCTCGTAGAACCTATCAGCCACTTGTTGGGCAACCTGCGAGTAAAGAACCTGGAACTCTTTGTTCTGTTTTCTTAGGTCTAAGGCGAGTTGTCGAAGCTCGTTTCTACTCATCGTGCGCTTGTTCTCTTCATACTCCTCTTCCTTTGCGTGTAAGAGCGTGTTGTACAGTTTACACGCTACTTCGAGCTGGGTTTTCAACACCCTCGCCGTGGTTTTTGAGCAGTACGCTCTGAACCTATATGCTCTCACACGCATTGCCAAGTGTTTTCCAGACTCGTATTTATTCTTTTTGAATCCCCGCCCCTAGAAGGGGCGAGGTTTTGGAAAGTTTATAAAAACTGGAAACTGGAGAGATAGAAGCCTGACTTATCTTCAGATACTAAAGGATCTCACACGTGAACCTTGCGAAGCGCTTGTTGTCGCTAGTGATAACTTACTCAAACCCAATTTCCAGTTTCTCGATGACGCCATGCTGGATGCAAAATTTGACTTTTACACGATTATAGACGAGGGAGCTCCAAATTGGAAAAAGTTTTTAAAGCGTAGCAGGTTGATTTACGAGCTTAATGTAAAAAGCAAAAAAATCACGGTTTACTCATTTCGCATACCTGGATTTTGGAGAGGAATATTTTTTATTGGGCCTAAACAGGCAGTGCGCCTATCGAAAAATCTTTTGGAAAAAATAGACACCAAAATACTCCGACACGTCGAGCTTGCGCTAAATAACGTTGAACCAGAGCTTAGGCAGTACTTATCGGATGAAACGGTATTGGGAACAATTCTTTATTATAGCGGAATAAAGTGGATTCCCTGGTTAGAATACTCCGTACATTATACCCATGGTTCAATCAAAGAATCAAACAATTTGAGAAAAAACTGCTTGTCGCCATGAGTTTTTCTCGCTATGCGGAAAGTCTTGCTTTAAAAGGCTACAAGCGCGCTATGTGGATGTTTGCGAGATACAAGATCGCACAGATTGCGATCTCACCCTTTGCACTACTAGTGTGATCTTTCGCGATTCCTATAAGTAGCCCAAGTTTAAACACGTCGTGTCCAGCATCGCCTCTTACAAACCTGTGTTATCTGTGGCGCTCACAGCGTTTATCGATTTTGTAGGAATTGGTATAATAATACCAATTGCGCCTTTTTACGCCGAACACTTCGGTGCAACTCCTTTTGAAGTCACTTTGCTTTTTACGAGCTATTCACTTCCGCAGTTTTTGCTTGCGCCTATTTGGGGTAGAATATCAGACAGGCGCGGTAGAAGAGCGTTTCTTTTACTGGGTTTAAGCGGTGAAGTTTTTGCGTACCTGATTTTTGCTTTTTCCAACTCGCTTTACCTTCTTTACTTTTCAAGGGCGCTTGCTGGCTCGCTTTCCGCGAATTTTGCGATAATTTCCTCTTACGTGTCCGATGTAACAAGCGAAGAGCAAAGAGTGAGGGGGTTGGGTTTGATCGGCGCCGCGGTTGGCCTTGGATTTGTGTTCGGACCACTACTTGGAGGACTTCTTTCGGTTTTTGGTTTTAGAACTCCAATACTCTTTGCTGCGCTTCTTTGCGTGGTAAACCTGATACTTGTCGCGCTTTACGTTAAGGAGCCAAAGCGAACAATTCTACCCAAAAAAAGGTTTTCTGAAATCTTTTCACACGCAAAACAGCTTTACACGATGGGCTTTTTGGTGAACTTGGCGTTTGTAGCGCTTCAAGTTACGATAGCGCTTTACGGCCAAGCGCTTTACGGTTGGAACTCAAGGTCGGTCGGGTTCATCCTTGCGCTCATCGGCGTTGAGACCGCGGCGATTCAAGGAGGTGCGGTTTACAAGCTCACTTCAAAGATTGGTGAAGTGAGAACGATATTTCTCGGGCTTGCGGTTTTTGCTTCTAGCTATTTTATTCTTTCTTTCAAAAACCCTGAGTATCTTGCGATACTTTCGATTGTGTTACTGGGTTTGGGATTGGGTCTCACCCAGCCTCCTGCGTATTCGCTCATTTCTAAGCTCACGCCAAGAGGGGACCAAGGCGCAGCCTTCGGGCTTGCGCAGTCGCTCACTTCTTTGTCAAACATCATAGGTCCTGTGATCGCTGGCGTTTCCTTCGAATACGTTTCTCCTTTCACGCCCTACCAAATAGGTTTGGCGCTTATTTTAGCAGGCCTTGTCATTTTTGCGCTTTTTACACCCGCTTAAAAAGAGATCATTCGTCAACCTCGGTGAGGTTTAACTCAGTATCAGCTCCGCTCTGATCTCCGTATTGTGCTGTACCCTGGCAGTTTCCGTCTTCTTGTGGGTACCAAGCGCGCTACAAGATTGACTGGAATCTGAGCTACTCGATTGTGCGTGAATTGTGGTAGCTCCCAAAACAACGAAAGCAGTAATGCAAGCGCAGTGATGCCACCAATTAACGCGCCCTTTTGTCGTATCAAAACTTTCACCTCCCACAAATATCACAATTCGGTATTTTAAATTGCTTATAGTACGCTTATAAAATTATAAGATTACTTTTATAATTGTGCGAATAAGCTTAAATCGATGGTAAACAATTGTTTTCTAATGAGCTTTAAAGAACATTCATTAACAACAAACCCAGCTTTTTCAAATACCATGAAGTGGTGAGCGTGTGGACAAATCGACACGTGAGAAAATACTTGAGTTTATCAACGCGCATCCGGGAACGCATCTTAGGGAGATACAGAGAAAATTGAAGCTAGGATTAAAAACTGTGCAGTATCATCTTTACACTCTTGAAAAAGAAGGAAAAATTGTTTCAAGAAGAAAAGGGCTTTACAAAAGGTTTTATCCAACATTTTTGGTGAAACGCAACGCGAAATTTTGGGTGTGCTATCACAAGAACAAGAAAGGAGAATTTTGCTATATTTAGTTGAAAGATCATCCTGCACACAGAAGGAGCTTGTGAAGTACACAGGGGTCTCTGCAAGCACGATTAACTGGCACATGAAACGTTTGATTGACGCAAGGCTTGTGAACGCAAAGCGTGAGGCTCAATTCGTTAGGTACGAGCTTGCGGTGGAAAAAGAAAGAGTTCTAAAACTTCTTATCATCCAGGAATTTGGGAAAGACTTGCAGAAGTTATATCCGAAATAACGATAGAAAGAAAAGAGAAGAAAGATGATGACTGACATTTTACACCTTTTACTTCTTATCACTCAGTATGAGAAACAGGATTTTCAAGACGTTCTAAGTATTGGTGCGGGCGTTTTTGCTCTGATTCTTTTTTCTCTCTCCCTTCTCGTGGTTAAGGCGAAAAAGGTTTTCTCTCTTGGTCGTGGCGCTTGCTTTTTTTCTTAAAAAGTGTAATTCAGTTTGTACCAGAACAAAGTAATCTGTCAAACCTGTATAGCTTGATAGACTTTCTTGCGATGTTCTTTTTCGCTTTGGTTTTAAGTGGCAAGGAATGAGCGCTTACGCAAAATAGCTACTCTTTTCCTTTTGAGGCGCGCCCGCAACGCCGAATTTTTCGATGAGCTTCCAAATCGTAAGAAGACCTGCGTTTCTCACCGTGGTGTAGGTGTTGTAAAGCGCGTTTTGCGTAAGTCCGTCGAGGAAGATGAGTTTCAAAAGTTGGATTTGCCTTGGAATTTCAGCTTGCGGCGGAAGAAACACAAAGTCGACATTCATTCGCAAATACTCGTACTTTAGCTCATTTAGAAAAGCGTTTCTTTGACCACTAGCTAAAGATGAAAGCTTGGCGTAGTGCTCTTCGTGTAGCATTACGCCCATTCCCACAACGTAAAAAGGCGCTTCTTGCTTCGGCCTTGCGATGTTCAAAATAGGACCTGTGGCTGGTGGTGGTGGAGAAACTGTGATGTTAAAGTAATCTGGAACGTTTGGTGTAAAAGAAACCGAAAGCCCGCTCTCCTGTAGCCAGTGTACAACTCTTTCTGAAATTTGATCTAGTGGCACGCTTTTTGAGAGCAACACCGTAATATTAGTTCAACATTTTCTTTCCAAGAATTCTTAGAAACTCCACAAAAACGCCCAATCCCTTCGCAACTTCCTCATCGCTCAAAGCCCTGAGTAGTCCCCTTATACCTTTAACTGGCTGAACGTTTTTTACGCTTAAGAACGCTTTGAGCAAATCAACGAGCGTGCTCAATTCCTCTTTACTTAAGCTAGAAAAAAGAGGGGCTAACATTTGCGCGGTGTCGATCAGCTGTTTTGCCTTAAGTAGAAACGAGCTTAACTCTTCTTCTGAAAAGGTGTGTTTTAGTAACTCCACGTCCTTTAGAATCGTTTTTAAAGCGTCAAACCGCTTTTCGTCCAACACAAGATTCATTAGCTCCGTGATGCGTTGCAACTTGTCTGTGTTTTTTAAGAAGAAATCGATCACTTCCGAAAGGGATTTTTCGTCCTTTAAAAACTCCAAAACAAAATCAAAAACACCGAGAGAGTCTAGCTCGCTTGCTATACGGCTGATTTTGAGCAAGGGTTCAACAGTTTGATCATCCACACTCATTTTGCGCTCAGCAAGAGTAAGCTCGTCTCAAAATAAGCCTTATCCCACAGGTTATTGTTTTATTGTGATAAATGACCGAAAAGACGCTTGAAGAGCTAAAAAGAGCGCTTGGTTTAAAGGAAACCTTCTTTATTTCGCTTGGTGGACAATCTCCTCTACTCAGCCTTCTCACATACGGCGCTGCGGTCCTATCGATTTCAGGCTTCTTTTCACCTATAGCTGTTTTGCTTGGTACACTTCTTGTTTTGCTCAATGGATCGGTTGTGAGCAGACTTTCCTTGCGATTTCAGGACTCTGGCGGATACTACACCTACGCGTCTCGCGCGCTTTCTAAAGCGCTCGGTTTTCAGACGGGATGGCTTTACGCGTTTTACTCAATCCTTTACGGTTGCGCGTACATTTTTGGCGCGTCTTACCTTTTGAATTTGGTCTTCGGTCTTCCGGTTTATTTGTCAATAAGCGTGCTACTTATTCCTTCGGTCACACTTTTAATTCTTGGCGTCAAACCTTCTTCAAAGTACGCAGTTGTCGTGGGCGCGCTTGAGCTTGGCGTGATAGTTTTCCTTTCGATATTCTTTCTTTCACGAACTCACTTTGAGTTTTACACGCTTAAAGCGCCAAACTTGAGTGTAGGAAAGCTTGCGCTAGCGATCCTTCTTGCCTCGTCGATCCCAACGGGTTATGGTACGGTCGCGCCCATGTCTGGTGAAGTGATAAACGCTTCAAAAAATGTGGGAAGGGCTATACTACTTGTGATCCTCGTTGGTGGTGCGCTCGCTTCTTTTTACATGTATTCTCTCTCAGACCTTTTACAAACGTTTGGTGGAGCTTCGCTCGTCTCCTTTCACACAATTTTTAAAGGCACGGCACTCCCAGTGGTTTTGCTTGCGTGTTTGAGTGACGGCGTGCTTGCAGCGCTTGCTTTTATGCTAGCTTCCTCAAGAACGCTCTTTAAAATGGGACGTGACCTTGCGCTACCACGCTTTTTTGCAAAGGTGAGAAACTCAAACCCGCTTATGTCATCGCTAATTGTTTCGCTTGCGTATATTTCGATCTGCTACTCTCTTTCCTGGATTTCAGATCCCTTCCATATTTTTGTGGTTTTGGGCATTCTTTCTTCCTTGGCATCGCTTGCGACGCACATTGCGGCAAACTTTTCGCTTTTAAGACTGTCTCTAAATGATGCCCAGTTTTACGAATTTGCACTATCGCTTGGTGCAATCGCCGTAAGCGCGCTTGATCTTTTTTACTCCCTTACAAGCGTTGCGCTCTTTTATCTTTTAATTCTGATTGCATGGACTTTGATCGGTCAGCTTTACTCAAGACTAAGAAGACTTTCTCATGACAACCTTTCCGTTAGCTAGTTGCATCACTGGTTCCCATCCCTCTTCGATAAACTTCGCAACTTCTTCTTCTGCGACGATTTTACTCGTGAACTTCTTTTCGGGTTTTGCTTCAACGCGTAGCCTCTTTTGAAACTCTTCTTGAATTGCGCGTAGTTCTTCCTCGACCGTGGGCTCTCTTCCAAGTTTTTGCACAAGCTCAGCCCTCAACGCCTCTGGGTCCAAGTTCAAAAGCCTCAGGTTTTCCCTCCACACAAGTAGCTTTACTCTTTCGCCATCGTCTTTTACTTGTTTTGACACGCTAAGACTGAGCTTTGGTTCAGCCTTTGCGTAAGCTTCTTGTAGCTGTTGAATCGTAGGCTTTGAATACGCTCTCTGGGTGCGGGGAAGGGTGTGACCCATCATGTACTCGTACCAGGTTGGCGCAACACCCGCTTCTTCCATCGCGGTCTGAAAGAACTTTCTTAACGCGTGGTGCCTCAGTCTTTTCACTTCCGCTTGTGAGAAAATCTTGGCGTTCAACGCGGCCTTTCTCAAAATTCTGTTCACTGCCTCATCGTCAAGCGCCACTTCCCTTCCCTTTATCTTTTTCTCGCTCACAAAAACCAAGTCGTCGTCCTTAATTTCCCCTCTGGTTGCGAGGTACTCCTTAAGCAGAGTTTTCGCATCTTCTCCGATAAAGAAGTCGTACACTTGCCTTCTTTTGTTCACAAACCTTCCTTTTGAGTCCTTTAAATCCGCTGGCACGTGTATTCTTCCAGGCCCTTTTGAAGCGAGCGCTTCCTTTACCATCGAATACCTCAAAGCGGTGATCACGCCAACTCGTTGCCCAGACTGAACGGAGAACGCGATGAGCGCCTTCGCAAGGGGGTTTGGCGCCGCCTGAACGATCTTTGCCACCTCTTCTCTTGTTGGAACCCTGTCTTGTCTTGTCGACCAGCTTTCTGGTGTCTCGACCGAAAGTGGTGCGTAGTTTGCCTTGTAAAAGCTTCTTATCGCTGCGTGCGCAAGAAGCGCTGTGTTTCGCGAAAGCTTTCTTTGAGTTTCAAGGTACACGAAATACTGCGTGAGCATTTCTTCGTGCGCCCTTCTTTTTTCTTCAGACTCGGAGTTTCTGTTAGAAAGGTGCTCCTGAATGAGTTCGTCGGGCGTCTTTTTTGCCCATTCACAGTACCTTTTAAGGTGCCAAAGGTAAATCCTAACGCTTCTATCCGATCGCGTTCCTCTTGATACGATTTTTGCGATCCACCTTTTTGTGCTCTGGTAGTCTTCAACTTTCAACTTGGACACACAACCCTACCATTACACATCGAAAAAAGCAAGGGAGAATTTCCTCCTCTTGTTACCAGCTCCACCTCATCTTCGACGTCGAAAACCGCAAGGTCTGCACGATACCCGCTTTTCAAAACGCCGACGTCCTCAAGCACAAGCGCGCGCGCTGCGTTCACAGTCACAGCACAAAGCGCCTCAATCGGTTGCATTCCCATCTCATAGACCGCATAGTTCATCGCAGAAGTGAGAGAGTCCATCGTGCAGTTTGGGTTGTAATCTGTTCCAAGTGCAACGCACAACCCAGCGTACTTTGAAATCTTCTGTGGTGGAAGCATCGAGCAGTGGAAAGTGAAGGGAAGAACGACCGCGCACACACCGCGCCTTGCCATTTCGCTCAATCCTTCGCTCGACGCGCTTTCCAAGTGGTCCGCGGAAACAAGAGAAAGCTCCGCCGCAAGCTTTGCTCCACCGCTGTCTTCAAACTCATCCGCGTGCATCTTCGCTTTTAACCCCTTTGAAAGCGCGTACTCAAGAATCGTCTTTGCTTGTTGCGTGTCAAAGTATCCCGGCTCGCAAAAAACGTCCACAAACTGAGCCAATGAGTTGAGACACGCGTAGTCTATAGTTTTTAGCACCACGTGCTTTACGTAATCCCAAGCCCTTCCTTCGTACTCTTCTGGTATCGCGTGAGCGGAAAGAAGCGTCTTTAAAACTCTCACCTTTGACTTTTTTTCCACTTCTTTGAGCGCTTGAAGCAGGGTGATCTCACCTTCAACGCTTAGCGCGTAACCCGTCTTTATTTCAACTGTTGTGACCCCGCTTTTCGAAAAAGCGTGAACCCTTTTGAGTGTTGTGTGAACGAGCTCTTCAAAGCTCGCCTGTCTTGTGGCTTTGACTGTGCTTCTTATTCCGCCACCTCTTTTTGCTATTTCCTTATATCCCAAACCCTGAAGCTTTAAAAGTAGCTCGTGCGACCTGTTACCCGCAAAAAGCGCGTGAGTGTGAGGGTCGATCAAACCAGGCGTCACGACACAACCCGAAAAGTCAAGAACAGTTGGAGCGTCAAGCGTTTTGAGTGTTTGCCACTCACCAACATCCATGATTCTTTCGCCTACAATCGCGACGCAACCGTCTTCGATTCTCAAAACCTCGGCTTTTTGTCCGAGTGTCAAGGGTTTGAGCGGTGAAACAACCCTGCCCCTTACCAAGCAGTCAACCTTCATGTTCTCATGAACTCCAAAAACTGCTCTAAGCTTCTAGGCTTTAGCACGTAATTCGTGCTCTTTTCTCTTCCAATGGTTGAAGTGGGTGTTTCACCGTAGTGGTGACCTGGGTAAACCACCGTGTCATCGGGAAGCTTCGAAAGCTTGTGAAAAAGCGAGTAGTACATTTCGCGCGCACTACCACCTGGTAAATCCACCCTTCCACACTCGCCCACAAAGAGCGTGTCGCCCGTGAAAACGCCTTTTGGTATCAAGTAGCAAACACTGTCTTTTGTGTGACCAGGCGTGTGAATCACCCTGATTTCTTCATCGCCCAGCTTGATCACGCTATCGTGCTCGACTCTCAAGTCTTTCGAAATCGGAGAAAGCGAGTGCGCAACGATTTCAGCGCCAGTGAGAGAAGCGAGCTCTTCGTTTCCTGTGACGTGGTCAAAGTGGTGGTGAGTTGAAAGGATGTACTTGAGATTGAGATTTTTTTGCGTAAGCAATTGAAAAATCTTTTTTGGCTCAAAGCTTGTGTCCACAACCGCCGCAACACCATCGGCTGTGTAAAGCACGTACGAAAAGTTTAGCATGTGTCCCACAAGAATTTGCTCTACCTTCATCGATTTGAAATACGCAAAACATGCTATAAAATTTTTGTTTTTACACTTAAATACGTGCTAAAAGTTAACCGCTTGATGAACAGAGCTCTTGGTTTAGTGGCCGCGGTTTTGGTAGGGCTTGGGACAAACCTTTATTTTGACAGGGACAACGTGTGCGACAGGACGACAAAAGGCTTGTGGGCTCCGACGCTGATTTTCGCACGAGCGCGTTTTTAGGAAAAAGTGAGACAAAATGAAAATGTGTAACTACAGAGTGCAAGGCGCTACGAGAGTCGGCGTGATAAAAGACGGTTTGGTTTACGACGTGAAAGATGTGTGTAAAAAATTTGGGTTTGAAAACGTGAACACAGTGGACGAGCTTTTGAAAAAAGGCTTGCTTCAAAAGCTTTGCGGAATCGAAGAGCAGATTTACAAGGAAGAAAGCGTTCCTCTTTCGAGTGTGAAAATTGTTTCACCAGTTTTAAACCCAGAAAAGATTTTTCTTGCCGCGGTGAACTACTACTCACACGCAAGCGAAGGAAAAACCAAGCCTTTTACTTCACCTTACTTTTTCACAAGGTTTAGAAACTGCATCGTAAACCCTGATGAGCCAATTTTGATTCCGCGCATATCAAAAAAAGTGGACTGGGAGGTCGAGCTTGCGCTTATTGTTTCAAAGCGCGCAAAATACGTAGAACGTAGCGAATGCTTTGAGTACGTTGCGGGTTACACCGTGGCAAACGACATAAGTTTCAGAGACCTTCAGTTTCCCGCAACGCCTTACGGCCCAAACTGGGTCAAAGGTAAAGCGCTTGACTCTTCGTTACCACTTGGACCATGGCTTGTCACGCCTGACGAAATACCAGACCCGTACTCACTAGAGCTAAAACTTAGGGTAAACGGTGAAACCATGCAGAATGGAAGAGCGAGCGACATGATTTTTTCGATCGAAGAATTGGTTGAAAATTTGTCAGCGGGTATAACGCTTGAACCAGCTGACGTGATTTGCACAGGAACGCCAGAAGGTGTCGCGTTTTTCACGGGAAAGCCGTTTCTCAAATCTGGGGATGTGGTCGAAGCGGAAATTAGCAAAATAGGAGTGCTCAGAAACCCTGTGGTGGAAGAAAAGCTCTGATAAGCTTAATTGGCAATTTTTGAACGCGCTCGTTTTGCGTGATTCTGTGCGCGTTTAAGAATCTACCCGAGCGATTTTTTAAATCGAAATCGCTCAAATGGTTTTTAAAGTAACTTTTAAATTGCGTAAATCTACATTTAAACAAAAATGGCCTCGGAAAAGCCGATGCTCTTTGTGAGAGAAAGCACTGGTCTTGTGAAAAACGTGTCGTTACTAGACGCGATCGCGATAAATGTGAGTTATATGTCGGTTGGCGCAGCGCTTGCGCTCGTAGGTTTTAGCGTTTCTTCTCTTCCAACGGTTTACGGTCTTAACCTTGTTATGGGTTCCATAATCGCGTTTGCGCTGATTGTACCACAAATCGTGGTTTACACCATGATGTCACGTAGAATTCTAAGAACTGGCGGAGACTATGTGTGGGTTTCAAGGTCACTTGGTGGGTTTATCGGTTCGACCTTTACCTTTATGGGAATAACCGTTGAAACCATGCCTTATCTTGCGCTCATCGCGCTTTCCTTTGTTTTCGCGCTTTCTTCGACAGGACTAATTCTCGGAATTCCTGCGCTTCAAGCGCTTTCATCTCCGTTTCTCGAATCTGTCGTTGCGTCTTTGACTTTTGCATCACTCATTGCGCTGAACATCTTTGCGCCTCGCGCAGGCTACAAGCTCATCACCACGCTCATGCTTTACGGCGTTTTTTCGCTAGTGCTTTCTCTTGCTTCGCTTGTTTACGCTGGTAGAAGCGGCGTTGAGTCCTACATAAACTCGCTAGGTTTGAGCTACTCTTCTATCGCTTCCTCCTACAAAGGGCCTTTGTTCAACTTTTACACCACGCTATTGTTCGTGCCTTTTTACGCGATCTTTTCTTATCCTTGGTTTAACGCCGCACCCTCTGTGGGCGCGGAAATTAAAGGGGAAAGGGCTACTAAGTGGAACGTTCCGATTTCCGCGCTTCTCACTTTTCTCTTTTTGACGATTCCCTTTGGTGTGATGTACCTTGTTGCGGGTTTCGACTTCACAACCGCCGCGCTTTCAAACCCAACTCTCACACAGCAGTACTCTTTCAACTTCTGGACGCTTGCGATGGGCGTGAGCCGCTCTTTTGCGCTCAAAGCGCTCATAGCAACAGGCTGGATTCTTTGGACGCTTGCGATCCTCGCGTTTGGAATAATCACCATCTCTAGGTACATGCTCGCTCAGGCTTTCGATCGCTACCTTCCTGAAACGCTTGCGTACGTGAACAAGTACGGCTCGCCAGTCACAGCACACCTTGTTGACCTTGTGGTCACGATCGCTTTGATTTGGAGCGCGTCTTACTTCTACGGAACGCTTTCGTCGCTTTACGGCGCGGTTCTTGCTTCAATGATTTACTTTGCAGTGGTCGGAATCGGCGCACTTGTTTACGCGCAAAAAAGAGAAAGAGGAAGAGCAAGGCTTGTGCTCACGATAAGCGGTGCTCTCATGGCGCTTGTCTTTCTTTTCATTTCTTACGAGTTTGTGGCGTACCAAAGCGTGTGGGGAGGAAACGCGCTTGCATACGGTTACATTGTTGCGTCTTTCGTCGTGGGCTCTCTCTTGTACCTACGCGCGAAGTTTTTGAACAAAAGAAAGGGGATTGAGATCTCTCAGGTGTTTAAAGAAATTCCTCCTGAGTAGAAGCGCTTATTAGCTTGAAAGCGCATGCTTTTTCACATTGTTCGACATGCACGTTCACATCCCAGATAGCGCTTTCTTTTCGGCTTTTAGTGAAAAAGTGCTATTGGCATCGGCGTCTTACTTTCGCGCAAAGGTCGAGCTCAAAAGCTTTGAGCAAACAGAAGAGGAACTAAAGTCGCAGGGTGTCAGCTCTTACGCACTGTTACCAGTTCCTACGCGTGATTTTGATCCTCAACCGTTAAATCAGCTTGTTTCAAGCTACGCATCAAAAAGTGATATTGCGATAGGCTTTGCGTGTGTAAACCCAGCACGAGAGCCAAAGGCTACAATCAAAAGAGCGCTGGATTTGGGACTTGCCGGAGTAAAGCTTCACCCAATTCTTCAAGAGGTGAGGCCAGACGACGAACGTCTTTACCCTGTGTACGAAGCGTTGTCTGATGTGAACGGCGTGGTGGTGATTCACACGGGCACTTCCGGAATCGGCGCTGGTTTAAAAGGGGGTGGAGGTTTTAGGCTTGATTTTTCAAGACCTATTTACGTGGACAATGTGGCTGCAAGCTTTCCTGATGTTAACTTCGTTCTTGCGCACTTCGGCTGGCCTTGGAGCACTGAAGCGATTGCGATCGCCTTACAGAAAGCGAACGTTTACTTGGAGCTTTCTGGTTGGAACCCAAAGTACATCCCAAAAGAGGTTTGGGTTTACGCAAACACGCTTTTACAGGATAGAGTCCTATTTGGTAGCGACTACCCCTTTATCCAACCCAAGAAGTGGCTTGAAGAGTTTGAAAAGATAGACCTTAAAGAAGAAGTAAAAAGAAAAATACTATACCAAAATGCGGAAAAGCTTTTTTAAGGTTTAGAGTGTAAAGCGTTATGAACCAATCTTTAAAACAAATACACGAGTACATAGACGAGCACTTGGAAGAGCACGTCGAAAGAATTAAAGAGTTTGTGAGAATTCCAAGCATCGCCGCAGAAAACCCAGAAGGTGTGAGAAGGTGTGCGCAAAAGCTTGCAAACTACTTTGAGGAGCTCGGGTGTAAAAAGGTGGAAATCGTAGAAACCGCAGGTCAGCCAGTTGTTTACGCGCACTACGACGCACAAGCGAGAAACACGCTTTTGGTCTACTTGATGTACGACGTAAAACAGGTGAGCGGTGAAAAGTGGACGCTCACCGATGACCCGTTTGATCCAAAGCTCGTGGAGTTACCACCTTTCAAAAAGGTTTTGGTCGGAAGAGGCGCGATAAACAGCAAAGGTCCGCTTGTGGCTTTTCTCAACGCTTTGTTTTCGATAAAAGCTTGTGGTGAGGAAATACCAGTAAACCTGAAGTTTGTCGCAGAAGGGGAGGAAGAGCTTGGAAGTGCGCACCTGAAAGACTTTATTAAACACAGGATTGAGGAGTTAAAGGACGCTCAAGCGTGCTTTTCTCCTTCCGCGTCACAAAACATCAAGGGCGAAGTGACGCTTTCACTAGGGTGTAAGGGTGTGGTTGAGTTTGAGCTTGAGTGCTCTGGAGAAAGCTGGGGTCGTGGTCCAACGGTTAGACCAATTCATAGCAGCATGGCGGCTGCGGTTGAAAGTCCGATTTGGAGGATGATACACGCGCTTGCGAGCATGACCGACCCGCGCGATCCCATGAAGGTTGTCATAGAAGGTTTCTACGATAACGTTGCCCCACCTACAAAAGAGGATTTGGAGCTCGTGGAAAAGCTTGCGCAGACGTACGACGAAAAGGCAATAGCCGAAGAACTAGGAGTGAAGCACTTTTACAAAGACCTAAAAGGAAAGGAGTTGCTCCTTAAGATGCTCTACTCGACCACGCTGAACATTCAGGGAATACAAGCGGGGTACACAGGACCTCTATTCAAAACCGTTTTACCAGAGAAAATAGTGGTAAAAATGGAATCGAGGCTTGTTCCGAACCAAACCACCACAGAAACTGTGGAAAAAATAAGAAAGCATCTTGATAAACTCGGTTACACGGATATAAAAATCAACGAGTATCCAGAAGCAAACGGAGTAGACGACTGGTCTAGGACAAGTCCTAAAGCTGGAATTGTTCAAGCGGTTATCGAAGCGTATAGGGAGTATGGCTTTGAACCGAGAGTTTGGCCGTTTTCGCTTGGTAGCTCTCCTCAAGCGATCTTCACAAAAGATCCGCTCAAACTTCCTTTCGTGAGCGCGGGTTTGAGTCACGGCGCAAGGGCTCACGCGCCCGACGAATACTACGTGATAGAAGGGAATGAAAAGGTAAAGGGGCTTGCGCACGCAGAGAAATTCTTTGTTTCGCTGCTTTACAAGCTCGGCGAAAGGGCTCTTAGGTAGTCACTTGAAGCTCTTGGTCTAGCAACCTCCAGTCCTTTATTTTTTTGGGATAACTCGTTTCGCGCACCTTGTGCAACAAATCCACGCTGATTATGCGCGTTCTCGCGATTTCGGAAAATTGTTGAGCGGTTTGCGTGGGTTTTCTTGTGTAGTCTTCGCCAACGTCAACGAGCGCAAAAAACGGTTGGTAGCCGTAGCCCTCCCATTCATAGCCGTGTAAAAAGCTCCACCAAAGGTAACACAAAACAGGAACACCCGCTTCTATCGCTTTGTACACGCTGTAAAGATGGTCCACGAGATACCTTGTTTTTAGTGCGTCATTACGCGTGGCAAGCCCGTTTTCGAGCACGGCGACTGGTTTTTTGTATCTTAAGTAAATAGTTGCGAGCACTCTTGTGAGCGCCTCTGGCTCAATTGTTGAAAACACAATTCTTCCAGTTGAATCCACGAAGTTTTTGGTGTAGTAGTCCACGCCTATAAAGTCCACGCTGGGCGACGTCTCGTCAAGCACGTCGTAAAAAAGGTTTGACCACGCTTGTCTTGCGTAAACGCGCGCTCTCAAAGAGAAAGAGGAAACAGGGTGGGTGTTTGGAACAAAGCTTGGAAAACCAATTTTTCCCTTAAATCCATATGACCTTAACACGTCAGAAGCTTGAATCAGCGTAGATTTTATGTTTTCAAGCGCCTTTACAAGCTTTGAAAAGTTCTTTTCGTAAGGTGGTAGCCCCTTTTCTCCTTTGTAGTAAGCAAGAAAAGCGTAAACCCCAGGCTCGTTAAAAAGAAGCGCGAAGTCTATAAACTCACAAAGCTCTCTTGCGACAAACTCCACATAAGTGAGAAAGCGCTTGCTCACATCCTGTGATAGCCATCCACCAAGTTCATGAATCCACTTCGGATTTGAAAAGTGGTGTAGCGTGACAAAGCTTTTTAGACCCTTGGTTTTTAGCGTCGAAAAGTACTCTTTGTAAAAATCTAGCACCCCCTTGTCCACCTCTCCCATTCTGGGCTCGATGCGCGACCACTCAACCGACGTTCTTATACTATTCAGATTCAAGCTTTTTGCAAGCTCAAAATCCTCTTTATAGCGCTCGATGTGCATGCTACCGTTGTTTGGCGGTAAGTCGCAAACCGTTTTTCCGAAATGCTGGTAGTCCGAGATACAAGCGCCAAACAAAAAATCTGACGGAAAAACCGCTTTGTATAGCTCGTTTGACATTGTTGATTCAAAGATCAACAAAAATATAAGAAAAGCGAGTCGAGCGCTTGAGATAAATACAGGTGTATGTTACATACAGGTGTATGTTATTTAGCGAGAAACCAAAAACAAGGCTCGAAGACTTCTTTGACAGACGCGACGAGCTCAAACAGTTTTCATCCCTCGTTGAAAGAAGTCCAGTTGTGGTGAAGGGAATTAGAAGAATAGGAAAGTCAAGCTTGATCAAAGTGGGGCTGGGTTTGCTAGAGCAGCCTTACATTTACCTTGACTTACGTGGCGTGGCAATTAACAAAAAAATTTCCATTCGTACAATTTTTGAACTACTTTCGGCATCAGAAACGAGCTCAAAAAGCTCACGCTTCGTTCAAACAGTAAAAGATGCGGTAAGGGAGGTGAGTATAGCGAGCGTGTTCACGATTAGGCTTGCCCAAGAACGCACAAGAAATTTACTGCTTGAACTCTTTAGAAAGCTGGACAAAGCCGCAAAAGCGCACAAGTTGGTTATCGTGTTCGATGAAGCACAAGTGCTCAGATTTGCCACGTTGGATATGAGAGAGCTCCTTGCAAACGTTTACGACAATATGGAAAACATAACACTGGTTTTTGCAGGAAGTCAAATAGGTGTTTTAAAAGAGTTTATAGGAGTTGAAGACCCTTACTCACCGTTTTACGGAAGGTACATGGCTGAAGTTGAGCTCAAACCGTTTTCTAGGGAGCTATCACTCGAGTTTCTGAAACAAGGGTTTAACGAGTTTTCGCTAAAGCCCGATGAGCGCTTTCTTGAAAGGGCGGTGAACGAGCTTGATGGAATAGTTGGCTGGCTCACTTTCTTTGGTCTCAAAGTGGCCGAAAGACGCAAGTTTTCGGAGGAAACGATAGAAGAGGTTTTGAACATCGCGGCGACCCTTGAGAAAAAAGAAATCGAAGCTCTGCCCAAATCCCAAAAGCTTGTGCTCTCCGCTTTATCAAGGCTTGACAATCCACGCTGGAGCGACATAAAGCGCATGAGCGACTCTTTTGCAGGAAGAAAGCTCAACGACGCAGAAGTAAACAGGGCGTTAAAATCCTTAATAAGATATTCATTCATAGAAAAGAAAGGCGAAAGCTACACGATAACGGATCCTATCACAAAAAAAGCCGCAGTTGATTTGACACCTGATTGAAGAAGGTGGAGTACACAAGCTCTCAGAAGTTCACGTGGTAGGCGAGGTTTTGGAAATCACAGACTCGCGTTTTGCAATCGAGTTTATTAGTCACCTCGTGCTAAAGTTTTTAGAGCGCGTTGTTTGAGTGGAAGGGTAGGGTTATCGTTCACGTTGACATGAATGCGTTCTACCCTTCTTGTGAACAGCTTGTGAACCCTTCGCTACGCGGAAAGCCTGTGGTAGTGGTGATGACACCTGAAGAGGGGGAGCATATAACAAGGGGTGCTGTGGCTTCCTGCTCATACGAAGCGAGAAGTTATGGCATAAAGTCAGGAATGTCTTACAAAAAGGCGAAAGAGCTTTGTCCCGATGCGGTTTTCTTAAAGACGAACTTTGAGCTGTACGAAAGAATTTCAAAAAGCGTGATGAATGTTTTGTCCGAGTTTGCGGACGTTTTAGAAGTAGCAAGCATCGACGAAGCTTTCTTGGATTCGACCAAAAAGAGCAAAAGCTACTCGTCGATAGAGCAATTCGGGCGCTCAATAAAAAGCGCGATTTTTGAAAGAGTTGGGCTTAAGTGTAGCGTGGGAATTGCGCCAACCAAGGCCTGCGCAAAGATCGCATCAGACTACAAAAAACCCGATGGCCTGACAATAGTCACACCTGAAAGTGTTAAAGCGTTTTTGGCGCCACTAGAAGTTTCAAGGGTTGCGGGTATTGGTCCCAAAACCGAAATCGCGCTAAAAGAAATGGGGATCACCACGCTTGGTGAGCTTGCAAAGGTGTCGCCCTACAAGCTCATCGAAAGGTTTGGAAAGGTTGGCCTTTGGATGTGGAAGGTGGCAAACGGAGAAGATGACGATCCTGTGATCGGCGTCGAAGAGTACAAGTCGATTAGCACTGAGCACACTCTCGACACTGAAACAACAGATTTCTCCGTGGTCTTAAGAGAATTAGACGCGATGGTGCCCGAGCTACACTCACGACTTCTTGAGTTAGGGCTTGTGTTTCGAACTGTGGGCGTAAAGCTTGTTTACCAAGGTTTCAAGGTCTCAACGCGCGATCACTCCTACTTGGATTTCAGGTCGGACGAAAACTCGATTTACCAAGGAGTAAGGCTTGTTCTTCCGAAGTTTGACCGAAGCCTACCAGTAAGAAAGGTGGGGCTTAGACTTTCCAACCTTCTAAAGCTTGACCCAAAGCAAACAAGAATAGAAGAGTGGCTTTCGCGTTCACCTTAAATTGGGCGCGCAAGCTTAATCAAAAGATGCTCTACACCGTTTTGAGCCTCCTAGGCGTTTTGGGCGCTTTGACTGTTGCCGCAGAGCTCATCGCCAAAGGAACGGAAGAGCTTGAGGGGGCGATCGGACAAGGCATGGCAGGGGGCGTTGTTTTGGGTTTCCTCACCGCGCTTCCTGAAACCATCGTGGTCGTCGTCGCAGTGCTAAACTCCGCTGGCGACGTCGCGCTTGGCTCAGCGATTGGAGGAAACGTTATTCTCTTCACACTTGGTATAGGGCTTGTGGGATTGGTTTACGTAAAGAAGTGGAAAAGCCCTTTAAAAATGGTTGGAGACTACTCGGTCGAGTACAACTTTCTTGTGCTCTCCACGCTTGCGCTTGTTCCACTTCTTTTTTACGGAAGACTTGACGTATTTTCGGGCATTCCGCTTTGCGCGATATACTTGGGTTACGTAGCGTACAGGTTGAAAAAGTTTTCAAAAAGCGAACAACGAAAGCCCATCAAAAAAAGCTCGCTCTTGTACCTAGTTTTGGGCGCTGCGTTGCTACTTTCGCTTTCAAAGTTTTTGGTGGAAGACATCGAAAGCGTTTCTCGCGCACTGGGCGTTCCGAGCGTTTGGCTTGCGCTCGTCGTCTCTCCACTTGCCGCAGAGCTTGAAGAAAAGATTTCAGCAATAAGGCTTGCATCGATGTCGTTTAAAGGAGGGTCTATCGCCATCGTGAGCTTTATAGGTAGCAAAATTGAAAACGCAAGCCTTTTGCTAGGTTTGATAGGCGTGCTCTCTTTTGACTACCTACCGCTACACAGAGCGTTGAGCGAATTAATCGCGGCGCTTGTGTCAAACTTGATCGCGCTTTTTATTTTGTTTGACGGAAAAATGGCAAGAAAGGAGTCGGTTTTTCTCATCGCGCTTTACTTCGTTATAGTGTATCTCACGCTGGTTTTTTAGTTTCTAACGTAAACACCACCGAGTCTCGGTTCACTTCGAAACGAAAAGACGGCTCACCCACACTACGAAACGCTTCGTCAAGCCAGTTTGCCAAAAACAGTGAGTATTTTTTTCCAAGTGGTGTAGCGTAATGGTGTAGCAGTTGCCAAGCCTTTGAATTTCACACTCTGCGATTCTTCCGTATTTACAGTGTAGCGAAAGCCACTTTAAGAGGTTTTCGGTGTTCGCACTCTTAAACCAAAAAAGCATCGCCTCGCGCGGGTTTCTTCCTCCTATGTCTCTTGCAAGCCTTTCGATTTCCTCCTCTTTCAACTCTTCGTGTAAAATTCTGAAACCGTCACGCATGATCGTCACGAAACCAAACCTTTCGACGTACCTGTCCCACTCCACAAACTTTTTAAGAATCTGGGAAACGAGCGCGTTCACGCTAATTCCTCTGCTTTGCGATTCTTTTTGTAGAATTTCGTCGACTTCCTTTTCCAGCCTAAAGCTTCTTAAAACCGTCTTTCGCAATTCAATTGTATTTCAATGTGTTACTAATAAAGTGTACGTCCTGTTTATTAAAAAACTAAGGATTAACCACTCATGTCACGAATAAACGTGCCGTCTGTTAGGGTGATACACTACGCCGACCCGTTTTGTCCTTGGAGCCTTGCGAGTGAACCAGCGCTGAGAAGACTCAAAGAAGTGTACCAAGACAGAATCGCCATTGATTACCGAATGGGTGGTGCGGTTGAAGAAATAACGCGCTGGATGGCGGAAATGGGGTTTGACCACAAAAAAGCGATTGAGTTTCACAAAAGCATAATACAACACACAAAAATGCCTTTCGACGTAGCGTTTATCACAAAAACACGCTTAAAAAGCTCTTATCCAGCGTGTAGAGCTGTCAAAGCGGCTCAGCTACAAAACGAAGAGAAGGGCGCGCTTTATTTGCGTAGACTCATGGACCACGTGCTTGTTAAAGCGCAAGAGCTCACGGATGACGCGCTCACAAAAATTGCAAAAGAGACTGGGTTGTCCAGTACGCTTGCTTCCGAAATGAATTCGGCAAAAGTAAAGAGCGAGTTTGAAAAGGACTTAAAGGCGATGAGGAAGGATGGCGCAGACTTTGTTTGCGCAATAGTCGTGGACGCTCAAGGTGAAAAAGCGATCGTGGAACACGCTTTTGATTCTAGCGCGTTAGAAGAAACCATTGAAAGAATGGTTCCAGGACTTCCGAAATACGCACCTTGCGAGATTTCGGAGTACTTTGAAAAGCACAAAGGAGAGCTCATTCCAGCTCGAGAAATCGCGGTGGTGTACGGAATGACTGAAGATAAAGCGGAAAGAGCGCTCTCCTCGCTAAAACTTCAAGTGTTGGAGTACGCGGGAAGCAGGTTCTGGTGTAAGGAGGGGAAATAGATGATTGTGCAAAAACCACTAAAAAGGGTTTACCAAAAAACTATAAACCCAGATTTTATAAGCTTACGCGCTTTTGCCCCAGAGGTGTGAAAGATGGAGCGACTCAAAACGCTGGTTAAGGGACGTGTGATTCTTCCGAGCGACCCATCTTATGATGAAGCAAGGAGGGTTTGGAACGGTATGATCGACAAGCGTCCACTTGCCATCG
>Ga0208662_100248_pt1 | contig 23059 bp, 22 predicted proteins | sample OSPB_host_MetaG_FD_187136 | JGI IMG/M metagenome (GOLD analysis project Ga0208662, IMG submission 187136) | Hot spring microbial mat communities from Yellowstone National Park, Wyoming, USA - OSPB_host_MetaG (SPAdes) (version 2) | ecosystem: Environmental > Aquatic > Thermal springs > Hot... | reverse complement strand
CTTGTAAATAATATTATATAAAGTTTTATTTAAATTTATAACAATGTTATGAATTTAAAAATATAATATATAATTTTAGATAATATGCAAGAAATAATTATAAGGGGTCCTTTGGATGAAGAAAAAATCAAAAAAATATCTGAAATATTAAATGAACCCGATTGGATGACAGATATAAGATTAAAAGGATTAAACTATTTTAATAAATTAGATTTACCAAATTTTGGACCAGAAATAAAAAATATTGACTTTGATAATATGATATATTATAGAAGTATAATTAAAGAAAATAAACCAAAGAGTTGGGATGATCTACCAGATGATATAAAGAATAGAATAGAAAAATTGGGATTAAAAAAAGAATTTGAAAGAGAGTTTTTATCGGGATTATTATATCAACATGATTCTTCTTCAGTATATAAGGAAATAAAAAAATATCTAGATCAAGAAGGTATTGTTTTTATGCCTTTATCCCAAGCAGTGAGAGATTATCCGGAAATTGTAAAGGAATATTTCGGAAAGGTTATCTCTTTTGGGGATAATAAATTTGCAGCATTAAACACAGCAGTATGGAGTGGTGGTGTATTTATTTATGTACCAGAAAATGTTAAGGTAGATTTTCCATTACAGGCATATTTTTGGATAGGAACAGAAAATCTGGGACAATTTGAAAGAACATTAATAATAGCAGATAAAAATTCTAGGGTAACTTATATAGAAGGATGTACAGCTCCAATATATAATATATCTTCGTTACATGCTGCGGTAGTAGAAGTTTTTGCAAAAGAAAATTCAGAAGTTACTTATGCTACAGTACAAAACTGGTCGAGGAATATATATAATCTAGTAACAAAAAGGGCAAGAGTACATAAAAATGCTAAAATTAAATGGATATCTGCTGAACTTGGAAGCGAAGTAACAATGCTATATCCAGGGTTAATTTTAGAAGAAAATTCTATGGGAGAGATTTATACAATATCAATTGCAAATGAAAATCAGGTAATAGATACTGGTGGAAGAATATTAGTAAACGGAAAAAACTCAAAGGGATATATTGTAACAAAATCTATATCAATAAATGGAAAGGCGGTAAATAGAATAGATATAAAAATATTTAATAATTCTGAAAATTCAAAAGTTATATCTAAATGTGATTCTTTAATAGAAGGTGAAGGAATAGCAGAGTCTATACCAAGAATGGAAATTTACAACAATAAAAATTATTATAATCATGAAGCAAAAACTGAAAAAATTGATGATCAAAAAGTACTCTATTTACAAAGTTTAGGTATAGATAAAAAGAAAGCTAAAAGATTAATATATATGGGGTTTGCAGATGATATTCTAAAAAACTTTCCACCCTCTTATCAAATGAGAATTAAGAAACTTCTAGAATTGGAATTAGAAGAAATTGGAGGATTTGGTTAATCACTTAAATAGCCAATTATATATTATTTTTATATCTTTCTTTATCAACCTTCTAGCCCCAAACTTCTCAATTTTAAAATAATTTGATATTTTCCCAAAACTCCATGATAATAAAAATTTTCCTATCAACAATTCTTCTTTATCTATTTTTGGTTTATCCTTTTCTGTATATAATAAATAATAGATATATAATAATTTTGCAACATCTGCAGCAGCTTCATATGTCATGGGTGAGGATAAATAACCTTCCAGTCTTTCTATTTGATTATCTGTCAAATTTAATTTATAATGTGGTTTAAATGTATATGGAGTCTCTAACATTTTTAATATTAATTCTGGAGATAAATCAAAATATACATCAGATATTTGATTTATTAATCTCCACCTAAATTCATAATTTAACTTTTTAACTATTTTTTCTGATTCTTCGTTTAGGGGTTTTATTACTATACCAGAATACTCCCCAGAAACATTGTTTTTTTCTGGAGATAAATGAACTAATGCAAAATTATTTTTTTGCCAGAAATTCAATAATTCGTAAGTTATACCAAAACTAGAACCTATCCAATCATAATTATTCTCTTTAGCCCAATTATATAGTTTATCCAATGATACAGATCCTAAACCCATCCCTTGAATTTCTGGTATTGTAGCAATTCTAACAACCCTTAATCCTTTTAATTTAGCAAATTCTTTTATTCTATAATGTTTTACTATTATATCTGGTATTATATTACCTTTTGGTTTATAATCCTTTAACATTTTATTGATTGTATCATCATCTATGCCACCTTCATATGCAACATGTATTCCATTTACAATCTTCCCATTTGATAATTCTAAAACAAAAGCATCATGATGCGGTGCATCAGCAAGCATTACAACATCATTCGGTCTATTTTGATAATGTGCTAATATATATATTCCAACAAAATTCTTTAATTTTAGATCATCATTATAAAACCATTCTTTCATTGGTATTTTATAAAATCTTACATCTTTATTTTTTATTAATTCCCTATCAATCTCATTAATTTCTGGAGATTCAGAATCTAATAATAGTGTATCATATAGCCATTTTTCAATCGGATCTTGTTCATTATATCTAATTGGCTCAACCATATTATATCTATATATCTTAAAATCTTTCAGAGAATTTAGATATTTTAAAAATTTGACAGAAAAAGATCTACCAGCCCCTTCATATCCATGAATTGTAGATGAAAATATAATTTTATCATATTTTTTGATATAATCCAATAATATATTTATACCAATACCTGCAGCTTCATCAACAAATAATATATCATATTTTTTTCTAAATATTTCAGATGGTTTTCTATATTCAATGTATATCTTATTGTTTATTACTATTTTTTTCTTACTTATTTCTTTATATTTTATATTATTTCTATTTAATCCTAACTTTAAGAATTCAAATAACGTTTCTACATTATTAAATTCTGGTGATGTTATACCAATATCATATACCTTTTTACTATTTAATAATATCTCGGAAATTCCGGCAATTGCTAAGCCAAGAGAGGCACTTTTTCCTCTTCCTCTATCTGCAATAAATAGATATATTGATTTTTCATCATTTAATAAATTTTCTAAAAGAGAAAGAACATTTGCCTGATCTTGAGTTAAACATAATTTATATATTCTATCTGAAAACTTTCTATTATCTGGCAATAATATCTTTTTTCTTCCTGGTGGGTATGCTTCCTCTAACACACATTCATCATTTATTCCCTTTATTAATCCCTTCTCTATGTCATATATAATTATATTATCATATTGAATTAATTTATTTTTGAACCTATGTTCAAAATATTTTTTTACATCTTCTAGCTTATATGGAGGAGTTAATAAATGCTCGTGAAAAGTTGTATAATTTTCCTCAAAATGTTCAAAATCTTTAATTAAGAAGAATGCTATACCAATTCCAGATAAAGTTTCAATAATTCTACCTATATAATCTGGAGTTAGAGACTTATACATATCTAAAATTAATATATCATATGTTTTTCCCAAAATTTTTTTAGAATCCTTATATTTAATTTTTTCTATATCCAAAAAATCTATCTTTTCTCCTAATTTTTGAAATCTATATAAATAATCACCATTAAAATCTTCAGAGACATATAAAATCTTTATATTATCTTTAAAGTTCTTAATTTTTTCATAATATATTTTTAAAAATTTAGATAGAGTATCAAAATAATCTTTGCCAGATAAAACAACAATTCCTCTATGATTATTTCTAATTATTTTACATAATAGTTTATTATAATCATTAGATATATCCATATATAAAATATTAACCAACTACTTATATTTGTTTAATAAAATATTAACTTTTTGTTAAAGTTGTATTAAATAACGTTAAAACATTAAAACATTTTGTTAATATAATATTAAATAATAGATAAAAGTTAATTAAATAGTGTTAAAATGTTAATTAAATATGTTAAATAAATGTTAAACTAAAGTAAATAATATCTTAATTTCATATCAAGAGATTTTAATAATTTTTGATCATCTACAAAAACTATAGATAATCCTTTTGATATCCCTCTAGAATATAATCTAGATGTTCTTCCAGAAGCCTGTAAATATGTTTTAAGATCTACAATATTTAGATATATATTTTTATTTGTATCTATTTCTATAGAAACATCTAAATTTTCTTTTAATTTATCTAATATTTCAGACCTATTAAAGTAAATTTTCAAAATATTATATAATGTTAATATATCATCGGCAAAGGATTTTAAATATCCAACCAACTTCACCTCATTTTCATTTAAAAAATCAGAAATTAATTTTAAATCTCCTGGAGATAATTTTTTCATATTTTTTCTTAATCTTGTGAGAGTATTCATTATTCTATTTTTTTCTATATCAGATATATATGGTATAATTAAATTAGATAGAATAATTATATTCATTATATTTCTCTCAAGATTTTTAATATTTATTTTTATCTTTGGTATTCCTAAAAATATTGCATATTTTATTCTTTCGGGCATATTAATTCCTCTAGTTAATATTCCATATGGATCTGTAATACTAATTAGGAAATTTATTTTTCTTTCATAAAAATCATTTAATATACTCTCAATTTCTTTTGTTTTTGTTTTTGAATATATTAAACCAATTTTTATATTATTTGATATTAGATAATCGTAAACTTCTTTCATATATTCTATTCCTTTTTCTTTCGGAACAAATATTAATGCCCCATCTTCTAACTCTTTTAAAAGATCCAATAATTCCTCTTTTATATCTCTCTTGGGAACATAATATACATCTACAACATTTCTAATCTTTGAACTTCCAGTTCCAATAGTAAAGTTTACCAATTCTCTATATAATCCGACTCTTTTTCCCCTTAAACTACCAGTAGCAGAAGATAAAACAACTATCCCATGGTTTTTATTTTTAATTTCTAAAAATCTTTTATATAAATCACTATTAAAGTCTAATTTACCAGTCAATTTTAGATCTATTATTTTTTTAGCAACATTTATATCATCCTCATCATAACCAATTAAAATAAATAGTTTTTCGATATTTTTTGATCCTTTAAAAAAAGAATCTACATCATCTACGAAAGCAATATCAAATTTTTTACCTTTTAATATTTCAAAATTTTTAATTAAGAATTGATTTGAAATAATTAATATATTAAATTCCTCATTCTCTATTTTTTCTTTAATTTCTTTTTTATTATTACCATAATATGCTATAAACTTTATATTTAGATTTAGACTATTTATAAATTTATCAAATAAATCACTAAATTGTTTTACAAGTAATCTTGTAGGTAATATTATTAATATCTTTTTATTATATTCACTAGAGAAGTAAATAGATGAAACTATAATAAATGTTGATTTTCCAATACCTGTTGGTGCTATCATAGAAAAACTATTATTTTTATATAATCTCTCAAACCACATTATTTGTACTTTCCATGGATTAGAATTTAATACTTTTTTAAAGAATTCAAAAAATTTATTAACTTCTTTATATAAATTATAAATATTTGTATAATCTTTTAATTTCCCCTTTTCAGATAATTTTTTATATAAAATCTCTCTAAAAGTGTTTTCATCCTTTATATTTAATAATTCTAATATTTCGTTATCATTTAAATCATTTTCACAAGGAAGACCATTTGAAAGTCTATAGGAAGAAATTAATTTATTACAATTAAAACATAAATTTTTTATATATAAAGGAATGTTATCCATAATTTCTTTTATTTTAAAAATTAATTTAAAAATATTCTATTATGGATATATCAGATATAATTACCTACTTACAAAAAGAAAAAGAGAAAAAGACATTACTAAATTTACAAAAAGATTTTTATGTTAAAGTATCTGAATTATTAAAAAAATATAAAAAACAATTAGAAGCATATAAATCTGATAGCAAAGAATATAGGGAAGTTATTGCAACAATGGACAGACTAAAAGAATCATTATCGGAATTAATTAATATAAGAACTAGTAAAATAATAACTAATACAGTATTAGAGGTTAAAGAAGATCTAAATATAATATCAGAAGATTTTTTAGAAGAAGAAGAAAAATTATTATATTCTCTTGTAAAAAAAATATTAAAATCATATAAAGAAAATATACAAAACAAGATTATTAGTGGAGAAGAAATAGATCTTAACAAATTCTTTTCAGATATAAATATAAATGTCTCATTATACCAAAATAAAATAGATAAGAATATTGTTGTTATTAAAAATCAACTACCAAAGATTGTTGGACCAAATGGAAAAATATATGGGCCTTTTAAAGTTGGAGATATAATAATATTAAATAATAACTTTGCTGAAAAATTAGAAAATACTGGAATAGGAAAAATAGTTAATTAAACTTATAAAATTATTTAATATAATTATCTTTAATGAAATTACCAAAAACCGTTAATAAATATTGTCCACATTGTAGAAAAGTCACGCAACATAAAGTTATCATTGTAAAAAATATAAAAGCTAGGACTGGTTTGGTTTGGGGTTCTAGGAGGGCTAGATTGGGAAAAAAAGGAATAGGAAATAAAGGAAAATATAGCAAGAGACCTTTATCACAAAGAAAAAGAGGCATTATAAAATCGTCTAAAGGGGCTGATATAAGATTAGAATGTAATGTATGCAAAAAACAAACTATTTGGGAAATAAAAGGTAGACACAAAAAGTTAGAGCTATCAACTGCAATAAGATGAAGTCAAAACTATATTTTGAAGCATTTTCTAATGATAAGGATAAATTAACAGAATTTTTAAATAAAACATTTGAGGCTGTATCAAAATTCAAAAATTTCCAAATAATAGATAAAAAAATTGTCGATCCTATAACAAAAGATATAAAAACCCCGGACGGAAAAACTATGAATGGATGGTCTTCTTATTTAGAAATATATGCAGATTTCAAAGATTTCGATTCATTAGTAGATTTTATCCTATTTTATACACCATCAAGAATTGATATAGAAGATATAAAAGAAATGAAAATTGTAACAAAAGACAATGAAATAAAATACAACAAAGAAAAGATTAATCTATTATTAAATCAAATACCTCAAGCTATAAATATGAAAGTATCTGCATTATTAAATATATATCTTGCGCAAGTTAAAAAGGATTCTAAAGGACCAGATAATCAATCGTTAACAAATTTAAAAATAAAATAAAATTTCTATCCGTAATAATATCCTGAACTTTTTTCTCTTTTCTTATTTTCTTCTTCTAACTTCTTAAGCATATTCAGATCTTTTTCTAGTCTTTCTTTTAGTTTCTTGCCTTTTTCCTTTAGATCAGTTGTATCAACTTGAAAGCCATATAACTTACCCAATATTTCTAATGCCTTTGAAGCACCAAAATATCCATTAATTTGATTTGATAAATATGTTTCAACTAACAATAAATAAGCTGGTTTTTTAAATAGTTGAGAATAATATAAAAACAATCCACTCATTCCAACAACATTATTTGATTTATATAAGTCTGGTTCTCCTAATTTTTCCTTTATTTTATTTATATCATAGTATTTATTTAATGAAAACAGGTAATTTGGATTTTCTGGTTCTAATTGATGTGAACCTATTCCACCAATTATACTTAATTCCAATAAATTAAATTTATTTATTATTCTAAATAGTTTATTCATGAATTTATATCTAAAGTATAAAGATAATCCCGGATCTTCTAGGATCATTATCTGGAAATCCCCGTATAATACTAAAAAATTATAGTTACCAATTGGAACAGAATATAATTTATAACTTATATTATCCAATATATATCCTTTTTTATTTATTTTAACTACATCAGGAAAGAAATCTGTTATTATTCTTCCAACAACTTTTCCTTTATAAGTTTCTATCAGTTTTTTTCCAACTATTTTTGACAAATTTCCAAATCCTCCGCCTATTGAATAAAGAAAAACTATATTATTCATATTTCTTATTTTTTCTTTATCAATTATGAATTCCATAATATATTATAATATATTATTTTTATATAAGGTTTCTTTTTTCATTTTTCTCCTGTAATCACCCCATTTATCATCTGGAGAAAATTTGGGAGGTATTATTCTAGATGTCTTATTACTGCAAATTGGACAGACTTCTTTAAGTGTATATATTTTACAATCTTTACATTTTCTAATCTCTTTCATATTTATTTATTTCATAAATTATATTATAATCTTTAGCTTCTTTATTTATCAATTCTAGCATTTCTTTTTCTTTTTTTTGTAAATCAGACGGACTTATAGTAACATATTTTAACATATATGTAGGTGATCCCATATATTTTATCATTATATTTAGATCCTTTATCTTTTTAAGAAATTCTTTTATTTTATATACTCCATCTCCATCTAAACAATACGCCTGCATTATATACGTAAACTCGTATTTTGGTGGGTTTAGATAATCAACTATATATTTATATAATAGATCGGAATATTTTTTACTTATTTTATATTTATCTAAAACACTTTTTCCATTTATATAAGCTTCTAAAAATGCACTATAAAGCTTGTTTTCTGGAACAATTTTAAATATTATATCCCTTTCCAATTTACTCATATCTATATTTTCCTTTTCACTCATTATTTTCAATATATTATAAGCAACCATCTCTCTTTTATATTCTGAGATTTTCGCTTTTTGTTTATTTTTATCAACTCTCTTTAACGATAAAGTAACTAATCTATTCTGCACATCTACATCAAGTACTAAACATACAATCTTTTTACCTTCTCTAACCAAAATTCGTGGATTTGTAATTCTTCTATTTGATAATTCATCTATCGGAATTATTCCACTAAAATTCTCATATTCATCTAAACTAACCTTTACATCTACATCTGATATATTATTTACAGTACATATAACATAATCATTCACCTTTGGAGAATCTTTCCTCTTATACATTTTTTAAAATATATTAAAAATACTTATTAAATTTATATACAGTTTTAAATTTTGGTTACTGGAATATTATATATATCTTCTTCATAGCAATTATATGAAAGATTCATTAAAACATATGCTGGTAGTACCAAATTTGAATTTATTAGATTTTGAATTTCTTGATTATTTTGTGCTAATTGTTGTATATTTATGCTACATGATATTGTAGATGAATTTATTGGAACATTTTGTGTTGGACTACATGAGAAACCCTCTTCCCCATTTGGTATATTTATTTGATTTGCTCCAATAATACTTAATTCAGCATTTATATTAAAAGTAGCTTGATTATTAGAATGTACATTACTAAAGCATCCAACAGAATCTTGGAAAACTATTGAAAAATATATATTTCCATTGGTTTCATTCACATTAATATTAGAAGACGACGGAGTTATTGGGGATGCTGAATAATAAACGGGTTCACTTAATGCTATCTGACTGTTAGAATAATTTAATTGTAATGGAATTAATACATTAGTAACAACATTTGATATATTATATTCTACAAATATTGGTATTTGGAGTGGTACTGCTTGAAGACCGGAACTCAGAGAAACCTTAAGATTTCCAATGGTAGAATTTGAAGGAGAAAGTTGATTAGAAGAAGAATTATAAACTGCCGGTTCTGCATTAAAATTACCTGAATAAGGAGAAGATAAGGCATAACCATAAACATAATATGAAACTCCTAGCTGGGAATTTGACATTGTATAAATGTTATTAACATAAATAAGAGGTAAATTATAATTTAAACCGCTTGATTCGCTATAATTTAATGAGGAAGGAGCCTGAATATATAGATATACATTTCCAGGTTGATTTAATGCCCATGAAGGTTGATATAAATTGGAATTTCCACCATTGAAAAATCCCAAATTTCCAGAGCCAATATTACCAATTGGACATGTAGAAAAATAAAACAAAGTAGTACCTGTAAATAATATTGGTAGCAAATACATAAATCTTCCAGCTTTCATTAAATATATATTTACTTTATTAATTAAAAATCTTATCACAATATTAACTTTAAGTATTTGTATTATTTTGATTATTAGATGTATATAAATTATTTATACTAATATCTCCATTTAAGGAATTTTGAATAATATTAAAAGCTTGTTGACTTTCATTGATAAATTGCTTTGTACTATTTTCGATAGTTTGGAAAATTTGATTATTTTCTAAATATCCGAGAATCTGATTATGATATAAATAAATCACTATTGCCAAAATTATTAAAATTAATAAAAAAACTAATCCACCACTGGATCTTCTAGTTCCCCTTTTCTTCATATGATGAATCATAAATTTCTTTATTTATAAATTTTTAAGATATTTTCAAGTAATCTATCTTAAGATAACTGTCTGTTTTTATTTCTAACAGATTTTCTGGCAATAAACAATTATATATATTTATTGCATAAGCTCCAACAAATGAACTTATATTATATATACAATTATTATTTATTATAACTTCTCCAGAGCCTTGACTAACTATAATATCCAATATATAATTTGTTAAATTATTTGGAAATGCTATATAAAATATATTGCTCTTTGATTCTATATATAAATTATTTATATTAACTGGATAAGATGAGATTAGACTAATTGTATTCTCTCCAACATTTAAATATGGGGTTAGATAAAATAAGTTAGAACATGAAGATAGCGGAATTGATAACCCATTTACAATCAATTCTACATTTTGAGGAGAATATGGACAAAAATCATAGAACATATATACATCTCCAGATATATAATAATAATTAAAATTTAATGATGAAAACTTTAGATAATTTATATTTATGTTATTCAATATTCCATTCCCACCGAATATTATACTAGATGGGGAAAATACTATTTTTAATTCGTTATCTCCATTATTTAAATAATTTGGAGAAACGAAAATACTTATTTCACCATTTTGACATCCAGAATATAATTCATAATTATTTACATATATATCAAAGTTCCCATTATTACATGTAGAATATGCAGTAATATTTATTCCATTATAATTGTCAGAATAATAGAAATATAAGCTTTTACTAACTGTTCCATAAAATATGTTTGTTTCAAAATTTAAAGTTCCCAAATTAATATAATATACTGGAGTATAACTTCCTATTGTATAATTACTTGCTATATAATAATAATTCTGGCTTTTTGATAATTGTATATTTTGAAAGATTTGATTACTAGTACTTATATTTGTAGAATTTGAAGGAAAATATGGTGTTATATTAGTTCCATTAACCAATTGTTGTATTAGATATTGTTTATATTGATATGGAAGAATTGCCCAATATAAAAAAATTATTATACCTAATAATATAAAGAATAGACCCAAACCTGCCGTTTGTAATTTTTTCATATTTTAATAAAATATTCTTTAATATTTATAATTTATACCTTAATTTTCCAACAATACAAAATTTATCAATTAATTCAAAATTATTGGCATTATTATTTACAAAATATATTTCTGCATCTATTTTATCAAGAATATTAAATAAATTTATAATTTTATCGATATTGTTTTCTTCTTTCATTTTTTTAAAACATTCTTCAGAGATTAAAACATATTCTATATTATTATACATTGCATTATTGTATACTTCATCGTATCCAAATGCTACCATATTTTTTTGCATTAAATATAATACTTCTTCAATTAATTTATTTATTTCTAAAATTTCTAAATTTTTTAATGTTTCATAATATTCTGTTCTCCTAACAAATTCATATATGCCATTTACACCTCCGTTAGATACCTTATATATTTTTATATTTTCTATATTTAATTTATCCTTTATATAATCATAAAATTCTTCAGGATAAAATAATGGACCAATTATACATAGAAATTTAATATCATAATCCCTTATAGTATCTAAAAATTCTGAAAATATTTTATATAACTTTGTTTTTTCTTCCGGATCTCCCTTATTTATCTTATAGTATTCTTCCTTTATAATTTTTATCCCATTATTTATTATACCTAGAGCTATATCATTATTATCTATTGATATTACAAAAATATCTTCTTTTTTTCTAGAAGATTTCTCTAACATTTTTTCTTCATATTTTTTTATTTCTTCTTTTTTATATAATGTAAATTCTGTAGATATTCTTATATCAAATGTATGATAGTGTCCAATAGAATCTTTATCATTTGAATCAATTATTTTTCCAGAGATCCTCAATGAATCCTTATATTCAGAAAATTTTATATTCTCAATCTCTATTTTTATTTTTATTTTTTTCTTTTCTTTCTCATTCTCAAATTTTAATGTTCTATAATCATATCCTTCTATAATATCACCTAAATTAACTATTTTATACAAATATAATAAATCCACTTCATCCTCTATCTTAATTTTTATTGTTTTCTTATCTATTATTTCATATTTCATATTATTAGGAATATTAAAGAAAGGAATATTGGAGGAATAAATGGTGCTCCTTCTTTTACTTTTACTTTTATATCATTATATTCTCCCAATTTCTTTAATATATTAATCTCTTCTTTTGAAAGACCAAATCTTCCAATAAACAGTTTATTTTGAAATATATGATAAAATATTATGATAAATGGCATAGAATAATAAAAGAAAATTTCATTTAAAAAATAAAATATTAATGGTAAAACTGAGATTATTAAGATAATAAGAGAATTTATTAATTTATTATTATTCTTAAATTTTAATACGTATTTATTCTCATTTTCATAAATATCGAAATATTTAACTAATATTTCTTTATCTTCTTTCTTTATACTATTAATTTCTATTTCATCTTCTATCCAATCTCCTTCAACCAATTCATTTACATTTCTCATGAATATTAATTTTTCCTCTAAATCCTTTGATATATATCTAAATAGAAAATATGGAATATATATGAAAATTAGAGAAATTAATAGATAATAAATATCAAAATATAAAACAAAAAGGTTGATAAAATATATAGAAACCAATATTGAGATAATATTAAAAATAGAAATATAATATCTTTTTCTATTTTCTTTATATATCTTAATAGCCTCTATATTGTGGAATATAAATCCAAATAATACTAAATAAAATAAAAATAATAACATCTTATATAGAGAAAAGAAGGATAATAGAAAGAATATTGAAAAGAAAATAAATAGATCCCCAATGGCCAGCAACCTAAATATATATAATAACGTGAAAAATAAGAGAATATAATATGAAAATATAAAATTTCCTGGATAAATATTTTGGACAATTAAATATAAAAAATAGAATACATTAAATATCAATAAAATATATATTATTATATCATCTACAGATTTATATTTTATATCCTGGTATGAAGAATATGCCAATATTATTATATCAAATACCAATAAAGGAAGCATTTCATTCATATAAAAAAATAAAAAATACAATTCTTATAAATAAATATTATGATGATGTGGACACAATCTGAATTAATGATGAGAGGAGTAACTGCTGATTTTTAAATTTCTATATATTAATATTTATTATGCCATTAATAATACCCTCCCCAGAATATGCTAAAAGAAGGAAATTATTACAACTTGATAATAAAATTAAAAAATTAGAAAAGGAGGAGAGGGGAAAAATAACTTTAGTATTAAAAAAAGAAATAGATCTAAACAATCTTAATGAATCATTAAAATTTATATCAATATTAAAAGAACTGGAAGGAAGAAATTTCTTTGATGAATTATATATTGTTAAATCTGATAAAGTATTTGATTATTTAGATATAGAAAAAGGATTAGATCATAAAAATATAGAAAAAGAAAAACTAATAAGATTATATGATATAATAAGTAGGCTTACAGATATAATAGATAAAATTAAAAAATTCTATTAGTACTTATATTCCTCCTCTTCTTTTATATTTTTAGATAATAATAATCTCTTTATATTTTCTATATCATTTTCTATTATTTTTATTTTTTCTACTTCATTTATTATATACTCAAGGTTAGCTAAATCAATAAAGTTCTCTATTTTCTTTACTTTATTCATTAAATTTTCATAATCAGATAATACAGATTCTAGTATATCTTTAGAATCATACAATTCTGTTTTTACATTTCTTATTTCTTCCCTAATATTGTTTAAACTTTCTTCCAATCTATTATATTTTTCATTAATTTCTTCAATTTTGTCCATTTCATTTACTTTAGATCTTAAATCTACAACTAGATTATTTAATTCTTCAAATAATGCATATATGCTATTTAATCTATTTTCGAAGTTTATATATTTATTATATAATTCTTCATAAGTTTTAAATTGTTTTATATTTTTAATATCATCATTTGTTAATTGCAATAAATAGTTCATATTGCTTATTTTATTACTAATTTCGGAATATTTTTCTTCATGTTTCTTTTCTATCTCTTCCAATTTACTATTAATATTATATAGATCTTTTTCTTTTATCTCATTTATCATTTCAGATATTTTATTGTATTGTAATAAATCTTTAGATAAATTGTCTATTGTTTTAGATAATAAATTTGTTAAATTATCTACTTTTAGTTTTAAATCATTAAAATCATTGATATTTGTATATGAATCTTCTATTTTATTTAACTTATCAGTTAAATCCTCTATTTTATTTCTTAAATCTTTTACGCTATTTATAATATCTTCATATTTTGTTATTTTATTACTTAAAGAATTGATATCGAGCTCTAATTTATTTATTTTTGATTTTATATTTACTATAGTAGAATAATCAATAAAGTTTTTCTGATTATTTTCTAATACATCTATTTTTAATTTTAAATCATTTAAATATCTTACTTTATCCAGTAAATCTTCATTTAATATTTCCCTATAATTATTTAATATTTTTTCTACATTTTCTAATTCTTCTTTCAAAGCTTTTAATTGATTATTAAATTCTTCTCTATTTACAAAATTATTCAAACTTCTTTTTATTTCGAATATTCTATTATTAAAGTTTTTTACATAGGAGAAAAACTCATCGATTAGATCTACATCTTTATTTAAATCCATAAACTAATTATTTATAATAAATTTTATTAAACTTACCAAATGTTTTTTAATAATTCTTTTCTTATTTCATCAATTTCTTTCTTTATCATATCATATTTTAATTCTAAATTATATACCTTTTTTTTAATATCATCTATATCTTTAAATTTTAAGTTTATTTCCATTATAATTATCTTTAATTCGTCCAATAATTTATTGTATTCATCATTCTTATCGAATTTATTTTTTAATTTTAAATATTTATCATAAATTTCATCTTTCATTTTCTTATTTTTTTCCAATTCCTCTTTTAAATCTTTAATTTTATTTTCTAAATCTTCTATTATTTTCTCATATTCATTTATTTCATCCATTTTTAAAAAATGATAATATATCTTTTTGAGCTTTTCCTATATTTTCTATAGATATATTTAATGCTTTTAATATCGGTTCTATAGCTGGCAAAGCCTGTTTATATATATAATATTCTGGATCATATTCATTATCTTTAACCTCATCTAATATTCTGACTTTGTCAGAAATTTTTTCCCCACCTTTTGCTATTATATATTCAACTATGAACCCTCTTCTAACATCATAACCTCTTTCTTTATATTTCTTTGCTGCTATAATATGTGGAGCCGTAACTTCATATTCTGATGGATCTTTTCTTAATTGTTCTCTTAATATAAATTTCTCTTTGGGATAAACATGATATTTTATGTTTTTAATAACTTCTGACAAATAATCATTTATTTCTTTTATTTTCCCTTCTAACGCTAACCTAATTACTTTTTCCTGAACCTCTCCAGCAATTTCTGACCAATCCCTTCTAACAACCTCAAAACCTCTCAATTTAATATTTTTATTTTCAGATAATAATGCATATTTTTTTCTGGCACCACCTTCTCCAGATCTTTTTTCCACAAATATTCCGGATATATAATAATCTTCAAATTCCATTTCCAATGGTTTAGGTAAAATACTATTTATTTTATTTAACAAATTTAGAGCATTTTCTTTATTATCTACAATAACGAATATGGAATCTGTATCTCCATATAATATTTTATATCCGCTTTTTTCAATAAAATCTTTTACTTCTAGTATGTGTTTTCTACCCAGAGCAGTTACTGAAGCCGCACATTCTAAACAATACCATCTAGAATTTGGAAAGCCTAAATAACCATATGTAGAATTTATTATATATTTTAATGCTGTCTGCCTACTATCAATTATTTTATATTCCTCAGAATTCTTATCTAAACCTTTTAAAGCTTTCTTTAAATTTGCTCTTTCCTCAAATACCTTTTCTAATACTATGGATATAAACCCTTTTTTCTTTTTACAAAACCATACTTCAAATTTTCCCAAACTAGTTTCAATAATTATCTTATCTTTCATACATTCTTCATGTTCACATTTCAATGTATCCGGAGAAATGTTATATCTAATTATTATTGATGGATATAGAGATCTAAAATCAAAAACCGCAATATTTTTATACAAACCAGGTTTTGGTTCTAGTACAATAGCACCAGTGTATGTTGTCCTTTTTCTATTCTCTACCTCATTTGGATCTGGTCTATTTGGTATTATTTCATTAAATTCTTTTGCCCTTTTTATTAGATAATTTTCTACAAGAATTCCATATGTACTTCCAGATAATTCATATAAAGTAATTCCAACCAATCTTGCTAACTCTAATAAAATTCCTTCAAAATGTTTATATAGTCTATAGGTTAATTCTACATCTTTTCTATTATATTCTATTAGATAACCAAAATCTTTTTTATTATAAATTATATCTGACATTTTATCCAAATTCATATCCAATTTTCCTTCTCCTAATATTTCCATAGCAATTTCATCTAAAGAATATGTTTCAGAATTTAATTGAGGAGCAAATATTGTTGTAACAATATCATATAAATCAACATTTTGTATTCCGATTATTCTATATTTTTTATCTTCTTCTCTTTTTTTAGTATATATTATTCCTTTTCCATCCCATCCAAAATCAAAATTAAATCCCAATTTTTTTGCTTTCTCATATAAAAAATATAAATCAAAATTATTTGAATTATATCCAACAATTACATCTGGATCCAAACTTTTAACTATTTCATTAAATTTTTTTAATAATTCCAATTCGTTATTTACTTTCATCCCTTCATTTGATTCTCCTCCCCAAAAAATTGAATAATATTTTTCTCCATCGTATATTGAAATAATATATATATTTGCTTTTTCTGGTGATATTATAGATTTATTAGAAGCAGTTTCTATATCAAAGGATATAACCTTCAACATATATTTATTTTCAACAATTCCATTATTTTTCTTTAATTTGTAATAATCTATATTATCTCCTTTTTTTATTAATTCTAATTCCAAATCATATGTATATAATGGATATATATCATTATCTATTTGAAACTTTTTTATTATATTAATATCACCTTCTTTTTTTCCAATTATTTTTCCCTCTTCTTTTAACTTATCAGCAAAATTTTTTATTTTATCATAATCATCTTGATTCAAATAAACTTTTATTACATTATATTCTTTTCCTATAAAATTTTTCTTTAGAATTTCAAGATTTTTTATATATTTTTCATCTTTCAATTTATTTTTTATTTCTTCTAAATATTTTTCATCTTTTAATATTATATATACATAAAATGGTTGATCATATTCTATTCTTACTTTTTTTCCATTTTCATCTCTTCCATAAATATAAATTTTTTCTCTATCATGATCAAAATCTAATACAAATATTTTCATAAAAAATTATTGCAAAATATTAATTAAAGTTTAACCTTTTATAACTGCTATTGGTCTTAATCTTACAACAATTTTAGAAATACCTAATTCATCAGTTACTTTTACAACTTCATCAACATTTTTATAGGCTTCTGGTACCTCTTCAACTACACCTTCTTTTGTTGTAGATTTTACATAAATTCCTCTTTCTTCTAAATTTTTAATTATTTCATTATAATTAAATGACCTTTTCGCAGCAGTTCTCGACATATTTCTTCCAGCACCATGAGCAGAAGATCCAAAAGATAATTCCATAGATTTTTCAGACCCTATCAATATATATGATGCTGTTCCCATTGAACCTGGGATTAATACTGGTTGTCCAATTTTTCTATAATCTTCAACCAATTCTTCTGAACCTGATGGAAATGCTCTAGTAGCACCTTTTCTATGAACAATTAATTTTTTCCTTTTATCATCAACTTTATATTCTTCAATTTTTGCAATATTATGAGCAACATCATATACAATATTTAATCCAATATCTTCTATTGAATGATTATATACTTTTTGGAATGATTTTCTGATAAAATATGTTATTATTTGTCTATTATTCCATGCAAAATTTGCTGCAGCGCTCATTGATTTCCAATAATTATTTCCATCATCAGATTGAAATGGTAAATATACCAATTCTTTATCTGGTAATTTACTTATTTCTTCTCTATATTTTTTCAATCCTAGATCTATATAATCAGATGCAATTTGATGTCCAAAACCCCTAGAACCTGTATGAATTAATATTGTTACTTGTCCTTCTTCAAATATTCCCAATTTATTTGCTATATCCTTATCAAATATTTTATCAACTACTTGTATTTCAATGAAATGGTTTCCGGACCCTATAGTTCCTAATTGATCTATTCCTCTTCTAATTGATAAATCTGATATATGTTCTATTGAAGCATCTTTTAATCTACCATAAGATTCTACATGTTCCAAATCCTCTTTCCATGCATAACTTTCTCTATAACTCCATTCTAAACCTTCTTCTACTGCATCTTTAAATTGTCCTGGAGATAAAACAACTTTTCCAGTTTCTCCAACTCCTGCAGGTACATTTCTAAATATTTCATTCACAATTTCTTTTAATTTTGGTTTTATCTCTTCATATTTTAAATTTGTTCTTAGTAATCTTACTCCACAATTTATATCATATCCTATTCCACCTGGGGAGATTATTCCTTCATTTATATCAAACGCTGCAACTCCACCAACGGGAAATCCATAACCTTCATGTCCATCTGGCATTACAATAGAATATTTTTGTATTCCTGGCAAACTAGCGACATTCTTTCCTTGTATTAATGTTTTATCTTCTTTCATCTTTTCTATTAACTTATCGTTTGCATATACTCTAACTGGAACATTCATTCCTTTTTCTTGGGGTATTTCATATATATTTTCAGATATTTTTCTTATCTTTATATCCATAAAATATTATTAATTATAATTCTTTAAAGCATAATTTAAGAAAAAGAAAGAGATACCTAAAATAATGAATGATAAAAATAAACCATATTGAACTGAAATATAATAGAGTAATAATGATCCTATTGTACCACCAAAATTTCTAAATAAGTATATATTTCCAAATCTCTGTGGATAATTTAATATTATATAATTATCAAAGAAATATTGAAACATTGTCCATGAAAATGCAGCTAGTATAAATAATACTAATAGTACCATAGCATTGTATATTTTTGATAAAGACAATATTAGAGATAATAATATTATAATACCTATTAAAAATCTGGAAAGTATTCCGATTTTTATATTTCTAAAATTAGTTTCCCTTTTATATATCTTATATAAGATTGAAGTATATAACCCATTTATAAATAATAAAAATGGAAAAATTATAGATAAAGAAAACACATTTACAGAATAAACTAAAGATGTCCAAACTAAAGAAAATCCAATCAAGACAAATAAATTATATAATTCTAGATATCCAATTCTCAACTTTTTTATATTCAATGGGAATACTAAACCTTCAAATATTGGATAAATAGCTCCAAATTTATCTATATTATTTTCTGCAACTGAAAACATTTTATCAATTCTATTCAATAAATCTAATCCATATGCCGATGAGAATAAGAATAAATATAATTTCCTATACATTATAATTATTATAGATAATAATAACAAAATAGAAACAATATATATGTTATAGATTAAAGAAAGAAAAAGAAGAGAAATTTGTGGTATTATTTCTCCAAAAGTCCAATAAATATTAAAATGAAAGTTTAAACTTACATCTTTATAATATAATAAAAATGAAAAGTATGTAGATGAATATGTAATAGTAAATAATAAAAATGATAATATTAATAAATAAACATTTGGATAAACTAATAATATAGAAGATAAAAGGGGACCTATTACACCAATCATAGCAATATTAATATAATTTTTTTCATTTATTTTAATATTTCCAAATATTGCTGAACTTATTATCGATCCTATATAAGATATGGAAATTAAAGAAAAATATATATTAGATGAAAAATTAAAATAATATGGGTAAACAAAAAATAAACTATTTAACATTCCGCCAACTAAACTGTTACTAATTATAATAATTTTTTCTTTATAGTTCATTTTATTATATCTCTAAATCTTTCTTTTAATACATCTCCTAATGCTATGCCTATAGCAATTGAAATAGATATAACTATTCCGCCAAAAAGTATTATGAACATATAGAGAAGAACTGGAGATAGTATATTTAAATAACTAAGCGTTAACACTAATATGAAAAATAAAACAGTAAATCTTATTGAACCCAATATAAAGTTTACATACTTAAAATTCTGGATCGCTGGATATAAAAAAGATCTCAATATAAATTCCATCATTGCATATGAAATTATTATTACTATTATTATTATTAATAAACTATTTAATATATTAAAAATTATAGTTCCTATATTACTAACATATGGAACAATATAAAATGAAAATCCAATAAAATAAAAGTATATAAAGAACTTAGCTATATTTACTGTTAGATCTGTAAAAGAATATGTTGTCATGATATGCTTATCATGCAACCATTTATCAAGACCTAAGACTTTCTTTAGTATTATCTTAAGTATTAATTCTATAAGTTTTCCTATAAAATACCCAATTATTATAATAGAAATAGAAATTACTATTATTTTTAATATATTATAGTTAAATATTTGGAGTATCTGATTGATAATGTTTTCCAGCATAATATTATCTAAAAAAAATGATAATTTATAAATACATGGTTCTATTAAAATTACATAACTTATTAATAGTAAGACAATTTTACTACCAAGAGGATTCTTAAAATATTTTTATATTCTGAATTTATTAGAAATTACATTTAAATAGTAATAGTTTTTTATATAATATTTTCTAGAAGTTGAAATTTCTATTTAATAATTTAAAATAGCCCCGCGGGGATTCGAACCCCGGTCTCAGGGACCAAAACCCTAAATCCTAGACCACTAGACGACGGGGCTATATAAGCATATCATATTCTTTAAATTTAATAATATTTTTATTAAAAGATTTTATATGAATAATACTGAAATGCTTAATTTTTTTAAATTAAGAGATAATCCTTTTAAATTAGAGGTAATTTTAGAAACTTTTGTTGGATATGATTTAGAAAAAACAAAATTACTAAATTCGATAAATAATAAAGAAAAAATTGTTTTAGTTTCTGGTCCTACTGGAGCAGGAAAAACAACATTATTATTGTTGATATACAATAATCTTAAAACAAAGAATAAAATATATATTTATAGACCTCTTGAAAAAAAGGAAGAATTTGAAAAGTACTTTATTGATAGATTATCTTTTTTTGAAAGAATAATATATAAATTTAAGAAATTTAATGTAGTGGAATATTTAAATAAGAAAAATTTAATAATATTTTTAGATGAAGCTACATTTTGTGATGATAATATTTTAGAATGGATAAAAATTATATCGGATCAAACAAATTGCACATTTATATTAGCAGGCTTGCCAGAATTTGAAGAAAGATTGTTAAAAGAACACAGGACATTATATGAAAGAATTATCACAAGAATATATTTAAAATCTCTTGATCCTGAAAGCGGTAGATTATTAATTAAAAAAAGATTAGAACTTGCAGGTAGCCCAGACCTATTTACAGATGATGCAATAGAAGAAATATATAATTTATCTGGAGGTTTACCAAGAGAAATATTAAAACACTCGTATGAAGCATTATTAATTGCGTATAGAGAAAAGAAAAATATTGTCGATAAAGATGTCGTAGATAATATATATGAAGCAAAGAAACCTCCAATAGATTTATTAAAATTAACAGAAAAACAAAGATATATAGTGGAATTAATAACAAAATATGGTCCAAAAACAGTAAATGAATTACTAAAATTATTTAAAGAGAGATATTCTGATACAACAATTCATGCAATATCAAATATATTAAAAAGAATGACTGAAAGTAAAATATTAATTAGGACAAAGGTAAAGGGTAAATTTATATATGATGCAGTACCTGCAATAAAAGATTATTTCATAAGAGAAATAAATAAATGAAGTGCAGTTTTTGTAATAATAGTGCAATATATAAAGATATTGATGGGAATTATTATTGTAAGGACCATTTTATAAAATATTTTGAAGAGAAGACAATAAATACAATTGAAAAATATAAATTGATAAAATCTGGAGATAGAATTGGTGTTGGGGTTTCTGGAGGAAAAGATTCTAATGCATTATTATTTTTCTTAAATAAATATAGTGAATATTTTAATATTAAGGTTTTTGGAATTCATATTGATGAAGGAATAAAAGGTTATAGGGATAAGGATACAGAAAAGTTATTAGAAATTTCGAAGAAATATAATTTAAATGTAAAAATATATAGATTCACTGAATATTTTAATATTAGATTAGATAAAGCAGTAAAAATATCGAAAGAATATAAATCATGTACAATTTGTGGTGTATGGAGAAGGTGGTTAATGTGGAGAGCTGCAAAAGATTTAAATTTGGATAAATTTGCAACTGCACATAATTTAAACGACGAAGTTCAAACAATTCTAATGAATATTTTTGAAGGAAATTTAAAAGATTTATTAAAAGAAGGTCCATATGTAGGAATAGTTGAAGGGGATTTTATTCCTAGAATTAAGCCTTTCTATTTCAATACAGAAAAAGAAAATCTACTGTATTCAATATTAAATAATTTAGAACCACCTTTTGGAGAATGCCCCTTTATTGTTGGAGAATTTAGAGATATAA
>Ga0208662_100242_pt1 | contig 23672 bp, 21 predicted proteins | sample OSPB_host_MetaG_FD_187136 | JGI IMG/M metagenome (GOLD analysis project Ga0208662, IMG submission 187136) | Hot spring microbial mat communities from Yellowstone National Park, Wyoming, USA - OSPB_host_MetaG (SPAdes) (version 2) | ecosystem: Environmental > Aquatic > Thermal springs > Hot... | reverse complement strand
ACCCTTTCTTCCTCCCCCCTCTCCACATGCAATTTCTCGGCGAGCTCCCCCTAAACCCAGTGAGCCCCTCTGTCTGGGGCGGCCCACCTAGGTGGGGAGGGTTGAGGAAGGGAGGGAGGACCCAGGGGAGGGGCTTTGATTTCGAGGAGCTCTAGGCAATTGAGTGGCTCGGGTTTTAAGAAATTTTAGGCATTTAGGATGGTTGGCTTTGGTTGTTGTGGTGGTTGGTTTAGGTGCTTGGTCGGCTTCGACTATTTCAGCATCAAGCGAGTCATAGCACCTGTGCTTCTCAAGGCTATAGCCTATAGTGGATAGCATCTCAATTACTCTGCGGCAAAGCTCCGATTCCATACACTTTTCAAGCACAATCCTCCACAGCCCGCAGTCCGAGCCGCTGTACGTCAACAGCCACGCTATTACGTAGTTTCCCCAACCCACTCCACGGGGTTGCGTTGGATCATCCCCAAGCCTCCGCCCCGGCTAGACCGGGGTGGTTTGCTCGGGGACTCATCCTCTTTTTTCCTCCACTATCTTAGTTATTGGCTTTAAAAAGCCCCCAAACGGCTGGGCTTTGGAAACGAAAGCCTTATAACCCGCCCCAACCACAGCCTGATTGGCACTGGGCCGGGGTGGGTCGGCCCGGGAGTCAACTCGCACGCGGCTCATCAAGGACAGCGCCAAGATGGTTCATCAAACCCCCGGGCTTCATCCCCACCCACAGCCCAGCCCCACCCAAGCCGGGCTGGGGCGGTCAGCCCGGGTTTTGCGGCTTTGATTCAACGATTTCTATCTCGTAATTAGCCAATTCGTCCCTTATTGTGTTGAACCTCCTATCCATCAAAACAATCTCCGGCATTTGGCTCGGCCTTTCGGCAGTCCTAATGACCCTGCCGATAAGCTGGACGGTCTTCATGACTACGAAGTCCCTTTCCTCAATGCCCCTACTCCTCAGTCTCTGCATCACGTTAGGTGGCAGTAGTGGTAGTCCTAAGATGATTAGGCGTTGGAAGCAGTCGAGGTCGACGCCCTCGACAAAGCGGCCGAAGGCCTTTAGGGCAACGATTCTGTCCCTGAAGTCACATGGTGTTTTGTTTCCCAATTCGTCCTCCCAAACGACGTCATCGCCCAGCAAGGACTCCCTAGACAGCGTTGTGTATATAACAGTGCCAGGTCGCAAGTGCTCCTTAATGTGCTCGGCAATGTCTCCTCCTCTCCTCTCGATGCTATCAAGCGTCAATGCGTACTTATCGTCAATCTTTACAGGTATTGACCAACCCCTCCTAACCACAATTGCGTTTTGCAATAGGCTGGGTGGCAATGTGGCTGACATAAACAGTGTAGGAACATTGGTACCTACGCTTGGCACTTCAAGACCGACCAGGCTTTCCTCAGTTTCGTCGAGGAACCAGACCTGGGCGTTCATCATGGTTAGTAGCTCCTCAACGACTGGCTTGAGGTCGCCGTCCTCATTCACAGCGTAAATGAGTGTGTCGACCAACTCCCTAAGGACTACTCTTAGGCTCTCTGGGCTCCTAATGAGCCCGTCGAATTCACCATCCTCGAAGCCCAGTTTATCAACGAGCAAAAGCCTCAAAGCCCTCGCATCCACCCTATGCACCACAGGCAGCACGGTATTGTGGGCCTCATCAACAACAATGAGCCTAGGCTTCACAGCCCTGACCAGCTTACCCGCCCTACCGAAGTGGGCGATGACTAAGTCGTAACCGTAGAAGCGTTCTAGGAAGCTTTGCAGCTTGTATGGGCACAGTTGCATTGACTCACCAACCTCCCTAACCCTGCCGAAGTCCATGTCGGCAAAGGCACCGAAGTCCCCAAGCTCACCAAGGCTGACAAGCCTATTGAATCGGCAACTGTGGCATACGCCCCTAAGGAAGTCAATATTCGAGTAGCCATGCAAACAGAGCCTCTCCCTACCGGCGGTGGCTAAAGCCCTCAAGCCCATATCAATTGCGTGCTGAAACACGTGAAGCTCTGTTGCCAACCTAGGCTCAAGCCACAATGCTGGTTTTGCATTAAGCCCCCTAACCACAAAGAGTCCAACAACAGTCTTACCCCAACCAGTCGGTGCCTGCAATGCCGCGTATCCACTGCGTCTTAGGGCATCAATGATTTTCACAACAACATCCTCCTGATCCTCCCTAAGCCTAAGCTCCACAATCACCACCTCAGTAGGATTACAATCGCTATCGCTATAATGACGAACGTCACTATCGGGTTTATGATGAAACCGGCAACTATCGCTCCCAAGACGACCAAGCCAGCTATCGGCAAAACCCACTTCCTATGTCTCCTCCTTATGATACCCCTCCTAATCAACACCCTGTAGAGGAGCTCCTCAAGGTGTTCTTCATCGAGGAGCCCGCTCAACCTCTCGAACTCCTCCCTGAACTCGACCTCTGCCTTCAGTATCTCGTTCACCAGGTCGAGGACGTCCTTGTTTACATTACTCACCTCGTTCATCGTATCAACGAGGTGCATTATCCTCTGGTCAATGACTTGTTTAATGTCATCGAGTAACTTGCCGTAGACCTCATCAATCATTCGCCTAATCAACTCGGCATCGACGCCCTGTCTGCCTAACTCCTCAACCTCAGCCTTAAGTCTCGCGATTTCCTTACCAACAATCGCCTTAACCATCGACGCAATAACCCTCTCATCAACGTTGCTCCTGCCCAAGTACTCGTCGACGAGCCTCTCGAAATCACGCCTCAACTCATCCCTAAGCCTATTGTAAATCTCAACGGCCTTATCCTCAATCAATTGCTCGATATCTCGATACTCATCCCTACCCGCCCCACGGCCGGTGGATCAACCCCGAGGAATTCGCCTTGGCAAGCCCAAGGCGCTATACCTCAGGGTCTCATCACTTCTACTAAATAATTAATTTGACTTTAAAAGAGGGGTTACGACACGCTCAGGCACCACCGTTTTGAGCCTTGGGGTAAGTGGTTGTTTAGCCAACCACGAATCAGCGAGGCACAAACACAAATCAACAAAAACACAAACAACCACTTAAAAACCCACACCGCACCAAGTCACTACAGAACAGATACTGCCGCATTAACCCCCTGTTACCCTAGTTATTTCAAGCCTTGCCTCCCTAGGCATGTTTATTGGCGCATTTATTACTTCGAATGCGTACCTATGACGCTTAGCGCATTTCCTCAAGCATTCCCCGTAAACCCTCAGGCTCGCTAAACCTAAACAAGGAATCTTTACAATCCTACGAATGCGATGCTAATTTCACCGGTTTTTATTATATTAAAATTCTATTTCTTTTATGATAATACTTAAAAATCGCCTTGTAATATGTAAATTATGGTCGAGTTAAGTAGGGATGTTGCCTTAAAAATGTACGAGTTAATGGTTAAGATAAGGTATTTTGAGGATACAATGAGGAAGTGGTATTGGGAGGGTAAGACCCCTATTTTTGACATTGGTGCGGGACCCGTACCTGGGGAGATGCACCTAGCTGCTGGTCAAGAACCTGCAGCTGTTGGGGTCATGATACACCTGAACCCATCCGATGCTGTGTTCGCCACACATAGGGCCCATCATGTTGCTATAGCCAAGGGTGTTGATCTTAAGAGATTAGCAGCTGAGATCTTCGGTAAAAGAACCGGGCTTGGTAAGGGTAAGGGTGGGCATATGCATTTGTTCGATTCAAACGTAAATTTTGGATGCAGTGGTATAGTTGGTGCGGCATTTCCGCAGGCTATTGGTGCCGCACTTGGCTATAAACTCCAGGGCAGAAATAATGTGGCTGTGGCCTATGGGGGAGATGGTGCTGCCAACCAAGGTACATTTCATGAGGCGCTAAATCTAGCGGCTATTTGGAAGCTACCTGTGATTTTCGTAATAGAGGATAATAAGTGGGCCATCTCAGTGCCCAAGTCCAAGTCCACGGCTGTCGTGAGAAATAGTGATAGAGCTGTATCTTACGGCATACCTGGAGTTTTCATACCAGACAATGATTTATTTGCATTATTTGAGGCCGCTAAGGAGGCTGTTGAGAGGGCTAGGAGGGGTGAGGGACCAACATTAATCGAGATAGAGACCTATAGATTTTATGGGCATTTCGAGGGTGATCCCGAGATTTATAGACCTAAGGAAGAGGTTGAGGAGCTAAGAAAGAAGGACCCAATAATTAGGGTTAGGGATGAGTTAATGAGGAGGGGTTGGTTGAGTGAGAAAGAGGATGCCGAGATTCAAGCAAGGGCTAGGTCTGAGGTTGATGAGGCAATAAAGTTCGCACTAGATAGCCCATACCCAGAACCAAGTGAGGCTTTGGAGGATGTGTTTTCCGCAGCAACGCCACCGCCGGGTAGTAAGGCGGATGTGGGTATGCCACCAACGAGTGGTAGGGTATTGCCTGCATATGTGGCTATATCCGAGGCTATAGCGCAGGAGATGGAGCGTGATTCCAGGGTGTTCTATATGGGTGAGGATGTGTGTGCATACAATGGCATATTTGGCATAACACAGGGCTTGTGTGGCAAGTTTGGTCCCGAGAGGGTTAGGGATACTCCAATTTCTGAGGCTGGTTTCATAGGTGCTGCAGTGGGTGCGGCAGCAGTTGGTATGAGACCTATTGTTGAGTTAATGTTCGTGGACTTCCTAGGCGTAGCCTTCGACCAAATATTCAACCACATGGCTAAGAACCATTATATGTCTGGAGGGCAGGTTAAAATGCCCATAGTACTAACCACAGCAATTGGTGGTGGCTACAATGACGCAGCCCAACATTCCCAAGTCCTATACGCATTATTTGCCCACGTACCAGGACTAAAGGTTGTGGTTCCATCAAACTCGTACGATGCGAAGGGACTCATGATAAGTGCCATAAGGGACGACGACCCTGTTGTCTACATGTTCCATAAGAAAATACTTGGCCTTCCATGGATGTCGTACCCAAAGACAGCGCTAACTCACGTACCCGAGGAACCATACACAGTACCAATTGGTAGGGCAAGGATTGCGAGGGAGGGTAAGGATGTTACTGTAATCACCGCTGGTCTCATGGTGCATTACGCGCTTGAGGCTGCTGAGAGGTTGCGTGGTGAAGGTATCGATGTAGAGGTTATTGATTTAAGGACAATAAAGCCACTCGATAAAGAGACAATCGTAGGCAGCGCTAAGAAGACGGGTAAAGTTCTCGTGATCGATGAGGATTACCTGAGTTTTGGGCTCACTGGTGAGATAGCGGCGATACTTACCGAGGAAGGTGCGAATGCGAAGTACAGGAGGATTGCCGTTCCTGATGTTCCAATACCGTACAGCAGGCCATTGGAGCAGTACGTGATACCTTCAACCGATAGGATAGTTAATGCGATTAAGGAGCTTGTGGGCAAGTAATGCGATAATTATTAAATGTTGGTTTAAAAATAATGACTGCCTTGGGTTTAGGCTGATTAGAATGGTCTCATCAAAGGTTGGGCTTGTGGTTAACCCGGTATCGGGAACTGACATAAGGCGTGCAGTATCTACAGCGGGTTTTATAGACATTATACAGAAGGCCCGTATAGTTAAAAGTATCTTACGTGGTATCGAGGCTGTTGGTATTGATGAGGTCTTAATAATGCCGGACTTTTATGGAATCGCTGCTCACGCACTCAACGACCTGCCTAACCTAAGTATTAAATGGAGCTTCGTGGATATTAAATCGAGGGGTGACTATACCGATACAATGAATTCCGTTGAAGCAATGGTTAAGGAGAACATAGGTACGATAATACTTCTGGGCGGTGATGGAACTGTGAGGGTTGCATCAAAGACCTCCTTAGATACACCATTGATGCCCATATCTACGGGTACGAACAACGTAATACCATACCTAATAGATGGTACCCTAGCCGGTATGGCAGCAGCCGCTGTGGCTAGTAATATTGTTGATAGAGACGATGTTACGTCTAGGTTAAATAGGCTTATTCTTGTGGTAAATAATAAGCCCGTAGATTACGCATTGGTTGATTTGGGCGCAACATTATACCCATTTAGGGGTGCCAGGGCTTTAATAAATCCTGAAATGATTACGGAGGTCTTTATATCGTTGGTGAAACCCACGAGTATAGGTCTTGCATCCATAGGTAGTGTTTTGAAGCCGCTTGGTCTTCCAAAGAATAAGGTGCTTCATGTGATTATGGGTAACAAGTTATGGGTTAAGGCTGTATTAATGCCTGGTTACGTAACCACAATAGGTATTGATAGATACGAAGAGTTAGAGCTAGGATCTAGGGTACCGGTAGGTAAGGCATTAACGATAGAGCTTGATGGTGAGAGGGAGGTTGAAGTTTACGAAGGTGATGATGTTGCCGTTTCCTCAGATAATAAAGGACCCGTAATAATAGATGTTAACAAAGCATTACAGGAGTTATTTTTAAGGGAGGCATTCATGAGACGGCATCTAGCTTAGCGAGGTCGCTTATAGTTATAGACCTCCCTAATTGCCTTGATTATCTTTTCCGTGCTTGGTATCCACTCTCTTTCTAGGGCTTCGCTGAATGGTACTGGTGTTGCTGGTGGTGTGACTAACTTCACGGGTGCTTGTAGATCCTCAAATGCCCTAGATGCCGCCAGCGCTGCAATGTCTGTTGCGAAGGACGCCCTTGGATAACCCTCATCAACAACCACAAGCCTCCCAGTCTTCTTAATGGACTTCAATATCGTGTCTACATCAAGTGGCACCAGAGTTCTTGGGTCTATTACCTCAACATCGATACCTTCACCACGCAACCTCTCAGCAGCCTCAAGCGCCTTATGAACCATCCATGCCGTGGCAACCACCGTAACGTCCTTACCCTCACGCTTAATATCGGCAACACCGAAGGGTATCTTGTAGGGTTCCTCAGGGACTGGTCCCCTAACGCCGTAAAGCATCTTGTGCTCAATGAATATCACTGGGTCCTCTTCATCAAGTACGGCGGTTAGTAGGAGACCTTTGGCATCATATGGTGTTGATGGCATAACCACCTTGAGTCCCGGCACGTGGGTAAATATCGCATGCAGAGATTGGGAGTGCTGGGCTGCGGCTTGTATACCTGCGCCGCACACCGTCCTAAGTACCATGGGAACCTTAACCTTACCACCCGTCATGTACCTAAGTTTAGCCGCCTGGTTATATATCTGGTCGAAGGCTACACCCAGGAAGTCTATGAACATGAGTTCAACAACAGGTCTTAAACCCATCATTGCGGCACCAACTGCAGCACCTATGAACCCACTCTCCGCAATCGGAGTGTCTCTTACCCTTTCTGGGCCGTACTTATCGTAGAGACCCATTGTGACCCCAAAGACACCGCCATACACCCCAACATCCTCACCCATTGTGACGACCCTCTTATCTGCGGACATTGCGTAATCCAAAGCCTCATTCAGGGCTTGCACGAAGGTTATCTCTCTAGTGCCTGCCATACTCACCACCCTAGTCCCACCTCCAAACGAGGACACCTTGCGTGGGTTTTGCGAATACATCATCATAAAGCTCCTCAGGGCTTGGATAAGGACTCTCCTCAGCAAACTTCACAGCCTCCTCCACCTCATTGGACACGCGTTTCCAAATTGCGTCAAGCTCTTCCCTAGTCGCTACACCCCTCTCCAACAGGTACTTCTCAAATATTTTTATTGGATCCTTATTATTCATCCACCACTCAACCTCCTCCTTAGACCTATAGATCTGCGGATCACCCTCAAAGTGGCCTCTAAATCTATATGTCCTAGCCTCGATTAGTGTTGGTCCCTCACCCCTCCTAGCCCTCTCAACAGCCTCCCTTGTAGCCTCATAGACAGCAAGTACATCCTGACCATCAACACTAACCCCTGGTATTCCATATGCCTTACCCCTCTCTGCAACACTCGTTATTAATTGCTGTCTTGAGTAGGATAATGATATTTGGTAGAGATTATTCTCGCACATGAAGATTACGGGCAACTTCCAAATGGCCGCCAGGTTAATTGCCTCATGGAAGTTCTGCTGGTTTGAACCACCCTCGCCAAAGAATGCCACGGCTACATTGTCCTTACCAAGCAACTTAAAGGCCAATGCTGCACCAACAGCGTGCGGTATACCACCACCAACCATGCCGTTTGCACCTAACATGCCTATATCTGGATTGGCTATATGCATTGAACCGCCCTTACCCTTATTGCTACCTGTCCTCTTACCGAATAACTCAGCGAAGGATGCTTTAATATCACCACCCTTAGCCACGTAATGCCCATGACTCCTATGTGTACCAGTAATTACATCACCAGGCTTTAGCGCTGCCATGACACCAACAGCCACAGCCTCCTCGCCCACATATAAGTGAACAAAACCCTTAATCTTGCCCTGAGCAAATAATTCCGCGGCCTTGTTCTCATGAAGCCTTATCTTAACCATTGTCTCGTACATCCACATTAACCTATCCTTAGTTAACTCCGTTGCCTGCACCATGAACATTATTACATAATTTACGTTTTTAAATTTTACCTCATAAGCCATGTCACAAATAATTCATGTAAGGTATTAGGTAGTGCTAATAAATATAAGAAAATAATTTTCGCAATGTCTAGAAGTCCCATGATTGGTCTGGTGGTTAATCCCCAAGCTGGTAGGGACATTAGGAGGTTGATAGCTTATGCGAGTGTTTTTGATAATTCTGAGAAGATGAATATTGTGCGCAAGTTGGTAATGACGCTTCTCGACTTTGGCATTAACAGGTACTTAGTAATGCCTGAGCCAGACGGTATTATAGAGACCGCACTACGAGCACTGCCTGAGGATGTGTTGAAGGAATTAGATGTGGAGTTTGTGCCTATTAGGGTTACTGGTACGTGGGTTGATACGTACAACGCCATTAGGTATATGAACGGTAGGGTTAACTCAGTAATAATACTTGGTGGAGATGGAACAAATAGGGTAGTGGCTAAGGCTGGGGTCGATGTACCAATAATGCCTATATCCACAGGCACAAACAATGTGTTCCCATACATGGTTGAAGCCACCGTAGCTGCTGAAGCCGTAGCAGCAATAGTGCTTGGCTACGTTAATGTTGATGAAGGTACATTTAGGGCTAAAGTTATTAGGATATATGAAGATGGTGAGTACGTAGATACTGCCCTTGTAGATGCCGTATCCACAATGTACCAATACGTGGGCGCTAGAGCCATTTGGGAGCCGGAGTACCTAAACGAGGTTTTTGCCGTACTTAGTGCACCATACAATATTGGCCTATCGACAATAGCCGGTGTAGTCAAGGAGATCACGCATGGTGACGATATTGCAGTGTACGTGAGGCTTAGTAGGAATAATACTGGTAGGAGCTATAGGGTTGCCATAATGCCAGGTCGATTGGTGAGACTTAATGTTGTGGAGTTTCGCGAGGTTAGGCTTAATGAGCGTGTTGAGTTTGATAGTAAATCAACGTTGATAGCACTTGATGGTGAGAGGGAGTTTTTGATTCCACAGGGTAGTAACGTTTCGGCAGAGGCTAAGAGGGATGGCCCATGGGTTATTGATTATAAAAAGACACTGCAAATAGCCAGCGGTAGGGGGTTCTTTGAATCACTCAAGTAATTCATTCGGTATCTCAACCCTAATGAACTCCCTACTAAACACCCACTCAAGCCTATTATACTTATTATTATATAGGTACTCTGCAAGCCTGTACTCACGCTCAGTCAATTCATCCTTATAGAACTCGAAGTTAAGGTACTCGGAGTATCCATCAAGGAGTGCACGCTTCACCTCATCCATATCCCTACCAGTTAGGTCATACACATTACCAACCCTATGACTAACCTGTGCAACACCCTTATCCTGAAGCTTTGTCCTTGGTACCTTGAGTACCTTAGCAAGCATCTCGAGATTGCTCCTAATGAGCATCGTAGCGTGGAACAGAACCCCACCTTCCCTTAAACCAGCTGCTGAACCAAGTACCTTCCTACCACCTATCTCCACGTCATTAAGCCCAGGGCTTTCAGCCTTAACACCAAGCTTCTTAAACGCTAGCAGTACTGGGTTTATCATTAATTCATACATCTTAACCACATCATTACTAATGCCATAGTGATCAGGCACAATTACTGAGTATATTAGATTACCTAGGTCCTGATAAACAGCACCACCACCAGTATCCCTCTTCGCTATTTGAACATTGTATTGATTAGCGATTTCCATGTTGACCTCCTCCTCAGCCACTTGGAATTTTCCAATAATGACAGCATTCCTATGCCTCCAGAACCAGAAGGTCGGTGGTGACTTGCCAAGGAGCATGAGCCTAAATATGGCCTCCTCAACGGCAAGGCTCATTCTAGGATTATCAAGGAACTCCAGCTCAAGAAGCCTAAGCCTCATGGTGAACACCCAGTATTGCATTTACAAAATCCTCCTCGGTAACGAAAGGAACCCTAACACCACTCATGAAAAACCTATGAACCACTGAACCAACCTCCTCCTTAGTAAGCCTGGCGCCTATCAAGGCCTTCTCAAGATTCAACAGTGCCTCCTCAGGGTACATAAAGAAGTCACCTGTTATCCTAATCCACGTTATCCTACCCGAATCATCAAGCTCCAACTTTACCCTAATAAGCCCCTTACGTGCCTTATACTCATTAATAAGCATAATGAATTGTTGCCACAATATTTTTAAAACTTTGCACAATAATACCTTATGCTTGTTACAGTACCAAACCTGTGGAATTATGATAGGTACGGTCCTGGGGTAATAACAGAGTGGTATAAGAGCGAAGGCGATAAGGTTAAGAAGAAGGACCCGTTGTGCCAGATCATGGTTATAAAGGCCACGTACATTGTCGAAAGCCCTGTCGATGGTGTCGTAAAGAAAATCATTGCCACTAAAGGGGCAAGGGTCAAGCCTGGAGACCCTCTAGTCGAGATTGAAGAAGTCACGGCTCCAGCACCACCAACACCTACTGCTGCACCACAGCCTCAGGTTGTTGTTACCGAGGTGAAACCTACACCAAAGCCTGAGGAGGAGTACTCGGTGGTTAAGATTGAGGGTATTAGGAAGGTTATTGCTGATAGGATGGCTGAGAGCCTGAGGACTATGGCACAGTACACACTCCATACGGAGATCGATGCATCGGAACTCGTTAGGCTTAGGGAATCAAGGTTCAAGGATTATACATACACGGAATTAATCTCGTACCTAGTGATAAAGGCGTTAAGGGATTATCCTACACTCAATGCCCACGTTGTTGGTGATGAAATGAGGATCTTCAAGCACGTGCACCTAGGCATTGGTGTTCAAACGGATAAGGGATTGCTTGTTGGTGTCGTTAAGAATGCCGATGAAATGGACTTGGACATGTTGGTAAAGAATACGAGAAAGATCATTGATGACGTTAGACAGGGCAAGGCACCACCTGAGGAGTTGACCGGGTCTACATTCACAATAACTAACCTAGGGATGACTGAGGTCGCATTCTTTACGCCAATAATAAATCCGCCTGAGGTCGCAATACTCGGTGTTGGGAAGATTAGGGATGTACTTGGTAGGAAATACCTACCATTAAGTCTCACGCTTGATCATAGGGTCATTGATGGTTACGTAGGAGCCCAATTCCTGGGCAAACTCAGGGAATTCATAGAGAATCCACAAAAAATTTTCCCAGGTACATCAGTTCCAGAAACGCCAGAGAGTGAGTTTAGTTTAACTGCCATTTCGTTATCAGACACGAGGATTGAGGCGACAATAAGGAGCTTTAAGGTGATTGTCGATGAACCAAAGGAATCAGGAGGTACTAATGAAGCGCCAACACCCATTGAATACCTACTACTTGCCCTAGTTGGTTGCATGAACATAACAATCAGAAAGATCGCCGGGGAAAGAAAAGTCAAGATCGATTCAATGAAATTCTCAGTAATGGGAACGCTGAATCCAGCGAAATTCCTAGGTCTATCAAAGACGGGTAAGGCTGGATTAACGAAGATAAACCTCAATGTTGAGATTAAATCAAATGCACCAAAGGATGTAATTTACGAAATAATCAAGGAGGCCGAGGAGAGATGCCCAGTGCATGACACGTTAACACACGGAACACAGATAAACCTAGAAATAACAGTATGATGCATAATCCCCCATCTAATGAACTTAAACATACCGAAAAATTCATGTACGTAGATACAGCTCCATAACATTTTTAATCAGCTTTATTTATGCTCAACTTAGTGGTGCTATGCCTAGTGGTAGGGAGTGGTGGGTAATTGGCTTAGGCATTGTCTTCATAATCGTGGGCCTCAGATTCCTACCCGACGCGTTCACATCAACGATCGATGCCGTGGGCGTTGCCCTCTGGATCGCGACGGGTGTGGGGATTATAATAGCTAGGAGGTGGATCGCCAGGTACGTTAAGAATGAATGATTAATTAATGATGAGCCCATCCTTAAAACCACTGGTAAAAATTAATCATTCCTCATGCTCCCTCGTTACTAACCGCCTCGTTGTCTGTAAAATTCTCTCAGCCCTTGTCTTAATTGTATCCTCACCCCTTCCCCTCCTCATTGATGCCGCTATGTACTTTGCAGCCTGCTCAGCCTTCCTCAGCGTGATTGCGTCTATGTACTTCTCGATTAACTCCCTGACTCAGTTCGGCATTTCCGCATTGGCTACCTTGTCCATGAATGCCACAACCTCATCAACACTCGGCTGTGGTACTTCGATTGGTACAAACCTATCCATGAGGGGCAACCACCAATTGCTTGCACGAAGCTAGGATTAAAAGGGTTCGCGGTAACCACGGCTCTAACCACGGTGCCTTTCTCACGAAGTCCTTGATTAAATCCCTCAAACTAAGCCCTAGAAGGCTTAGTTTGAGGGATTGACTCCATAACCTCACTGGACACGCCTTTTCTTAACATGTTTAGTGATACGCCTTTACCAAGCCCCTCACGCCTAACCTTAGCAACCTCAGGAATATCTCTACTAAGCACCTCCTTAGCAATATCTTCGTAGTATTTAGGTAAGTAAATCACCTCGGCATTGCCCAGCCTAATCCTTAGCCTAACTGCGTCTATGGTGTTCCTAACAACGACAGCAACACGCCCTCTCAACACTACCCAACCTACTAACAAGCTCCTCAATGCTGCTGAACTCATTAACCCTACCCCTAACGTCATCACCAACCTTACTCCCAAACCCACCGTAGGCATAGACTGCATCAACCAAACCACGCCTAAGCAACACAGTGACTAAACGACCCCTAGACTAACCAGGTGATGCCAGGATGATGGCACCAACAAACATCACTCAAACGCCTTGCCAATCCATCAACAATGCCATTAACTAACTTATCCAAATCAATTCGAACAGGCATTATTACTACAAAACATAACATCAATAATTTCTTGAATAAGGTCTCAAGACCGTTCACGAATACGGCATCCATGTACCATTGCTCACGAAATCTTGAGGTAAACCAGGGCAATATATTAAATCCTTAACATTATTGATACAATTAATGATTGCATTATTCCAATGTTCATAAATACTACGTTTATAGGGAGGCGCCATAAACGAAGTCTAAACACTTTATATTAATAATCGTTTAAGAACATTATGAACCCATCTTTCCTTACACTATGTGAATATTTTATGGATTACCTCAGTCTTTCTCTGGTTCACGTACGGCAGGTAACCAATTGGTACGCTTATGTCATTATTGTAGCCTACTAGTAATACAAATAGGTCATCGTATGTTATTTCTACGGGCTTTAGCTTGAAGTTCACCCTAACTCCATCAATTATCTTCAACTTAGTTAAGGCATTATAAGCTGGCCCAACATTAACATTACTTACGAATAAAAACCTTAATTCACAATTTGTCTGTGCCTGCTTCTTTAATTGCTGCTGGGCACAGTAATTCTTAAGTTTATCACCATAACGTTCCTTAAACTTATTGATGTACTTTTGTTCGTCCTTGACCTTGCCTAATCTAAAAACTATGGCCTTAAACTCATCATCAACAGTAACATAAGTACCTTCAAAGCCAACCTCAGAAACCCTACTGGGAATAATCTCAATGCCCCTCCCGCTATAGTATTCACGTAATAAACCAGCCGCAACATTGGCTAGATAATCGCCTTTAGCCACAGCTTTATTTCCGGCGTATATTTTAAAGATTGGGTATTGATCAAGCTCATGCTTAAACTTATTGATAACATCATCAATAGTAATATCATTACTACTTACTGCATATCCAATAACCTCATTTAATATACTAAATGCGACAAAAGCCGGCATTTTCGTTAAATACTTACTAATTAGATTATCGACTTTTTTAGAAGATTTAAGGACACTTATTATATTTAAATTATTCAGAGGCACTAGTTTATTATTAATTAATTCTGTTATGATCCTTTCCATATAATTAAGGAAAGACTCCTTATCATACCTTACAGATATTGAGCCATCATTATTATCCATAAGCATCCTACCGTGCATTGGATGTCCACTTTTACTCACGAAATCCTTCATTAAACTGCTCGGATAGTATGTTTCCTGAATTAGGAGCATTAATGTGAATCGGCCTGGCATATCATCAATAACGCCAGGTCGCAGGGCATCGAGCATCTTCGTTATCCAACCATAGAGGGTTTGTGGATCAGGGAGAGAGCCTCCTTTACTGGTTAATCTCTCAAACTCATCTATTATGACCACAACTCTCTTATCATTAGAAGCGGCAAGGTTTATGTAGAATGCTCTCAATGCCCTAACAGGGTCCTTAGATCCAAGTTCTTCAAGATAATGTTCTAACTTATCTTTGCTGCATACCTTATTTAAGATACCAATACGTGTTGTTAGGTAAATACCTAAGTATTCAGGTTCATCACTATTCACTATACTTTTTTGAGTTGGTGTTTTGATAAAATAGCCTCCGCATATCATACGTATGATATCGAGGAGCTCTGCCTTAAGAGAATAAGGTCCTCCTAGCTCTAGCAGTTTTTCGTTAATTTCCCTTGCATTAATATATATGACATCAAATGTTCCTCTCTTCCTAGCTTCGTGGTACATTCCGTACCCAAAACCATAAGTCTTACCATATCCATACAACGCCTTAACGAGGACAAAACCAAATTGAGGATTATTTACTATCTGATCAAAATGCCTAGGTTTAGCCAATATTACAGGCCCCTTTGGATTAGGGTATTTAGGAGCCGTTAATGTCCATTCTTGTATGTATGTACTCACCATATCACTTGCCATAAAATTCTCACACTGCAATATCTCAATTTCCAATATATAAATTTTATTAAATGGTTTTGTTAATGGCATTAACAAATATGTATGGCGAAAGGGAGGGGGTAATTGAGATAAATGATGAGATGACATTAAGGGGATTGGAGTTGTTAAAGGGTTTTGTTAACAAGGTTGATGCGAGAGGTAAGAATGTGAGGCGCGCCTTGGCTCAGTTGATTAATTTAGTTGAGGGTAATTATCTACCTTTCGTGAGTGTTGATGCCTTAAGTGATAATAATATTATTGATGTTTGGAATGAGTATAGGAACGACCTCATATCATGGCTGAAGGGATTTATTGAGAAGTATGGTATTGAGGTTCCTCTTGACGACCTGCCCATTGACTATAGGGCTAGGGTTGCCGTTTTAACGGCAATGCTTTTAGCAAGGGATCTAATTGAGGTTCATTACTACGCATTGAGTAGTGAGGCTAGGCAAATAGTGGATAGCACAGTTATTGATTGGGGCGGTGTATCGTTGAGCCTATACGACTTAATTAGATATGCCTATCCAATAATGCTTTGGGCAGCAATGGGGGCTGCAATTACCAGGGGTACCGAGGTTATGCCCATAGTATCGATATTTTCAGAGAAGGTTAAGGCGTTGTATGAGGTTACGAAGAGTAGGGGAAGGAGTAAGGTTGGTGGTGGGGGAGTTTATAAGGTGTATAAACTCGTGTACATGCCTCTCGTCATTACGGGCCTTATGAATGAGGATGTACTCTACAAGCTCATTAAATCAATAAGTCCAGAAATAGTCTCGGGAGCTGAGACGTACAGGTTCAATGTGACCGGGCTTGGGCAGGCATTCCTTAAGATTTCGGCATTGGTCTTCCGACATTCATTAGACACAGCCTATTATGGTACTGCAATAGCGGTCTTAACGGCAATATCTCATGTCCATGATATTGTACTTAATAAAATAATAAACCAGGTGCTTAGGACGGATATTTACGGGAATGTGGAATTCATGCGAAGCGAATACGTTAAGTACAACCAATACGCTGCATCATTCCCCGATATTTATAGGCTCGCGTATACTCATGACAATGCCCTAAGGGACCTCTCCGCAATGACCCTCACGTTGATAAACATGCGTAATGAGTTGAACGAGTTAGCACAGGAATCTAAATCTCAGGAAGTTGATCAAGCATTAAATGTATTAATCAATAAGTATCCTCTTTTGACTAGTGAGACGGTTAATGAGTTAGTGAGGGATGCGATTAAGGTTATCTGGCTCACAAGCGGAAGCATCGCCTAACAACAACGAATTAAAAATATTTCCGTACATTCATTAATACCCTCGGGGAGATTATGGATGCGTTGAAGGAGAAGTTTATGATTAGCATTTGCAGATTTCGTTCATTAAACCCTCAGCAATACCTAGTAGCTTGTCCCTAAATGGATTATTATTAATAAGATCTTCGACCTTCTTAATTACATTATTAATTGTATCCTTGTTGATCTTTTCACGATATCTTAATGAACCTATTGGTACGGACCTACCCGTATTATCATGCCTCTTTATCAATGTATCAGCCTGCTCCTCAGGCAACTCATAGAATACCATCCTAAGCGTGTATTTGCCTAATTTTGCCTCATCAAGTCCGTAGAAGAATTTTCCAATCCTCTCCTCAATCACTGGTATTGCCCTGAAGATTATGGCCCTACCCTTAGCGTTAAGTGGACCTAACTTGCTATAACCGCTACTCTTAGCCACCCTAAGACTTGGTATGTCTGAGACTGCACGGTAGATCAACCTTAGGGCTTCGGCATGAAGATACTCATCGCTTAAGTACAATCCCTGTTGAACCTTAGCCAGGGTGCAATGCCAACAACCGTACCTCACGTTTAAATTTCCATTAAATAGGTATAGGTCAATTAACGGTTTGACATTGAAGTATTTCTGAGCCTTTAGGAATGCCCATACGTCCTCAGTACTCCAGAACCTAATTGGTGCCACCTTAGGTATGTCATTATTAATGGTGAAGTAAGCCCCTAGGCACGAGCCCTGGGCCATGCATGTGCCGAACCTAACACGCATTGACTTAGACCTGGCGGCGCTCTCCTCATCCCTGGACCCAACAACTAGTACATAATCACGGTACCTACCCAACCCCTCCTTGGTAGGGCCTATTTTAAGGAGCTCAACACACCACCTAAAAACAAATGTGGGGGCTGGGTAACCCCTCACAAAAACCCTCCAGTAAAAGGTGTCTGTTGGGTTTGGTGCGGCGATCTCGGTGATTACCTTAACACCAAGCTCACTCATCTTTTCCGAGTACTCCCTCATGAACTCTCTAGCCCAAGCCTCCATGGTAGGTATTTCACTTAACGTATCATTATGTAAAACAATGACCTCTAAATCCTCAGGTCTACGCTCAAGAACCCACTTATAGAGTAGGATGGCTGTTGCCGTTGAATCCTTACCGCCAGAGTACGCTAGGATGAATCGTTTAAAGCGTTTATAAGCCTCATCAAGAGCCTCAAATGGCCCGGTGGGTTCAAGCACCTTCATACCTCACTAAGCTAGAAATATTAAATTACCCCATTTAAAAATTAAGTACTTAATAAAAAACGAGTTTAAGTGTATATTATGGTACGGAGAGACCAGGTTAAAACTTTTAGTTACCTGTATATAATGATCTATGGCGATTAATGACGAGGGAAGCCATGAATGTAATTAGCCTCAGTGAATTAGGTGAGTATCTTGATGATGTGGTTAGTAGGTTTTATGGAGCAGCGAGACCCCTGCTTCTACCAGCCGTTGCGAATACCCGGATAGTGGATTGTGATTTATTGCGTAGGTTTTGCTGTGATGAATCGTTATTGACTATAAATTATAGGGTTGGTGGCATTATGATTGTAAACGCGAAACTCGGCAGCTTAAGTAGGGGGTTTGTACCGTGCGTTATTAATCCATGGAGAATGCCGCCGTTGAGGAGGTTTATTGATTCTGGTATATTCCGCATCGCCGATGGTTCATTAATTGTTAATTATTGGGATGATTACCTAAGGCTGATTGAAGCATCAAGCATCGCTAAGGGAGTACTCACGGCGCTTAAGGCGCTCAGTGAGTGTGGGGTGTTCTCGGTCGGTTCACTATCTAGGTGCTTGGGTATTGATACCAATGACACGTATTATTTACTGCTCATTGCCAGGTTTCTCTACCCAGCAATTCTTGAATTAATTTTGCCCAATGGAGTCACCATAAACTCGATACTTAGGGAATTGGGGATTGGTGCTGTGGTTAGCGTGGAAGAGCTAATGAGGAGGCTTCTAACGAATGATGTTGATAAGGTTATCATTAGCCCAAGCCCACTCATTAACGATCTAGCAATTGCATTACCTAGGGCTAGGTTTAGGAGGCAGAGACGGTTGCGTATTCACGCATCAGGTGTTGGTGTTAACCCTGTATTGTTTGGTGATGGTTTTGTGAGCATTAGGTCAGCAATTACTAGGCACTCAATACCAACACTGCTCGACTTTGTGAACTTTAGGGATGCAGTGGTTGCCGATATTGGTTGCGGCTTCGGTGTTAAGGGCACATATGGGATTAGGCATGGTGCATCATTCGTGATATTGATCGATATTGATGAGAGGGTGTTGAGGCTTAGGAGGAGTGGTTGGGCTGTGGATCTAGTGGTTGCCGATGCTAGGAAATTACCGCTTAGGGATTCATCAGTTGACGTAGCCATATTGTGGAATGTTATAAACTTCATACGTGAGAAGGATGACGTAATTAATGAGGTTAAGAGAACTTGCCGAGGCGAGGTTGCCTTTTCAGTATATAACGCCACTAATGCATATTGGCATTACACGTACGAGGACTTTGTACGAGACGTGCTAATGATTGGTAGACCAAGGATTATTAAGAAGGTTAGTGAGGCGCAGTACCAGGCAATTGTGAGGGTTGTTTATGGTAAGCATAAGGATTAAGGTATTGAGGGATGAGTACTGCAACCACTGCAACATAAGCAGGAGAAGCCCGAGAAGCACTGGCGTTAAGCTCCTCGAGAATGTGCTTGGTAGGAATGGGGTAAAGCCAAGCGTTATTATTGACTATGGATGCAGCACCTGGAGAAACTCCAGGTACCTTGCCACTAAGTATGGGAGTTTTGTGATAAGGGTTGATGCTTTGATGGAGACCAAGCCCGATGTGGTGGCTTACCCAACACACATGCCGTTTAGGGACTCATCAGCTGACGTAGTCCTGCTTACGCACATACTCATGTTCATGAATAGCAGGGAGGAGTGGCCAAGGGCAATTCAGGAATTGGCTAGGGTGAGTAGGGGCTATGTGGTGCTTGAGACATACCATGTCAAGAACCCAAAGGCTTTGAACTACGAGTGGCAGGAAATACATGAATTAATAAGCGCCAACAACCTATCAATAATTAGAAGGAATTTAAGAAGAGACATGGAGAATGTGGTGCTGGAGGTAAATCATTAATCAACACGCACGAATACCGCGTGATTACTCACTTTCTTAGAAGGCAAACCCTTAAGTTGCTTGACCTCACGTGGACTAATATCGGCAAGGCTGAATAATGCGTCTAAGGTCTTACGTATTCTTGAGGCATTTTCGCTAATTATTTTATCACTTCTGAAACTGCTCAATCCACTTCTTTGGGCTATTGCTGCGGCACTGTTCCTAAGCCTTTGTATGTCGCCTATGACTATAAGCATCAGTCTATGCCTACTAAATTGAACGTTTAGATTTTCAGGCTCCCTAAAGTATATCGTTAATCCCTCATCATCACGTGAATTAGCGCTCCACTCCTTACCGAGCAGTGCTATTACTATGTCATCCTCACCACCAAGCATTGATTGAACGGTTAGGAATCTAACATTGATATTAACCCCACCTACCTTCCTCAGGTAATACCTCACGTCCTCCACCAAATCCCTATAAGGACCAATAACGCTTATACCAACATCATTACCCAACAAGCACCTAAGTGAAACAGCGTAGTAAACCGCAAGCTTAACTCTCACTGATTCAGAGTACTCGCCAGGTTCTATGGCATTCTTCGTATTAACCATAATAATTGGTATAAGACTTGACAGAGCATCATCAACACTATTAACAACCCTACCCCATAAATAATCATTTACGAAGCCTTTACATTTACCAAGTCTTTCTTTCCAATTTATATTTTTAAGGCGATCCTCAAGCCTCTTTTTAGCGTCCTCGTCAGCCTCTAATTGAATACCGATGTCGGAATAAAATCCATCACTAATAGGTTGCTGAGTTGGTCTGGGTAATCTAAATGTTCTATTCAATGTCATAAACTGTCTCGAATTCAAACTACGCAAAATCTCCTCCACCTTAGGCAGGGCGAGCAAAAACCTACCATAACCCTGGTACTCAGGACCTACGGCTACTGCCTGCCTATCGTCACCAACTATGACAAGGCCATGCATAATACCAGCACTACCTTGGGCCAGGGCCCTAAGCTCTGCATTGGAGATTGGATTGAATGGTAGGTAAAATGGCGTTTTGGATGCCTCATCAATGAATGGAATGAATTTATACCCTGATTTCCTCATCCTTGAGGAGACACGTTGATAATCCGTAGTAAATATGAACAAGGCATCATCAATGCCCCCATAAACCATTTTTCTCAAAACATCATCACTTACGTTCGCATACTTCCTAAGCTCTTTAAGGTCGTCTCCAAAGTATGGTCTCGGTATTGCAGAGCCATAAATACGTATTTTACTTAGGATCTTATCAATACTTAATTCCGATTCCTGTAGTATCCTAATTATTGGTCTCAGTGCTCGCGCAAAACCGCTAATGGTTAACTCATTCGTCGGTGCAATGTATATGAACTTATATCCACCATTGAGGAGTTCATTAATTACGTCTTCATCATTCATGAGTCCCTCCATGACCTTGGTCTTGCCAGTACCAGGTGGACCCCTAATACCAGCAATTGGTGCATCCCCCTCATGTAATATTGCTCTCTTGCTGATCTCAACAGCATTCCTTAATGAGGACTCCAGATTCAGTTCATACTTATCAATACCGATTAGAGCACTTCTAATTAATGAGGCGAGGGTAGTCATGATACCTCACCTCTTGTGTATGCATTAAACGCCTCCGCAAAGGCCTCCTCAACACTCTCTAATATGCGTTCCCTATCCTCAGCTGATAAACCACTAAATTCCCGTTTAACTTCATCTTCCTCCTCGCTAATATTCTTTAATGACATATGCAGCGCATGTAATGTGGCGAGGTCCATGTTGGTTAGGTCAGCATCGGCCTCAACAACCAAGGCCCTATTTAATCCATATTCGTTAATATAGTGGTTAAATATCTTAAATGGTAACCTTAGGTATGGGCTTATTGGCGTAACCACAACGCAAACCTCATCACTACCGCATTCTACCCCAATATCTTCATCTTCCTCACCAGGTAGTAGTGTCTTCTCAACCCTACCAAACAATGAGATGCCTAGGGTTGGGTACTTAACGTGACCCTCGATCAACGTGACTAAAACGGGTTGTCTAAGCCTTGGCAATGAGATACGTGGCATATCATCACTTAAGTTCTCACAGGGCATTAACTTCCTCCTCAGTACTAACCCCTCGTAAATTGAATACTTACTGTCAATACTGTAAACCCCCATCCTGACCTTCTTCATTACATTAAGGTTCCCGAAGGATATGTTTATTGCCCCGCAAAGACCACTATGGTTGTTCATTTTCTCAACTCTACGAATGGTTGTCCTCTCAATCAATCCCTTATCAAGGTCAGCCCTAAAGCCGGAGTGTTTGTCAGAGTATAGATATTGTTCAAAGCCAGGAAGTGCATTGACGTAATCTGCCAGTTCGTATAGGACCCTATACACCACCATGTCCCTATCCCTCTCCCTATAGACCTTAAATCGGTAAAGCCATAACAATCTATCAAGCTCATCCTTCTCATAAGAACCGAAATAGAACCTACACTCCCGCAATTTACTATTCTTATCACTAAACGGACATAATATACATGGGTATTTATAATCACCACTCTCATCCCTTTGATTCATTGGGCTACCCCGAGGCAATATCGATGGCGTATATCTGAACACGTAGTCTGGCTTAGGCCTATTATTACATGTTACAACGCACCTATCACGTGTTTTCTCTACATCCTTAGCTTTGGGTCCAAAGCGTAGGGTATCGATATCCATAATTAATAGAGTTAGGTATGTTGCTGCAACAACAATTCTCCTAATCCTTTCACGAAGTTCATCAATGCTAATAGGTTTGATACCCCTACCAGCCACCGGAAATAATGGGTGGTCAGAGTATGCATAATTTGGCCTTATTATTATAGGTAAGACCTTAGTATCTTCTACATTACTAGGGGCTATTGCTTCTAGCAAATCATTAAACGTCTCCCCATGACCAAGCCTTATAGCCTCAAGCATCGCATAAATGTATGCCTGGCACTTCTCAGTCTCTAACGGAGACTCCTCATCACTCTTCCACTCAACAATAATTGCCCTCCTAAGCCCTGGATGCTCAATTATTAAGTCAGGGACACCCCAAATATGTGATCTATAATCGATCATCTCATTCTCAGCATAGAAACGTAAGTTATCATAATACTTGTAGGTAACACCAAGTCTTTGCAATGCTTTAGGCAATATTTCAATTAAGTTCTTTAACATTCTCTTAGCCCTATTCTTTATGTCATTAAGGTCGTTTTCATCTCGTACTTGTAATAAATCATCAAGCTCCTTTATGCTTTGATTAATAATTCCATCTAATGCGTTCTCACTAATATTTCCTCCACGTCTCCACTCATTTAAGTACTTAATACTCGCTATTGAAAGAAGCTTATGAACATTACTTCCCTTACCTGGCAAATTCTCATTACTAATCTTCTTAGCACCTATTGCTACCATTAACCTAGCCGCGAACGAACAAGAACAAGCACCCCAAGCTACGGCTGTTGCCTTAACCACGTGACTAGTCCTAATATATGCATTCACTAGATCATCCCTAAAACAGGTATCCAATTCCCTATCATCGTAATCGCAATTACGTTCGTTAAACGTGTCGAACATTGATTTTACATAAACATCTAAGTATGACCTTACCGCATCACTAAACCTAGTATTCATTTTAGAACACCCACAATCTAACGAAACATTCACTAAACACCAAACTTAATGATGTATAGCATTTACTAAGTACCACAAAAGGTTAAGGCATCCGAGGCTTTTTAAACTTTTCTTTCTATTACTCAATAAAGAAAGGCTTATTTTCTATTCCCACTATCCCCTTTAGGTGGCTTGTGTGGGTGGGTTGAGGGGTTTGTGCGGGCTTTCGTGTAGGTTTTGTGAGGCTAATGCCGGGTTCATAATGAGCCATAGGCCCAACCTCATTGATGATCTCAATGCACTCATTG
>Ga0208662_100238_pt1 | contig 23888 bp, 18 predicted proteins | sample OSPB_host_MetaG_FD_187136 | JGI IMG/M metagenome (GOLD analysis project Ga0208662, IMG submission 187136) | Hot spring microbial mat communities from Yellowstone National Park, Wyoming, USA - OSPB_host_MetaG (SPAdes) (version 2) | ecosystem: Environmental > Aquatic > Thermal springs > Hot... | reverse complement strand
TAAGATCTGGTGGTGTAACAGAATGGATGAAGTATGCTAATTTAGCTGAATCTTTAGGTTTACCTATGGCTCCCCATTTTGCTGAAGAAATATCAGTTCAAGTTCTTTCAGTAGTAAAGAATGGGATATTCCTAGAGCATTTGCCAGGTAGTAATCTAAATGATAGTGGGGTTCTAAAATCCTCATTAAGATTTGAAGACGGATATGCAATTCCTCCAGCTAAACCTGGACATGGGATAGAGTTTGATTGGGAGAAGTTATCTAAGTATCAAGTACTATGGACTGAGGTCAAATAAGATATTTAGCAATATAATGAGAGTTAAAAAATTTTATTGCATATAATTTCTTTTTATATTAATTTTCTTAAGTATGAGAGATATTTTGGAAGAACTACGTCTCCACTTTCTAGCTCAGGATGCCACATTTTTTCCCATTCTACGGAAACATAGTAACTATAACCATCTCTCGTTAAATCATTTATTATTCTCTCTAACGGGACTATGCCTTTACCCGGTTCAGTGAAAACTCTCTTACCGTTAATAACTATAAAGTCTTTGACGTGCAGCTGAAATATTCTATTTGAAATTAATGGGTAAACGTCTTCATGTGAATCTCCAGCAAAAATTACATTAGCTGGATCATAAACAAATCCTATTTCTTTATCAATTTCTTTAAGGAGTTTAGCTAAATTCGATTTTCTAGCTAAACTGTCATATGTTTCTATTAAAATTTTAACTGAATATTCTTCAGCAAATTTAGCCATTTTATTTAAAGAGTTAGCTATCCTTTTTATTCCCAATTTATCTAATGGCTCACCACCATAAACCCTAACTCCCATGGCATCTAAAATATTTGCAATTTTTATTAAATTTTCCAATAATTTTTCATTTCTGATCCTTTCCTTTTCGTCTGGAGATGAGAACTTAGCATAACCTGCTATATCCGAAACATCAATAGAGGATAAAACATCGATAGTCTCTTTACTTATTGGAAGTTCTGGCTTTAGGTGTTTACCATCATCTGCAACTCTCAATTCTAATCCATCAAAACCAAACATTTTCACTCTTTCTACAACTTCTCTTAAATTAAGCTCAGGATAAGCGAGACTAGTGAATACTATTTTCATAGTTTACGTGTATATCTAAATCCTTAAAATCCTTTATTATTAAAAAGTAAGGCATTGAAGAGAATATTTTATCTAAAGTTACACTGCATGAGAACACACATTATATAGCTTTTGAAAGGAGGAATTAAGCATCATGATAGTTCAATATTGGAATTACAAGATCAGAAAATTTGGAGGACAATATTAACGCGATAGATGTTAAATCTAACATTAGATTATGTGAAGAGAATTGAAAAGACGATAAAGTCTTATTCATTTAATTTCTTCCAAAGACATTACACTTACAAACCCACCAGCTTTTTTCCTCAATTTCTCATCTTCAGTGATTAACGGTAAACTTAAATTTCTTGCAAGCCAAACGTAAGATGCATCGTAAAATGAGATTCCATTTTTAATAGCAATCTTTTCAACTTCATCATAATTTACGTCTTCTAAATTCATAGTTTCAAGGACTTTAAGTAAAAACTGATATAATTTTTCACCCTCATCTTTAGTAATCCTTTTAAATATTGTGACCTCTTTCCATATAACATTTCCTAACTCAAATTTCGATAAAATTACAGTATAGTTTCCTCCTAGAATACTTAATTTATTAAATAAAAATGCTTTATAAATTGATGAAGAGTCAAATACATAACTCATCTACTTTCCCTATCTTCTCTAATGCTCTTTACTACATCCTCAAACGGTATTTTCTTTAATATATCTGCAACTTCATTTATTCTTCCCTCTAATTCTTTAGCCTTAGCCTTCTTAACTTCATTTATTAAAGCCCTTCTAATCACTTCAACTTCATTTATACCATATTTTTTTAATTCCCTTTGTAACTCCTCTGGAATTCGAACGGAAATTACTACAGTCTTTCCCATAATTTAAACTCTATCTTTATTATTAAAAAGTTTACGATATGTATACTTACTATAAACTTAGGCTAACATAAGTATAAGTCCAGGACTCATCAAAAACCCTATTTTGACTAATTCCCTCCTCCTCTTTACACTTAATTTCCTAGTGTATTGTTGATGATGATACTCCAAGCTTCGTTATTGGCATGACTAATATATAAGCTGCTATTGCTAATGAGATCTTCTCTAGATCGTGTTTTTCTTGGCAGCTTATGGTTTACTTCATTTCATCAAGATTTATGTTAAATTTACTTTCAAGCTAACGTTTAATTTTGAATTTAATAAAATTCAAGACGAATTCTACAAAACATTTCTTGGCTTAACCTTTAAATTCTTTAAAACCAATAATTATGTGAGGGTGACGAGGTCCATTCTCGTCTCCCCTATACAATCTCGTCATCCTCACACAAGGAATTTTTCACAAAAATTTGTAATATTAATATTCATCCAATATTTTTATTATTCAATATCGAATAAGGCAATTGCATAAGAACAGCTGCATGGTATAAACTTTTCTCAATGTTTTTCTATATTTTTATCAAGAGAAGTTATAAGCTAGTTACAGTTACTATAAAAAATAAGAGGGAATCTACTTTTTAAAGAGAAGAGTAGTGTATCCCCTCTTATTAACCCTAATCTTAATCTCGCCATCAAACCTTCCTAAGTGTTCCTTAGGCTCCTCAAGCAGATTAGCAAGATATACATCATAGCCCTTAAGGGAATTAGATTTAATAGTTACGCTCTTATCTACATTATCTGGCTCTAAAAGTCTAATAATTACTCCATCTCCCAAATCCCACTTCTTAAAAGCAGTCAGTATTACGTCTGGAGGCTCAATAATTAGATCTCCATTAATATCCCTTACATTAGGTATGGGTCTAGAAAGCAGCCTATAAGCCTCAGAAGGTGATGAAATCTTACCAGAAGTAATAACGTATTCGAACTCAAACCTACCACCTTGTGAAGCCTTATAGTTCGTATGCCAATAATTATTCATAACATATGCATAAATCCTCCCAGTTTTAGGAGTAATTATAGACTTCCAATCGCCTTTAAAAACGTCATCTATAGTAAATAATGGCGAATCCTCAGAATATAAAGCAACATCAAAATCACCTTTAAATAATAAAATATTATTAATAGTAAACCAATTGCTACAAGCTCCCCTTACTTGTTCTCTCGCAATATCAATGAAAACTCCTGGGGTCTCAGCGTAAATAGTAGGATTCTTAAGGTTAAATGGAAATTCGAAATAAACCCCTTCCTTATCATATATTTCAGCCTTCTCAACTATGTTCCTTACAATAATTTGCTTTAGTCGCTTTGGCAAAACGATTTCCTTTTCAATTCTTGACAAGTAAGACTTGGACTCAAGCCTCAACACTATTACGTCATCGTTCTCCCATACACCTTTAACCTCGCTTCCATATTCGTTATAAACCGTGAAGACGGGATCAGTAACCTCACCTTCATAATAGAAGTTTAAAATAGTCCTTTCAAGCTTAGTACCCTTACCGCCTATAAGCATTACGTAATTATCAAAACCGTTAGCTATCTCCTTCCCAATATCTTTATCTATAACCGATTCGATTTTCCCGTACTTAGTCTTTACCAAATAAAAGTCAGTTTCTATAACGTCTTCTTTACTTCCTCTTTCCAAGTCCTTAAAGGCTAACGGCCTTGAAGACATAGGCTTAAGTTCATAGTAAGTATAGTTTATAATTCCTCTAACATGGAAGGGGTAAGGATTAGATACATAATTACCGTAAACCATCTCAGAAACCTTATTGTATGCCGAAATTGCATAAGAAGATTTTATTCTCCATTCCTCCTTCTGTCTAATAGAGAAAGGATCCGAAACTGATGCCCAATCTCCCCACGTATGTTCATCAAAGTAAATTATATTTTTCCAAACCTCGTTTAAATCGTTTGCAGGATACTCACTCCCTCTTAAATAGTTTAGTGTAAAGTACTCCTCAGCAAAAAATAATAACTTCTTAGCCCTTCTAGAAATTGCCAATTCTCTTGCGGTAGAAGCAGCACCATCTTCCCAATAAGTACCTAAATCTCCAACTATCGCTGGATAATTACCTTTTTTTATTTTTTCAAAGAACTCATCAGTGGTTGATAATATTAATCTGGGGTTCTCCCACTTTTTATTAAACTCATCAATTATCTTTGCGAACTTATCAGTTACTCTTGCATTATCGATAAACATTCCGTAAAGTAAAACGTCTTCATAGGGATATCCCCTAGTCTCTAAATAGTGTAAGAAGTGCGCTATTCCAGCCTCTGCAGATCTCAAATCGTTCAGTAAACCGGCTGAATAACCTTGATGATAGCCGTGAAAGCCAGGAATTAAACCTTTATAACCTCCGGAGAACCAGCTTAAAATTATGGAACCATCTGGTCCAACCCAATATAATGGTGATATAAAATCTCCTAATTGGTGTAAAGGCCCTCTGTCTGGATTACTGGCAAGAATAAAGTAGTCTATGCCACAACCCTTTAAAACCGTAGGAATTGACCAAACTGCTGATGGAACGTCATTTAGTGCTGCTACGCTTATATTAAACCCCTTATTTCTGAGGTCTCTTACTGGATAGAAAAGTCTAATTATCTCTTCATGAGAGCATAATCCAGTAAGGATATTTAAAGGGAATGCTTGAACACCTATTATACCTTTTTCATTAAATTCTTTGATTTTATTAATTTCTGGAACCTGCCATAAGACCTCAATATTAAATTTTATATTATTTTTAGCCATATTTATAATTTTTTCGAAATTTTCTTTATAAATTTTCTCTACATTATATTGTATATCAGTATAGCCTATATCCGTATGAAATGTTGGGGCAACATATACATTAAAATATTTGATATTACCAAATTTTATGTTAAATTCAAATTTTTCACCATTTTCGAATTTTAATATAAGGTCTCCATTAGTGGTTATTAAATGTCTAGAAAAACCTGGTGTCGCTATGTATTCCTCACCATTTGCTTCAAAATATAAAGGATAGCTATATTCACTTTTTACAATCACTAAAGCAGCCCTTTCACCTTTTTTACTTAAAAAGCTTGTTGGGAAAACATTAACTATCATTATAGATTATTCAGTAATAAGAATTTATATAATCTTTTTCATAGTAACTGCTTTGTGGAATTCTTCAGTTTTTCTCAATAGGAACGTATAGCTAACTTTTAACTCAACGTAGGATTTAGAATTTATTTTACTTCTTCTAGTCTAAGACCTAAGAAAATTCAACTAATCCACAAAGCACATAGTGACTGCAACGAGCTTATAACTTCTCCTAAAAAACATTGAGAAAAGATTATAGCCATAACGAAAGCTCTAAACTTTTTATCTTTTTATCATTATTTCACTGCCATTATATGTTACAATCTGATCTGGCTTAGATAACTCTATTCCTATGCCATTATTTCTATTAACCCACACTATCCTAATCTCTTTCTTAACATTTAATTCTCCTTTCTTATTTCCTATTATTAGTTCTTGTTTTTCCTCGTTCCATTCTATTGGTATAATACTATATTTTCCTTTCTCATAATCATACGTCATTCCATCATCGTCGTATATCTCAAATTTTCCACTATTCCCAGTATATACTCTAAGCTCTATACTACTGTATTCATCTCCACTATTTTCAATGAAATCAGCTAAAGGTAAGATTGCTCCAGCTTTTATGTGGATTGGTATCATATCTATGGATACTTTCGCTCTAATCCATCTTCCACCTTGAATAATATCTCCATTCCAAAAGTCGTACCATTTCTCTTTTGGCAAATATAGTTCTCTTTCCTTTATACTAGGTAATGTAATGGGGCTGACCAAAATGTAAGGGCCAAACATGTATTGATCGTCTATATCATATACGTTATAATCGTCCTTAAAATCCATAACTAATGGTCTCATGATCGTATACCCTTTACTATATACCATCCAAGCTAACGAATAAATATAGGGTAATAATCTATATCTTAACCTAATAAACTTGACTATTACATTTTCTCCGTCTTTTCCAAATCTCCAAGGCTCTTTAGGAAATATTGTACCATGAACTCTAAAGATCGAACAGAAAACGCCCCATTGAAGCCATCTTATAAATATTTCCCTATAGGACTCGGATTCTGGATTACCACTAAAAAATCCACCAATGTCTGTTGTCCAGTAAGGTATTCCAGAAATACTAAAGTTAAGTCATGCAGGTATCTGAGCCCTTAATGTATCCCAATCACCTAATATATCACCAGACCAACTAATTGCAGAATATCTTTGCTGACCGGCAAACGCTGATCTAGTTAATATCACTACTCTATTATTACTACTTTTTCTTTGACCTTCATATACTGCCTTAGTCTCCATTAAGGGAAAAACGTTTAGATAAATATAACCCTTACCTATTCCTAAATCAGCATCGTGAATTGGCGAGAAGAAAACTAAGCCAAATCCAGTTTCTGGTTCAGACGCATCTAGCCACCAACCATCAACCCCTAAATCTAAAAATTTCTTTACATGTTTCCAAAATAATTCTCTACATTCTTCTTTAAAGGGATTAAAGCAAGTAGTCCCACTAATTATACATCCATTGGCTTCCATTTCCTTATATACATCAGTTTCCTTCCCAAAAGTAGGCCATATTGAAATCATTAATTTAGCTTTAAGTCTGTGTATTTCCTCTATCATTCCTTTAGGGTCTGGGAAATCTTCTTCATCGAACTTAAAAGCATTCTAACCGTATTTACCCCAATATCTCCAGTCCAATACTATTACGTCTAAGGGTATTTTCCTATTTCTAAATTCCTTAACTACGTTTACTAATTCATCTTGTGACTTGTATCTCTCCTTAGACTGCCAATATCCGTAAGCCCATTTAGGTAATAATGGAGCTTCTCCTGTTAGCTTTCTATACGTTCCTATGACTTCATCTAAACTTTCCCCATATATGAAGTAGTAATCTAGACTATTACCGGCTTCAAACCATATCTTCATCTTATTTCCTTTAAGACTGATACTTCCTAACGAGTAATTATCCCATAGAATTCCATAACCTTTACTTGACACCAAAAATGGTATAGCTATATCAGTGTTTCTTTGAGATAAGGTTATGGTAGATCCCCTATAACCTATTTTAAAAACAGATGACTGCCCTAATCCATTTCCTCCAGCGTGCTGACCTAATCCATATATATTTTCATTTTCAGCTAATTCAAAAATATGTTCTAAGTTATATGTTTGTAATTTTTCACTAAATATTAGATTTCTATAAATTTCCTTAATTAATACATTACCTCTATTATCTTTTATTATCAACTCTGCTTCTGGAGTGATTACAAGCTGTAATCTATTAGACGAAATTTGTATAAAACCATTTTCGTCTTTCTTTCTAATTTCTATATTATTCGGCTGTCCTACAATAATTAAGCTTTTATAGTTATTCAACGAGTGATAATAATACGTTATTCTTATTGCATTCTCTAAATAGAATTTTACGTCAATGTTTAAATCCCCTAGTCTCATCTGCATCTCACAATATAAGATATTAAGGGATTATATTTAAATTCATTAAATTAAAAATCTCATATTTAGCATAATAGTCATATATATAATTATTATAGAAATTGTAAAGAAAAATTTATATGCTAAAGTTTAAGTTTATCATTTATGAAGTATGTTAAGTTGGGGAATTCAGGTTTAAAAGTGTCTCAAATATGCATAGGAACTTGGCATTTGCCATTGCTTCCGGAGAAGGATGAGAATGGTATTTATAAAGTTGATAAGGAGACTGCATTAAAGATCCTTAAGAGAGCCTACGATAAGGGAATAAACTTCATAGACACTGCAAATAGATATCACGGTGCAACTCAAAAAACCCCTTTAACGCATGTTGGTTTTGCTGAGCGTGTTGTTGGTGAGTTCTTGTCTCATGTTGATAGGGAGTCTGTTGTTGTTTCTACTAAGGTTAGGGGTCAGATGGCTACTTGGGTTAATGGTGAGGGGTTAAGTAGGAAGCATATAATGTGGCAGGTTAGGGAGAGTTTGAAGAGGTTAAATACTAGTTACATTGATCTCTATTTTTTACATTGGCCAGACTACGACACTCCAAAACTCGAAACATTGAGAACATTAAATGACCTAGTTAGAAACGGCCTAGTTTACTACTTAGGCATCAGCAACCACCCCGCACACGACATTGTAGAATTCATGGAACTAGCCGAAAAGCATAACCTAGAGAAATTCACAACAATACAAGATCTTTATAATATGTTAGAAAGGTATATTGAAAAAGATAAAGTATATGTATCGAGGAAATATAATTTAGCAATAATGGCGTATGCACCTTTGGCTCACGGATTTTTGACTGGTAAGTATGTTGACTTCGATAAGAAGACTTGGAAAGTAGACGAATTAACAAGAGTTTCAATGTATGATAATCTTAAATCACGATACTTCTCAGATTTAACCTTGAAGGTTCTTGTTGGTTTGTATGGTTTTGCTAGGGAGAGGGGTTTGTCTCTTTCTCAATTGGCTATTGCTTGGCTTTTAAGGAAGGGTGAGGAGTTGGGTGTTAATATTATTCCCATTGTTGGTGTTACTAGGATGGAGTATTTGGATGACGTTTTGGGCTCCTTAAGCGTTAACTTATCCTCTGATGATATGAAGAGAATTGACGAAATACTAAACGGAAAAATATAGTTTTTAATGTCTTAAAGGTTTAATTGGGGGTACACTATTTAGATGTTCTATCTCGTCTGTTATTCCATTATTATGAGCTATTTCTCTATATATAAAGGCTGAAGGTCTCCAGTATAATCTTTTAGTAGTATAATCTACTTTTAGTAAGCCAAATCTCATGGAAAATCCAGAAGCCCATTCGTAATTATCGGCTAAAGACCAGTGTAAGTATCCTCTAACATCAACTCCACTATTTAAAGCCCTATACAGCTGGTATATATGAGAGACTAAATAGTAAGGTCTTTGATAATCAGCGTCATCTGCTATACCGTTTTCTGTTACGTACATATATAAATGATATCTATTCCAGTATTTAGTTAACACATCATATAAACCTTCTGGATAGAATTCCCAACCGAAATCACTAGTAGGTAAACCTGCTAGACTTACTGAGTTTCTTTCACATCCATGTCCGTAACCTCCTAAACTGACGTAACCCTTCTCAGTCTTCTTTACTACAGTCCTTGTGTAATAATTCACTCCAATCCAGTCTAGCCTATTTCGTAAATCCTCTCTGATTATTTTTTCACCATTTTTAATCACTTCTCCCCTTATTATAGCATCAAAGAACATCCATCTATTCTCGTACTCAGCTAGTTCAACAGCCTCTTTATCGCTTTCAGTTAATGGCTGGAAAGAAGTATTGGCGTAAATTATTCCAACGGGTTTTTTAGAAACTGATTTTATGGCATCATAAGCTTTAGCGTGAGCTTGAATTATATTATACATGGCCTTTCTTGAGAGTTGAAAGCTTAAATGCCCAGGGGGAAATCCCGATTTAACCCCAACGTAGCCTAATCCCCATACTACATTAGGTTCATTCATTGTAGAATATTCATCTACAAGATCGTCAAATTTCCACGCTATATATGCTGAGAATCTCGCAAATTCGTAAACGGTTCTAGTACTTAGCCATCCAATAGGACCACTCAAGTCTCCTCTCCTCACCCTAATTGGATCATGAAGCCAAAGGGGTAATGGCCAGTGGTACATATTTAGAATAAAATATATTCCTCTGTCTTTTAGATCTCTAAATATTTCTCTATAATGATTTACAGCCTCTTTATTAGCGTAATTATCCATCATTTTTAATACATTTTCACTAATTTCAACATAATTTACATCCTCTTTTTTGTCATCAAAACCTTCAGGTTTAGGCAGAGGTTTAGGGAATATTCTACTCCATTCTACCCCAATCCTAGCTATTTTTAACCCCATTTTTTCTGCATTACTGTGAAAAGCCCTATAATTTCCCCAATATCCTGGACCATTTTCTGGTAAGTCACCACTAACTAATCCAGCAGCTATATTTTCTGGATCATGTACCCATGCATACCAATCACTATTAGGATCTTCTGATCCAGGTGTTCCCATTTCTGATTGAAATCCTGCTTGAGACCAACCGAACTTGAAACTCTTAGGTAAGCTATACATAGACTTTATTACTAAAGTTGTTCATTTAAGCTTTTCGTAAAAACTTTTTAGTTTATACTTATGTTAAAATAGATAAAGATATGAGCAATAAAATAAAACTATGGAATGAATTAAATTAAACCTTTTATTTAGACTTTAGGTAATTATTATCTTTAAACTTTATATATAACTGTTATTAATATAGGGATTATAATACTTAGAGATAATACACTTTTTATAATCTTTTATTAATAATTTCTTCATTATATCATGTTCAGTAAACTAAAATTTAATTCAATAAAATAAATTATTTCTATAATAAAAAGAACTGTAGAAAACGAAAGCATTTATTTGTTTGAGTATAATAGATGAGAAAATTATACTTAGTAGTTAAAGATCATTATAAATATTGCTTAAAATTAATCTAAATCTCTAACTTCTATTACGCTTTACAAAGTATTTTTATATTTCCTTCTTGTCTTTAAGTGTTAAGAATAAGGGTGAGACTATTAATCTTAGGACTGAGGCTGAGATTAACATTGTGTTTATAGCTAAAATTGGTGCATAAAATTTAATCATATAATTGTATAATATCCCGCCTATTATAGAGCCCAATAATATGCCAAACCCCACAATTAAATTGTAAAATGCTAAATCTCTTTTAAGGTTTGTCTCATTTGAGTTGTCAAATAAATAAGCTATATAAGTTACTGAACTTACGGCATTAGTGAAACCTGAGGCAGTATTTGCAATATATAAATAATTCACGCTATCAGATAATGAGTAGGATAGAGGGAAAATAGTATACGTTATACTTCCTAAAAACATAGTTAATCTTCTCCTTAAATCAGTTAATTTCGCTACTATTCTCTGAAATAGAATAGTTAATATCCCGGTCTCCACGTTTAATATTGCTACGTTTTCATCATTCATGTGAAATTTATATACTTGCGCTAAGGGAAAAATAGGCCAAGCTAAGGATAACACTAGATTAAAGAGAAAACTTACAATTAAGAATCTCTTTATATAACCATTAGGGGAATTAATTCTTGATTCATAATTGACATCTACTTCTATCTTATTCGATAAATAAGCTGATGTACTGAACAACATTCCCGACAATAAAAAGAAATATCTAATAAGTTCTGTGTTAGCCTCAGTTATTATTCCTGTTATTAACGTAGCTATTAACCCCCCCATGGTTGCATATACTAAATAAAGAGATAAAGTTGAACCCCTACTATTTTTACTTACCTTATCCATTATTAATAACCAGCCGAAGTTCGCTACTCCTATGCTAATAGTTATTCCGAAATAGGTTATGAGAAATATCCAGCTAAAAGGAATAAATGCACTTAATATCCATAAAACTCCATTAATTAGAGTACCTATAAATAATAGAAATTTAGCCCTAGATTTAATAAAGTTCAGAAAATATTGCGATATGTTCGGTATTGCATTAGTTGCGGAAGTTACTAAAGCTATTTCCTCTGAGGACATGCCGAAATACGCTGATACAAATGATATAAATGGTGTAACCAAATTATTTGCCAAATTAGATAAAATTGCAAAAATCTTAAGATATTTCAAGTGTAATCATTATATATATTAAAAGTTACAGAATTAAAAGTTAACTTAGGAAACTTAGATTAGGAGTAATTAAACTATAACAGTAATCTAACTTTAAGCTCTATAGCTAACTAATAAATTTTAAAAAATTCTTAACATGGGAGAGAGCCTCGTCATTAAGTTACAAATTTATTAAGAGGAATTCTCTATATAGAGTATAGTCTAGCTCAGATTCTCAGAGACGCTTTTTACGTTAAAGTATAAATTTATACCTAAATGGTGACACTATCACATGGGATATGTAGACGCGCACACGCATGTTTGGTTTAAGGAGACCTTGCCAGAGGATTTTTCTAACAACAATTCGGGTTATGACTATAGTCCCCCTGATATTAAAGAAATATTAAGGGAGATGGATGAGGTGAATTTAGATTATATAGTCATAATTGCTTATCCGAGCAGGGAAATCTGGCGTACAAAGGAAGACTTCCCATTAAGGGTAATAGAATACCTTAAACCGTACTCAGAACGCTTTTCAGTTATAGGCGGGATAGAGCCTAATAAGCTATCTCTTCAAGAGGCTAAAATGTGGCTTGAAAGGCAATACGAGGCAGGTGTTTCTGGATTTAAACTTCATCCAGTTCATTCCCACGTAAAACCTAACGCTTATAGAGAAGAGGAAGGGGGATTAAAGCAATTAGAGATTTTTTATCAATTTGCCCAAGATCATGAATTACCGGTAATTATACACACTGGAACTAGCGTATTTTTAAAAGCGAGGAATAAATATGCGGATCCTATTTACCTTGATGATATAGCTGTTGACTTCCCCAACCTTAAAATAATCATGGCACATATGGGAAGACCAAATTACGTATCGACCGCATTTCAATTAGTTAGAATAAGAAAAAATATATATGGAGAAATATCGTCTATTCCTCCTAAGAGACTTTTAGAATATATCCCTAGATTAGAGGAAATTAGTTATAAGACGATTTACGGTAGTGACTACGGAGGTCCTGGTATTAAGAGCATTTCAGAAAACCTTAGAAACTTTTTATCTTTAAATATTAGTAACAAAGCTAAAGAGGAAATGGCCAGTAAAAATCCTAAATTTATTTACAAGCCTTTAAGTGATCTATTTTAATTTTTTCTATAAAAAGTCAGGTAAACTTATTTTAACCTCTTTATTTTCTTCAGAAGATTTATATATCCCATCAATAATTGAGTGTAATATGATACTTTCCTCTCCAGATACAAGAGGATTAGTATCTTCAATTATACTTTTTACAAATGCTTTGATCATCTCTAATGCCATGTCAACTTTCTTTAACACTGGTTTAGTGTCTATAAGGAAATTTTTAGTTCTTCCATGAAATGAAATATCTAATATAGCCTCATTTCCTATTCCTTCTAGTCCTCCCTTGTCTCCTAAAACCCTTATATATCCCTTTTCTTCATTATGAGAAACGTTAGCAGCCCAACCTACTTCTAAAATAAGACTTATCTCACCTTCTAATCTAACATATCCTACTGCATAGTCGTCTAAGGAAAACTCCTTTGCATTCCAGTTTCCCCAATTAAATTTAACCTCATCTTCTCTATTACCGAATTTCGTGTAAACTTTCCCCATTATGCTTAACGGTTTTCTGAATCTTAAAAGCGTTAACAAGTTATCTAATACATAGCAGCCTATATCTAATAATGCTCCTCTACCCCCAGATAAAGATTTATCTATAAAAGTAGGAATTCCTGGTATACCTCTCCTTCTGACTAGATATCCATAAGCTATATAAGGTTCGCCTAAAAGTCCATTTTCCATTATTTCCTTGCCAAACTGTAAAGCTGGAGAGAATCTACTCCAATATCCTATCATAAGTTTAGATCCTCTCCTTTTAGCCGCCTTAACTACATTTATAACCTCTTCTAGGTTAGCTCCCAAAGGTTTATCTACTAGTACGTTAACTCCCTTATTTAGTACATCAATAGCTATTTTAGAATGTAGACCAGTAGGTGTAACTATACTAACCGCATCCAAACCTTCCTTATCTAGCATCTCCATATAATCCTGATAACATTTAACCTTAAATTGAGAAGCGACTTCCTCGCATCTTTGTCTGTTTATGTCAGATACTGCAACAATTTCTACTTCACTTAATTTAGTTAGGGGGATTAGATGTCTATTTTTTCCATGCCCTCCCACACCTATTACACCGTATCTAATCTTCATAATTAAAAATGCGTTTTGAACTCTAATAAATCATTAAGATTTTACAAATAGTGTTCACTGAACATCTTACAATAATCATAATGCATAACTTTCAATCAAATAAATATATTTAAATGATAAATCTTAAACTTTTCTATAATTATATAAGCTTAAGGGCAGAAAGCTTTAAAAATTAGAAGCTATATTTATACATTAGTGAGCTAAGATGGCTTTGCTACAGTTGAGAAAGAAAGAAAAAGAAGAGAAGCAAGAGATAAAAATCGATGAAATTTCAATAGATAAATTACCAGAAGAATTTCTAAGATTAGAATACCCTAATGAATGGAGATATTTGCAAAAAGTAAGAAGAGGAACCGAATACAGTATTTTTTAAATATAAATAAATTCTGTTTTATATGGAAAAATCCTTATATACTTTTAAAGTTAACTTACTGATATGAAGTATGTTAAGTTGGGGAATTCAGGTTTAAAAGTATCTCAAATATGCATAGGAACCTGGTTTCTTCCATTGCTTCCGGAGAAGGATGAGTATAGTATTTATAAAGTTGATAAGGAGACGGCATTAAAGATCCTTAAGAGGGCCTACGATAAGGGAATAAACTTCATAGACACTGCAAATGTTTACCATGGTGCATTATGGGTTACTGATCCTCTTCATGTTGGTTTTGCTGAGCGTGTTGTTGGTGAGTTCTTGTCTCATGTTGATAGGGAGTCTGTTGTTGTTTCTACTAAGGTTAGGGGTCAGATGGCTACTTGGGTTAATGGTGAGGGGTTAAGTAGGAAGCATATAATGTGGCAGGTTAGGGAGAGTTTGAAGAGGTTAAATACTAGTTACATTGATCTCTATTTTTTACATTGGCCAGACTACGACACTCCAAAACTCGAAACATTGAGAACATTAAATGACCTAGTTAGAAACGGCCTAGTTTACTACTTAGGCATCAGCAACCACCCCGCACACGACATTGTAGAATTCATGGAACTAGCCGAAAAGCATAACCTAGAGAAATTCACAACAATACAAGATCTTTATAATATGTTAGAAAGGTATATTGAAAAAGATAAAGTATATGTATCGAGGAAATATAATTTAGCAATAATGGCGTATGCACCTTTGGCTCACGGATTTTTGACTGGTAAGTATGTTGACTTCGATAAGAAGACTTGGAAAGTAGACGAATTAACAAGAGTTTCAATGTATGATAATCTTAAATCACGATACTTCTCAGATTTAACCTTGAAGGTTCTTGTTGGTTTGTATGGTTTTGCTAGGGAGAGGGGTTTGTCTCTTTCTCAATTGGCTATTGCTTGGCTTTTAAGGAAGGGTGAGGAGTTGGGTGTTAATATTATTCCCATTGTTGGTGTTACTAGGATGGAGTATTTGGATGACGTTTTGGGCTCCTTAAGCGTTAACTTATCCTCTGATGATATGAAGAGAATTGACGAAATACTAAACGGAAAAATATAATTTAAAAAGCTATTAGCGAAAATGTAATTTTCAATAATATATTTAAAAAATACTAAATAATTTTGATAAGGTTATTAACAATTTATCCTACAGATTAATACAATATTCTTCATTGAAAGTTACATGCTTTATAAACATCAAGCACAGCTTTCAGATCTCTTAAGGCTATTTCTGGAGGCATAGGTACTTCAGTATTTTTCTCAACTGCGTTTATAAATCCTCTAATCTCCTCCTCTATTGCACTTACCTTTTCTACCTCTATTCTTTCTTGTTTATCATCTAAATGTAGTATTAAATCTCCGAAAGGTTTTCCCATTACTATTCTTGTTTGAGGATCTTCAATAATACTCCCTCTTTCTCCATATATTTCAAAGGCGGGAAGTTTAGGAGGTCTAGGTGTTGCCCAACTATATATTAATACCCCTAAGGAACTATTTTTGAATTTAAATGTGGCAACTGTAGTATCTTCTCCTTCTATTCCAGAAAAGTATTTTTCGCAGACAGCGCTAACACTTTCGTATTCTCCTCCTAAATTAAGTAACGTATTCATATAGTGTACTCCTCCGTCTATTAGCGCTCCTCCTCCCATCTTCTCTTTATTTGCCCTCCATCCTTTAGGTTGATATAAATTAGTAGATCTTACTATTATCATAGATATTCTTCCTAATTTAGGTAATAATTCTTTTGCTTTTCTAACTGACGAATCAAAAAAGAACTGTTCTAATACCATGAACTTTACACCGTTTTCTTTTGCAGCATCTATTAGTCCTTTTGCCTCTTCTAATGTCCTTGCTATTGGTTTTTCTAGCATAAGATGTTTTCCAGCTTTTATTGCTTGCACTCCCATGGGGAAGTGTTGATCATGGCTAACTATTAGATCTATTATATCCGCGTCAGATTTTAAGACATCTTCATATTTAGTAAAATATCCTTTTGCATTAAATTCCTTCATGCACTCTTTTGCTTTTTCCTCATCCCTGCTGAAGACGTAATACTCTATATTACCTATATTTCTGATCGCTCTTAAATGTACTCTTCCGAAACCGTTACAGCCTACTACTGCGATTTTCATAGATTTATTAAATATGCCTTTAAAGTATATAAGCATTACTTTTTATTGCGTGGAAATGGAAATCTTTTTAAATTATATTAAAAAACTTAAGCTATCATGAAGAGAGCCATAGTAGCGACGAAGTTTAAGGCTGAAATTAAGACGGATTTAGATAGAAATTTGAACTTAAGGGAGGAAATTATCAGAATTGACGGTAGTAAAATTAGTGTATATGACGAGAGAGGCAACGAGGTACTTAGCGTTAGTAATGTAGTTAAGCTATCTATTGAGAGCGGGATAACTGTAGATAAGTTAATAGGTTATACTTCTGATGGGAAAAGTATAGAAATAGCTTACTTTACTAAAAGAAAAGATGAGATATTTAAGAAACTTGTTGAAGCCTTTAATAAGAACGAGCAGATTGAGATTAAGGATGATGAGAAAGAGGAGAACGTTAAGGTAAGTATGAGTACGTTAAAGTGGCTTTGGAATATAGCCTCTAAATATAGGAGAACGTTAATAATAGGTGCAATTCTATCATTAATTTCCACTGGACTGAATTTAGTACCTCCTTATCTATTGAAGATTTTAATAGATAGTGTATTGCTTTCTCCTTCTCATTCACCCAATTTATACGTTAATATTATAATATATCTAACACTATCCTATTCAGCATTGGCATTAGTATCCTCTATGCAGAGCAGAATACTGAACAATTTAGGTTCAAGGATAATAAATGACTTAAGGGAAATGCTATATAGACATGCAATTAGGCATGATTATGCATTTATAGAGAAAATATCCCCTAGCAGGATTTTATCTAGATTAACTACTGATGCAGGGAATACTAATTGGCTATTAGTATGGGGTTTACCAACATTAGTTACCAATTTATTCACTATAGTGGGAATTGGTGTAATTTTATTTACCTTAAATGTCACTTTAGCTATGTTCATACTAATACCAGTCCCAATAATAATTTATATGATTATATCGTATAGGAGAAAGTCCCATAGATTATATCATAGGAATTGGAGAAGGAGTGCGGATATAACGTCTAAGATAAATGATACTATCCCTAATTTTTTAGTAGTAAGATCGTTCTCTAAAGAAGAATATGAGTCAAAAAGATTAAGGGAAATGTTAAATAAATTATACGAATCTAATGTCGCTATAAATAAGATGAACTCAACTTACTGGCCTTTAATGGGGTTTATAGTTAATTTGTCTACAATAGTTATATGGTGGGTTGGGGGACATGAAGTTATTGCTGGAATTATAGAATTAGGTGTGATAACAGCATTTATAGCATATGTTTCTCAGTTTTACGGACCTATAAATAACTTGAGTAACGTATTGCCATTTATTCAGCAGTCCCTTACTTCTGCTGAAAGAATAAGGGAAGTATTAGAGACAAAGCCTCAGATTACTAACCCAGAGAATCCTAAAAGACCTAAAATGCCTGCAGAGATAGTTTTCGATCATGTTTACTTTGGGTACGACCCTCACTTTCCCGTAATAAAGAATGTAAATTTAGTTATAAAAGCTGGAGAAAAAGTAGCTATTGTTGGTAAAAGCGGATCTGGTAAGAGTACTATAGCTAAATTACTCCTAAGATTTTACGATTTAAATGAAGGTGGTATTTTTATCGGTGGAATTAACATTAAGGAAATAGATTTAGACTACCTAAGAAGGAAAATAGCATACGTTCCGCAAGATGTTGTACTATTTGATACTACAGTTGGATATAATGTAGCTTATGGCGCCGAAAACGTTAGCGAGGCTGATATAATTAGGGCGTGTAAGATTGCTAAGATTCACGATGAAATTGTTAAACTACCTTTCGCTTATGATACTATATTAGGGGAGAGAGGTACCTATTTATCTGGAGGACAAAGACAGAGATTAAGTATTGCAAGAGCTATCATAAAAAACCCAGATATATTAATATTTGATGAGGCTACTTCAAACCTAGATGTTATGAGCGAAAGAGAGGTTTACGAGGCTATGATGAGCGTATCTAGAAATAAAACTGTAATAATGATAACTCATAATGTCCATGAGGTTATGAACGCAGATAAGGTAATTGTCTTAAAGAACGGCGAGGTTGTAGAGGAGGGAAAGCCTGAAGAGTTGTTGAATAGAAAAGGTGAATTTTACGAGATGTTCAAAGAGCAGATAAATGAGGAGAATGTATTTTTAAAGAGAAAAACAAATTACTCTGAGGAAAAAGTTAATGATAATTTAGTAAATGACATAAAAATAGAACCTTCTTACAGAAGAAGTATGGTTAACGTAATTTATAATGGTAAGGTTTATCGCAATTTAGTACCTAAAATGCTATTTCCCATCACTAAACCTACTTTTATAGGTTTCTACGATGAAAACGGGAGGGAAGTGTTCATATTACAAGATTATACTAAAATTGATGAGAGATCTAGGGAACTGCTAAAAAATTCTTTAGCATATAATAACCTAATATTTCAAGTAATAAAAATAAATGAAATAAATATAAAAGGTGATCAATTAGAGTGGGATTTAGTTACAGATAAGGGTAGTATTAAGACTTATACAATAGGGAGAAGGAATGTGGTAGTCTTAGATTCTAAGGTAGTATTAATTGATAAAAACGATAACTTATACGAAATCGATTTGAATAAACTAGATAAAAAAAGCTTTAAGTTGTTATTAGAGACGATCTAGCCAATTCAATTAGATATGAGGGAATTTCTACTTTAACCTCTCTTCCTTCAAAAGCTGATTTATATATGCTTTCTAATATTGCCACATTTATTGCACCTTGTTCTGCTGTGCAGAAGGGAAATTGAGGTCTTGTTTCGCCCTTAGCTACTGCATTAAATAAACTACTCCACACTTCTCTATACACGCTTCCCCTCTGTTGAATTAAAGGATTAGAAATAAAGAATTCATCCGCTATATTTCTCATATAATATAGGGCATTATTTTCTATATGTATTCCCCCGTTATTCCCTAATATTACTATCTCTCTTTTGTTTTCCTTAATATAAGAGGCCCAACTTACCTCAACATAAGCAGATATTTCACCTAAATCTATAAAAGCTGACCCAGAATCCTCAACTTCCACATCACTATTCGGTAAATTAGGTGAGGGATATGATGAGAATTTAGTTCTATCTTTAGAGAATGCATAATGTATTTTAGCCTTAACGGTTCTAGGAGTGGGAAAGTTTGTAAAAAACATAATTAAGTCTATAATATGAGTAGCCAAATCGAAAATTACTCCTCCCTTAGCTAGATCCTTTTTAATGAATGTAACAGACGTTGGAATACCTCTTTGCCTTACGTAAAGACCTCTAATGTGATATATGTTACCTAAATCTTTAATTAGTTTTTTAGTTATCATCGATGTTTGCTCAAATCTGAACTCGTGACCTACTACTAAAATTCTATTACGTTTTCTTGCAGTATCGACTAGACTTAATGCTTCTTGAAGAGAAGTTGCCATTGGTTTCTCGACATAAACATTAGCGTCATTATTTAGCGCATCTAATGCTATTTTAGCGTGAAGACCGTGAGGTACTGCAACTAATACTATATCTGGATTTTCATTAGTTAACATATCCTTATAGTCAGTATATCCCTTACATCCTGTTCTCTGTGAGAAATCCTTAACTCTCTTCTCATCTATATCAACACAATAATCTACTTTAATGCCTAACTCGTTCAACGCTGGTAGATGCCCGTAATTTACCCATCCACCAAGACCTATTATTGCAAATTTCATCTGTATACCATAATTAAGAATGCTTTTAAATTTTATTATTTTACCTGTGTTATATTATTTATATTATATCTTACTTTTTCTTTAACATTAAGATATAATAATGATGTTAGAATTCTTAATATTCCTATAGCGATTAACATTATATTTATTGCGAAAATTATATTAAACCAATCTAAGATTAAGGAGAATATAATGCTAGAGATTGTTGAGCCAAGTAGTGCAGCTAAACCATTAAACATATTATATAATGCTACATTAATTCTTTTCTCATAATAATCAGAATTATCAAATAAATATGCAGTATATGAAATAGAGGCAGAATTAGTAAATCCCGAAACTAAATTTGCTATATATATCTCGTAAACTGTAGTGGATAAAGCGTAAGCTAATGGGAAAGTCGCCAATGCGAATCTCCCTAAAAACATTATTTTCCTTCTGTACTTATCAACAAACCTCCCTATTATTCTCTGCAACGCAACAGTAGATGCTCCACCGGTGACGTTTATTATTGCAACCTCAAATTCATTCATGTGAAATTTATATACTTGTGCTAAGGGAAAAATAGGCCAGGCCATCGACCATATAAAAGTAAATATAAAGTTAATTAGTATGAATCTTCTTATTTCAACATTGGAAATTATTGATCTCTTTATCGAATATCTTTTTCCCTCATAATTTACATCTACATCTGAGTTTTCGATAATATAAGCACTAAGTAAATATATTAAACCTGCAATAATGAAGAAGTACTTCATAAGTGCCAAATTATCCCCTACTATGAACCCTGTTATTAAAGTAGCTATCAATCCTCCTATTGAAGCGTAAAAATTATAATATGCTAAGGTCTTTCCTCTTTGTGTAGAACTTACTTTATCCAATATTAATAACCATCCAAAATTAGCTGCACCAAGAGCAGTAGTTATTATGATGTAAATGAAAACGAAATAGGAATTATATAAAGATGTTAAACCTATAAGTATCCAAAATAATCCTCCAATAAATGCACCTATAGATATTATCCTTTTAGCTCTAATTAGCATGTTAGCTAAAACGTATTGGATTATCCCTGGAAATACTGTGTTAGCTGATGAAACTAAGGCTAGGAATACACCTGTTATACCATTTGAGGCAGTGAAAAATGCGACAAAGGGATTAACAAGACTTGTAGCCAAATTATTAAGTAAAGCGTAAGTTCTCAGCGGCTTCAATAAGGGTCATACAAAAAAGTTAAAAGTCAGAGATTTAAAATTATCTTATCTAAAAGTTGTCAGATTTATTTAAAAATTAATCACGCTAAAAGATTTAAAATAAGTTCTGGTTTTACGGGCATTACGTAGATGTTTTTATTAATTGCATCTTCTATTGCATTAATTACTGTGGGAGTTGCAGCTATGGTAGGTAACTCGCCTATTCCCTTAGAACCTATAGGAGTATCTGATTTTGCTAAGGCTAAGGATTTCCACTCAACCCTTATTCCCTCTACTGCTGTAGGTATAACATAATCTGAAAATGTAGATGTAATTAAATTACCTTCTTGGGAATAAATCGTTTCTTCATATAACGCTTGTGAAATTCCTTGGAGAACCCCACCATGAACTTGTCCCTCAGCTAAAAGTGGATTTACTACTACTCCAACATCGTCAAACCCTTTGTAATCTAGTATCTTAACAATTCCAGTTTCCTTATCTACCTCAACTAACGCCATGTGCAAACCATAGGGCGAGGTATATAGGTTCATTACATACGAATACTCCTCTTCTGGTAACATTCCCATATTTATTGATTCCCTAGACGCCTCAGCTAAAGTCATACTTTTACCTGTTTGCTTATGAACGAATTTCCCATCTTGATATTCTATCTCATCTGGTTTCACTCCCAATTTTTCACTTACTACTCTTAATAATTTCTCCTTTAATCTTCTAGATGCCTCATAAACTGCTGAACCTCCAACAGTGATACTTCTACTCCCTGCAGTTAAATCTCCATCAGCTATTAAATCAGTATCCCCCCATAACACATCTACTTGATTTACATCTACATTAAATATCTCAGCAGCTATTTGAGCAAATGCAGTGGCATCTCCTTGGCCATGAGGTGTAGTCCCAGTTATTACTTGTATTCTCCCATTAGGCAATACCTTAACTTTTGCAGTTGAGTATGGCCCAAAAGATGCTATTTCACTTACTATTGCAACTCCAACTCCAGCTAGTTTACCTTTAGTCCTTAATTCGTCTCTCTTTTTCAATAGCTCTAGATAGTATGGTTTTGCTATTTTTAACATCTCTCTATATTTACCGCTATCATACACAATACCTGTAGGAAGCTTATAATAATTAACCTCATTCATTATGTTCTTTTCCCTTATTTCATACTGGTCAATGCCTAACGCTCTAGCTCCTAAATTTAATATTCTCTCAATAAAGTAAGTAGCCTCAGGTCTTCCTGCACCTCTATACGCAGCTATAAATGTTTTATTTGTTGCTACTCCTAGTACTTTTACCTTAAGAGCCTCAACGTTATATCTACCTATTAATAAGCGTGCAGCTGTAGTTGCCATTCCAAAGGAATCTCTATTAATCTCTATTATAGGAGCCCCTAAATCCATTATAAGTGTTCCCTCAATTCCTAAGAGTTTTCCTTCAGCGTCAAATGCTGCTTTAAATTTTAATCGCATATCTCTACCGTGATTTGTCGACATCATATCTTCACTTCTTGTGTTAAACCACTTAACTGGCCTTCCAGTGACTACAGCTAAATATGCTACTATAAATTCCTCAGCGTAATTAATTATTTTACTACCAAAGGCTCCTCCAACATAAGGTTGAATAACCCTTATATCGTATACGCCATAATTCCCTAATATTTCTGCCAAAGATTTCTTTAAATCAAACGGTGTTTGTGTACTACTCCAAACGGTTAATCTTCTTCCATCAAAGTAAGCCACTGCACCTCTAGGTTCCATTGCACTTGGAATTACTCGTTGATTAATTATCTCGCCTTCAATTATCTTATATGCTTTTTTAAAAACTGAGTCAGTATCGCCTACTATTACCTCGTCTTCCAATACTATATTTGAGCTTAAGTCACTTTTAGCTTTATGAATATTTTTTAAAGCATCATCAACATTAATTACTGCTGGTAATAGTTCATATTCTACTTCAACTTTTTCAGCTAAATCCTTAGCTTTATACTCGTCTTCAGCTAGTATGACAGCTATAGGTTGTCCTTGATATATTGCCTCTTCTCGTGCTAAGCCTATTATGCTATTAGGCAAGTCCTTAGCAGTAAAACATAGAGAGTTTTCTGGACACTTAATGCTTTTTATTTTTGCATGCGCATACTGACTTCTAATGAATATAGCGTAAAGTGTACCTTTAAAGTCTATATCATAGACAAATTTACCTTTCCCAGTTATAAGAGGTGGATCCTCTATTATTCTCTTAATCGGTTTACCTATTACTTTTGCCATGAGAGTAGTTTATAGTTTTTGTTTATAAACTTTATTTTGTGTATCAAGTATATTAATCATCTATCAGATTATAAATGAGAGAGATAAAGATTTTAAATCGTAGAATTAGCTTTAAATGAAACTAAACATACTTA
>Ga0208662_100222_pt1 | contig 25030 bp, 22 predicted proteins | sample OSPB_host_MetaG_FD_187136 | JGI IMG/M metagenome (GOLD analysis project Ga0208662, IMG submission 187136) | Hot spring microbial mat communities from Yellowstone National Park, Wyoming, USA - OSPB_host_MetaG (SPAdes) (version 2) | ecosystem: Environmental > Aquatic > Thermal springs > Hot... | reverse complement strand
ACAAAAAAGTGGATTCCTTCCTGGTTGAAGAGGCTCTCTGCGGAGTTGTACAGTTCATCACGCGGCTTGTATCTTGCAACAATCACACTCGTATCCACATAAAGCCTCCGCGTCACCGTGTTGGACATACTTCCCTTCCCGCCACCACCCAGTAACCATTACACCCCCCTCCCCTCCCTTACTATTTCGACGGCGCTCTTCTCAGAAAGGATCATGAAGGGTGGCTCCCCTCTCTTCCTTCTCTCTAACAACTCTTTCAACTCCTTCTCAGAGACATGTAACTCATCTTCATCAGACAAGTCCGCTTCGATCTCCGCGATAAGCAGGGATTCAATCATAGCTTTCAAGGTGACACCCCTACGCACCGCAAGAAGCTTCGCCGCCCTCCAAAGCTCCGAGTCAACTTTTATCGACGTAACCTTCTCAGGCATAATAATACTTTAAACCAAGTAGTATTTAAACCAATCCCAAAAACAAATCCACCCACACGGATTTAGACATGTGGACATGTGCTTTAGAGCATACAGGCTGTGCCCACGAACTTTCAGATCACCGATGACTGCACCTTATCACTCGACTTTAAACAGGGTGAAAACACAATAGCGTTAAATCAAATATGCAAGTGTTCAAATAACAATCTTAGCTTGGTTCAACACTCACCCGCCTTAGGTGTGAACACCATGAGTGGGTGTCCACCACAAACCCAAGCTTGCTCACAACGCCTACTGTATGGCTAACTCCTAAAGCTAGCTATAATGTGGACTTTGAAGCAATGACTGTTAGGATTGCTAGTGTTGGTGAACTTTCAATCTTAGGTTATCCTAGAAACTTGAGGGAGTATGCAAACTGGAGGGTAAACTACCCCGCCCTTTCGTACGAGTCTCTGGTATGAAAAGATGAAGGAATCAAGGTTAGTGATCAAGGATGGTAAGGCTTTTCTAAAGGTGGTTTTTGAGAAACCATCTGTGGTATCGGAGAAAGCAGTCCAGCTTTGGATGGAAAGGCTGAAGACGATGGGTCAAGCGGCCGCAGTCAGAAAATGTGCGCTGTGCGGTGAGGTCGTCAGCGGAGAGGCGATTCTCGAAGCGTGCAGGAGGCTCGGCGTCGAGCCGCGCGTCGAGCTTGTGCACCTTCTTCCTCAAGAAGAAGAGAAGAAGCCGGAAATGCACGAATCGTCGCACCTAGCCGCAAGGCTTGCCGACAGGGAGTCGTACACTATGGAAGAAAGGAGAGAAATGGCGCGGGCGCTCCTCGAAGCGCTCGAAAGGGCAGGCGTGCCTCATCCTAAGAAAAAGGCGGCAGAGCTTTCAGGCTTAAGCCAGGCGTACATCAGCATCTGAACTCCGGACTCGAGCGCTGAGCGTTTAAAAGCAAAAAACACCGCGCGTGAGAACGGAGTTTTCTGCAGAAAGCGTAGAGGTCGACGGGGAGGAAGTGAACGAGGCTCGCTTTGCGTTTTCAGACGGCCGGATCCTTTCTCTGACCTCCTCCCCGCCTCTCAAGGGTGAGGCTTTCCGCCCCCTTTACCCCCAATTTTTGTAAGTGAGCGGGTCGTACATAATTGCGAAAGCTGCTTCGTACAAATCCTCGAATCTTTTCATCGCTTGTCACCGAGACCCCGTGTGTTAGTGCGGAGTGTTTAAACGCAAGAAAGTTAAAATCTCTCCTCCCGCGTTTTCTTTCTATGGCAAGCCGTGCCAGCTTTGCGCTTTCCATGAGCGCCGGAATGCTCATCATGGGCATTTGGTTTCGTACGCAGGCTTAGCTCCATCAACTCGCTCATCAGGAAATAAAGTGTACCATGGACCGATAACAAAGCAAGGAAGCAGTTACTTGAGGTGGATACTAACTCAAGTTACGTGGGCAAACATAAGGAAAGAGCCTAACGGAACAGTCGGCAACTTCTACTCTAAGCTAAAGAAGAAAAAGGGAAGCGCTAAAGCAATAGTTGCTGCGTCTGCAAAGATGCTTAGGATAATTTACTGGGTGCTTAAAGAGCACATGCCATATCAAAGTTAATGGGTCATGGCCGCAATAGTTTGGTTGAGGTAAGGCCTCGATGAACTAATTGCGGGCTGACCCGTTAACAAGGTATCGAAGGGATTTGACACTGGGGATTGCCCCGAATGGGTAAGTGATATATCCCTCATGAAATGGCAGAGATATACCATAGTTCGCTCTATAAGCCATGACTAAAATTAGGACTAAAATGCTAAATGACATCGTTCTAAACAGCATCATAATTATCATTGAAACGCTATCATACAGGAAAAGCATTGATGGTGTCCGGATAAGGCTTAAACGTGGTGGACACCACGGTTCGGAATCGGTGAGCCACCGTGGAGTCCACCACGCATTCGAATTCTTCAGGAATTGTTTTTAAGAGGAATAAGAAGAGGTTTGAGCTCAAGGTGGTCGCTGTTCTACTCTACACCTTTGGAGCCTCAGGAAGACCTCTGGCTTCTTGGTGCTCTCTGAGTCTCGAAGTGTTCAGGAGTGAAGAAGGTTGAGGCTTCGAGGCGAAGCCAGGCTGGCACCCTGTGATCGCTGTGGATGAGTGGTGAAGTGTGGTGGCAGAGCAATCTACGTTTGGGTGGCTGTGGACGCTGTAACGAGGCAACCTGGTTCGGCGTCTCATTAACGCGGACCATGGAGAACGCGCTCAGTGCGCAGGCTAAGAACAAGGTGTCTCGGAGACCCTGTTCACGGATAGAGGCCCCTGGTACCGTGAAGCCGTGCTCCGAGCGGGGTTCCACAACCACGTGCACCAGACCTTCGGGCTTAGGAGCTCAGTCGAACGATTCAGGGATACCTAAAAGACACGGGTGTTCTATAATAACATCAACCCCAAAACTCTTTGCTCGTAGAATTCCTCGAACATGCACTGGTACACTGAGTGGAGGTGACACGGATGAATGCTTATCCGGACAGGATCGACGCATTGCCGATAAATTAATAAGCAGCTCACATGGGTACAAAAGGGAAAAGGTAACAGTTCAGCATGTTAAGTTTTTATTAATGATTGAAGCTTTAATCTCTAACGTATACGTTAAAATATTCAGATAGCTTTTATTTTAAACACAACGAGACTTTACTAGCTTAAACCATGCGTCATTTTTGGCTTAAAGCGCTATTTTTATAGCATAATAAGGATGATTTAGGTTAATCAGCGCAATTTGATGGTTTACTAAGCCTTGCCTAAAGTTTTTTGGACATAGATTGCATTTAAAATCTTGTTTAAAATCTGGTATAATAGCAAAAACATCATAAAAGTTAACAAAAGTTTTGATCTACTGTTACGGACAGGGTCTCTGGTGTTTAAAGATGAGTCCGCTTCCCGGTTCAACTCCCGCGGCACCCACTCAAACTTAACAGAAGAAAACAAAGCTCCTTCGCCCTTAAGTAATACTCGTAGTATAAACCTCTACGCGCTTCCCATGCACGAGAAAGCTGTCTTATCACAAGCTGGCTATCCCCTCTTACCGTAATAGGTATGCTAGAAAACCCGTTCGAAAGCATTCAAGCGCCTGGCAGACAGCAAAATACTCCGCGACTTCGAAACACCCTCCCCTTCCCCCAGAACCCCGTAACCAAAGTGGATTATTTTATCTCTGAAAAAAACGACAAAACCCCAAGAGCCAACACCGCCAGGATTCACAGGCTCACAAGCACCGTCGAAGTAAACTATAATCTCCTCTAAATCTGCTTTCAAAGCGAATCACCGTTCAAAAACACACCAACCGATACACAAGCATAACACACCCTCCCAACCACTCCCCACCACGGTAGACCCAAAATTCGCCTCAAACGTCACACGCACTCCGAGCACAGATTTTTGGGTCCACCAACCAGCAGGGACGCCCGCAACCCACCCGAGGCCAAGCCAGCGCGTTGTGAACGCCCAAGTCATGCGTGCACTGCACCAATAAGCGCTCTTGATATTACTGGACACCAACTAGGGCTCTTGTGTGTCTGGATGCCAAGGATGGGAGCCTTCCGCCTATACCCCACGCACCCCCAGTAATTTCAGACGCTCATGTGCCACGCGTGGCTCGCATCCACTGGGCGCCTACCTCAGCCCCGCTTAGAGTGACCCCCTGCGCCGTTATGGTTGGATGTTAGCAGCACCCTCTCGTTTTCTGTATTTCTCAGCTGCTTTATATAGTATTTTGACGAATGACTTTTCGGCGGCGGCTAAACCCTTGATTTTACCTGTGTCGTCGAGCACGTAGTATTCGTCTGGGGCATGAGCCCTACCTCCGTGGCCGAGCCCGAATATTACGAGGGGTAGGCTGAGTGGCGGGTTGGTGAAGACGTGTATTGGCGCGGTTCCCGCGAGTCGTGGCCAAACCAGGGGTTCGTATCCGAATTCGCGGTATGTTTCTATGGCGGCGCTTACAATGGGCGCCTTGGGGTCAACCCTCGCCCACTTCTCACCCACTTTTCTTCCGAAATCGTCGTCTGTTTCGACCACGCGCACATCGGGGTACCCAGCCTTGTCTAGGTGGCTTCTTATTTTTTCTAGTACCCTCTTTGCATCCATGTTTGGTACGAGCCGCACTTCGAGCTTGACGTTGGCTTTGTGGGGTAGTATCGTCATGAAGCCGGGCCCAGTGTAGCCAGCGCGTATCCCCTGAATGTTGAGCGTGGGCTCATAGAGTAGTCTGACGAGCGCCTCAACGCCCCCCTCCAAGTCTCCTCGGAACACCTTGACTCCTAGACTCTCCTTTATGGCGGAGAAGTCAAGCCTGGCGGAGAGGGTTTGGAGCATGGATAACTCCTCTTCATTCGGCGGCTCAACATCTTCGTAGAACCCATCTATTGTGATGTGTTCAGGGTCAATGCTGTCAGCCTTCATGGTTGAGAGGGCGCGTATCAGCCTCCACACAGGGCTCTCCACAAGTGGGGCGTAGCTACTGTGTACCTCGCTGCGCGTGGGACCCCTACCCCACGATTCCCCGCTGCACTCCAATTCAAACTCGAATACCCCCTTGCATCCAAGGTAAAGTGAGACCTCCCCCCTAGTGTCTTGGGCGGCGAAGGGCATGATAACCGCGCTGCAGCCCTCGAACAACTCTTTGTGTGATGATACGAAGCCGTACAGGTTAGGGCTGCTTATCTCCTCCTCACCCTCCGCTATGAATCTGAGGTTCACGGGGAGGCTCCCACCGGTTACACGCATGGCCTCCCTTACAGCGTTGAGGAAGGCCTGCATTGGCCCCTTAGAGTTCACTGCGCCGCGACCAACTATCACGCGTTTGAATGGGGGCATCTCAACCACACGTGGCTTAAATGGGTCCTCTACGAGATTCCAATTCTGACCCTCCACCTGCTTGACATCATACATCATATAAACACCCAGCGTTACCGGCGCACCGCATTCAAGCTCACCGTAAACCACTGGTTGGCCGGGTGTATCATACACATCAGACCTGTTGCAACCAGCCTCCAAGAAGAGTTGCCTAACAAGCTCCGCACACTCCCTCATACCAATGTTCTGCGCCGCTATGCTCGGCTGCGAAATCAGTCTCAAAATCCTTCCAACATGCTCCTCAATATTCTGGTCAATAGCCGAATAAATCTCTTCAAGCTCGGAAGACATACCACAAGAAATCCACTTAAAGATATAATCTTTTCGAACACTGGGCACACGTCGGGGGTAAACATATTTCGGGGTGAGTGACTTAAAATTAACAGAACTTTCGATTCACCATTCAAACAGCCCATACATCCTTTAAACATTTTAGGGTTGACATGGTGAGCAGCCTAGCTGCGACAAGTGAACATAATCCAACGTCGCACAGGTTTAACTAATCTCTTATAAAGTGAAGGTGGCGATCATATCCCTGTATGTGCCTATCGAGCCATCCCTCGACTCTTATGTTACAACTGGTTCATTGGTGTAATGCATATATTACTCCTAGCTCTGGTTCTTGATATGGGTTCGCATAAGATTTATGCGGGGGAGACTTCCTTCAGTTATTTGACGCCTGGAGAGGACTTCAGGGTCTTCGAACTTGCCGAGGAGATTGGCCGGGTTAACTCGAGCAGGATCGAGCTTTCGAAAAACGAGGAGGATAGGGTTAGCGGACTCGTCGAGAAGTGCATAATCATATCGCTTCACGACCACCCCAGCGTGTACCCCAAACGCATCGGGGAGCTATTCGACTATGTCAGGCAGAACCGGGTATTCTTGGGCTACAGGGGTCTTGCCGCCTCGGGTTTGGACGCCGTCTTCGACGGGCTGCTGGATGGAACAAACCTCATCACTTCGAATTCGCCCTGGAAGTGGGACTCCACCGTATACGAGATAGGTATGCGTATGTGTGACATAGCCCACCAGGACTTCGTGATAAGGGGTGAGAGGGTTGAGGACATCAGGCGCGCGCACAGGGAGGGTAGGGTTGCGCTCATAGCGCACCTAGAGGGGGCATCCATGATTGAGAACGAATTGGAAAGGGTGGACGTACTCTACGGGCTGGGTGTGCGCTGCATGGGACTCGTGTACAGTGAGTCCAACAGTATTGGCGGCGGCCTCAAGGAGAGAGGGGACGGAGGGCTCACGGATTTTGGCTACAGCGTCGTGAAAAGGATGAATCGGGTTGGGATGGCCATAGACCTTGCCCACGTAGGGGATAGGACTTCGCTCGACGCGATTGAGGCGTCCGAGAAACCAGTCTTCATAACCCACGCTGGGTCGCGGAGTGTGTGGAACACGAAAAGGATGAAGCCTGACAACGTGTTGCAGGCCATGGCTGAAAAGGGTGGGGTGATAGGACTGGAGGCGGCTCCCCACACAACGCTCTCCGAGGCACACCCAAAGCACACGATCGAGAGCGTGATGGACCACTTTAAGTACCTGGAGCAACTCATAGGCCTAGACCACATAACATTCGGACCCGACACCCTCTTCGGGGACCACGTTGGCCTGCACAGGCTCTTCTCAAAGGAGCTGTCAATCACACAGATAAGCTCGGGTAAAACCCACCCACAGGTGGAATACGTCGACGGCCTAGAGAACCCATCAGAATACCCAAACATAATAAGGTGGCTAGTAAGGGAGGGATACTCAGACCAAGAAATCGCCAAGGTTGTGGGGGAGAACACGCTCAGAGTGCTCAGCCAAGTTTGGAGGAACTGAACAGCCTAGGTGCCACCTTCACACCCTCCCCAGCAAACTCTGCCAAGCCTTGATTAGCCGCACAGCTGTGAAATCGATGGCGTCTATTTATTCAGCTGATTTAGCCCAGAGGCGTTGATTAATCAGAGCACACCCACTGCCTCTCGTGCGTGCTAGCCACTGTTTTTCGCACACCGCTGAGCCCAAGCTTATTCCTTTGGGGTATCGGATAGTTGGGTGTAGGAGCGTCTTACACGTTAGGCGGCGTTTACTTGAAAACCTAACTCAGATTGTCAATCACATTATGTGAGGAGTTTATTTTAAGCCCCATGTCTCGATAGTGTCCAGATAAGCATTCACTCTTGTCACCTCCACTCAGTGTACCAGTGCATGTTCGAGGAAGTTCACGAGTGGTGCAAAGAGTGTCTTCTTCGGATTGATGTTGTTGTAGAAAACCCTCGTCCTGTGTTTGAGGTAGCCGAAGACTCAACGGAGCTACCCAAAGGTTTGGTGCACGTGGTTTTGGAACCCCGCTCGAATCACGGCTTCACGCTACCATGCACCCCTATCCGTGAATCTCCGAGACACCTTGTTCTCAGTCTACTAACCTGAGCGCGTTCTCTGTTGTCCTCGTGAGTGAAACACCGAACGAGATGGGTTGCGCAAGCGTCAACCGCAACCCAAACGTACAGCGGTCTTCCGCCACACTTCACCACGCTTTCATCCACCGCGATCGCTCCCAGCTTGGCACTGGCTCGAAGCGAAGCTTTGCCTCAACCTTTTTCACTCCTGAACACTTGGAAAGAGGCTCGGAGAGAAGCCAGAAGAATCCAGAGGTTTTTCTGAGTGCCCAAACGCGTAGAGTAGCACGGCGATAACCTTGAGCTCAGAAGAACCTCTTCTTCTTAAAAACAATCCCTGAAGAGTGTAAAGATATCCGTTGTGGGCTCCACGGTGGTTCACCGATTCCGAACCGTGGCGCCCACCACTTAAGGCTTATCCGGACAGGATCCATTCGCAGAAAGATTTAATATGAACTGGTTTTTAAATAGTCTATGCGAAACGGTTTAATGGGCTATTTGGTTTTAGCCGTCATCGCAGCCAGCCTCTTCTATCCCGCCCTATTTATCGGCCAAGCGCACGCACAGAGTTCTGGTCAGCTGTTCTCGGTCGACCTGCTGTGCCCAATCGGTAACCCAGCCAGACAGCAGTGGTGCTCAATAATCCAGAAATCCCTTCAACAAGTGGGTATAAACGCTCAGCTAACCTACGCACCCTTCTCAACCCTAATAGCCCACTTGCTTGGACCCCCAAGCACTTGGAACAAGAGCTTCAGCCAAGGTGGGTATGACATAGCCTTTGTCGGGCTTTACAACTCCAACCCACTTATCAATCCTGCCAGATGGCTCTACGGCTCGCTCTCAACTTTTCCACCAGGCATAAACTTCGAACACTTTAACAACACGCAGGAAAACCAGCTTGCCCTGCAGTTCGTTTCTCAGCCGGGGGGCAACTGGACGGCTTGGGCTCAATTCTACGAAAATGAGGCAAAGATTCTGCCAGCGATACCCGTGGCTTATCCAGACGCCTTCGACCTTGTTGCACCGCAGTTGCACGGTATGTCACCCAAATGGCAGTCCGTTGACTTGCAAGCACAGTATCTCACGGGTATGAGCTCGGTGGTGCTCGCGGTACCAGACACCATACCCGATACATCAGCCACACCAGACTATTTCGGTGGATCAGTGTATTATGACCAAGAGTATTCATACCAAATCTATTCCCCACTCATAGCTCTTAACCCCTCAACCGCACAGCTTGTGCCATCAATAGCCACCAACTGGTCCACCCCTGATGGAGGACACACGTGGTACATAACGATTAGGAACAACGCGAGATTCTCTGATGGTGAACCCGTTACGGTTAATGACGTGATATACAGTATCTGGAGCAACATGAACCCGGAGTTCGCGAGCGCTACGTACGGTGAGTGGATCGATGTCCTTGGCACAAACGTCACCTTCACTTGGCTTAACGGGACCACCACCGTCCTCGATAATCCTCCAACATACCAGATCTGCTATCCGCAGGTCAAGTATACAAGTGGGAGCGTCACGGCGATAAACTCTACAACGATAAAGATAAAGCTAGGGTTCTGTGGCGGGCGTGCCTACGGTATCTTCCCAGAGGAGGAGTTGACGGGACTGTTCATAGTTCCCATGCATATATGGGAATCTGTGCCACCCTCAGAGTTGAAGTCGTCACCCATGATCACGGGTACTGGCTCCATCACTGTGACGTTGCCCAACGGCACAGTTGAAACGGTCTACGGGCCGGTAGGATCTGGGCCGTACATGTGGACGAAAAACAGTTTCGACAAGACAGCCGACGCGATAACCCTAGTTAAGAACCCCTTCTTCTGGAACGCGACCGCGCTCGAAAGCCAAGGACTCTACCAGGTTAACCAGTTCACGGTGCAGGGCATCCTCCAGAAGGATACGGCGATCGCCGATCTTAAGTCTGGTAGTGTGCAGATAGTGGACTTCAACTATTACCCCACGATTGAGAGGGCTTCGGGTGAGTTCACAAACCAGCCGTGGGTTAAGATAGTGGACTATGGGCCAGGCTTCGGGGGGTGGCAGATAATGGCCTTCAACATGTATAACCCAATATTCGGCACAGGGGTTGCCACACCCCTCGGCGAGCGGGATCCAGCTATGGCAGCTCAGGCCGCGCAGGATGTGCGTGAAGCTATAGCCTACCTTATACCCTACACCGAGATAATCAATGGTCTACTCGCAGGCTACGGCTCCTACGGCTCGGCTTACACAAGCCCAGCATACCTCGGCTGGAACCTTATCGCCAACAATATACCCGTGTACTCCTACAATGTTGGCGAAGCGCTCAGCCTCCTCGCCGCAGCAGGATACACCGTGTCCTATACGTCGGGACTCCAGCTGAGCGGTCCAAGCCACGTCAACCCGGGCCAGACGATCAGCTTGAACGGTAAATTCTATAACGTGACGAGCGGACAGCCTTTCAGCGGTATGAGTGTAGAGATTCAGGAGAGCACTGATAACCAGACTTGGAGCACGCTGGCCAACGTCACAACCACCTCAAGCGGCACCTTCAGCTATAACGCCTCGGAGTCATCGCAGGGAGTCTACTACTTTAGGGCCTACTTCCCGGGTAGGATTGAGCCGTTAACCAGGAACACCAGCGTCACAGCGCAGGCGCTGCCACCATACACGTCCAACAGTGTTGAGGTAACAGTGGGCCAAGTCACCACACCTCCAACGACTACGAGCACATCCACCACGACTACAAGTAGCACGGTGATCATAGTCGTAGTGGTCGTAGTCATAGTAATAATCTTGGCCGCGGTACTGGCTATGCGGAGGAGACGGTAACGGCTCCAAACCCCCTACATTTTTTCTATAAGACAATTATTATGGATAGAACGAATAGTGTTACGCCTGAGAGCAGCATCACAACCTTAGTGGTGCCCGAACTGTACTTTTTATACGACCATTCCTCGCCGGTTCTGAATAGTCCCCGGCGTATCGACGCCCCCAAGGCCGAGTCACCTAGGTCGACGAGACCGGCGGCCGCCATAAGAATCGCACCCTCTATGAATGAGTACAGTGAGATGTGTGGGATGAGGCTCTCACGCGTTGCTAGACTCACCGCGGCGTCCGCGGAGAGGAGCAAAGCGACCACCAGCAGGGTGTTCAGGAAGGTTTTAATACCTCTTCTCAAATATTACTCACCCGAACACGTTATGAGAATTTACGTGGCGGCTAAAATAAGGCTTGGTGGTCTCACTTGAATATTTGGGGGTACGTTATAAGGAGACTACTCTACATAGTGCCCATGGTTATAGGCATCACTGCGATAACCTTCTTCACTGTTTTTGCGGCTGCCGGCAACCCAGTTGCCATCGTGGAGGCCAACGACCCCGAGCTACCACAGGCAACCCTCAACGCACTCATCAATTACCTGCAGCTTAACAGGCCACCAGCCATACAGTACCTCAACTGGCTTTGGAACGTTGTACACCTGAACTTCGGCGTTTCGATTCAGAGTGGGAGGCCGGTCTCGGACATTATTTGGAGCTGGGCTTGGACCACAATTTACCTACAACTCGCCGCTCTTGCGGTGTCCGTGGCGCTCGCGATACCCATCTCGGTTTACGCCGCTAAGAGGAGGAACAGTTTGGGTGACTTTGTGATAACGGGTGTTTCGGTTTTCGGCATCTCCGCCCCCGTTTTCTGGGTGGGTGAGATGCTCATAATTCTCTTCGCGTATGATTTGGGGATCCTCCCGGCTGGGGGGGCGCACTCTCTTAACGCCGTGTGGCCCTGGTCTTTGGGTGACTACTTGGCTCACCTCGTGCTTCCCGCTGCTGTGATAGCCTACTTTAATTTAGGGCTATACGTGAGGCTTCTCAGGAGCAGGCTAGTTGAGATCATGCAGAGCGACTACATAATGGCGCTGAAGGCGATGGGTACCCCCGAGAGGATAACGGTGTACAAGCACGCTTTGAGGAATGCTATAACCCCGGTCGTAACATTCGTGGGCTTAGCTCTAGGTACGAGCATCGCGGGTGCGCCTGTGACAGAGACAACGTTCAGCTGGCCAGGACTCGGCTACGAGTTTGTGAGGGCTATAACCAACCTTGATTTCCCCGTGATACTCGCCATCGTGTTCCTGATCTCGGTGATGACCATGGTGAGCAATATAGCCGTCGACATACTCTACGTGTACATCGACCCACGTGTAAGGGTGAGTTGATGGTGACCGAGACCGTTAGGCGCAAGTCGGCTAGCCAGTTCGCTGTGGCGCTCAGGCGTTTCAGGAAGAGTAAGGCGGGCCTCGTGGGTCTGGGTATGCTCGTGTTCATGTGTGTGTTGGCCGCGATTGGCCCACGTATAGCGCCCTACAATGTGAACTCGAATAATCTGCTCCTTCAGGGGGACACGGACATACCCCCCACATGGCTTAAGCCTCCACTCTTCCACGACTGGGCCTTCCCCTTCGGCACCACCGTCGGCGGCCTGGACGTGTTCAGCGGGGTGCTCGTTTCACTGCACGTCGACATAATCATAGGCGTGGGTGCGGCCCTATTCGCCATGGCGCTCGCCATACTTGTGGGCCTGGTGAGTGGTTTTTACGGCAGGGTGGTGGACACAGTGCTCATGAGGGTGACCGAGTTATTCATCGTTTTCCCAGCCCTACTCTTCCTACTCCTCCTCTCAAGGCTTCTCGCGGGCAGGCTGAGTGGGGTGGAGACGCTTCTCTTCTATATTATCATCATAGGCGTCTTCTCTTGGGCTACGAACGCGAGGCTCATAAGGGGGGAGGTTCTGAGGGTGAAGAGCCTAGAGTTCATAGAATCCGAAAAGGCGCTTGGGGCATCCACCACGAGAATCGTTTTCAGACACATTCTTCCAAACGTGCTCGCCCAAGTGGTAGTGTTGACATCCTTCACGGTGGCCACCTCGATACTCACAGAGGTGGCGCTCTTCTTCCTAGGCTTCGGCTCGGGAAACATACTCTCACTCGGCGAGATAATGTACCTCAACTTTCCCTACATGGATGTGGAGTGGTGGGCCGAGCTCTTCCCAGGCCTATCAGTGGTGATACTTGTGTTGGCGTTCAACCTGCTCGGGGACGGGCTGAGCGATGCGCTCAACCCGAAGCTCAGGGAGTGAGAAGCGTTGGAGCCGACTCTTCAGGTGGAATCACTCAGAACATACTTCTACACTGAAGCGGGAGTGGTTAAGGCGGTTGACGATGTGAGCTTCAGTGTCAGACCCTCAACTATTCACGCACTCGTGGGCGAGTCGGGTTCTGGTAAGACAGTCACAGCCCAGTCGATACTCAGGATTGTGCCCAAACCCGGCCGAATAGTGGGGGGGAGGATTGTTTTTGAGGGGAGGAATCTGCTCGACTTGGATGAAAGGCAGATGAGGATGGTGAGGGGTAGGCGCATATCCCTGATCCAGCAGGATCCCACAGCCACACTCGACCCCATGTTCACTATTCAAGACCAGCTGGTTGAGGCAATCATGGTCACAACCGAACTCGACAGGGAGCAGGCGAAGAAGAAGGCAAGGAAGTTGCTGGAGGATGTGAAGATACCCGGCCCCGAGAACGTGTTGAAAAGCTACCCCCACCAGCTGAGTGGGGGTATGCGTCAGAGGGTTGCCATAGCCCGAGCGCTCGCCGGCAACCCGAAGGTGTTGATAGCTGACGAGCCCACCACGGCTCTCGACGTCACAATCCAAGCCCAGATACTCGAGCTTATGCGTAGCCTCAGAGACGAGTACGGCCTATCCATAATACTCATAACCCACGACCTGGGCATAGTCGCTCAGGTGGCCGACGAGGTCACAGTCATGTACGCCGGCAAAGTTTGCGAGTCGGGTTCGGTGGATGACATCTTCCACTCCCCCCTCCACCCCTACACACAAGCCCTCCTACTCTCTGTGCCACGCGTAGACAAGAGGATCAAGCTGAGGGCTATTCCCGGAAACATTCCCGACTTGGTTCAACCACCCCAAGGGTGCAGGTTTCACCCCCGCTGCCCATATGCGGTTGAAAGGTGCTCACAAGAGGAGCCGGGGCTGGAGAAGGTTGGATCACAAGCCGACCACACCCTCCCATCCAGGTCGGTTTACTGCCACCGGTTCCGGGAGATCAAGCTCGAGGTGGTATAGGTGCCTCAAGACATACTTGAACTCAAGGATGTAAAGAAGTATTATCCGCTAACCGAGAGGTATACCTTCAGGTCGAGGGTGACAGCCTACGTGAAGGCCGTGGATGGGGTGTCCCTCACACTACCCGAGCAGTCCACTGTGGGCCTGGTTGGTGAAAGCGGGTGTGGGAAGACGACTACGGCCAAGATCGCGGCTGGACTCATCCGCCCAGACTCGGGATCTGTGAAGTTTATGGGAGCCGATCTTTCGGAGATCCTCGGGGATTCAGGTTCCGCAAAACAGTTCAGGAGAAGCGTTCAGCTCGTATACCAGAACCCCTACTCCTCCCTTGACCCAATGATGACGGTTGGAGACATCGTCAAGGAGCCACTCATAATACACGGCTTGGCGCGGGGGAGAGAACTCGAGGAAGCGATGTACAGCCTGCTCAGGAAGGTGAACCTCGAAGACTACCACGCGTTGAGATACCCGCACGAGCTCAGCGGGGGGCAGAGGCAGAGGGTGTGTATTGCCAGGGCTCTCGCAACCCAGCCAAAACTCGTGCTGCTGGACGAGCCCGTGTCCTCACTAGACTTATCTATCCGAGCCCAAATACTCAACCTACTTGTCGAGCTGAAGGAGCGTGAGAGGCTCTCCTACCTCTACATTTCACACGACCTAGCCACGGTGCGCCAGATGTGTGACTACGTGGCAGTCATGTACCTAGGCAGGGTGGTGGAATACGCACCAACCGATGAGCTCTTTAATAACCCCATGCACCCCTACACCCAGGCTCTACTCTCAGCGATACCCATACCCGACCCGAGGGTTAAGCGTAAAAGGATAGTGCTGGAGGGAGATGTACCCAACCCCGTGAACCCCCCGGAGGGCTGTCGCTTCCACACTAGGTGCAGGTATGCGAGCCAGCTGTGCCGGGAGCGGGATCAGAAGCTTATTGAGGTGGGTAACCAGCACTGGGTGGCGTGCTGGGTTGCACCAACAGGCGGGATACCCTCCTACACCCTCGAGTACACACGCGAATAGCTGCGTGCTCGGCAAGGATGGTACCCATCACCCCGATGGGGGTTCCCGTCCTCTTCCAGCCGGGGAGGGGTTCAGGCTACTCTCTTGAGCCGCCGGGATAGAGGCCTCTGAGCAGGTAGTCCTGTGCGAGTATGGCTATGAGCATGACTGGTATGGCGAGTATTATTCCCGCGGAGCCCACCTGCCCCCAGACGTTCGCGGTGACGGTTGAGCCCAGGCTCTGGGGGTCGAATAGTGTTGCGAAGTTGGTAACCGTGAATGAGCCGGTTGGTGGGAAGTTGTATTGGTAAGGGGTCTCGGAGAGTACGAGGGGGAATAGTAGGAGGTGCCAGGAGAATATGAATGATAGTAGGGCCGTGGCGAACAGGCCTGGTCTTGCGAGGGGCATTACAACTCTGTAGAAGGATTTGAGCGGCGTGTAACCGTCAATTAGTGACGCTTTCTCGTAGTGTTTTGGCAGGGTGGAGTAGAAGTTGGTGAGTGTCCAAACCGCGAAGGGCACGGTGAAGAGGGGGAAGGTTAGCATTAGACCCGCCCAGGTGTTGAGCAGGTGGATATGATATATTATGGTGTACACTCCGAAAATATAGCTTGTTGAGGGTAGACCGTAAAGGTAGATGCACATGAGTAGCAGCCACCTCTTGTTTTGGCGTGCGACGCTGAAGGCTGCGGGTGCGGCTACGATTATCGTGAACACCATAACCACTATTGAGACGGCTAGGGTTGTTATAATGTAGGACTCGGATTGCCTCAGTGTTGCGATGAATGTGGCGGGGTTGAAAACCTTGGGGTAGATGAGGGTGGGAAAACAAAATTGAGGGTGCCTGGTCTGAAGGCTATGAGCAGCATCCAGTAGATGGGGAAAACTAGGAAGGCCAAGCTCAGCACGCTCACGGTGTAGGTTGCTGGCATTAAGGCCTTCGAAAGCGTGTTGTGGGAGCCCCTCAGACTTTTGGCGTGGGTGACCCTCACTCTGCTCGGCCTAGCCGGGTTGCCTAGAGTTGTGCGTATGAGGAGATATGAGAACACGCTCACCAGGGCCGTGAGTAGCACTCCGGCAGCTAGGCCCTGGGAGATCAGGTTTTGATAGAATATTTCAAACCACACGAGAAATGGTAGCGTGGCCATGCTGTAGGAGTATCCGCTGTTTAGGATGTATGGGAGGTCGAAGTTGCCGAAGGCGAGTATGAGTGTGAGTAGAAATGCTGTGAGTATGGATCCCTTGCTGAGAGGTATGGCTATGTTCGTATAGTAGTCGCCCAAGCCCATCCCATCCATCCTCGACACCTCCCTCACGCTTTTCGACACGGACCTCAGGCCCGCGAGGATGAGTAGGAAGGCTAGGGGAACGCTGCTCCATATACTTACGATGGTTGTGCTATATATCTGTAAACTGGGCTGGCCTAGCCAGTTGAGTCTGGGTAGCCCCATCATGGATGCAAAGTAGTTCGCGGGGCCATAGATGGGGTCGTAAATCGTCGTCCAGATGAGTGCGCTCGCCGTGAATGGTACAGTGAAGGGTAGGTAGACTAGGATGGACGCCAGTCGGCTTCCCCTCGGCAGGCTGTCAGCGAAAACCGCGAGCATCAGACCGAGTAGGGTGGCGAAACCAGCCGTCCCAAACGAGAATATAAGGGTGTTCCTGATCACGATGGGTAGCTGGGGGAATTCGAATAGGGCTACGTATGAGGATAGCCCGCTACTGGGTGAAGAATAGTATATTGAGAGTAGCAGTGGGAAGACGCCGAACGTTGCCAGGTATGCGAGCGCCGGCATGTATAGGAGTCTACCCGTGAGCTTTGAGTAGCTGGCCCCGCTCATCGAATAGGTACACCCCCGACTCCTGCACCCTGAAATCCACTGTTTCACCCTCCCTAACCACACTTCTTCCGAAGCTCAAGGCGCGTAGCTCAACCTCGCCCGCGCGTATGTACACCACGGCTTCGCTGTTCGAGTACTCTACAAGCGTTACCTCAGCCCTATTCTCACCCTCACCCAAAAGTATTGCTTCGGGTCTTATACCCACCTTGGCGCAGCCCCCCATTGAAGCTCACTGGTAGTTTGAAGGGTACACCCGAGTGCACGTCGAGTAGGTTGAGTGGCGGGGAGCCTATGAAGCTTGCGACGAACTCGTTCCCGGGTGACTCGTAGAGCTCGCGTGGGCTTCCAACCTGCATCACCCTCCCCCTATTCATCACCGCTATCCTATCACTGATCGATAGGGCTTTCGACTGGTCGTGTGACATATATGGTTGTGATCCCCAAGTCTCTTTGGAGCTGGCGCACGAATTTCCTCGCGCTAAACCGCAGCTGGGGTTTAACTCTACGTAGGCATACATAGGTACATATCATTGTACCTATCATACACGTAGTAGAGCTTCACAGCATCATTTAGGAACCTCACGGGTTCACTGGTCCCACTCCGCTTTCCCCCTGTCTCGACGTACCCACCCACACGCTGGGGAAGGCCTCATGGGGGAGCGCCCTCCATCTTCAGTTCCCCTATGTGTGCACGCACCCCTCCCTCAGCGGAGGTCTTGGGTCTTTGCTACCACCCTACTGCGCGTGCACACAAATGCTCAAATCCGGAGATCCATATAAACCTATTTTGAAACTGCTGACTACGGCGAACTGGTTGTGTCCGGCGGCAGGCTTGTGCGTGTGAGCTTGGAGGAAACCATAAGAGAAGCCCGTCGGAGGGCTGAGGCCGTCGGAAGACGAATGGGTGTGCTCGGTTGAGCTACGGTGATTCTCGCAGGCATGCGCTAACCCTACTCGAAACCTGCCTTGGCGTGGGCGGCGCAGAAACACTTCTAGTCGTTTGTGATGCGCCACACCGAGGAGTCTTGAAGCCGTTTCGAGATGCGGCTCGTGCGATCGGTTTGAGAAGGCTTGACGAGCACCTATATGTTGATGGGGATACACTGAGAGGTGTGCTCCCATCATACGAGGTGGTCATCTTCTGTGTTTCTGATGCTCTCACCCTTTCACTCGGCCACTCAGATGCGCGTCTACAGGCGTGTCGAAGTGGGTCACGCGTAGCCTTCCTAACCCAGCCCTTAGAGTCAACACCCCCACCGGGCGAAATATTTAAGGTTGCAAAAGCCACAAACACGCTTAGAGACAGGCTCAGGGGAGCGAGAAAGCTTGCTATAAACACGGCGAGCAGTGAGCTGGTGGTCGACGTGAGTGGGCGCGACCCGCTGGCGCTCACAAGCCTGGTCACCAGACCCGGCGCGTGGGGGGCCGTCCCGGACTACGCGGAGGTTGCGCTTGCGCCCATAGAATCGAGCCCCAACGGATCCTTTGTGGTCGACGCCTGCGTCGTGGGTCTGGGGGCGCTCAAGGAGAGGCTAACACTATTCTTTGAGAATGGGCGGCTCAAACTAGAGGGGAGCAACCTTGTAGGCGAAAGCCTGTCTCGCATGATGGCCCGGGAGCCTGGGTTAAACGTGCTCAGTGAGGTGGGCTTCGGCACCAATAGGATGAGAAGGGAGTTCAGGAGGGAGTTCGACGATAAGAAGGCTCTGGGGTCGGCTCATCTGGGGTTGGGTGATAATCATACAATAGGGGGAGTCAACCGCTCAAGCTTGCACCTTGACTGCTTGGCCAAGATGTGTGGGCTCAGGGTCGACGGGGTACCAATCGATTTTCAAAGCCTACATTAGCTTAGATCCTCCGTACACGCTGAGACACCGCCAGATAAGGCTTATTTCCTGTTTGGTTGTAGGTCGTATGTGGAGTCAAACTCTTATATTACCCACTTGCAGTGTTCGAGGTGCGGTGAAACACACCCCCATAGTGGGGTGCAGACGGTTTGCGTTAATTGTGGTGGAACCCTGTTCGCGAGATATGAGCTTGAGGGTGTAAAATCAGCCCTAAGAAGGGATGAACTAAGCCGTCGAGCACCCACTTTCTGGCGTTACAGGGAGGTTCTGCCCGTGGTGCACGATGAGAACATCGTGAGCCTTGGCGAAGGGTACACACCACTATATCCCCTAATGAGGCTGGGCGAACGGTTGGGTTTGAAATTGCTGGTTAAGGATGACGGCGTTATGCCAACTGGCTCGTTTAAGGCCCGTGGACAGACGACCGCGGTGTCTAAGGCTAAGGAGCTGGGTGTGAGGAGGGTGGCGCTGGCCTCGGCTGGTAACGCGGGTGGGGCGATGGCCGCCTACGCTGCGAAGGCTGGCTTGGAGGCGTACGTATTCATGCCCCGCGACGCCCCCTCCGTGGCCAAGCTCGAGTGCCACGTGATGGGTGCACACGTCTACCTCGTTGATGGCCTCATAAACCACGCCGCTGCTATAGTGCAGCGCCTCAGGGAGCGCTACGGGTGGTTCGACCTATCTACACTCAAGGAGCCATACCGCGTGGAGGGTAAGAAGACCATGGGATACGAGGTGGCTGAGCAGCTCGGGTGGCGCCTACCCGACGGGTGGGGGCACTGGGCTCGTGGGCATGTGGAAGGCGTTCGGGGAGCTTGAAGAGCTGGGCTGGATAGGTTCCGAGAGGCCGAGGATGGTGGCCGTGCAGGCGGAGGGTGCGCACCCGTATTGGAAGCCTTCAGAAAGGGGGCTGAGGGTGTGGAGGAGTTCCCCGATGCACACACGGTTGCGAGTGGTATCAGGGTTCCCAAGCCCTACGCTGGAGAGCAGATACTGCGTGTGCTACGTGAGAGTGGGGGTACCGCTGCTAGTGTGAGCGACAGCGAGATACTCGAATGTGTTCGTGAGTTCGCATGTGAGTGTTTGTTCGTGTGCCCTGAGTGGGCTGCCACACTCGCTGGTCTAAAACGCCTCCTGGATAGTGGGTGGATCGGGGTGAGGTGGTGCTACTCTACAATACGGGCACAGGACTAAAGTACCTCGATGCACTTGGTGAACCCACACTGCCAACGATACCAAAAAACGCTGATTCGCTGCCAGCAGCCTAAACGCACTCAACGGATAACCTGAGCCCCACCCACAGCCGATAAGCAATCCGAAGGTCCCCGACCAGCCTGTTTGGTTTTAACTCAAGCTCTTGGCTTCTGAATATCTTCACCCTAACCCCTCCACCCATACCACCCTATCCTAGCGATCCAGCATATTGGGTTGCACAATCTGTCAAGCATAAGCGCTCATCATCGATTATACATACTTCAGTTACAACACTACTATGAGTTGAGCCGTGAGTTATTAGATAGCGTTACCCATCTTCCCTCTCCATACCTATAACCACAAAGCTTTGTTTGTCTTCGGCCTGCAAATGATTAAATTTAAAATATTGTGTCTGAGATAAGAAGAGTAAGACTCTACGAGATCAACTCTATATGCATGGTTTTAAGGCATTCCCCTAAAGACCTATATACTTCTTTACGTCAAATCCACACGAATGTCCAAGACCTGCCCGAGCTGCGGATATGATAACCCTGACACGGCCAACTTCTGTACGCGCTGCGGGGCATCCTTGGGGAACGCTGGTGTTCAGTGGCCAACCAACTACACGCTAAACCAGCCAGTTCAAGCGTACCCCACCGTCCCCCCACCCGCCACTCAGCCCCCGCAACCATCACAAAAATACACTCAAGCAGACGTTGAAGGGCTTAGGAAGATAAGGAGTTACGCGCTCCTCGGCTTGGTTGGAATAGTTTTATCATTGGTCTCATTATTCTTCTCAGCTCTAAGAAGCTTTGTGGTGATCAACACTGCTCGACCGCAAAATCACCCCATACCCTTCTTGGGGACCACGGTTGCTGTGGGAGCCGTCGTTGAGAGTTTCATAGTTGGGGTTTTAGGCGTGGTGATAGCCATCCTGGCATTCGTCTTCCTCTACCAGGGCTTCATGTTTATAGCCCAAGTCGACCTTTCACTCAGAGCCCCTGCAAGGCTTCTACTACTTATGCCCATCGGCTTGTTAATTCTAATATTTGCAGCCGGCCTTATAGTCGCCTCACTAGCCACCACGCCCACTCAGTTTGCGAACCCCCAAAATACGGGCCTAGCCATAGGTGGAGCCCTCTTGGGTTTGCTCTCACTAATCCTTGTCCTCGTAGGGATCGTGGGAGGTGGGATTTTGGGGTTGTGGAAGGTTGGCGCAAGGTACGCTGAGCCGCTAATACAGATCGGCGGTATTCTTTCAATCATACCCGTACTCAACATACTCACCCCAATACTTGTATATTTGGGTGCGAGCGCTGCGCTAGCGAAAGTGCTCAACGGTATGAAGACGGTCACCTCCTATAATCCACCCCCAACTTCCCAGTAACAACTTTTAACACGCGCCCCAAACTCAGCGAAAAACTTCCACCCAATCTTAAGGTATCCCTGATCCTCCGCTCTAGAGATTATTAGTTGCCTAAGTGGTCACGTCCGTCACACCCAGATAAGGATATCATCCCTACAACTGGGTTTGGTAAGCGTTAAATCCAAGCTTAAAATCTCCCTTATCCGCGCACACGCTCGAACAACTATGGCTCCATCTACGAGCTAATTCTCTTGGTTTAGACACCACACGCGCCAGTGAGTGTGATTGTGGGCGTGAGGGCTACCCATCACCCATCCGCATCTTGTTCACACACTACCCGTTTTTTTCCAGAAATCTATAGTAGTCGAAAACTATTCAGATATCCCAGCGCATACCTGTAGATTTGTGATGAGAATATTTATAAAAAGGAAAACGTTTTGATGGATTATGCAGCCAAGAAGCAAAGAGCTGAAGAGGGGTGTTGTAACCTACGCTGAGCTAATCTTCCAGTCTATCTCGTTCACCGCGCCGGCAATAGCTGTCACCGCCACGATGACTGGCGCCGCCGCGTTCGCCTACGGCTCACTACCACTCACCTATGTCTTAGCGCTCTTCGGCGTTCTCTCCGCGGGATTCGTGGTGTACGCCTTCTCAAGGAAGGTTGCCTCGAGTGGGGGTTACTACCGATACATTGAGCGTGGCCTCGGTCCGCGCTTCGGGGCGTTCGGGGGGTGGGTGTATATGCTCTACACGGTTATAGGGGCGACACCGTTCATCTACTTTGAGACGGCGCTCGCCGCCCAATACGGCTTAGAGGTGTTCGGTTTGAACGTGCCAAACTGGTTCTGGTACCCAGTTGGTATCCTAGTCGGCGTTCTCGCCTACTTACTGGCTTACTCGGGTATCAAGAACTCCCTAAAGTACAGTGTGTATACTGGTACGGCGGAGATACTCATACTTGTTGCGGTTGCGGTTGCGATACTTGCTGCGACTCCTGACCGGCTTGACTTTAAAGTTTTCACACCCACCTATTCACCCACTGGTTGGAGCGGCGTGGCGCTCGGACTGGTCTTCTCTTTCACCTCGCTTGCTGGTTGGGGGTCGATGACATTCTTGGGAACAGAGGCCCAAAAGTCGCATCTCAACATCAGGAGGGGCGTCGTGCTCACCATTTTGGTCCTCGGCCTCCTATTCTTGTTTGAGAGCTACGCGATGACTGTGGGCTGGGGGCCGCAGAATATGGGGACATACTTTGGATACTTCCTCCCAGGCCTCGTGCTCGCCCTCAGGGATGGAGGGTTTGTGCTCGCGGCCCTCCTCTTTGTGTTCTTGGTTAACAGTGGGTTCGTGGACACACTCGCCATCATAAACGCTGGTTCAAGGGATATGTACACCATGTCGAAGGACGGCCTCCTGCCGGACAGGCTTTCGGACACTCACCCCACGCACAGGAGTCCCCATATAGCGCTACTTGTAAACACCTTGGTGGGGATATTTCTGTTCACAGTGACCGGATGGTTGTTCGGCCCACTCAACGGCTTCCTTATAACAGGTCTTTGGACGGGTGCTGGGACAATAATAGAGCACATACTTGTAAACACTTCTTTACCACTTTATTTCAGGAGGCTCGGAGACCTCCGCTGGACCTATATAGCTATACCCCCCATAGCCACAGCCATATATATCTTCGCGCTCTACGGCTCCTTCCTCTCAATAAACATCTACATATTGATAGGCGTGGCCTCAATGGTGGCTTGGCTTGTCGCCGGTGCCTTGATATACTCCGTCAAAAAGGATATTAGGGTTAGGCTTGAAGAGGGTGAAGAAATTTGAAGAGGCTCGACGGAATGATGGCATCAAACATCCACTTCAAATGGAGGCCTCACAACCCACCCGTGCTCAGAGTCTACCCCGACGAGCCATTCGAAGTGATAATACCAGACTCCTCAACATCGCAGATTAAGCCAAACTTTACGGTGAAGCAGCTCGCCGCAATAGACGAGTCAAAGTTCGACGGCGCAGTAGGCCCAGTGTACGTGGATGGAGCAAACCCAGGTGATACCGTGGAGGTGATATTAGATACTATAGAAGTTGGTGATTGGGGGTGGACCGCTATCCTGAACAACTTCGGCCTGCTCAAAGGCTCCTTCGAAGAGACATTCGTAGTTTGGGAAATCAGGGATGGGTGGGCCGCTACCAAGGGAGATTTCCTTGCTGGCGTAAGAATCCCCGTGCGCCCATTCCTCGGAGTCGTGGTCGTTTAAAAGGTGCGCATCAACCGCCTTTCATGGAAGTTTCGCTTTCTGGGTGCAACGAAAGAACTTTATTCCTCAAGCTCAGGCTGAGCGCGCGAAGGTGAAAAACTCGCAAAGGAGCTTGAGCGCAGGCCTGAGCATATAGACGAAGCCTACGGCTGCCCTGCCAGGCATCGCGTCAGGGTTTTTCTGTCGGACGGCTTTGCGGAAGTCGTGTTTTCTCCCTACCCGCGCAAGCTTGTTTACGCACTCAATCGGGCGAGGTTCAAGGGGTATGCGGCGCTAAGGGAAGCGTGTGGAGCGTCGGGGGAATGGGGGAAGTACGCGCTTACCGACGCGGAGAAGCTTAAGCGCGAAATAGAGAAAATCAACCGGCAGGTGGTGAGGCCGGTAAAGCGGGAGCTCGAAGCGTATGAAGAGTCAGCGCTGTTTTCAGCGCTCGACGAGCTTGTGCGTGCGTACACCGGCTACGGAATCCTGAAGCTTTTGCAGAAGATAAAGGAGCTCGGGATCACGCTCAAGCAGGAGCTTACCATGAGTTGATGCCGTTGCCAGCAGTTTCAAATATATGGATTTCTGGATTTGAGTGTGTGCACGCGCAGTAGGGTGGTAGTAGAGACCCAAGACCTCCGCTAGCGAGGGGTACGCGCACACATAGGGGAACTGAAGATGGAGGGCGCTCCCCCACCGCGTGGTGGGTGCGTCCTGACAGGGGCGGCGCTGAAGGGGACCAGTGAACTCGTGAGGTTCCTAAATGATGCTGTGAAGCCCAAGCTCTACGTGTACGATAGGTACAATGATATGTACCTATGTACGCCTACGTAGAGTGAAACCCTTTTCGGGCATACTCCGCTTCCTCTAAATCCTTTTCGGCCTGTTTCAACTAGTCTTCAGTTCTTTTCAAAGATTGAACAACGAAAATGAGTATAAATATTTTAGCTATTTGGACGATGGTGTTCTACGGTTTTCGAGCGTAAACTGTTATCCGCTATTTTGAAAATTATATATAAGTTCACACGCTATTATTGGAGTTGTAAAGTGATATGAGTGACGGGTTGGTAGGGTTGAACCTTTGTGTCGGAGGATTTTTGGTGTATTGAAGAATTTCTAAAGAGCTTAAGATTTTTTATAATCGTTGTGGTCACTTAATGCTCGCCACTGAAGGTGATGACAAAAATAGGCTCTATCACACCACCGCAAGGGTAATAACTCTTTGGTTTTTGGATGTTCAGGACTTGTTCGAGAAGAGCGAAACCAAAAAGAGGAGGCTGCGACTGTACGATTCCTCGTTCTCCTAGAGAAGTTTGTAAAGCAAGATACACGTTTTACCCGTCCCCTCTTATAACACGCGAGTGTGCGGAAGAATCAACATTTTGAAAGACCGCGTGTTCCACTGCCCCCACTGTGGTTTTGCTCTCGACCGAGACCTGAACGCTTGTTTTAAAAAGAGGTGGGTGCCACCCGTGGTAGCCTAGAAAGCTTCGCCCACTACCTTCTCTTGGTTTGAGGAGGCAAGGCGAGGCGATGAGGCAGGAAGCCTTAAGAGCGTGGATAGCTCACTTCACACTATTGCGGAATAACTTTAAAAACAACGCTTGCAACGTTTTTACGTGGACTGGGTCGACCGCTTGTCAAAACTCGCAGAAGTAAAGGACGGTTTTCACACAAAAGAAGTGAAAACC
>Ga0208662_100221_pt1 | contig 25078 bp, 27 predicted proteins | sample OSPB_host_MetaG_FD_187136 | JGI IMG/M metagenome (GOLD analysis project Ga0208662, IMG submission 187136) | Hot spring microbial mat communities from Yellowstone National Park, Wyoming, USA - OSPB_host_MetaG (SPAdes) (version 2) | ecosystem: Environmental > Aquatic > Thermal springs > Hot... | reverse complement strand
TTTTACACTGTTGCAAATTTAACCTTTACTGTTGCATTCAGTATCATTCTATTAAAAGAGTAGAACGTAAAATAAGCCGCGGCCGGGATTTGAACCCGGGACCTCTGCCTTACCAGGGCAGCGCTCTAGCCAGGCTGAGCTACCGCGGCACTATTATGTAGATTTTAAGTAAAGGGTTATAAATGTATCGTGACTATTAAGAATACATTTTTACGTTGAAGCTATATCGTCATCTATGCCTTTGCAAGTTTTTAATTATTTATAGCTTAATATTGCTTTGTGGAATTCTTCAGTTTTTCTCAAAAGGAACATATAATTAACTTTTAACTCAACGTAGGATTTAGAATTTATTTTACTTCTTCTAGTCTAAGACCTAAGAAATTTCAACTAATCCACAAAGCAGCTTAATATTATCGCTTTTAGCTTTTCACTCATATTTTATAACTTTATTAAATTTTGATTTTAATAATATTAATAAATTTTTCATAACTAATTAAAACATTAACAAGAATTAAAATGGAAATCTCTTGTCTGATACACATTTGCATAACTACTCGTTATTTTTAATTACTTTTAATCCCTCTTAAGCTATAGTAGATGTTTACCAAAATTTATAAACTTTTTCGTTAATTTTTCATTAGAGAGTGCCACAATGAAGTCTATGAGTAGTCGCGAGGTGGAGGAAGGCACCCAATGAAACTCCGCGTGTCGTAGCTGGGAGTTCACACTCCCTAATCTAGGCATGAGTAGAGGAAAGGAGCGATGAGGCCGAGCGATTAATAGTCACGGAAAGTGACTATTAATCACGATGATGGCCAAACTCTGATACACACCCTTTCTATTGTAATGAAAACCGTTTAATTACTAATAATTTATATATGTGTAAAAAATTTTATATAGGTTAATTTTATAAAAATAAATTAAGAAATAAATTCTTAACCTTCTTCGAGATATCTAAACAAAAATGAATCAAAAATCAATAATATTCCTGCTATTATAAAATCTATACCATAACTTATGTAATGAGTAATATAACCAGAAAGTAGAGATCCTAAGAACATTGATAAACCTACAACTGTGCTATAGACTCCTAATCCCGTTCCTTGTCTCCTTTCACCTACTATTTTGAATATAAGGGTAGTAGACGAGGAGTAAAATATCGAGAATGCTATACCTGCAGCTAAGGGATAAAATATTAATCCAGATATTAATATTGGAATACCTAGGAATAATTGTGCAAATAATCCTAGAATAATATAAGAGGATCCTCTCAAAATTAACGAAATGTATGCTAACCTCTTCTCATCCCTACTTTCAAGTAGATTAGAGGCAAATCTAAACCCTAAAATTTGAAATATCATGCCGACCGTTATTACCGATAGAACTTCAGCCTTATCTAAACCTTTAATGTAAAGTCCTGCAGGATATACTGTATTGAATATACCACTACTTATATAGAATATTACTATTCCTATATATAGTAATGGTATGTAATTGATAGGCTTTCTTAATAATCTCTTCAAGGAGAACATTTTAAAGTTATGAAGATTTGGCAAGTTAAGAAACATCATGGGTAAATGTATCATTCTGGTTAAGAAAGACTCCTTATGATGAAGTATTGCTGCCCTCTCAAATGTTACAATCGGCTTAGGTAATATCTTTAATCCAGCTATTAATGTAGCTAATACTGTAAGGCCTAATATCTCTTCAATTTCGTAAATTCTTAATATTATAACTAGAAACGTTGATACGATTAATCCTACTAAAACTCCTAAAGATGAGAGAAATGAAAACCTAGAAAATAATTGTCCCCAATGTTTTTTCTCAGTAGACTCCATTACTAAAAGATTGAAGGGAGTACTGGATGCAGTACTCATAAACGTTATTAACGAATAGTTAAGAGCTATTAGAGGTATTGAATTAGCTAAGGGCATAAATATTAGGGGTAGCGCAGTACCTCCAAAACTTATTAGGATTTGTTTCTTTCTATCTAATCTATCTGCCATAAACCCCCATATCATTGAGGCTGGTATTAGTACTGCGTTGCTTAACGATATTACATAGGCTACACTTATTGCGTTTCCACCTAAAGATATGATTTGTAAAGTAATTAGTGTTGATAAGGGTCCAGTTGATGCATTAAATGGAATTACTAGATACATCCACTTCTTGTCCTTATACTTTATCATTCTTGTTCAAGACAAACTTACTAGATTTAAAAATTTTGCCAAAAAGTTTAACGAAGTATATCTTTATAAACATGTTTATATCCAGATGATTTTCGATAGTTGATATAATAAAAAATTTTTATAGTAGTTAACTTTAAAACTTTGATAAGTTAGTTTTTAATTATGGCTAAATTCCTCATAGTTGTTAAATCCCAAGATCAGTTAAACGTAAATACAGCAATAAATGTAGCAAGTGGACTAAAGATGATGGGTGCAGAAGACGTTAAAATGGTATTCCTAGGTCCTGGAATTACTGCTTTAAATAAGAAGAACCAATTAGCAGAGATAATTCAGAAAAATATTGACGGCTTAAAAAAGAATTCGGTAAAAGTTTACGCGTGTGAAATGGCGATGAAGAACTATAATGTGAACAAGGAAGATTTAGTATATTTTGATGAAATAAGCAGAGGAGCCGACGTTATAGTAAAGCTCGCAAATGAAGGATATACAATACTCACATTTTAAAAAAACACTTATATTATTCCTAAAAATGAATATTATTTTTTAGCAATTACTCTTAGTTATATATACAAAACCCCCATTAACGTAAGAATTTACTGTTATAAATCCTTTCTCTCCAATTATAGTAGGAACGTCAACTTTACCTCCATTAATCTTATTGTTAGCAATTATTCCTATCCCTTGAGGTAAGCATAACTCTAACTTCACAGATCCTCCATCGATGTCAATATCTAAGCTTCCTTGTCCTATATAACCTAAAGTCCCCTTTATTATACCTCCGTCCATCGATAGCGAAGATTTTGTTAATGAACTTATGTTCAATTTTGCACTACCTCCGTCTATATTTATTTCTAAGATTTGAGCGTTATTATTGACGTTTAATAAACCGCCATCTATATTTATTTCTAACCTATTGAGAGGGGAATAATTAATATCAGCTTTACAACCATCCATATTTATTTCTAACGTATCTTTAATTTCGCTTATCTCTAGATCTTCTCTATTTTTACACCGTATTACAGCATATGGTTCTCCTTGTGAAATTTTAACTATCCCTCCATCTAGATTTACCTCCAAATTAGGAAGCACTTTTAGAGGACCATTATAAACTTCCACCAGTAATTCCTCGGCTTTTATATCTATATTACTTAAAGCCTCTCCTATACTTTCACCTATAGCACCTAAAAGATTTGCTAAAGCACCATTAATTTTTTCTGATAATCTTCTGGATAAATTTGGCTTAGGTTTATTATTTATTATTAGATTATTTATATTAATATTCTGATTAGATTGTGTTAGTACTTGTATAATTTCATATGCTTTCCAACCTAGATCTGTAAGTTCGTAGTATCCTTGTTCATTCTTCTTGATGAGATTACCCAGTTTCTTTAAATGAAATGCTAAGGCTGAACTTTCGAGATTAGTTTCCCTTTGCAAATCTGTGAAAGTTTTCGGTGTATTTAGTAATAGTATTATTTTCCTTCTTATTTCATGGGAAAGTGCTTCAAATACATCTTCAGCCATATTTATAAAAATACTCTATAACCTTATAAGCTAATTTGTAAAGCAAAATTTAGGAAAAAGGTAAAGCAAAATTTACTCATTAAACACCATTACTGGAAAGCTAATCATATATCACTCTTTACAAAAACTTTATATAATATTTAATACTAATTATAAATAATCTAGTAATCAAATTTTTTCACAAATTCATTTAAAATTTTATATTTTTATGCTTACATACTTATATTTTTAGAAAATCACCTAAGGTATTTTTCCTATACAATATGTAGTAAAGAGCTATACTGAAATTGTTAACCATTTATATTTTTAATTATTATAAAAAGAAGTGTATTTCATAAATTGTAAAAAGTTATTAGTAATAGCTTAACGTTAAAGTAATATAGATAGCTTATTTAATTATTAACGTAGAATAAAGATATGTGAGAATTAAGAAAGGGGATACTGAAGCTGAAATATTACCTAAAGGGGCTTATCTTTATTCACTTAAAATTAGAGATAAAGATGTAATACTAAAGGGCAATCTTGAAAGACCTACAAGAGGTGGAATGGCAATCTTAATACCTTATGCAAATAGGGTAAAGAATGGTGAATATACATTTGAAGGCATAAAATACGTATTACCTAAAAATAAGGAGGGTAACGCTATACACGGGCTAGTCTTAGATAAGGAATTTAAGGTAATGGAGAAAAGAGAGGATAGTATAACTCTAGATTATGAACTAGAACACGAAGGTTATCCCACAAAACTCGATTGTTTAATTATTTATAAGATATTTAAACATGGAATAAGAGTTAAAATTAACGTTAAAAACATAGGGTCTAAAAGAGCTCCACTAACTGTTGGTGCTCATCCTTATTTTATAGTATCAGATGACTGGAAGATAATAACTGAAAATGAAGGAGTTAAGAAATGTATAAATTTCAATAAAATTCCTACTGGAGAACTAATAAAATCTCAGTTTGAACATACAGATTATGATGATTGTTTCTTGGTTAACGGAAATATAGAGTTACACTCATCATATTCAAAAATAAAAATAATAAGGAGAAATATGCCATTTGTCCAAGTTTATACTGGAATTAGAGGTGCAGTTGCAATAGAGCCAATGAGTGGGGCACCAGACGCTTATCACAATGGATTAGGGCTTAAAATTTTAGAACCAAATGAAAGTGCATATTTCTCATTTACATTTAAATTTGTTATATAGGGAAATTTTGAACATATAGGGAAAAACTTATTTTCTTAGTTTAGTTTATCAAGTTATGCAAGACCCAGTATGTAAGATGGAAGTAGATAATACAACTCAATTTAAGATAAATTATAGAGGAATAACATATTACTTTTGCTCTCAAGACTGTTTGAATGAGTTTAAGAATAATCCTTTAAAATATATACCGCAAACCGATTTGAATAAGAAAATAGACGTTAAAATAGTTTACTGTAGACCTTGCAAATACATGGATAGAGCATTAAATTTGGCTAGAGATATATTGTCGTACTTCGAAGAGGCTAATGTAGAATTAATACAAGGGGATAAAGGAATTTTCGATGTTTATATTAATGATGAGTTAGTATTCTCGCGATATATACAGAAAAGATTTCCCGAGCATGAGGAAATTCTTAAAGAATTAGGTAAAAGGTTGCAGAAGTCACTGGCCAGCTAATTTAAGTATATCCTCTACAATTTCTTTTATTTCTTTAATATTGTATTTTTTAAATATATCTTCTAAACTTATCTTATGTTCGGTAAGGTACTTCACTAAAACATCTGTAGCTATTTTCGTTAATGTTTCAACATCAACAGCGTACTTATTCTTTAATTGCCTTACTGCCTCATCTACTGTACACATCTTATTCTCAACCGGTGCTGATAATCCCTTTAAATCCTTTAATTTCCAGCCCATTAAAATTAAGAGTTTTTCCTAACTTTTAAGACTTTTTAACATTATTCTATACGATTAAACCTATAATTTTTCTCGCCTTATTCATCATATGATAACGGCTGAAGAACTTAATGAATTGCTTAAACAAGAGGAAATATTTAATTTTATGGGGATAAAATTTGAAAGGATAGAAAAAGGTTATTCAAGACTTACGTTTAACTATCACGAGAGACTTACGAGAATAGGCGGTATACTTCACGGAGGTGTGATATTTTCGGCTATGGACTATGCTGGCAGTATGGCTGCGAGATCTTTAGATAACGTTAAGGACGAGGTAACAGTAGAATTGAAAGTAAATTTCTTAAAGCCCATGAAGGATGGGCCCTTCGTAGTTGAGGCTAGAGTGATAAATGAAGGGAAAAGAATAGTTACAATAGAAGTATGGGCATACGATAGGAATAAAAATCTATGTGCAAAGGCTTTAGGCACATGGGTTGTTTATAGATTTTGAAACTGTATTATTCTTTTTGCGATTTTATAATGGACGTAATCCACTAATTTATCGTCTAACCTTATCGCACCTCTACCTTCCTTTTTAGCATTTTCATATGCCTCTATGACCCTCTTAGCCCATTCTATTTCCTCCTTACTGGGCGAGAATACTTCATTTGCTATATCGATTTGAGAAGGATGTATTACTTGTTTGCCTACATAACCTAATTTCTTGGCTTCTTCACATTCTCTCCTAAATCCCTCTAAATTCTTTAGATCAAAGTAAACCTTATCTATAGCATCTATATCGTAAGCCTTAGCTACAGCAATTATAAAAGTTTTCACGTATTCGTTTTTCTCGTAAAAGTTATAATCTCCTCCTAGGGATAGTGATAAATCCGCTACACCATAACTTACTGCGTCAACACCGTCAGATCTAACTATTTCCTCAGCCTTAATTAAACCCTTAGCTGTCTCTATTAGCGGGATTATCGCCTTACCAGTAGCCTTATACAAAAATGAGAGATCGTTTTCTGCTTTGGGAACTACTATGCAATTAATCTTATCCTCCCTAGAGACTAAAGCTAGATCTTTAAAAGAATCTGACAACTGTAAAGAATTTATCCTAACACATAATTCTCTTTTACCCCAATCCAATTCCTTTAACAATTTACTTAATAACTCCCTAGCCTTTTCCTTATCCTCTGGAGGGACAGCGTCTTCTAAGTCGAAAATTATGGAATCTGCCCTTAAATCCACTGACTTTCTAATCATCTTTTCTGAAATAGAGGGAACGTACAATTGAGATCTTCTTATCATTAAATAAGATTAGTAGGATAAACATAAAACTTTATCTAAAAAGTATCGGAAGAATGTTTCGTTTTACATAATTTAACACATTTTCTTCATGTCTTTTCATCATATTGTAAGCTCTATCTTGATCCCTATCTCTAATTGCAATCACTATATCTTCATGCTCTTTTAGCTCCTCATCCTTTCTTTGGAAACTAGTAAATAATGTAACTCTTACTATCTTTAACTTAATTCTGATATTATCTAAAATATCTACAAGATATTTATTATGTGAAGCCTCTGCAATTGCTCTATGTAAATCTCCGTTAAGATTAGCTAATATTAAAGGATCATTTTCTTTTGTATTTTTAATATCATCTAAAATTTTTATAATCTTATTAATTTCCTCGTCAGTAGCTCTATTTGCAGCTAATTTTGCAGCTTCAGCCTCTAGAGGAATTCTAATTTCGTAAAGCTGTACTATATCACTCTGACTTAATGGTATTACGCTATATGACTTACCGTTTTTTACAATTATTCCCTCTTTTTCTAACTTAGCTAGGGCCTCTCTAATTGGAGTCCTGCTTATTTTAAGGATAGACGCTAATTCTTCCTCTTTCAAAATACTACCTGGTTTATATTTGCCAGTTATTATGTAATCGAGAATTTTCTCATAAGCCGTTTGTGATAATGACATGTGAAAATATCAATTAGTAAATTTAAAAGTGTTACTATCTTTAGGACTTATCTAACAATCTATAATTCTAACATGTGTTAGTAAAGACTTAATAACGAATAATTTCTTTGAATTAAACATTAATGAGGAGAATATTTATATAAGCTTAATCTGTATATATTAAATTAAAAATTTAATATTTCTATCATAAAATTTTAGAAACAAGATAAACTATATGAGGGAATATTTATCATTTTACATTTCTAATCTAATTAATCTCATACTTATTCTTAATATAATCTTCAGCTTTTGTGAAATTTACACCTCATAGCCATTAAAAGAAATTTAAGGAAAAAAAGAAGTATTTAAGTATAAGGGGACTATTAATCCCTGCTAGCGAGACTTTCGCCCCCTTAACCTATTTTTGATAAAAATGCTTTCAGTGTCGGATTGAGTTATAAATCTTTTTAAGTTTAGAAGAATGCTAGTTAATATTTAACGGGATCTTCCACATATATAGATTTTATAGATAAATGGTGATATCATCTCCATACTCGTAAGGTATATAGAAACCTTATTTACTTTTAACCTTATGAAGAGGATTTCTTTATATAACAAATATATAATTAATTACTATAATTAAAATATAAATATTTTTATCTATATTAATTTACATATTAAAAATTAATGTTACAAGGGACTTGCTAATAAAACAATTATTAAAGTTTAACATATTCAGATAATCTAATAAAAAATAAAACAGAAAGTATAATGTTTTATCTTATGTTAATCTCAATAGCTGCACATAGCGAGGAACCCAATGAAAAGTTAATAGAAAAAACTCAAATTTTTGTAAGAAATATCAAATTATGTAATCCAACATTATTATTGGGAGGATATTGGGGACTAATGAAAACTATAATAGATGAGGCTTTGAAAGAAAATATTAGAGTAGTAATTATTTTACCTATAGAGCGAGAGAATGTTAAATTACCTCAAGGGGTAATACCAATTAAATCGGGCTGTGAATTTAGATGCAGATCCGTCATTTTAGTCAGATCAGGAGATTTACTAGCTTCTTTAGGAGGTGGTGTAGGTACTGAAATAGAAATAATGATAGCGTATGCAATGGGTAAGCCAATTTATGCGCTAACAAATACTGGATTAAGTACAGATTACTTTTCTAAAGCTTTTCCAAATTATATAGACGATAGGAGAATAGTCAGCATAAAATATTATGATGATCCAGAAAAAATGGCGAAAGACATATGTAAAGCTGAGACTTCAACTAAAAATATAGAAATAGGTTAGCATTTTATTGTCTTACCAGTTTAAATGGTGATACAGAATCCCCATATTGATTTATATAATCAATTAATCTCATCTTTTGCATTTTTAACTCATTAATGACTTCATAAGATATATCAGGAAACTGAGAATATATCTTTAAAATACGTTCAGTTTTTTCTAAATAGCTTCTGAGTTTTATCGTGAATTGTTTCTCGTAATTATCTTTTGTATATCTCTTATTTAATATTTTTTCAAATAAACTTTGAAGATCCTCAAAATAAGGTATGAGACCAATAGGGGTATGTATTGCATCTACGCTATCTTCAACTCTCTTTACAGCCCATTTAACCCAAATCCTCTTATCTTCCTTTGAGTTTAGGAACTTATCTCCATCTTTTAAAAAATAATTAAATCCAAAGATCTTCGGAATTTTTCTCAATTTTTTGCCGAAATCTAAATAATTAGATAAATAGACACTTAATGAGACTGGCATGAAATCCAAAATTGCCATGGGATTAAATTCTAGCTCATCAGTTTTGCCTATTACTGCTGACGTTCTAGCAGATTCCATGGAAGCTCCTATAGTAACTATCCCGTGGGACCAGGAAAACGCTTCTACTAAAGGAACTAAAGTAGTATAATCTCTTACGCCAAATATTATACCCTTAATTAGAACCCCATTAGGATTATCGAAATTCTCATCTAGATTTTTAAAAGAGGTTAAAGGCACAGTAAATCTAGCGTTAGGATGAGAGGCTGGCTTCCCGTTATCCTTGGTCCATACTCCCTCATAATTATAACCCCTTTCAGGCTTATTGAGATTACTGCCCTCCCAGTAAACGTCACCGTCCTCGGTCATCAATACGTTAGAAAAAACAACCTCACCCGGTTTGTGTAGTACCTCCCAAATTATAGGGTCATCTTTCTCATTTATACCTTGAATTATTCCAAACACTCCTATTTCTGGGTTTACAGCCCTAGGCTCACCGTTAATCTCTTTTATGAACGCTAAATCATCACTTATTAATCTTCCAATCATAGCAGTTGAGGTCTTCCCTGACCCAGAAGGAAAAGACGCTGTAAAATAATGTACGCCTTTATCTCCCTCAAATCCTATAATTGCCATATGTTCTGAGAGCCAACCTTCCTTTATCGCCTTTACCACTGTTAATCTTAACGCTAGCTTCTTTAAACCAACGCTATTCCCGGCATAAGTTGTATTCACACTATAAACCGTATTTTCTTGTATATCAATTATTATCCTCCTCTTTTTTATGTCAAGGTTACCTTTAGAATGAATAAATTTTAAAAAATCCTTATTTCCTGAAAAATCTTCAAATGCGTTCCTATATAAAATATTTTCACTATGGATAACATAAGGGGAATCTGTAATCTGAACTGCAAGAATCTGAAAATTTGACCTTCTAGGACCTAGTGAATAAAAACCAACAAACATTTCCCTCCCTTTCATGGAACCGTCAAGAAGTGAGATAGCCTCCTTTAATCCCTCATCCCTGGACTTAGTATTAACATAAGGAATTTTAGTATCTGAAAGTATAAACGTATCCTCCCTAGCTCTAGCTTGATCTAAAGGGTGATCAAAATGAATTGTATGCCCTTTCGTCTTAAGCGGAATCTCCTCTTTTAACTCTAACGCTTTCTTTCTCACGTACGCCTTATCCTCCTCAGTACCTAGAGATATATATACACTTTCTGGTTTACATAACTTTATAGATTCTGTTAGAAATTTAATCAAATATTGATTATTAAGAGATTTTAATTTTTTAATTACATCTCCTAAAACAAAAGATTTTAAAAAGACTAAATCATCTTCCATGTACTATAATAGTCTTAAAAAGTAAAAATCTTTCCGTTTAAGATAAGTTAACATGATATAGAAAACTACAACACTTCCAATATTATATAAGCAAAAATGGCATTCCCGATAATTACAAAGTCTTTTTAAATTTGATTTAATTAAAGTAAGTTTATAGGTAAATTACGACGATTTTTCATTAAATTTACTGGTTAAAGTTAAATATACGCCAACTAGTGTTATTATTGAACCTACTATTTGTGAGATAGTAGGAATTACTCCCAATATTATAAAACTTAACAGATAAGCCATTACTGGAACCAATAGAGACCCAGAACTCGCGTAAATGCTCCCTAGTTCCCTAACGCCGTTAAACCAGAAGAAGAAACCCAAAATTTGAGCCAGTATTGCTAATAGTATAAGTAATCCCAATACTATAATACTAAAATCGAAATAATAATCTAATGGTGTTAGTAAACCTAAAAAAGGAATCGATACTAAAGCCATAAATGCGTTTAGCTTAATTAAATCCTCCTTAGCTAAATATCTGGAATAATATACAGTCCCCCCAGCCCAAGAAATTCCGGCTAATAATCCTAGTATAAGACCTAGATTAAAGGATAAGGTAGCTGAGGATACAATGCCAATTACCCCTAAAATAACTCCTATTGCTCCCTTAATTTTCACCTTACTCCCCATAATCCATTCAATAACTAAAACGAAGATAGGTTGAGTATAAATCATTATTGCAACTAATCCAGGGTTGGGAGATAAAAAGACACCTAAATTAAGGAAAATTAGAAATAAAATGAAATTTAAAACAGCGTTAATGAATTGTTTAAATCCTATCGAAAAACCTCTACCCAATGCGTAAAAGAAAAGCACAGCTACAGAGACTCTAACTAAGCTTATTATCATAGGAGAGACGGAATACGAGACAATTTTAGTTAAGGGAAATGATAATCCCCAGAAAATCGATAAGGGCAATATCCACTTTATAAATGAACTTACTAATCTTTGCATGGCATTTAGAGAGAGAATAGTTTAAGATTAAATCATTTTCCTTACTAATTTAAGTACCATTTGTCCATATACCGTCAATAGGACTTAAGTACTTAAATCTACTACATCTAGATAGTTAACACAGGAAGGTTTATTTTATAATCTTTTTCCCAATATGATCGCATTACTTTATTATTTTGATTTCATTAAAAACTTTAAAGAAATATAAAAACTTTTTATAAAAAAGGATGACTCTTCACAATGTGTTATATACTGTGTACGAAGATGCTTAAAGAACTACCTTTTGATATTAAGTTTCATTATCTCATAAAGATAATTAAATATTTGGAATAACTTAGAAAAATATAATAATGTAAAATTACTCCTTAATTTTACTCTTTAGAGGAAACTAGTGTCACTCTATAGCTTTTCTCTTCACTAAATTTCTTAAAGGTTAACATTTCTAAAACACCTAGAATTTTAAAACTTACTTCCTTTAAAATTTCATTTAACTCATTAATCTCATATAGTCTTATTTTTATATTAACTTCCTTCTCAAATGTTAGATCATTTCCGCTTTTCTTGTAAAATTTCTCGTTAAGTAGAGCATGTCTATCATCAATTAAAAAATTTCGTAATATTTCTACATATTCTCCATAGTCAGTATATTCAATATATTCTCTTTCTCTTAATCTACTCTTTGCAAGTTTAGAGTTGGCTAACTCTATAACAAGTAATCCATTCTTCCTTAAATGTAAGCCAAAATTTTTTAGAACATGCAAATTATCTTCATCTTCAAAATAACCAAAAGATGAAAACCAGTTAAGTATCACATCGAATCGTCTATTTAACTCGAAATTCCTCATATCTACAATGAAGTACTTATTACCATATTTTTCATATATAGTTTTAGCCTTATTTATTAATTCAGTTGAAGAATCTATGCCATAGACATCATATCCTAATTCCCTTAAATACTTATGATGTCTTCCGTAACCGCAAGGTACATCTAATATTGTATTATATTTATCATTTAATTTAATTTCATAATATTTTATTAATGAGTGAATATAATAAGCCTCAAGCTCTGACGTATGCTTAACCAACCTTATGTGTCATACTAATTCATCTAACCTTAAACGTCTTCTTTCTTTAAGCTTTTCATCATTTTAAATTTTTTGATGTGGATTAGCTGAAAATTGTATAATATAAAAACTTATAAATTATAGAATATTATCCAAATAATTTCTTAAGGAAAATTAAAGCAGGCAGTAACAAATCTATGGCATCATCTATTTTATAAATAGTATGACCTAGATTAGGAATTACGTGAAATTCGAAGGTTTTCCCGCCTTTCTGAAGCTCTTGGACATATCTTAACACAGGGACCAAAGGTGTTCTGGTATCATTTTGAGAGTGTATTATACATAAAGGAGCTTTTACGTTATTAACGTATGAAATTGGAGATCTATTCTTCATGAGATCTAAATTTTTACCTATAAATAGAACTTCCATGAAGCTCTTAAAGAAGGAATCTGATAAATCATACATTTCTACCCAATCTGCAACTGAGGCACCTGCTATTCCAAAGTCCCATTTATCAGGTAATTTCCCTAAGGCTAATAAGGTCATATAACCTCCATAACTATAACCCATAATTCCTATCTTTTCCGCAATTCCATTTTCAATAGCGTAATCTCTAGCCCTTACAACATCACTTAGATCCCCACCTCCTGGATCCCCTATATTCATTAGGTTAAATCTACTTCCATAACCCGTAGATCCCCTATAGTTGGGTGCAATCACGTTAAACCCTGCGTAAACTAGGGGAGCTATTAATAAGTCCCAACCATTATCTACTTCTGCCCATGGACCGCCATGAACGTAAACTATACCAATCTTAGTGGGTTTATTAGCTCTGATAATCCATGTAGGAACTTCAATATCACCATTTCTTATCTTAACGTATTCTGCTTTCCCTATATCTACTTCTCTATTACTTATAATAACCTCCGTTTTATTATTCCTTAAATTGAGCTTATATACCCTATATGGTGTGACTAATGATGAATGAGCGAAATATACGTTATCTCCGATCTTAGTTGCACCATTAATTGTACCATCTAAAGTATTAAGCATCTTGCCGTTAAAGAATAGTTTAGATTGACCATCTCTCTTAGCTATAATTAGTAGATCCTCTGGATTATAATACAATTCCACAGCTTTGTAATTATAAATATCTTTTTCAGAAAATTCGACTCTCTCATACTTCTGAAAGTCGAATGTGTAAATCCAATAAGATTCGCCCGGATTCTCGTAATCACTTATTATATATATCTTATTATCTTTAATGTAGTATGCTGTGTTAATACTACCATCTTTAGGTGTGAAAATTCTAATATTCCCACTTAAATCAGCTACGAAGAATTCTTGAGATTTTGGATTTCCTTTTAATACCCCAGAACCGATTATATATTCCCCATTTAAATCGGTGACGAAAGAGAACGGAGGTACGTTAGCAATTTTCCTAATCTTTCCTCCCTCAATAACATAAAGCGATGACTCACTTTGAGAAGATCCTATAAATGCTATATTCTTCTCGTCATATGCTAAAGAAAATATTCTTAATTTAGGTGAAGCTACCTCGTATTCTTCTCCCTTTAGATTCACAATGTAAATTGAATGTAACTCTTTTCCCTTCTCAACATCTCTTGCAAAGGGAACGAAATCCAAATGAGATTTTGGAATTGCTGAAGAAGCTATCGGTTCCTTAGTTAACACGCGTAATTTATCTCCCATTAAAGCTGAAATGCTTACTTTACCCTCAACAGTAGATAATAAAATTGGAGTATCCTTCAATTTACCAATAATTCCATAAATTGGAAGCCTTACTAAATCCTCAAGTATTCTAACTAATTCAGAATATTCCATAGTAATTTAGTCTAGATACTAGCATAAAAATATTGCGTAAATTGTCTTTTACCTAAATTTATATTGTTGTAACATTATAAATTTGAGAATTAACAGAAAAAATGATATTATAACTATATTATAGATATTAATAGAAATTTTGTTTTGATAATATATTACAACTATTCAACTATAATTTTTCTATATAGTATAAGATAATGGGATATGTTTATTTTTTAATTTAATTTTATCACTGTCACTACAATATAATAGTTAAAGCTTTAGAACTCGTATGTATATGATATAACTAAATATCAGATAATTTCTATAAATTTTTTAGGAAGGTACTTTAAATTGACTTTATAATATTCCTATCCCTTATGTAACAATGTGGAATTTGAGGAGTTTAATAATATCGTTAAGGATAAGTTAGGAATTGAAGTATATCCCTATCAGAGGTTTGTCGGGAATGAGATAACTAAATTATTAGATAAAAAGAGGTTTATAGTAGTCTCAATGCCTACTGGTAGCGGGAAAACTTTAGTTGAATTGTATATTGCCTTTTATTTATTTAAAAATGTTAACAACATTGTAATTTTGGAACCTACAAGACTTCTTTGCGACCAGATGTATCACAGGTTTTGGAGGAGAGTTTTCGGACAAGATGTAGGAATGGAATATGAGGGAGATTGCAAATCTTTTGAAGAAGGTAAGAAGATCGTAGTCTCAACTCCATTTACTACATCTAAGTGTTTAAGTAGTGCGGATTTAATAATAGTAGATGAGGTTCATCATGCGTTCGGAGATATAAGATACCAGGAAACGCTAGTAGATTTAGAACCTAAATACCTAATAGGCTTTACTGCATTGCTACCTTCGTATAAGAAATATTTAGTTGATCATAGACTCATCCAAATATTGGGCGAACCAGAGTTCTTAACTTACGATTTTAAAGCTTTATCTAAGATCGATTCAACCTTTAAACTGCCAAAAGCAATAGCAGATATTTTTGACTCAGAATTCAGTAAGCTAGAAGATACAGCTTATGAAGCTTTGTTCAAAGGGAGCATAAAAGGAAATAAGGAAACGATAAAATTTCTTGAAACAACACTCTATACTTACGGTAAGGAGGCATTTTGCGAAAGTTACAGACGTTTAATAGGAAAAGTAGAGGAAAATCCTTATTTCGACATGATATGTGAATCAAAAGATTTGAGCCATAAAGCTAGAGCTTTAAGAGATGTGTTAAACGTATATAAGGTGGAAGATTTCAAACCAGTATTAATATTTACATCAAGGAAGTCGACTGCTTATGAGTTTGAGAAGGCCATTTCAGATTTAGCTAAGGGAAAGGTAAAAGTTTTGACAGGGGACTCGTCTAGATATGAAAGGCTTAAAATTGTTCAAAGTGTTAGGAAAGGGGATATAGACGTTATAATCTCTACATTAGTAGGGGAAGAGGGAATAGATATACCAGAGGCTAAATTACTAATTATGACTGATGTTCCCCAGAGCCCGTTAAGATTCTATCAGAGATTAGGGAGGCTAATAAGGGGTAAAGAATCGGAAAACGAGGAAAATAACGTAAAATATCTAGTAGTAACATTAACTCCAAAAACTCCAGAATACGATAATTTAGACGATGCCTTAAGAAATTTGTACCTAGAAGGAGTTGATGTAAGTTACATTATCGAAAAGAGAGAAGACAAAGGACCAGTAGCGAGAATAGTAGATATGATAAATAAGCAGGGAGGAAGAGCACTAATAATGGAAATAGAAGGAGGGAAAAAAGAGTTAAATGAATTAGAAATCATATTAAATGAAATTACAAAGACAGAATCTAATATTTCACAATACGTTGATAGAGCAATAAAAGATGGAAGAGCACTATATTATTATGATCCAGAATTAATGGGAAGTCTAATAAGTAAGATACTTCTAGGTAGTTATTGTAATATAGGGTTTGGACAAAACTATATCAAAATATGCAATGAGAATCTAAGGAAAATAGGAGAATTATTATTAAGGAAGAAAGGAAATATAAAGTTAGAAAGGAAGGTAATCCTAAGACAGTATATGAGACTATTTCTTGTAAATGAACTAAATAATGTAATGGATGAGTTAACTAAAATTAAGGAAGAATTAGAAAATAAACTTAAGGGAAGAGAATATAGGGTAGATATAGCCTTATCTAAACTAAATAATGGCATCTATGTTCAATTAATGATAAACGCTACCATTGACGGAGTTTCGGTAAATCCAAGAATTCAGATAAACTATTACGATATAAAAAATGAAAAATTAATTAAACTAAATTCTCTAGTGATAGCATATAAGGCTTTAATTGAATTTTATAATGAGTTTACTTCCACTAAATGAGGTCTATATATTCCTTTATCCCATAATACTTTACTTAACTCTTAAATAGTTTAACATCAAAAATAAGTTTGAAATCCTTAATAATAGGATTAACAATAATTAATATGTGAAAATATGCGAGCTATGAGATTAGTGGAAATAGGTAAGCCTTTAAAAATGCAGGATATCGAAGTCCCTAAACCTAAAGGACCTCAGGTTCTAATTAAAGTTGAAGCAGCGGGAGTTTGCCACTCAGACGTTCACATGAGACAAGGAAGATTTGGGAATTTAAGAATAGTGGAGGATTTAGGCGTGAAATTACCAGTCACCTTAGGACATGAAATAGCAGGTAAAGTTGAGGAAATGGGAGATGAAGTTACCGGATATTCTAAGGGAGACTTGGTTGCAGTAAATCCGTGGGAGGGAGAAGGAAATTGTTACTACTGTAAAATTGGTGAAGAACACTTATGCGATATGCCTAAATGGTTAGGGATAAATTACGATGGATCTTACGCAGAATACGTGCTAGTACCTCATTATAAATACTTATTTAAACTAAGAAGACTTAACGCCATAGAGGCCGCACCATTAACTTGTTCTGGAATAACAACTTATAGGGCTGTAAGGAAGGCATCTTTAGACCCCTCAAAGACTTTAGTAATTGTAGGGGCTGGAGGAGGATTAGGAACTATGGCAGTGCAAATAGCTAAAGCTATGACTGGAGCCACGGTAATTGGAGTTGACGTGAGAGAAGAAGCAGTAGAAGCGGCTAAAAGGGCCGGGGCAGATTACGTTATAAACGCCTCAAGTCAGGATCCGTTAGCAGAAATTAGGAGAATAACTGAGGGTAAAGGTGTCGATGCGGTAATAGACTTAAATAATTCAGAAAAGACATTAGCAGTTTATCCGAGGGCATTAGCTAAACAAGGTAAGTATGTAATGGTTGGGCTATTTGGTGCAGATTTACATTATCATGCACCATTAATAACTTTAGGAGAAATTCAATTTGTAGGAAGCTTAGTAGGTAATCAATCAGATTTCTTAGGAATAATGAAACTAGCAGAGGCGGGAAAGGTTAAACCTATGGTTACTAAAACCATGAAATTAGAGGAAGCTAACGAGGCTATAGATAATCTTGAGAATTTCAGAGCTGTAGGAAGACAAGTACTAGTACCATAAGTTTCTTATAGAATATATAACTGATAGTAAGAATTTTATTATTTTATTTATAATTTTTTTATGTTAAAATCTACATCAATCTTTGAATCACCCTTATGCAAGATCCTATTTTTAATATCAGCATCATCTCTACCTATTGCCCATTTTATATAAGGAACGTAAATTAAACCTGCTGTAGGGTCAACCGGTATCCAACCAGTTGACCCTTTTACCTCTATCCAGGCATGAGCTTCCTTGTTCGAATAAGGTGTTAACCCTATGATGTATCTAGCCGGAATATTTAACGCTCTAAAATATCCTAAAGCTACATGAGCATAGTTAACACATTTACCAATACCTAAATTTAAGGAACTAAAAGCTGACTTAACATTAACCTCTCTACTGTATTTTATCTTACTCTTTATCATCTTAACAATTGATTCTATATCTTTATTAGACTCGCTTTGATTAATAATATTCTTAAATTTATCAACATTTACATATTTACTTGATCCCAAAAATAGTTCAAGATTATTATCTGAAGTAGGAAGAGAGTATATAGTGACGTTATACTCAATGCTAATCTCAAAATTACCTGATGGATTACACACCATTTTGAGATATTTATTATTAAACATATCGCTGTTTATATCAATTTTACAAAATGAAGGAGAGAAAATATTAAAATTATAAACTTTTTGCCCATCATGGTCGTAAGGAAGCACGTAAAGTTTTCCGCTTATTTCGCTTCCCCTTTTCAAATAAAAGTGAATTTCAGTAGCTACTTTATAGCTTATTGGCATTTATAATAACTTCTCATTAACCTTAAAAAATTGATGGAAAAACTTTTACCACCATTCTCTACGTCCCCAAAATCCATGCCAAACTGGCATTCCAGCTAGATAACTTTTACCTAGGTCTGTTATTTCTAAATATTCTATATTATTTTCTATACTTCTTTTAGCTAAACCGCTTGTAAGTAAAAAGCTTACTAGGAAGTCAAATACAGTGCCGTAAATAGGAAGAGTTCTCCTAAGTTCCTCTACACTCTTCTTACCTTTAGAAATTTCATTTAACGTTTGGTAGATCCATATTCTAAATATTCCTCTAAACATGGTTTCACAATATCGAATACGATATCTATATATTTAAGTTTTTTCATATTCGTTGCTCTGTGGAATTCTTCAGTTTTTCTCAAAAGGAACATATAGCTAGCTTTTAACCCAACATGAGATTTAGAATTTATTTTACTTCTCCTAGCTTAAGATCTAAGAAATTTCAACTAATCCACAAAGCACATATTCGTCACTAGCGTTTTTAAGTTAAAATTCACTTGAAGAGTCTTTCTAATTTCACGATATATAAATTTCTAGCTATTTTCTAAAAATAATAATATTTGTAAAAATTTTCTATCTAACTGAGTTTATTGATTTTTATTCCCTTATTACTAATGACCACATAGCCTCTATCATTATATAAATTGCTTATAGTAGACATAGTACCTGCATTGACGCACATAATGTTCTTAAAATTTACTAAAGCATGAGAATGCCCTAGAATTATATAATCTTTAAAATCTCTGAGCAATACCTTAAATGCTAAGCAAAATAATAGAGGAGGAAGGTTTCGGTTAATTTTCTTCAGAAATCTAGCAATTCTAAACTCATATTTTTCATCAAAATATTGGTGACCATGCAGAAGAAGATAAGTCTTGTTATTATTTCTCAATTTTAATACGTCTGTATCTCCTTTTACCTTGTCTTCATCTCCTCTTATATAGATAATATTCCTCCTAATCTTAAGCTTATTTATAAATATTCTATAATCCGTTTCCCTTTCAGTAATTATATCTCCTAATAAGACTATTAAAGAGGGATTTTCTCTAATTAAGATCTCATTTATCTCATTGATATTACAATTTGGATAATGAATATCAGATAGAATAACTACTTTGCCATTCCATTCAATGAAAAGTCTTCTGAAAGTTTTTATGCTCACATTAGTATTTAATCGTGTGATATAAATGAAGATTTACTTTGAGGATATTTATGTGTCCACTTCTAAGCAGTTTGAACTAGTTGATATAACAGATAAGGTAGAAGAAGCCGTTAAAAAGAGTGGAGTAACCAATGGAATGTGCCTAATATTTGTAGCCCATTCTACGGCAGCTTTAGTAGCAAATGAGCACGAGAGGGGATTAATGGAAGATATATTAACTAAAATTAAGGAATTTGTAGAGCCGTCTAGGGGCTGGAAGCATAATCTAATTGACGACAATGCCCATGCCCATTTGGGCTCTACCTTTTTAGGTGCTGACAGAGTATTCCCCATAAGAAACGGAAGGTTAGTTAGAGGAACATGGCAGAATATATTTTTAGTAGAGCTAGATGGACCGAGAAGTGAAAGACACGTAACTATAGAAATTATTGGAGAGTAAATTTGAGTTATACTTAATTCTTTAAGCTATCATTTTTATAAAGCTGGTATTAAAGAGTATTTTTATGCTATAAAATTATAATAGTTTTATATGTGAAAGTCTAATATTAAAAAATGAAAGTTGTTTTTACAATTTATAAATCGATAGACTAGTTTACTGGTTAGTTTACTAGAATATTCTGTACAATGAAATAATAATTCTTATAAAAGATGTTATGTTTGGGCTATATCTAATTTAAAAGAAATAAGTGGTATTATTAATTTAAGTAATACTTGACATATAGTACATACGATGTAAATTATTTATTATATTCATTTAAATGTTTCAGTAATAATGATATAGCTTGGTTTAAATACTGTGAGTTAGCACTACCAAGACCAATTCTGATATATCCCGGCATTTCGAAACATTCTCCTGGATTAACGAGAACACTATATTTTTCGAATAATCTTTCACTAAAATCAAATGTATTTTTTATATTTAATAATTTTATAAATGCTAGAACTGTAGCGTTTGGTCTAATCCATTTTACATTATAATGTGAAGATATTAATCTCTCAAATAGTCTAAAATTATTAATAGCTATATTCTTTGCTCTATTTATTAGTTCTTCCCTTTTATTTAACGCTTTATAGGCTATCTCTTGGCTCAAAATAGATGGTGAAATTGTAATGTAATCCCTAATACTCCACATACGATCTATTAGCTCTTTATTTCCCACAATCCAACCTATTCTTATACCAGGCATACCATACACTTTTGACATGCTATTAGTACTTATTGCGTTTTGATATAAATCTACGAAACTTTTTCTTGTATTTCCGTCAATTTCAGAACCCCTATACACTTCATCAGCTATTATTAATGAGTTATTATCCTCTGCTATTTCAACTATATCCTTAATTTCGCTTTCAGAAAGTGCCATACCCGTAGGATTATTAGGATTTGTTATCACTATAGCTTTTGTATTCCTGCTGACCTTCTCGTTTAATTCGTTTATATCTAACTTAAAACTATTTTCCTCCTTAAGCCAAACGTACTTCACTTTGGCACCTATGCCTTTCAATAATCCGGGGATTTGCATATAATTAGGAATTTCTACCACTACTTCATCATTTGGTTTAATTAATGAGAGAATAGTAATGTAATTTGCCTCAGCACCACCATTAGTTATTATTACATTTTCTTTATTTTTATCCTCATATAATTGAGATATTAATTCCCTTAATTTTATTATACCTTTTGTGTGACCGTACTCTAACTTTACGTCTTTTATTTCTATATCACTAAGGCTTAAGGGTTCGACACCACTTTCAGATAATACAAATTTAGCTCTCCAATCTCTAAGGGACTGCCATCTTTCAAGGCAAAACTCTGGATACATGAGAGGAAGTTAGTAAAATCTAATATAAAAAAGTAAATAATCGATTATTATTATACAGTGTCTTAATTTTAAGATGATATTTAACGAAAAAATAAATAGCTACTACAATTATGTTAAATAATTCTAAGATAGAATACGCTGTTTATATGTTATAATGACCTATATGCCTTTTAAGTAGTGTTTTAATAATTAATACTCCGATGAACAGAGACATAGGCAAGAACGCTGAAAGGGAATTGGTATCTATTCTAAGGGAAAAGGGATTTAATGCTGTAAGAGTACCTACATCTAATTCATCCCTAAATCCTTTACCCGATATTTTCGCAACTAAGGGTAATATTTTATTAGGCATAGAATGCAAAAGTACATGGGAAAATAAGGTCAGAGTTAAGGAAAGTCAAATTAGAAAATTATTCGAGTTTCTATCTATGTTCACTATGGATAGAATTCCTATTGTAGCTGTGAAATTTAAGAAAATTCATCGATGGAAGGTTTACTTACCTAATAGAATTGAAGAAATAATAGTAACATTAGATAATTCTATATTTTTAGAAAAGTTACTAAGCGACATAAAGTCTTTTAACGCTTACTACGGATCTGAAATAGTGAAGTCCTTGTAATTGATTACTAACCCTAATTTTATTAGAGCTCTTTCACCTATTAAGTTCTCATTTAACTGAGGTACCCATATTGTTATTACGTTAATCTCATTTCCCATTACGTTTAACGTAGCGATCTTACCGAATCCCTTATAACACTCTTCCTCACTCACACATATGCTACCTACATCTATTTTAGGGGATTGGAGTCTCTCGAAGATTTCATAACTAACCAGCACTTCTCCACTAAACCCAGTATCTATTATAAACCAATCCTCTATATCGTTAATTTTAGCTTTGATTCTCACAGTAAGAAATAAACTTCTTCGGGTCCTTTTACCTTTATCCTCTTACCTTCTTTCATTTTCTCTTTTATGAAGCTGTAAAGCGAGTCAACGTCCTTAAACTTACCCAAAACCTCACCATTCTCACCAAACACCACGTATTCGTCTTGTTTACTCCTTATTCTTACATCCTCACCCTTAAAAATATACTCTTTCGCTTTCTTGAACGCTGCTTCCGGTTTATCAAACTCCCCTATTACTTTACCAGACACTATTAAAAGGTAAGTAGTTGGAGGCCCCTCTATTCTTACTTTCTTACCTTCTTTCATTTTCTCTTTTATGAAGCTGTAAAGCGAGTCAACGTCCTTAAACTTACCCAAAACCTCACCATTCTCACCAAACACCACGTATTCTTCAATGTCCATATACTTTTTTCCCCAGAGGATAAAAAATAGTTTTTTAAACACTGTCAAGAAAGTATATTATTATATCATTAATCCCTTACTGACTTTATAGGTCGTAAAGTGTCAGTTGCCCGTTATTTACAGTTTCCGATAAACCTCGAAGTCTATATCATTATATTATCATTTTATTACTCTCCCCGACTAATAAAATCTATATAGGTTAAGGGGCGAAAAGCCTCGCTAGCGGGGATGGATAGCCCCCATATATTTAAATACTTCTTTTTCTAAATTTCCTTAATGGCTAGGAGGGGTAATAAGGCGACCAGAGCTACAGTTTCCATGAAGATCGCCCTCTCTGATTCCCTTATATAAAACATATTAGTCAGATCTGTGTAATACAACTCTGACTCTATACTCATTAATTTATTTATTATGTAGAAATATGAAGTTGTGAGTATAGATCTATATGAAAAATTAAAGGAAAGAGCCAAATATTTTTTCGAAGAAAGTAAAAAAGACGCTCTAAATAAACATTATGATATTGCCTTATTTCACCTGGAACAAGCTTTACAACTAGGATTAAAAGCTTATCTACTAAAAAATAAAGGAGATTTCCCTAAAACTCATAACTTAGTCGAGCTAATTAAACTAGTAGAAAATGATTGTATAAAAAGAATTAGTAAGAGGAGATGGTACATCATAAGTATATTAACAGATGCTTATATAGGTTCCAGATATTTATTAAGAGATTATTCGGAGAATGAATATAGGGCCTCAAAGAAATTTGTGGAGGACGCATTAAAATGTTTGAATATTATAACAAAAGATTAAGAGAAATTAACGAAGACTTTGAGAAAAATAAGGATAAATATTTTAAGATAATCAGTGAAATAGCAAAAAAATACAAAGGTAAGGCTTACTTATTTGGTTCTCAAATAAAGGGTACTGCGATAGCATCAAGCGACGTAGATGTGCTAATAGAAATCCCTTGTAACGTTTACTGGCTTACTGTACTTTCAGAATTAATGAGAGAAATAAGGAATCCTAAGTTTGAATTTCATATTCATTGTGGAAAAGAGGCTGAGGAATTAAAGAAACTGATTAAAGATTACATTGAGCTAGATTAGAGGAAGATGAGCAAAATTAACTCTCTCATAACATAAGATGTCATTATATTGCATTAAAGTTATAAATAAAATCTAGAGAGTATCTGTCAATGAAGGTTATTAAGCTACTTTTACCATTTTTAACTGCTATTCTCTCTTCTTGATCTTAAGAGAAATCTTCACTATAAATTTAAAATTGAACAGATAATGATATAAAAAGATTTAATGTGTGTTCCAAAATTAATTCATATATCTATTAATAGAGATTCACTAAAATAACATAATTAATGAAATCATTGGATAGAAGAGTGGATAAAACTTTATTTTTAAAAGATTATTCTTACTATATGCAAGAATTACCGAAGCCTTGGTTTGATATTATAGGTTACAAGAGAACTAGAATTGAAGAAGCTGCATATGAATCTAAAATAGCTGAGGAGTTTGTTAAGGAAGGACTTTTACGTAATGCCGCAGGTAAGGCTTTTCAAGCATGGAAGGCTTTGTTAGGTGCAATGCTAGTAGATAAAAGGGAAGAGTTATTAAGGAAATACCCAGGTAAAAAGAAATTAAGGGGGAGGAAAGTTGTGGAATTCGCAGATTGGCTGATAGCTGTAATTCCAACTTCTTACATGGAAGAACTATCCCTCCTCCTTGGAAAAGACATTAACTTAGTTACTAAATTGGCCTTGGCAGTTCACGAGTATCAGTATAACGGTACTGATAAAGATACTATACTAAGCCCTTTTAGAACTGACGAGATCGCAAAGGAGAAC